>FTLB01816764.1_pt1 | contig 13618 bp, 19 predicted proteins | sample 1658291 | NCBI WGS metagenome assembly FTLB01 (sample SAMEA3914812, study PRJEB12502) | metagenome | biome: forest; material: soil | place: Canada | collected 2011-07-07 | depth 0.1 m
TCGGCTACATATGGACGAACAGTGGGCACGGATGCTGAGGTCTGAAACTGAGCCCCGGCTGGGGATCTAACCCCCTGACCTAGCGTCTCCCACATCAAAGGGGGAAGATGCGATACGAACCCACTTTCCATTTCCCTGTTGGGACGTGTGCACCTGCCATGCTAGTATCCGCCACACTGTGGCGTTGTCCGATATAGGTCACGTCTTGGCATCAGCCTTGCGAAGCAAGATGACAAAGTAAGGCACGTTAAGGTACCTTGTCTTGCTTGTGTATATTACTACTACCCTTGTTAAATTCTGGTACGGTAATAGCCATCATGACATAAGGTGGCGCCTAAGATGTTGACCGTTTGACCTGTGGGCACCGTTTATGCAATATTCTTCGGCAGTATACCAAAGCATCCCCTAGTGTACCAACAAATACTGTAACCATTACCATTGGCACAGAAGCCCTGGAAGAGCTTGTTTTCATTGGCCAACTTGGGTAGAACAATTACAGCACATACATATTTCGGATAGTTATAGGGGACAGGATCCATGTCACTAGAAAACTCATTTACATAACCAGCATCGCTTGGATCTAGAATACCCGTCTGCTCTTCAGTGGGGACACTCGAGGCTGAGATAGCAAGAACAAGGGTTCAGTTGTACTTGGACCTCCTGCTCAGTAAAATGCTTTCTGCCGCGACGCCTCGCTTTCTTTGTAGTGATGGTCACAGTTTCTGTTGATATCTCCAAGGACTCTCCGCAACGGGATGAAGCTGATAGTCCAAATGCCGAACATGCCCCGCGTCCAGACGTCCGACACCCCTTTGCCAAGCTTTCCACAACCGGATCTCTTAATCAAAGAGAAAGCCAACTCCCACCTTGCAAATTGGAAATACGAATAGACGCTCAGTCCACTAGGAAAGCAAAATTCACGACAAAGTGCCAAATCCATGCATTGGCAAAGAGCTTCGCGGGATGCCCATCAATTTGGCTTCAAGCCGTCCCATCGCGTGCACTGATGGCCTCGTACCGAGGTTACTCACCAGCCACAGACGAATTAGGATGAACGTGGCCGAGCTGTGCCCGTCTTTGAAAGAATAGCTATGGGCAGGATGGAAGATTATGCTATCCTTTTGAACTATATCCACCTCGTGACGATGAGAAGCCTTTTGTCTCAACATTGTTATATTTCAAAGCTACCTAAGCTAAGGTAAGTAGGGAAAGTACCAGGTAGCTCGACACCTTAATTTATGATCCAGATGTCCGGGTGCTACATAAAGTTCACTAGGGTCAGGAGCAACCCGGTCAAGAGCTGCAACTTATTTGTACCTTCGGTCAGTACCAAATTTTTCATGCAATAAACCTATACTGTTTCCGGAGGCGCAGTCTTGATAACATGCAAAAGAGAGAGAGAGGTTGCTGCCATGGCTAATGCACAATGCTTACCATTGCGTCTTTGCACTACTATTTTCAGCACAGACTTAGCTAAACGGCCCGTGCCTCTCTTCTGGAACGACTGCGTTAGCGTCCCCCTGTTACCGTTATGTAAGCTGTCAGAGGACACCCGACGACGTTCAGCGTCGTTGGCTCCGCTCAACGCATTCGCGATCACAGCCCTTTCGTCACCAGCATATGGGCCATGAGATGCCCTGAAAGCTGACGATTGCCGACCCAGGCATCGCGTTCTTCTGTGTTTTTACGTTTTGTATCTCGTATCTCGAGTTTCCGCTGCACCCGGCGGTCACCGAAACGAGATCTCGGCTGCACTCCGGTTCCCAGCGTCCTCGATTGTGAGGTCACTACGCAGCTGTAGAGACCAAAAGAAGCCATGGGAGCTACACTGGCGGCCATCAGGGTGAGTCGGCCTACCAAGGATATAAATAAAGGCATTGTTATTGTTCCTAATGGAAGCGCTGATCTTTTACGGCAGACGTTGATTGTCCCGGCAATCATCTCCCTGATTATCTTCCTCCTGTCTACCTTCGTTCTCGTTCCGCTCTGGCGTCGATATCGCAACCGATACAGCCAATACCTTCCGCTTGACACTATATCCAACCGAACATCGTCACTCCGGGCCAGGATTTTTGGAGGAGCTGGTGTCTTTGCGCCTTCGGTTTGGACGCAAAGGCTCCACGAACGTCTTGTCGTGGCAGGAGACACTGCCTCAGACGGCGGATACGATTCAGATGCGGGGGAAGAGCTTAATGAAGTTGATTCGTCTCAACGGAGAGACTTAGAGTCCGGAAACGGCGACCTAACCAGCGACAGGAGGCTAAGCAGAGAGTAAGCCATCATTCTGTCTGTGGGGTGGTTTTCCCCTGTCAACTAACCGGCTTGCAGTTTGGAGGAGGGCTTCATCGATGATAGCGATGACGAGATCGAACCGGATAGGCGTGGGAGGTAGAGGCGATCTTACTGGTGTGGAAAATCACTTTGTACGATACTAGACGTTCGGTTTGGACTATGAACCGTCTTCCACGGCATGGTGGGAAGATGATGCACGAGGTACAAGTTCTTAAGGAACATAGCGGCAGTATAGAGGCTTTAAAGACCCGGCGGTCTTCCTCCCTCTTTACTTGACTTTTGTCGCAGTATAGATATTTCGCTCGAGCATGAAATGCATTTATCGGCGAATATTAGAAGTGGAGCCCGACTGTATATAAAAATGAATTAACGGCCTTCATGGCTTGACTCTACCTATAGCGGTGAATGGAGTATGGAACAAAACATCAACAGAATCTTCAACCAGATGCATAGACAGGGAAAACCCATTTCACGGCTCATGGATGTGACGCCTCTAGAGTATGAGTCCAAGCGAATTTCTGGCGTGGCTTCGGTAGCCCCCGAGACCTCTGCTTATGAAATGCATACCTGGCATTAAAAGAAAATATGAGCAGAGAATATACACTGCATACTGCGGCTGCAATTTCCTACCACTTTAATTCATGAAGCGTACCTTAACTGAAGGACAGAAGAGGGTTCAGTTCGCTATTCGTAAAAAGTACGCAGTACTGGTTGTGGGCCGTGCGCGATGCACCATCGGAGGGTCGGAGCTTAATGAATCGTTTACTTACATGCGGGGGGATATAGAGTTATCCGATTTCTATCTGTAAGGGCTTCCGATTTCGAAGTGTCCCAAGATCTTGCGGGCAGCCCAATGCGAGTAAGATCCAACGATTCCTCTTTCGGCGCCAGGGTTTCTCCAGAAGCTTCTTACTTGTCTTCGAGCTTCCTAGTCCTGTCTCCCATTCTCGATTCCTTGAAAGACTCTCCTGCCCTTCCAAAACAGAATCTCCTGCCGACAGTAGGCAAGCTTCGTTTCGCGGGTGGAAAAGATGGCGACGCCGCAGGAAAAAGCTACAGAGCTTAAGAACCAAGGCAACAAGGCTTTCGCAGATCGCGACTGGCCCAAGGCTATCGAGCTGTACTCCAAGGCGATCGAGCTGAACGACAAGGACCACACCTACTTCTCCAACAGAGCTCAGGTCGGTGCCCAGACGACTGCGAACACGCCTAGAGTCTCCCCTGCCCTGCTCGCGTGACAGCGCTAACCGTCGAATCCCGCAGGCGTACCTCAAGACGGAGGCATATGGATATGCTATTCGAGATGCTTCAAGTGCTATTGAAATCAACCCGGCTTTTGTCAAGGTGCGAGATCCCTGCTGTACTAAGCCCGAGTGGATAAGGAGGACGAAGCTGACCCCAGGGGGCGTCCGACATCTAGGCCTACTACCGAAGAGCGACAGCCTACGCTGCGATTCTGAAGCCCAAGGAAGCTCTGAAAGACTTCAAGACCTGCGTCAAGATCGATCCGTCCAACAAAGATGCGAAGCTCAAGCAGGTGGAGTGCGAAAAGATTGTGCGACGACAGGCTTTCTTCGCCGCGATCGAGGTCGGCGACGAGCCTTCGGCCGCCGAGGGTCTGGATATTGATTCCATCGCCATCGAACCTTCGTATGATGGAATGCAATTGGGGACTGAGATGACGCAGGAATTCATCGACGATATGATGGAGCGATTTAAGAACGGCAAGACGATTCACAAGAAATACGTTTACCAGATCATCATTGCGGTCCGGGACATTGTCTTCGCGGAGCCGACGATGGTCGAGATGAAGGTTCCCGACGACGTAGAACTTACGGTTTGCGGTGACACCCACGGTTGGTTCTCACTTTGCCCCCAAGCGGCCGGCCTTGTCCCTGTTCTGACCCATGTCTAGGCCAATATTACGACCTGTTGGAACTCTTCAGGATAAATGGCAAACCCAGTGATAAGCACTACTACCTCTTCAATGGCGACTTCGTTGACCGAGGAAACTGGTCCACCGAAATTGCGCTGGTTCTTTATGCCAACAAATGGCTACGACCAAATGCTTTCTTTATAAACCGCGGTAACCACGAGACAGACGATATGAACCGGGTGTATGGCTTTGAAGGAGAGTGCAAAGCGAAGTACAACGAGAGGTATGCTGTCGATGCGCCAACCTATCCTTCGGAAACCCTCCATCTAACAATCATGACTAGAATCTTCAAGCTCTTCTCAGAGAGTTTCTCTGCTCTTCCACTAGCGACCCTGATTGGAGAGAAATACTTTGTTCTCCATGGTGGCCTCTTCTCCGATGACAACGTCACGTTAGATGATATTCGGAAACTTGACCGTCACCGGCAGCGACAGCCTGGACAGTCTGGTCTGATGATGGAGATGCTCTGGGCAGATCCCCAGCCAGAGCCCGGCCGTGGCCCAAGCAAGCGCGGCGTCGGTATGATGTTTGGACCGGACGTCACCAAGAGATTCTGCGAGAAGAACGGCCTGGAGGCTGTTATTCGAAGCCACGAAGTCCGCATGCCAGGCTACGAGGAAGAGCACGGTGGAAAGTGCATTACAGGTAACGTCTTTGATTCAGACTTCACACTACCTGGTACACGAGGACTAACGCAACTGTCAGTCTTCTCGGCGCCGAACTATTGCGATAACTCGACCAACAAGGGCGCGTACATCAATATTGGCTCCGATTATAAGCTCAAGTTCCACCAGTTCGACGCTGTACCGCATCCTCCAGGACAGCCGATGGTCAGTAAACCCTTCTCCACCGTCTGTGCCCAACTTCAATCCTTCATCATTGCTGACATTCCCCATTAGCGATATGCCAACAGCTCAATCATGTCGTCTCTGATGTAGGAGTAGACACTATGGTCTCTTTCCGTGGTCGTCGTATAGGATCTAGGCGTCCGTGTGGCTTGCATTTCCCAGGCGTCCTTTTGCTATGGCGTTTGGTTTAGCAAGGTGGAGCGGCAGGCTGGAAGGGAGGATACAGAGTCTCCCTAAAACATGCAGCTATCATACCCCAGAGGCTAGCTATTTTATGGCTTCCTTGAAGAACCGAAAAGAAGAAACTCCCACTCTCCGTGTATCTTCCGTATGCACGTGAAAGCCCCGAGCGAAAAGAACGTAGAAGCTAGCCTCGTCTTTCAAGAGCCCCAAAGCAGCTGCTGCTCCGAGCGGCCAAGAAGAGTGCCCAGCCAATCGCCGCAGGCGCGAACCTGTAGGATCCATGCTTCGTCATCCTTCGAGATGCCTGAGAAGGCCGTGAGAGCTGCCGAAAAGGCATTCAAGTCCGGCTGCGGCACTCGCACCCACGCCTCGGACCCTTCCACCTTAAGGATGTCGATCGAGATGGCGACACCCGTGTCGCCTAGGAACTGCTTCAGCGCCGCCGTGCAGTAGGAGCGGACCTGTAGCGCATCCAGCTTCGCGGAGGGAGATAGAGAGTCCGTCACCATGACAAGGTAAGCGTAAGCAAAGCGTGGTGCCCGGATTGTGCTGGTCTGAAGTTCTCTCGACTTGAAGTTCCCCTTGTGCTGCTGTCCGCCAGCGCTGGAAACCTGCGCTGCATCAACTGGCGCTGTCTGTCCTATGGTGGCCATAATACCTGCTGCTATGACCAGGGGAGCTCTGGTCGGCCCCGGAACTGGCAACCGAAAAAGATAATGGTTTTTTTTGGTAGATGTAGTATTTTGTTTTCCTCCCTCCCCATTAGCTGGGAGTGCCAAATTTGAGTATTCGGCGAAATCACGGGTCCACCAAACGAGGCCCAACGTCGGATTAAGTCATAGAACTGGACCCCTGGACAAGTATAGCACGCGCCTTATCGTTCATATCACCTCGACAAGCAAAAGAGCTCGCAAGAAGTGCGACGCGCCGAAATTCTGACTTGGCCTTCAGCCCAGGATGACCCTGTTTGTGCGCATCGTTTCCTAGGGAGGTTTAGAAATTGAACCTCTCTCGAGTGTGCACGACGCGGTCTTCTTCTCGCGCGCAGTCTTCCCAAACAGACCCCGGCAACAAAACCGATGACGTCGTGGTGGACGGTCACCCTGGGCACCGTGCTGCTCATCGGGTCGTATATCGTCGCCGCCGTCACGCACATCGCGTGGGCCATTTGGTATCTGCTTCGCCTTGCGACCTGGCCCGTCACGGCCCTCTACGATCTTGCGCTGGTTATCTTCGCGCCAGCGATCTATACGATCCAGTTCGCCCTTGCCCCGCTGTACTTGTTGGCGGGGGCCGTACCGAGACTCGAGGTATGCACAATTGTTTATGGTGTGGTTTATTTTACCATGAGCTAACTATCGCTCTAGGTCCTTTACTTATTTGTGAGTCCGGCAACCCGAGCATGGGGTCGGCATATGTCTTGTGATATGATACTGACACGAGCTTTGGTCTCTTATACAGTTCGGCTGTGCAGCCTTCGTGGGGATCTTGACCGGTTTGACGATGCAGCTAACATCGAGCGTCTTCACTTCCCTTCTTGGGATCCAGGGATCGGACGATGGAGGAGACGACAGGATCTTCAAGGTCGACCGAGTTGCCAGACAGGACGGATTCGACTCGCTCAGGGGATCTGAAGACGAACCAAGTACGCCTGACTCTGATTCGTTCTGGGGCGATATGGGTGGCAGTCTTACGGTGCCGAATTTGAGCAAGAGGAAAGTGCCAGGCCGATTATTCCGGGAGACGATACATGAGGAAGAAGACGATGATGATTCAATATGAGCCATGAGCAGGCTAAGCCATCAAATTTTCAGTACGCGCTCTATTTGTTGGTGAGTGATAGGAACAAGTGAGATCGAAAGTCCATCTTGGTGGCCGCTCTCCGGCGTCCACCTCACTGTAAACTAGCTGAAATAATCGAGACTTTCTCAGGTTCCCAGGCGTGATCACTATTTTACAAATAGCAGCAAGATACATCGAAAAAGTAAGGTATCTATCAAATTCCAGTATGCCCTAATGCTGCCAAACCTGCGAGGTCTTGTTCCGAATAGACCGAGTACTGAAACGCCCTCCTTCCATGCCCCTCGAGGCCTGTTCCGATGTCGTCTAGCGCCAATAATAAAAACAAGTCGTTCCGAAACGGGGTCACCGAAGCAAATCCGGCCGTCCCTAGCGTCGGTACATGTCGCGATCCCTATCTCTCTCCCACTCCCGATCCCGAATCGGCGACCGGCTGCGACTCCTGGTTCTGCTGTTACGAGACCGATCTTCATATTCTGGCCGGCGTCTCTCCCAGTCATGGCGTCTCTCATCCCAATCATCACGGCGACGGCGGTCGTGTGTGACTTCCCGTTCCCTTCGCGGACCATGTCCCTCTCGGTCTCGATCATAGGCAGGGATATACGTGTCAATATTGGAGGTCCCGCCACGGCTTCGAGGAGGGCGGTCTCGATCTCGATCCCGGTCCCGGTCCCTATGGCCATCGGAATGTTCAGCTTCCCAGCCATTGTGGTGCTCAGCGGGTACTGGTGGCCGTGGGGGAAGTCCTCGGTCGCGATGCCAGGCCGGCTGACGCTGGTCGTCCGCATGAGGGGGCCCTCGACCCCGAGGGTAGCGGCTTCCATTCACACCATTCCGCCCAAAGGCGTCGCCGTTATTGAATCCACCATTAGGCCCGGCTCCCGCATCAAGTACACCGCGGCCAACCGTTCCACCTTTTGGTGCGGGGGGCAGTGCAGCACGTCGGTCCTGAAATTTGCGTCGGTCGAATTCGTGGCTCTCTTCAAACGTGGGAAGATCGCCGGGAGCGGCTGGCAATGGAGCATTGCGGAAGTAGGGATGTTGGAGGGCATCAATTGCGTTGATTCGTGCCTTCCAGTCGAGTTTGAGGAGTTCCTTGAGCAACGAGATGGCTCCTGATCCGTACTCTCTGAATCGATGGGACAGGTTTCCCGGACGAGGTCTTGGCTGTAGCGCGTCCATTCCGGGAAGGGCCCGCCACCCTGGCATGGACTCATCGGTGGGTGTGCCACAAAGATCAAAGATGATGTCCAGCTGATGACCATCGCTCTCGCCGGCCAGAATCGGCTTGCCTACAAGCATCTCTCCGAATACGCATCTTCAGGGGCGTTAGCATTGGGAGCAACCGCAAGATGGTCAAACAAGGGACAATGGAATACTTACCCAACTCCCCACATGTCAATAGCAGTGGTGTAGCGCTTCAGATGCATAAGAAGCTCGGGAGGTCGGTACCATCGTGTAACGACCAAACTGGTATACTCCCGACGGCCCTCGCCCCCTCCAAGTCCAGCCTTGGGGGTCTCGCCCTCGTAGTGCCTGGCCAGTCCGAAGTCGGCGATTTGAAGAATGCCCTTGTTATTGATAAGGAGATTCGCGGCTTTCATATCTCGGTGGAGGATGCGGCTGTCGTGGAGATATTTCAGGCCTTCGAGGAGTTGGAGCATGTAACACTTGATCTGTGGCTCGGTAAAATGGACTGAGGGATTGTCGAGGAGACCAGAAAGATCGTGGTCCATGTAAGGGGTGACCATATACATAATAGGTCGCTTCCGCTTATCATCTGAGGGGCAGTCAGTCTCGACATTCTCGCCAGTTCAAGTGCTAGATCGACCTTACTGCCACGCGAAGGATGTTCAACCGCCATATCCTCCAGTCTCAAGACATTGCGGTGTGACAAAAGCTTGAGCAGCTTAATCTCTCGAAGAGCCGTAATGGGAAACTGGATTTAGTGTCAGCTGGCTGTAGGTTTCCATGGTATTGGAGGCACCATGGCTTACGCCGTCTTTCTCGTTGTGCATGATGATTTTCTTCAGCGCAACGAGTGCACCCGTTTTGCGATATCTCGCGCGGTGAACTTCACTATTCAGGGTGTAAGCTTCGTGATTCACGCGCAAGGGGCAGACAAAAGTATAGAATCCCATACCCAAACGTTCCCTCTCCCAGTTTGCCCAAGATCTCATAGTCGTGGATTTTCGAACACCCAAGAAAGCTAGATCGCGGTCGTTGGTGCGCAATTGCGAAGGTACGCGGGGAGCTGGCATGGCCAGGTTGGGCGGCGGCGACACTCATGATGGCAAGTCGGTCGGTTCGTCTCCGTTGAGCTGGTCGGGGGATGAATTCATGGGAGGGACCAAGAGCGGTTGGTTTGATGCTCTGCGATGGGAAGCTTGAGGGAAAGCAGGAAGAAAGAGAGAAAGAGAAAGGATGAGTTGGGCAATTTGCTCCTCAATTTCCTTGGAATGGCAACATGGTCCCAACGGCGAAGACCTATTGTTGCCTCTTATTCAAAATGCGACAATAGGAAGTTGGCAATCAACAATAGGGACGCAAACCTATCGCAACAAGGTCATGAGAAGGCGCCTGGTTGGATCAAAACTAAAACTGGGCGGAAAGGGAACGCACAGACCCACTTCTCGCACTTTGTTGCCGCCTCACAGTTCAGGCATCCACTTTTGAGCTACAGCGTCCCCATCCGAAAGCCGACCTCGATTGATGTTTGAATCTATCGGCCAGACAGACTCACGTCGACAACGAACTCGCGTCAATTGCCGATATCCGCCACAAGTGAGTGCCCAGGTCAATTGAAGACCTCGAAGCTTCGGCTAACCATGTCATTCACAGTGAGACTCGGCGGCTTTCTCAACAACGCCTCCAAAGGCGCACAATACTATAAAGCTCCTTTTGTCCACCGGGCATTGGGCACTGGCCTTGGTGCTAGCATGTGGTTCTTCGTACGTCTCTCCGATGCCAATTGAATCTCCAAGCCGGGTAGAATACGACTAACTCTGTTTTCAGCTCATGTACCGCGCGAAGCAAGACGGTACCGTTTCCCGGCCGAGTCCCTCGCTCCGAACACTGCTAACCTTCACAATCACAGGCGCCGCCTTCCTCGGCTGGAAGCATCCATGGGAGCACTAGATGGCGAGTTATGGGACGATCAAGAAGACAAATTGTACATATCGGATAGAAAGAGAGGCATGGCGCATCAATTGGTCAGAAAGTTCGCACGGAGCTGCGTCTACGGAACTGGAGGCATCCTATATCTACTGCTCGACGACCCCGTTTGAGCTGGAAAGCACTGTCGCGATCTCAGTGACGACTATTGAACTTGATCCTCAAAATACCCCTTCGATGGCTTTGTCCTTGACGAACAGGAGATGAGCCACCCCCCAGGTGTCACCTCCCTCATAGTTGAACAGCTCCGAACACGCCATATAAAAGACCTGCCATCTGTTCCACCACGTGCTCGCGCTCTCTTTACCATAAGTGTCTACTAAATGTGGCCAAATTTCCTTCTTGTGCGACAACATGGTAGTAATCCATTGCTGGAGGCACCGTGTCAGTTACCAGGGCTCTAAACTCGTTGATGCAGTGTACCTACCTCACACGTCTTGGAGTAATGTTTTCCGTTGACCCACCATTCTCTCTCGAATGTCAATTCTCGCTGGAAATACTTGAGCAGATCTGCAGACATCATAGTCCCGCCGGTGAAAAAGTGTGTGGTCATCCAGCCTTCTTCGTAGTCGTAAGGGGTGTCCTTGTGGCAGAAGACGTGGGCAAAAAATTTACCACCTGGCTTCAGAGCCCTCGCGACCTTGGCCATGAGGAGCTTGTAGTTTTTCATATGTTCGAACATCTATTCCCGAGTAAGCATGCATTAAACACCAGGCAAAGCTTTCCGGCCGTGGAATATGCTCGTACCTCGATGGACACGACTCTGTCGAAGCTCTCATGCTCAAACTCATACTCCGAAACGTCACCGGTGATGACCGTCAAATTCTTGAAGCCCTTCTCTTTGGCCTGGGCATTGATATAAGCTTTCTGGGTCTTGGAGTTGGAGAAAGCTACAATTTCTGCCTTGGGTAAGACTTCGGCATAGTAGAGTGCACCGGATCCCCAACCACATCTACCATGGTCTATGTCAGCATGTCTCCTATGCCGTATCCTTACCAGTATTCCCGCTTTGCTTCGGGGAACGGAGTTTGATCATGATGGTCCCGTAGGGGCAGGCTCGAGTGCTGTTCAAACTTTCGTCTCAACGACAGCAATGTACTCACCCAAGGTCTAGGATCTTTTGTCCGTTTTGCAAGCCTGCCTTGTCCACGTAGCTCTGCAGCATTGCCACCTCGGCCTCTGCCAAGCTCTCGCGCCCACTGGGGTATAGACAACAGCTATACTTCATGCGAGGGCCCAGCATACCGACCAAAACACCAGTGCCGACCTCATAGTGCTGCGAGTTGGCCGACGCAGTCTCGATGGCGATGGGCTTCTTCTGCAGCGCCTCGACAAACGCCATCTTGCGCTCCACAGCATCGGTCAGCGATGTCGACGCGATCTCGGCCTTGCGTTGGGCAAGCTGCCGCCGGATGCCCACCCGGATCACGGCATGGGGGAGATAGCCGCTGTCCAGCGCCGAGTCAAGCGCCCAGTCGGGAACTGTGACATTGGTTCAGCGGGAGACGTCCATGAAATTTTGAGATGCCTCTCTTTTCTTTACCGTAATTCATCCTGTAGAGCTGAAAGGGTCTGGCCCCGCGTTTGCTGCAGGTGTGATGCGAATGATGACGTCAACGAAGCTATCACAAGCTTACTCTTAAACCCAGTAGAACAGGTCAACGGTTGTAGAAAGTATAGAGAAATAAGTATAAGCTGCTGAAGATATAAAGCAGATAGTACGTCTCTGGTTTCAGAGCATAGATGCCCTGTGCTGACGTCGAGTTGGCGTGGTTGGGAGGCGTCAAGGGTACTCTGGCAGGAAGCGTTTCGTAGGTGGAACTCCTGCAGGCAGTGCTCTCGGATGCGTCTAAGCGCAACCCGGAATCTAGCTGTTCCAGATAAACCTACATACTCGGATGAAATTGGTGAGGCAAAACATGCTTGGGTAGTTACTTGCAGCTGTGTAACTACCTAAGGTTTGCAGGGTTCCTAATTCAGGTACTCATTTGTTTGGATACTAGACCCTCATTTCTCTCAAATCTATCTTCTTTCATACAGCCGCCTCAGAGATCGTCTTTCTTGACATTAACCCCGACGGTTTTGCAGTGAACGGCCCGTAGAGAAGGTAATCTCCAGTAGAAATCTATTGTTTATTTTATGTTTTGGTTAAGATATGCTTTCGAGACGAGAGCATTCCTCAAACGTTATCCTGCGCCGGAAAATTTGAGGCTCTATTTACCCAGCAGGCCTTGTAAGTGGCTTGAATTGACCACATGGTAAAATATACAACGGCCGTGTCTCTTGACGGCCTCTTTTCATCGGAAGGGACTTCGGTCGCCTCAAATTGGGTTTCCTCTCAGCTAGAATAGCATGCGTTCTTGGATCACCTTGTACTCCTTTCTCTTCTTCGCTTTCTTGGTTAGAGCGACTTTCCAGTGCCCAATGGCTCTGGCGATTCTCTGGAATAGGTAGTGTTCTCCTACCCAAGCCAAGAGGAAGTACAGAGCACCTAAAGCTATGATGAAAACTTTAAAGTCGCCGCTTAAGTAGGTGAGCTGCATCAGATGCTTGAGCCATCGGGTCGGGCTGACAATCATATAAGCCGTAAACAACAACGTAATGGCGATTGTTGAAACGAAGGGCCCTGTTTAGTCGGATGATTAGCAACGTTGTAAACAGATGCGCGGAGAGACTAGACCAGAGGCTTACAGTTTTTCAAACCTGACTGTCTAAAGGGCCGGCCAGCATTGAGGACCACACCCGCCAGGATGTATTCGAGGCACGATGTCAAAAAGAGCGCCGTGTTCTCAGAGTTTTTGATGTTGGACTTGTCCGGGTTGATCTTAGGTGCCTTATACCATGATTGCTCCCGAACGGCAGTGAAAACTAGCGCTTGGACGAGAACGCAAATAAACATCTGGCCGAGAAGTGGTGTCAGAACTTTGCGCGAGACAAGGTTCGCAGTTGGCCGTTTCCGACACAATTCCGAAAAAGGTCCTGCCCAGCTCATGAAAATGGCGATTGGCAGAATTAGGGCCAGATCGATGAACAAGAATTGGAAATCGCCAAGGTTGGAAGCCGAGGCATACAAAAAGCTGACCGAGGTGAACTGGATCGCCGAGTACAAGCTCATGTATTTGAAGCAACTGAAGCTCGTGACGAGCGCTGCTCGACCCTCTCGAATGACCTCCGGGACACAGCGGATGTCAAAGACTCGAGAAGTAAAGGGAGCCGCAACAGATGCTTCGGCCTCGGATAAGGAGATGCCAACATCTGCAGCCTTCAGTGCACCACAGTCATTCGCGCCATCACCACAGAATCCACAGCAGTAGTCGATGCTCTGCAGCTTCTCTACCAGCTCGTGTTTCTCATCTGGTGACATGCGCGCAAACACCTTGCCCGT
>FTLB01843332.1_pt1 | contig 13608 bp, 14 predicted proteins | sample 1658291 | NCBI WGS metagenome assembly FTLB01 (sample SAMEA3914812, study PRJEB12502) | metagenome | biome: forest; material: soil | place: Canada | collected 2011-07-07 | depth 0.1 m
GGTCTAGATAGTCTAGTCCCAATCTGGTATCCAACAGCGAGCAACCCGATCGCCACCGGCCAGGTCTTCCTGATTCTTGTCGTGAAAAAAAAAAATGCTGAGTAGGAGTTCTTTACACGCTTACATCATGATTATGGCAATAGGATGCCTGAAACTATGATGTATGCCGCGAGATCGGAGGCAAGGTATTGCCAAAGGTTTTGAGGTATAATTACTTAGTTACCAGCTCCGTCTGGCGTATAAGAAAGATGAAAACCAAAAGCCGCAGTTGCTCATGTATTAATTATCGCCTGACTCGAGTCTCCAGAGCCCTTCAACGTTTAGCTTGGTCTCATCTTTGCCAATATCACTGCTCTGAAGCGTTTACCAGTCTCCCTGGCTTAGCTACGGGCTTCATCGATTGAGATGCAGGACCCCAGCACCAGGCAGGCCGGACACCCCCCCGGAACTCCCAACTCAGTAATGGACACAGAGGAAGCAATCGGCCAGTGCAAAGAGAAGGCATTGACAGACGAACAAGACGGCGGTTATGGGTGGGTTTGTGTGGTATGCCAGCTGCTGATTACAGCAAGCACATGGGGGGTCAATGGTGTAAGTCGAAGATTGCAAAAGTTATTTTTTTCTCCAGAATCCTTGGATTACAGACTAACATGGTGACAGTCCTTCGGTGTATATCTCTCCCACTACCTCTCGACTAACGCATTCCCCGGAACGTCCGAGATCTCCTATTCCTTCATCGGCGGCTTAGCCCAGTCCCAGATCACGCTCATTGCCCCTCTCGTTACGTGGTCGACCAAGAAGCTGAGCACGAAAAGTACTCTGTTTATCGGTGTTGTACTCGAAACTGGCGCTTTGGTTGCCGCAAGTTTCGCGACCCAAGCTTGGCACTTATTCCTCACCCAAGGCTTGCTATTCGGGTGGGGCTGCTCGTTCCTCTACATCAGCACCATTGGCATTGTACCTCAGTGGTTCACTCGACGGAGGGGAATCGCAACTGGCATCGCGGCTGCCGGCAGCGGTATTGGCGGCTTCGTCTATTCTCTAGCAAGCGACGCCATGATAACGAATCTGGGGGTCGAGTGGTCGTTCCGCATTACCGCCATCTGTGCCGCCGTCACAAACGTTGTGTGCACTCTTCTTATTCGGGATAGGAACAAGGAGATCCTCCCTGACCAGCATGGGTTTAAAATCGGTCTCCTCAAGCGGCCGGCACTGTTGTCCATCGTGGCGTGGGCCTCACTCAGCATTCTGGGGTATACCATCGTGCTCTTCTCGCTTCCCAACAATGCCGAGAGCATTGGCTTGAACTCACATCAAGGCGCTCTGCTAGGGGCTCTTGCAAATTTAGGAATGGGCATAGGGCGGCCGACTGTGGGTTTCCTTGGTGACCGATACGGAAGAATCAGAATAGTCACCTTGGCTACCCTCTTGGGAGGCGTTTTCTGCTTTGCTCTCTGGATACCGGGGACATCTTATTCGGTCCTCTTGGCATTCTCTGTTCTCGGAGGAACGGTTATTGGGACCAGTTGGGCGGTAAGTAACTCATGGGCATGCACCGTGGGACACAAAGAGCCTGAATGACCGATTAACTAACGTATGCCTACAGTCAATCGGGCCACTGCTAGCAGATTCGTTTGGAACCAAACTGCTTCCGGCGGCGCTTTCTATCGTCTGGACCCTCATATCAATCCCGTCATGTTGTATGTATACCCTGATAGCCGCGAATGTGTGTCTCGACTATTTTACAGCTGCTGACAGTACCTATAGTTGCTGAGGCTATTGCGCTGGCGCTACGACACGAGCACAATGGGAACTATCTTTACGTTCAAGTCTTCGCCGGGTGTGTATTCACCGCAAGTGCGATATGTTTGGCAATATTACCCTGGATCCAACCCAAGCATTCAGGTTTGTCGAAAACCCCGAAATAACCACTTGAAGATGCTTGGTTGAGCGGGGACTTTTTTTCTCCTTGTGACAAATAAAACCTCGGCGTTGTCCTAGAAGAGAAAGCTACTTTCCTAGAGATCATCCCAGGCATGGGCGGTTGAATGCCTGCGTAATTCAGAATTAATAGACTAGACAATTAATAGACTACCTTAGACATTTATATACCTATTAGAGCAAGTTGGAAGTTGTCCTTCGCGGAAATGGAAAGTCAAGCATGTACCAAGGAAGGCACCAAACTGCAGTGGCAGAGATAGTCAACCCATTCCCCCGCTGAATATCTCACCGCTCTGTGTTTAGATCGCTGTAAGTCACAACCTAACGGGCGCTTTCAGAAACACAACGACGAAGGGTACAATAGGCTTCGCGAGAAAACGAGGCCCGGTAGTCTCGGCCGTCTTTCCTGACAAAAAAGATTGATCGGAGTAACTACAAGCATTTATTGGTTTCGAACAATTTTCATCAAACCGAGATGTTGGCAGCATCACGAGCCTTCCGTTCTGTCACTGAAACTTTATCGCCCGTTCGTATGGTTGCCCCGGCCGGTCCAGCAAAAGCATATTGCCCAAATACTGGTTTATCTGCACTTGGCGGATGAGAAGTTGCCTCCCTTAATCATATCCGGTGTCCCATGGGGTATGACGGTATGACTCACGGGGAAAGTTTGCATTGACCCTCCTGTCTCTAGCCAGCAGACCATAGAGCTGACCATCTCTTGGGCTCATCTTCCCTGTATCTGGACTCGCATTCAAGCTGAGACATCTTACGCAGCGAAAGATACATCGGACCCTCACTTCGGGAGAACCGATCTCCTGAGACTGCAGTAACAACTCGACCCAGTCGTCTTCATCGTACGGCGGTGCTATTTCCTTGACATCGACATGAATATTGGGACGGAACCGACGGATGATATCCTCGGCTTGATGTTCTTCCGGGAGTCTCGACCGGGCGTCCTTCTCAGAAGCCGTAGACGTGACAAGAAGCGGAGCTGCGTCGGCAAATCGTATCCGCTGCGGCTGGAGCCCTTCCTGGAGACCGAGCGAGAGGGCCTGAAGCTCCTTAGGCATGTACGCCGCTCCTGGAATCTCTCTCCGGCCCGAGCCCCCAATGAAGAGAAGTCTAACCGGGTAGCCCAGATGATGAGCGAAGAAAGACGCGGCTTTTTCGCCCATATCAGTCCCAATCGCCGATGTGCCGAAGATGCTAACTTTGTACGCTGGGCAGGCCAGCAGCGACAAAGGCGATGGCGTTAGGGGAAGGACGAGCGGTGGGGATGTCGCAGAGACATTTTGAACGGTTAGCGTCGACCAAGACCTGTCAATCTCCTGCCGGAAGAGCGCCAAGCTGAAAGTCTTTTTGATGGTAAGATGCTTGACCGTACTCAGCTGCGCGGCGCCGTCCTCGGGTGGATAGACCAGCACGAATGATCTGTCAAATCGAAGTCCTTCGTTGGTGAGAGTGACCGCGGAGACTTCAACGGGGGGCAGAGACTTAATTGGGTATATGAAAAGCTGTAGTTGCCCAGATCAGCAACCACGGTCCGGAAATCATAGACTTGTGGTGATTAGTTTAAACTTGCCCGTTGAACAGCGAAGGCCATTTGGGAATGTTGAGATGACTCGCTCTATACGGAAGGGGGGAGCGAAGGCCATTTGGCATTTGGAACTGGGAGTCTAGGACGACTTGCCCTCTTCGGAAAGGGGACGCGAAGATGAAAGTAGGCGGTCACCTAAGTCATGAACTGTAGCAATCCAAGTTCAAACGTCCGCCCGTTGACGTATGGAATTTTCTTGGCAAACGCCGAATATGGCTAGAGACGGTACAAATTTGATTGACACTGTGTCACCTTCAACGTTGGACCTTAACAGACACTTCATACCTCCAAATGGTGGGTTACTCAAGACTGGTCAAGACACCCACTTCTTAAGTAGTTGTGCCTAGGAAGAGCTTTTGTCGCTCGGGGCAGCACTGTATAATGTAGTCTACCCCTGTTTCAAGCGTCAAATTATACGGAGTACCTTTGCTTTTCAACCCCAAAAATTCCCCTTCACTAAATACTGCCAGAACCTCGTTTCTCCAATCTGCCTGCGAGGATATTACTGCTCTACAGCGCCAATATCAGGCGTAGGTGAGATAAACTTATCAAAGCCGGCCATAGTTACCGTAGGTATTACAAATGTTAGGAATATCGCCTCCTATTGTTCAGCGTCTGTTCCAATTTATGCAGATATATAAGGAAACTTGGCTCGTATCTCTTAGCATATTGCGAGGCGTGCACGCCTCCTATCCGTGATTGTGGCAGAACAAGCGTGAAAAGATTCAGAGAGCATTATCTCGTCTTGCAACGCCCGCACTTAGCATGATGTAATGTTGTGATGGGTAAAAGACTCAATCAGCTCCGAGGCCACGGAATCGGGTAATCTAACTCCCGCCCGAGCAAAAACAAAGTTACAATAACTGTACGCCACTCCACAGCACTCGTGCGTCCTATGCGGCGTCCCCTAGCAACATCTCAGATCATCCTGCTATGGGTCAATTACTTTCCCGTATCTCAAGGCCTTTGCCTACTCCATTACTCCTAAGGCTAGCCTTGGAGATTATCCTGTCAATTACTGCTCAGCTCTCGTTCTCTCCCGAATCCATTGTAGCCCTCTCACTTACTTGCAAGTCTCTTTTTGTCGCCCTCGAATGTAATATAGCGAGTCTCGGAGCTAAATCCCGGGGTGACCTTCTAGCTTTGCTGGAGAAAGACCTCGGCGATAGGTTCTTTTACTGCCCAAACTGTTGCTGCCTCCATCGCTTCTCGCCACGATGGAGTTCTATAGAAAATACGGAATACCACCGGAATCAAAATTGTCACCCTTTTGGTTGGGTTCACCCAAATATCAATTGTCGTTACAGACTGTACGTATCACTCGACTAGTATGTGGAGCTTGAAATTCTTGAATCTTTACTAAATTATTTACTACCAGATGCTATGTCCATGCACGCCTTACTATGAACCGCTATCTCTATGGAGCCACCAAAGGGCTTTCTCTGGACAGCATTGCTAAGCCTGTCTGGGCGCCGGCTAAATTCATCGGCGGGTTACCATGGCTACAAAACTCCTCGGCTCGGATCGTCAGTGGCGAACTCTTACTCTGTCTCACACACACTATAGAAGGGGGGACTGCTATACTGCGGGATTCGATCGACAAGGGAAGACATCTCATCTGTACGCATGTAGCAACAGCTCCTTTCCAACATACATGGACTCTGGACGGGCGGTACATGGTGCCAGACGTAATGACGCATCGGATTCTGGAGTGACAGAAGCCTATAGAAGAGGACGACCAGTACTTGGGACCTGATAGGATGCAGGCTTTTCAGCCTTGTCGAGATATCCTGGGGTGCTGTACTGTGTGCTTGACTGACTATACTACAACGGTGGAGCGCATAGACCTGCGTGACGTGATCCGGGAGCCTCAGACAGTCAGTACTATCAATATTGGAGGAGATAAATTTATATACAGTCAGCTAACTTAGGACATAGGATTATTTTGGACGGTGTATCGATGGTTGGCGAGTCACGATCGTTGCCTATCATCAACTAGGTCAGTGTCGAGATCCGGAGGATTGGAAGTGGTTGACCCTTGCAGGAGGTGAGTGCATCAAGCTAGGAGGCGATGGAAGGAGAGGCCGTCTCGGGCGGGATATGATCCTTTATCCTCCTGGTGCGGTGAGGCAGGCATGGCAAGCCGGGGATCAGCAGCAGCCTTAGGAATCCTACACAAGTAGAATTGTGTGGTATTGTACTTGTGTCGATATATTTTTCAAGGCCTAAGAGGAGAGAACACCAAATTTGGGGGGGGGGGCTCTCAGGAAAATTGTTAAGGCAGCAGGAGGAGTGATACTCTGAGCTGAAGACTGCACACTGTCCTTGTCCTATGTGCTCCACTTTGAAAAGACTTGTATATTTGGACGCTGAATCTGAACGGAATAGTACAGTTACTGAGCAATCGAGAAGCCGATCCGTCATCAGCCCGTCTAGGGATGCTAAGGTAAGCGAGGCAAGGTATGTTTCGGTGCTAAAATTGAACTTGGCCTATGGTTGACTACAACTCGCCCAAGGTTTCTTTATTAGGTTTAGAATAGCTCCTTTTTTTTCTCTCGCTGTCATGGACCGGATGTAGAAATCAGCAGCGAGCACGGCTTCTGTGCCAATGAAAACAGTCTGAGAGGCTCCCCAAGACCCCCCCCCCCTGACTAAGCATTCTCTCGATCTCGGTACACCGAATCCCTTGCTGCATCGACAAGCTCGGGACTCTCGCCCTAGTACTGCTCATGCCTCGCTCCTTTTCCTTACAGAATCCTCTTTCGGGTTATCTCAACTCTTGACCAGTTCTGAGTTTGGAACATCCCGCGCCTGGGTGTTGAGTGTTGCGCGATGGTCAATGTTACTGCCGGAAGAGCATGTGAGACATGCAGGAGACGTCGCGTGAAGGTTCGGGTTCCTTTTTGTTCGCCCGGTTGTATGACGTATCTTGTGCTGAACAACCGATGCCCTTGCCAAGTGCGATAAACGTCTGCCCGGATGTCAGAGGTGCCAGACCCTGGGTCGGCCCTGCTCGGGTTACAAGCCCACGCGGAGATTCTTGGACGAGACGCCGAAGGTTCGGCAAAGGTTCCATCAGCAGCAGAATCCCAGCGCCCAAAGCCCGATATCCACCACCGCTAAGTCTCCTGTTTCTCCGTCGTCGTCCCATGTAAGCTGTATTCCTCTCCTGTAGTATGTTCCATGGGAGTTGGTGCTAGACCTTTCAGCAGCATCTGGCCTTCCAAACCGCCCGAGCAGCACGCAATGCCGATCAAACATCTACCAGCGGGGGCTCACCGGCATCGTCCGGAGCAAATGAACGTGGATTGGTCATTCCGGCGAGTCACCGAGACTTGCACTCTGTCTCCGGCTACGGTGGTAGTATGAATGACCACATGTCCCCAACAGCCGGTCCGAGACCAACACCGAACACCACGCTGCCGACAGAGAATGAAATGAATATTACCTTCTCCGGTGATGATTATACAGTCTCTACAACTTCTTTGTCTGACGACGATTTCTTCGATATTGATATCGAAAGTTACTATGCAAACGGCAACAATGCTTGCGGCTTCATCCCCGGCGCTCCTGCGTTTCTCAACACGGACAGCTTGTCCTTGGATGATATAGTTACAACTGAATACGAGACATCTGCTGGGGTGGACTTATCGTCCCAAGAAAGGTGAGCGAGCATTAGCTTCACTAACTTTCATGCCGGTTTCCATACTCATCCAAGATGTTTAGAAATAATAGCCACGCAAACCAGCCTCAAGCCACTCCGCATGCCGCACAAACGTCGTCGTCCGAAACACTCAGAGAAATTTCTATTTTATTACGATACTTTGTCGACGCCGTCGCACCGTCGTAAGCTCCGGCCACCTGCCCCCTTCTTCGATCACATCAGCTATGCCAAGTTCTAACGGCTCAGTATGGATATTTTTGACAGCGAGGCATACTTCGGCCGACATTTCCCATTCAAGGCCCAGGGTAACTTGATGCTCCGGGCGGCCGTTGCAGCAGTTGCCGCAAAGCAAATAGCCCAGATGATTGAGAATCAGGTCACTACAACGATTATGCGGACGCTGTCCCCTGTGTTCAAGGATGTGGAGGAACTCGAGAGTATCGACTGGTATTATAAGGCAGCCAACTACTACGATGCCGGTATATCTTTTCTACGACTCTACATTCAGCGTCACTGTGATGGCGCGTCACCGCCCGGACCCGCTCCACAATCAACGCCGTCGTCCTCTAATGACCATCGAGAGCCAGACGATATGTCTGCCGAAGTCAGGCCACAAGATAGCGGATACCAAAGCCCGCCGGTCGTTCCTCCCGACCCACTAGAAGATCTGTTATCGGCTATTGCGGTTTTCTCTCACTACGAAGCGTTAAACGGGTATGCCGAAGGATGGAGACAGTAAGCTCCCTTTAGTATCCCCGAATTATGCCACGAGTATCCCCTAATCAACAGCTTTCCAAGGCACGTCGCCGGCTTCCAATGCCTCCTAAAAAACAATATACTTCCGCGTGCTGTAGCCGGCTCGATGCCCGTAAAGAATTACCTGGCATCCGTGAGGGGAGGGCATGCTTCGTTCTGGACCATTGCTCGGGAGGACTTTTTCGCCGCCTACGAGCAAAAGTCAACCACACAACTGGACCCAGATGATCTGATACTTTGGAGTGCCGCCGGATTGCAACTATCAAACGATGGCTTGTTAACCAGCCCTAGTTATACGACGACCACGAATGTCTGCCATACTAGGGAGGACGATGCGTGTCGGAGATTAGTGTGGATATTGGTAAAATCTACGAGCTCTCTGGCGGTACGCAGCAGGGTCGACTGGCATGACACATGGAAGGGTTTGCGCAGCTCTCTCCTAGCATGGCATCAAAGCCTTCCTGCGAGCTTCGCGCCTTACGCATCTCTCGCACGCCGCGAACCGGACAGCGGGGGGGATCACATTGGATGGAAAGCCTGCTTTCCGCAGCTGTTCTTCAACCTGTCCATGTGTGCCGCGGCATTGCAGCTCTACCACTTTGCCCAAGTCCTGCTGCTTATAAACTGGCCAATGGATATGGACAAGGAGGGAATCGAGCGGCTGCGTATGATTCGCCAAGTCTCCCAGGAGTCGGAGTACCATGGCAGGCAGATCTGCGGCATCGCTCTCGGTCTCGACAACTGTCCCGAGATTCGAGACCAGATGGTGCTCCCGCTGTACCTTGCAGGCATCTGCCTCGAAGGCAACGAGGATCTGGCGGCTGTCGTCAAGTTGTTGAGAGAAATCCAGGTACAGTCTGGTCATGCGACAGCAGAGCGGGTGAAGAGACTCATCTCGGCCTCGGGTTGGAATCATAGCTAGGGAATGTGCGAGGGAATTTGCGAGGCAGATCTTCTCTGCTCCGACGAACTTGTAGCTGCAATGCTAGACTGGTCGGACCTTAGACAACACTAAAAATCTATTCCGTTGCTACGTGCAAGAAGGTACCCTGACCCTTATGCTATAAGGTACGCAACAGGCATCGGAGAAATGGCGGTGGGATACGGCATTACACTCGAATGTACCCCCAGCTCAGGCACTGTGTGATGAATCTTTCCCTATTTTGTATGACTCTTGGGGTTGGCAGCAGTGCTTTTGATGGTCTGTGCACAAGCGATTTATAGTGAGATCTCGAAAATACTTTATTCCCGTACAGAGGCTTGAGAGGACACTTCTGCTCCTAATTATGGGGAACTTAGCTTGCTCCGGTACAGTACCAAGTGTATCTAAGCTCCTAAGTTATATGCCTTATCAAGCTTATGTATCTAGCATCCTCAGAGTCGGCTACTAACGGCCAGACAAGGACCCTCTCTGTTTGCCTTTTTGCCTTTTTGCCTTTGTCTGGCTGTGATTCAGCACCAGGCACAGAACCAAGTAAGCGTCATCCCCTTTTTGTGACTGTTTACCAGCCAATAATGCTCCGCGTCAGAAAATTTAACCCAGCTGATGTGAGGGGTCGGCTGCATGCCTAGACCCAGCGGCAGGCTGCAGGAGACCAATGAGCATTCCCTCGATTATGGGCTCCCCCATTTCGTCCTGGAGGCAGCATAGGACCAACATGCTTTTGTCTGCTTTCGCCCTTCTTTAGGTCGATCATATGAGTAGGAGCTCGAGTGACCTCTAGAGGGTCTGAGGCCGAGGAGGGGTAATCAGTCAAAATGCAAAATGCGTCGGTTCTGGAGCCCTATTCTTTGCGACGAGAAGCGATGGCCATGTGCGCCGAGATAGGTAGCTCTTATGAGTATACGTACAGTACAATATGTCCGATGTCCGTCTCTCAGGCTACCTAACCGGGGTAGTATTCCATACAAAGAACGGAACAAGCCAATGGCGAACCACCCTGCAGGAGCTTTCATTCTGCTTTCCTTTAGCTGTTCTCTCGGGAGTCGTAGGCCCTCCTCCTGCAGCCGCGTTACATAGGGTCATGCCTATCGGAATCCATGGCAACCCAGCCCTGCCACGCTGCAAGGGAGAAAATCCGCCACTTCAGAGTGGTGCTCGGGTGACACTGGCCTAAAGCTAAGGCTTTGAGGCAGTGCCCACTGGCCCTGCATGACCATGGAGGCTTGGGACACGGCTACACACATCCAGTCGTCTCTGCCAGCAGCCGATGATTCGCCCAGTCGTCGCATTCGATACATTGGACAGTAAAATGCGAGTCGGGTAGAGCGGCGCGTGCCTGAGGGAGGCGTGGCCTCCTGTCCTGCGTCTACTGTATATACTGTACCAGATTTACTCTTCCACCCTCTGCTGACGTACACTGGCAGCCAGAAAACCTCCTATTGGAGACGTCGGCAGCCACCCCTTTGCCAATGGTATCTTCATTGAGCCGCCGCCCGTCCTGACCTGCAGAGTCGTCATCCTCCTCCGCTCCTTGGGCCCTCTCATCTCCCGTTGAGTCACTTGAAATGTGAATGACTCTCTCTCGCGCGCCCATTCGTCCGCGCATCCAAGCTGCTCCTGGCATTTCGTTGATCATCGAGATCGAAGGTGCAGCTGGATTTTGTTCGACTCGGAGAGGTGCCTGAGGACTTCCCCCTCTCTGCCACAAGCTACACAGAATCTCGTACCGCGGAGCAAGGCTACGGTCGCCGTATCGAATTGAGGGGTTGGCTGTCTGAAGAAGGCAAGGCAGCCACAACAGCCGACCGGCGCAGGCCACTTTTCCGTCGACCCAACCGTTGCGCTTTCAAGACACCTCAAGGCCAGGTCTTATTTGCTTGCTCCTCTTGCGTGACATTTCCTCTCTTCTTTTAATTTGCAACTTGCGAACGAGCAACCTTTCCGGATTGTTGATTTTGAGCCTGCGTGTCTTGGTCGCGCCTCAAGAGCCTGAGCCAAATCCGTTCACCTCTCAGCCTCGTCATTCTCGTTATCAAACCTGACCGGCATCCCCGCGTCCTCGTCAACCACGCAAAGGCATTAGGCAACCACGACCAGAAAACAGATTTTGAGGTCTATGGATTTTGTATCCTGATCTTCAATCTCCTTCGTTTTTTCCTCCGGGAGACTGTCAACTTGCTGTTGGTGGAGGGAGTACGCCTCTCTCGGGCTCAAGCCTGAATCGCGACCTGCGCGCGTCCTTCCATCAACTTCGATACTCTTCTCGCTTCTCATCTTGCAAGCAACCCGTTGTTTCCATTTCCATCCAGGGTCCGAATGTCTATTGTCTCGTGAGGGTCTGAGCTCCGGAGACTTGAGCCAAGTTACCCCAGCAACTTGTCCTCTTCCTTTGCGACTGGCAAGTCAGATCTTCCATCCAAACTCACCTTTCAGATTCCTCTACTTCTTTCACGTCGAAGCCGCCAAATCTTGGCTGCACTTCACGCCCATATTTCTTTCTCTCACGCCAAACAACTTTCTTCCTCTCACGTCAAACCTCTCTCTTTCCCCCTCACCAAACCACTCTCTCAATCTCGCTTTCCGCCCGCCGCTTTTCTCTCCATCACCCGTCACCCAGCAGGCTTGTGGCTTCTCAACTTGAGCACTGCCGCCGCAGGAGTTCAAAAAGTATTGCAGTCTAGCAGCTTCACAAACTAACGCGTTGCCACAGTTTCCAGGAATCCAGCCAAAAATTATCGGTCTCATTGCTTTTCCACAGACAAGGAAGAGCGTTCAGATTTCTGACCTAGACTGGTCTTCGAGTTCACAAGTTCACAGGTTCACAGGTTCATACGGCAAGAACTCTATTCTTACAAATTCTACTCGCTGGTTTCTATTTTTGCCTTTTTTTCTCTTCTTTCGTGTCTTCTTTATCCCCTCAGATACTTCTGTCTCTTGTACGTGAAAAACTTCACCAAACTCGCAATATCTGTCCCCATACATTCAACGCGGCAAGACTCGACGCGGCAACGCCATCAGAGCTGTAAAGATGGCTTCTTCACCAAATCAAGGACAAGAGGACCATGTTGCTGACCCTGTTGGATCAACCGAGGGCCTGATATCAGCAACTGATGAGTCGAGCAACGACTTTTCCTCATCGCCGACAATGATGCTGCCTACGATCAATCCGATTACCTCCTCAGTAGCTGCGATAGCCATGCAGCGTCACTTATCCGAGCTCCAGTCCATCCACCAGGTATCCACAGAGCAGAACCAAGGAAACGTCCTTGTCATTGTCAAGTTCCCCGCCAATGATGGCTTCAGCTGCGATGGTGCTCGCTGGAAGGACTACAAGGAGCGAGTCCCATACGACAATCTCTTCGACGCAGGCTCACTCAAAATCCGGTCGCTCCTGCAGCGTAGACCACAAGAGCGTATGCGCCGCCGTCTTGGTATGCTCACGCTCCCTGACGGTATCGATGTGAGTTTGCCCGTTTATCTGTCTCTCTTTCTTTTCTCTATTTTTTCCCTTTCCGGTCAAACCCTTCCCTCACTAGTTAAATCATTACTTCATCTCTGGCTTACCTCTCACTCACCCGTCACTTGCCAGTCCCTTGCCTAATACCTCCTCTAATCTACTCACCTACTCTGCTCACCTGGCACCCACGTCCCACCAAGACTCCAGTTCCCCTGCTAAATATATGCTTTCTTAGTACATTCTGGATCTCACCCCACCGGTCGAGAGTGACGAGCTTGCCGAGGTCACCTGTGCTCTCTGGCTCCCAAAAGTGGTCAAGAATTGGTGGTTGGCCGGCCATTTTGAGCCCGACTACACCCTCTTCTTGGGCCCCGACCTCGAGGGATTCAACAGACGACCGGATACCAACAAGGCAGTCGGCGCAACCTTGGCTCTTGGTCACGACGATATGTGCACCTTCCGATACTGCCTAGTGGATCAGACTGCTTGGGAGGTACAAGGCGCCCACGGAATCTACGACCCCGGGCCCCAAGACGAGCCCATCCCAGCATGGAGAGACATCCCCGACTACTGTCCGATCCGCCACCGAGTCGCCATCATCCGGCTTATTCGCGCCATCAATGGCGCCGACCTTCTCATCAACTCGGCCACCCGGATGTGGACCCTTGCGAATATGGCCATCCAACTGGACCTTACCAATGTCGTTCGGGACCAAGTCGCCCAATGGTTACTGGCTTCCCCCAATTCCAAGTTCATCGAGCTGTACCCGGAGGAGTCATTCGCGCTCGCACTGGGCCTTCGGATCCCCGACGTCTTGGTTGCCTCGTTCGAGATCATGGTCAACGAGTTCGCCATCGACCTTGCCGACGAAAATTCCTCTACGAGCAGCAAGCGTCCTAGCCACACGTGGACCCTCCGCAAGCGTGGCGACTATGGCGACTACCCATTCGACCCTATCGATTTTGCCGGCCGGGCCTTTGCCGAGAGAATCAAGAAGCTGCTCGATGGTCTCCGATCCCCGGGCTGCTTTGATACGTTTCCCAGGCCGATGCCGGAGTGGGAAGGTCTGAAGACCATCGGCAAGGCGATCGACAGCGGATCGAATGTTAATCCTCGACTTCTCGAAGCGTACTTGGAACTCCGCGAAGCCTTGACGAATGCGTTTGCCGAGACGGTCACCGACGCCCTCTCGCAGAGCGGGCCGACGGGCCGGCTCCTGGAGCTGGTGGAGAGCCAGCGCAAGCACTTTC
>FTLB01003957.1_pt1 | contig 13583 bp, 13 predicted proteins | sample 1658291 | NCBI WGS metagenome assembly FTLB01 (sample SAMEA3914812, study PRJEB12502) | metagenome | biome: forest; material: soil | place: Canada | collected 2011-07-07 | depth 0.1 m
TCCATACTCAACGACTTCTACGATGAGATGACCCCCGTCTCCACCATCCGGCCTTGGATGGTGGGTGCGGGTAACCACGAAGCCAACTGTATCGTCGACGGCAGCTACGCGGATCCGTTCAATAACGTGACCTACATCTCCAGCGAGGTCTGTATGCCGGGCCAGACCAACTTCACCGGCTATATCAATCACTGGCGGATGCCGTCCGATGTTTCGGATGGAACCGGTAACTTTTGGTACAGCTTTGACCACGGCATGGTCCACTACATCGTGCTGGACATGGAGACCGACCTGGGTGAGGGCTTTATTGGCCCTGACGATACGGGCGGTGTCTCGGGAGACATTGCAGGGCCGTTCGGCGCGTACCCCAACGCGCAGCGGGACTGGCTCGAGAGTGATTTGCAATCGGTTGATCGGACCTTAACCCCGTGGGTGATCGTGTCCGGACACAGGCCGTGGTATCTCTCTTTTGCCAACACCTCTTCCACCATCTGCTGGTCCTGCAAGGACGTCTTCGAGCCCCTCTTCATCGAGTACGGCGTCGACCTGTACCTATCCGGCCACGCTCACTTCTACCAGCGCTCTGCTCCCATTGCCAACGGCGTGATCGACCCCAACGAGCTCAACAACCCTTCCTCGCCTTGGTACATCACCAACGGTGCCGCAGGACACTACGACGGCTTGAGTGTGGGCACGGCCGTGCCCGCGCCATACGAACGGTTCCGTCTCGACGAGAACAACTCGACCTACGGGTGGTCCAAGTTGACCTTCCATAACTGCACGCATATGACGCACGAGTTTATCAACTCCAGCAGTAGCCAGGCCGTGGACACCGCTACCTTGTTTAAAGACAGAGAGTGTATTCTCTTTTAAATAGCTATTACCTACTTCAACGACGAAGTCGTAATAGCGCGAGTGTTCAGACACACTGGCCTAGACTAGATACAGGCTTCTCTTCTACTGAGCGGATTAGGATACCGTAATTCGAAGGGGTTATGGTGGGTAGTCTAATAGTATCCTAAACTTGCTCCAATTAAACATCTATTTTACCTCGAATCTCAGGCAGGGCTGTATTTAAGAGGGTCGTGGTTACCCTCTGGCTTAGTTTTCCCGATGCCACGACGCCCATCAGTAGACGAAGCGATGGAAAAGGAGGGGAAAACCCTAGGGATGTTGTAAGACTATAAATGGCTTAAAGCTCACTAGAAGTGCATACACCACGGGTACATGCGCTGATACGCGACAACCAGGTCCAGATATGTCTCTCTGGTATTTCCAGTGCTCTCAACTATTCGAGCCTAAGCGGAGAAAAGAGGAGTTCAAGCACGCATTACGGAGGCTATTTTTCAACCCTGCCGCCCCAATCCCTCAATGTTCGCACAAATTATACGTCTCAAAGTCGTGCTGAACCGCCTCCGTCATGGTGGTCCGTTCGGCCATCAGGTCGAGGCGGAGATTCTGGGCCTCCACCAGCCCCATTGGATAATCCTCAACCTTGTCGGCAATCAGCTTCGAGATGTCAAGAGGCAAATCCACGCGGAAATTCCGTGACGCTTCCTCGGCCCACCAGTCGTGGCGCTGTGGCGGAACGTTACGGGTTGAGCAGATGCGATATTGAGGGTCTACAAGCCAGAGCACGACGAAGCGCCTATGGCCTGGCCGCTCAGGGTCTACCAGCCGAAACGGGGAAACGCGATGCTGAAGTACGTTCGGGAAGGCAAGCATCCGCCCACCTGGTGTCTTCACCCCTCCAAGCTCCTGTACAGCTGGCTCGTTCCTCATGCTCTCCGTACCGTAGATGGTACAGAGGTCCTCGTGCTGGTCCTGTTCGTACTTCAGCGAACTTTCGTCCAGCTGTGCTTTTTGACGGAAATACAGCGTGGCATCGGTGACGTTTTCGACATCATAGTAGTAGATTGCAGTGGCTACGATGTGCTCGTTGAGCATGCCTTCGAGATGCCAGCTCCCTCCTTCATAGCTGGGCCGGTCCGGAGTGAGCTCGACTGAGGCGATCTTGACAATTACCTGCAGTCCCTTGGCACGGAAGCGATCCTGAAGGCGGATGGGCGTGCGATCCTGGTAGACACTAGAACACCGGTATTTCTCCCACGCTTCGAAGGTCCGCGACTCGCCCGGATCTGGGTGTTCGGCCTTACGGATGCGTAGCCACTTGTCATGAACCGCGTTGCTGTGTGGTGACTGGAACCAACCGCTCCACTGCCTATACATAGGGTCACCGGACGTAATCCTCGCCAATTCGTCCTGCAGGGCGAGAAACCTAGGGTGCTGCTCCGGCGGTCCTGTATATGCAATGACTCCTCTTCGTCCTCCTTCTTCGCCTTCGTCGTCATCCGAATCTATAGCTTCAGGTTCAGGCAAGGCGAGGTACTGCTTCACCCATTCCAAGTATTCAGCATAGCCATCATCCTGGGGGGAGAGAAATGTTCGCGGTCGATTCCGGGGGCTCCCCCTAGGCTGGGGATTGGCCGGAGCATACACAGGCTCAAAGGCCACGATCCGCCGGCGCCGTGTATCATATGAGCGCACGAGAACGTCATTCCACAGGGGAACCGCTAGACCGATCAGCTTCTCAATTGAGCCGTACAACTCCCTATGTTGGTTAGGGTGAAGATTGTTGATGTAGGACGTGATTCGCACGTCCGTGGTGCCTTCGTTCCCAGAAAACTCGACTTCTGCTGGGAGCCATTGAAACCGACGTGAGTGGTATGTCGGCTTGAGGGCTGATGCTAGTGGCCGAGCCAACCGCGGCGAGGAGAGTTGTACGTCCGGTACGGAATGCGTAGGCGCTACGTCACCCTTCCCACAGAGCTCGAAGACGTTGTCCATCGACACCTGACCCCCCTGCTGAAGTACATTTGAGCGACCATAGACCAGCGGAAAGAGCGACGGATGAACGAGGTTGAGGACCTTGCCATCGGAGCCGGGGTGCCAGTCCTTCGTCTCATCCGGCACATTGAGCAATGGAAGTACGTTGCGCTTGAGCTCATTCTGGAGGGCAAGCTCCACCAGCGAGTCGCTCTTTGCTATACGACTGTCGTTGTCGTACGTAAGGATCCGCCGCGCAGCCTGGAAGTCCGGAACGCGATGGCGGAGCTCGCTGAGCACCCAGTCCCAAGCCCGCTCGCTAATCATGCCACCCGGCGTGGCCATCGCCTCCGCCTTCCATCGCGCAGTGATTTCTTCGTCGAACAACTTGCGCGTGAAGTCTTGCTTGTCAGTAAGTACATCCATCAGGCGCAGCATGGCAACCTCGCGGACTGTGAGTCGCTCAGCATGCCACTCGCTAGCGCCATGGAAGAAGGGATAGCCCGCCCTTTCCGTGGCGTCCTGGGTGAATGGAGTTTCGATTTCTTTTTCCACCGGCATGGAATTGAACCCAGGAACTCGCAGCACGCCCTGCCCGCTATTGTCCATGGGCGGCGAATCTGTGTTGCTCATTTTTCTTTTGTTCAATGCACTCGGGACGTGAGACTGGAAACGTCAGCGCTAGATGTCACGACAGCAGAATACCGTCTTCGGAGGCATATTTTCTATTGCAAGGACCTGCTACCAAGTGGATCGTAAGCAGTACGCCGCGAGCATGATTGGTCGGGTGTCAGCGTTGAGTAGTACTAAATCAATGACTATTTAGGGCTAGACGTCACGCTACCGGCCACCTCACTTCCTGCTCCCATCGATCCTAAGGGTTTCTGAAATAATAAAGACGCTTTCTAGAGCCGAAACGAGACACGCATATGAACCCTCCGGTCCAATCGCTTGTAGCGGTTCTCTTCTGCGTTAGGGTTTCGTATACATCCAGCCAATGCTCGTAGGACTAATTTTGAACCGGCTACCACGTGCCCGGGGAGCTAGAGTGGCAGTTGTAGATGTCTCACAAATCCGAGGGGGAAGAGACCGAGCGATAGAGCAAGTGGTAGTTGCAGACTTTAATTGATTGCTGGGTTGTATCCTGAGTTCTTGGCATTTTCTATAGAGCTGGCTAGGGGCGAGGAACCGCAGCAGTATCCGCTATGTCCACCATCTGGCCCTGGCAACCAGCCTCTTGCATTTCTTATAGAGAGCTTTTCATCACTATACATATACTGTACAACAGTCAGCACTAATATTCCATATCCTATAGCAGCTAATTAGCTACGCTTATCACGTACCAGCTACAACAATATACACATCCCCTAACTATACCTGATTTATCTTTCGTTAATAGTGCTATACAGCCACGCCTGGTGGGCATGCTTAGTCATCTTCTTAATCTACATGTATTGAGTGACATTCAACCATCCCATATATGTAACTATATTTAAGACACTACAGGGTCCGCCGATTCTGGCAGATGCACAGCAAATAAGTTATTATTCGAGGACAGATCAGACACTAGGCTAAACAGAGGAAATTGGCATCATGGTGGAGCCTCTCTTGAAAGTTCCGGTCCGACTGTTTTCCCGTTCCAGTTCCAGTACCAGATGTGAGCGAAGATCTGTTGGGCCCATCCGAGTCATTTGTCATTGGTCTTGATGCAGCGGCCGCCATACCCGGTACGTCAATCGGGGCCTCGGGCTAGTACCTCGAAAAGGTTATGCTCGACCAGACGAACGTGGGTCGGTTGGCGAGTGGGGTTTTCATCCTAACCGTCCGTAGCGCCAATGAGCTTTTTTAGCACCATTGCCCACGAGACTTCAAGCCAAGTTCCCAGGCGCGCGACACAGTACATTATGGCGGATCAACCAGAGGCAGCGGCCCAGGGTCCGGATCTCGAGTCGCCTGCGAGGGCAGACCGAAACTCGAAGCCGGGATCGCCCAAAAGCCCAGCTGGATCCCCAAAGGCTGGCGCGACACCGGCCGACCCGGCGGATCCCGATGCGGAGGAGGCCAATCCTGCCGCTACCATCGAGGTCGATGAAGGGGTAACATGACAGCTCTCCCAGCTCTGCTCTCGACTCAGACTGACGCAGCGCTTAATAGTTGGACGACAATGACTCCGCCCTGGGAGACGCCATGTAAGAACGATTGCATCGGCCCCTAGGTGCCTAGGCGCCTTGCTAACCGTGTACGCATAGCTCGTCCTATTCGACCTCGCTCGCATCCAGCGTCCTCAATTATCCTGTGGAACATGGCCGCCGCTACCATGCATTCCGATCCGGACGTAAGTGGGATGCCTCGCCGCTGTTCGCGTCACCTTCGACTAATCATTTCGCTAGGATACTCGCGGCCCAATGACGAGGTTAGATTCGCGCCGACCCCTTGCGCCATGTTTTCTCTCTCTTCTGTCCCTCCCCTCTGCGTTTGAGCCTGCCCCTTGGCTGACCACGCCCGCAGAAAGAGTCAGAACGACTGCTTCTTCTCCACGAGATCATGACCCGCGCCATCGGCGGGCGTCTGTATCTTGCCCCACTGGCCAAGGAAAAGGTTCACAGGATCCTCGATATTGGCACGGGAACAGGCGTTTGTGAGTGGACCGGTCGACGCAAACTGATTGCTGTGTTTATTAACCTCCGCAGGGGCGATCGAGATTGGCGAGGAATTCCCCGGCGCAACGGTAAGATGCCCGCAACGAATTCGATCCCGCGCATGACCCTGGGAGACATCCGGAAGCTGCAGAGCTGACAGTTTTCCTTCAAAAAGGTCCTCGGAAATGATCTCAGTGCCAACATGCCCACATTCGTGCCACCCAATGTACGATTTGAGGTAGACGATGTCGAAAGCGAGTGGGTGCACACGCGAAAGTTTAGCTGGATCTTCAGTCGATATATGGCAGCTAGCATCCACGACTGGCCAAAGCTGGTGGGCAATATCTACGAGTCTGTTACTCCTTCCCTCACCTCCCACTCCTTCTTGGCATGAGGAAGTCATGCCATTCCCCTGGAGCTGCCTGCGAGGAAGAAGCTAATCGATAACCCGCGTGTAGCAACTTGGAGCCCGGCGGTTGGGCTGAATTTCAGGACTTTGATCTACAATACTACTCAGAGGACGGCTCTCTGAAGCCTGATGACCCACTGTTGTACTGGATATCGACTCTCCTGGATGCTGCGCGATCCCTGAACCGAGACCCGAACCCCGGTTTGAAGTTGGAGGGCTGGGTCAACCAAGCTGGTTTCAAAAACGTTGTCCACCAGCGATACAGAATACCCATCGGGCCGTGGGCTAAGGACCGCACACTCAAGGAGATTGGTATGTACAACTGGAATCAAGTCAACGACGGCCTCGAGGGCTTGTCGTTCAGGCTGTTCACCAATGTGCTGCACTGGAAAGACGAGGAGATCCTGGTCCTGTTGGCCCAGGTGCGAAAGAGCTTGAGAAACCCGGCAATCCATGCTTTGTTTGACTTGTAAGTGTATCGCCCCGTCGCCCACTCTAATGGTTGGTATGTCGCTGACAATATATAGCCATGTTGTGTATGGACAAAGACCGGAGTAGCATTTGTGTATTTCTGTTGCCTACATAGCGTCTTGCATCCCCTAAGCCATGCTCTTCATGCAAATTCATATATCATTCTCCTTCGTCTGTTGATGTACCTGAGAACATACAGAGTCATAACCGACTGTGACTGGTTGAAGAGATGCGATTTGCCCACTGACTTCCCAAATCTTCGTGAGTATTCATGCGATGCACTGAAACTCGACAGTTTGTTGAGTCTATCTTCAGACGCAAGATTATACGGAGTGCATGATCAATCGCGTGAACAATTGGGCTAACAGGACGGTGGCACTTTTGCAACCCCTTCCCCCCTCCCTTTCTTCCCCAAAGTTAGATGGTGTATATATTATGAGAAGGCAATTAAATATGTAGAGGTAAGCTTGCCATGATGGAGTGGCTGGGAGAGATCTGCTTATATAAGTCAAAGGGACTTAGCTACTTCTATTTTAATTCTAGAATATAACCTGGTACGACTGTTAGACTAACTTAATATTATCTAGGAACAGGTAGTAAAATCCTCAAGTCCGGCGATAGTCATGCTAGTCTTGGGTACACAATAATCGGTATTCTCGCCATTGAGATGCTTGAAGACCATCCCGTATTCACGGGAAGCAATGCAAATAAACTTGTTATACAGCCCCTCCTGCTTAAGCTTCTGACGGACGAGATCGCTGACGCCGCCAGCAAGAGCGTTAACTGTCGTCACCTTGCTGTCCCAGGTAAGAAGGGCAGACATGCCAGTGCCGTCAATACGGGTAGACTCGGTCGTACCGTATATGTCTAGGGTAAACCCAATTAGCCACAGCTAGCGGGGACAATCAGCGTAGTTGATAAACTTACTCTGCATCTTCTTGCCGACAATCATGTTATGGAGCCAAGCAAGACCAACGTTCTGGTTTGACAAGAGCGTTGGGAAGACGCTGTAGGGAGTTATCACATCGAGCTCAAAGGTGGTCTGGTTAGAGACAGACGGGATGCCAGCGTCGGAGATGTAGCCGATGATCGAGTCGGTGGGCACGTCGGTGCTATTGTTGACCGAAGCGAACATTCCGGGGTTCTGAGTAACAACCGAGTTGCACGTGCGGACGCGCTCAGCATTGGCAAAGACGCGGCTACAGAGATTTTGTCAGTAACTAACTCGTTCGGTGCAGTGCGCAAGCCTGGGCAAATTTTCATATGCATACCGAATCAAGTCAACGTCGAAGTAAGGCATCTCCATCACCTTCCACTGCTCATGGGCAGAGAACCAGTAACCTGTTGTTGGTGGCTGTCAGCTACGGGTCGGTAGGAATTGTATTGCATGTGGGTGCGACTGAGACGTACCCTTCTGTACTGTGATGGGGCCAACATTGCCAATGTGGTAATCAACGCTGACGAGCTGGGGTCGCTTCACAACCCAGAGAGTGTTTTTCTCCTCATCAGAGATGTTGCTAAAGAATTGCAGCCACCAAGTGAAGAGCTCGCCCTCATAAGGATCATTCAGAGTACCAGTGCCTTCGCAAGAGTACTTCTGATCCGGGTGGTGGACGGGGAGAGACTGGTTGGCGATATCGGTCACGGAGCATACGTTGCCGTTGCCGGCGTAGAAAATCTGGTTTATTTCAGCGAGCGGTCAAGTATAGGACCGTTTGGCGTCGAGAATCGGAGGCTCACCTTCGCGGCAGTTGTTTTGGTGTAATCAAGCCACTTCTGCCACGCCGCAGCAAGCTCGTTGTAGGAAGGCTTGTGAGTGTTCTCAAGCGCCTGGATCAGACCATAGACAGACCAAAGAAGCTCACTGTGATTGTTTATGTTAGTGGTGACATGGGAAACAAGATGCAATGGCTCGCAAAGGGCAAGGAGCTGTATTAGTGTTGCTTACCCGTTGTCGAGAGCAGGGACACGGTTAACCCAGTCCCAGGTAGGAACAAGATCCGGTTGATCAGACGTGAACCAAGGAAGGAAGCCACCAAAGCCAGGAAAAGTCTCATTGAATCTCTGGTAGGTCTGGAGCTTAAGTTCAAGGATACCAACAGCAATATCAGCGGCCGCGCTAGGGTTCTCCGGAGAGAGGAAACGCGACGCCACCGGGGACCCAGCGATGGCTTGGGCGTAAAGCATGATTTGGAGAGACTTCGATCATATCAATTATCAGCCTAAAATTCCCAAGTTGTTGCGCAGGGAGGACCAGAAGACGCCTTGGAAAGATCATACCTCTTTGCTAGCGGCACTGAAAGGATGCTTAAAAGTGGCAACACCAGTGGTCCAGTTGAGCTGTGTTCCATCGTAAGACATACCATTGAAGGTATTGTATGATACGTTGTTCTGATGGAACTGGCCTTCCCAATAGAGGTAGTCACTGATGAAATCGCTGGGGTCCCGAAGGATATCCTCCTGGGTGTACTTGAAAGCATAGCGACATGATGGGATCGAAGAATGACCCGAGTTGACGGTCTCGCCTGCCGGGAGAGCAGAGACTGTTGCGGCCGCGTAGGCGACCAAGGAGGTCCCGGAGAAGCGCATCTTCGCCAGACCAGTCGTAGGTTCTTCGCAGTTACCTTGAAGGAAACGGTGCAGCAACTTGGCAAGGAAAACAGCCAAGACAAAAAGGAGTATCAAGTTTAACAGCGCAAACCTTGGCGTGGTAGCTTGCGTTCTTCTGTCCCCGTCCGATGGATAAGGACGAAGGCATTGCGAGCCAAGCCACTTTATACCTTTGGCAGCGACGCTCTATACACAGTCTATGGGCCTTCATCAGGTTCTCAGCGACGGATGGAAATTTTGTAATGCTCCCTCCGCGGCTTAGCGCGAGTTTGGACGGAAAATTACATCGTTCCTTGAATATTCTCATGTCAAAGTAGTCCCAGATGTTAGCAATGTAGAAAGATGGGGAAATGGGCAAAGCTGGGGTTGGACTTGGGGATTCTCCGCATCGCCATCCCACCAAAGTGCACAGAAGGCTTCTGCACTCCGCATGGATCCCTGCCGTATTAACCACTTCAGGCAGAGAGCGACCGCAAGTTGCAGGCCGATCCATTGTGCGGGTTGCGGGGAAATAAAAACAGGTAGTCGGGGAAATTGTGAAAGGGGGGCATCGTACGTTGATCTCATCAGCTGTATTTGACTCAAAGAATATCCCCGGTGGTAGAAGATCTTCAAGCCGTTCACACTTAGGCTCTATCCACAGCATCTCATTTTCCCCGTCCCTAGCCAGCCAAGCCAGCATTGGAACAGCATGGGAAGACCCTGAAGATGTCAACTTCAAATTTCTCCGCGCGTCGGTCCAGTTTGATGTCAACTACCCAGTAGCCCCACACGGCGTCGGATTAGCAGGGTTTGCAATGGATGTAGGCGGAGAAAGTAAAGGGTAAGGTAAGCTTACCTCGCTTCACCGCGATCACGCGCATTGACCATTCGAGGCATCCTCCTACGCCGCGTGGTCGTGGCACTTGGAGCTACGGCGCGCAGATGACCGCTGCGTGGAACCCTGTTTGGGACCTCACCGCCATTCGACGCTTTATCCTCATTGAACAGGTCCTAAGCATTGCGGACAAACGATTTCGCCTTCGCTCTGCCGCGCTAAAGTGCAACTATATAGACGCAAGCTGCTCTGGCTGCCGCAAATGCGAGCCATGTACAAGGATCAAGATACTTTTCCAAGGACCTTTGGACAGCTCATGCTGAGTTGAGAATCCTGGTGCAGTTTTGGGTCGGGCTTATGAAGAAAGCCCCTAATCGCAGCATGTAGGGACCTTGGTAGAGCCATGGTATCTGTCCTCAGCTTTTAAATATTTCCAGAAGACCGAATCAGTACTGATGATAATAGAAAGCATGAGTCGTATCCATTGGGCAAGATATTGAAAATAGAGGAGAGCGAATAGGATGGCGCGATAGTATTGTAGCACATAGACCTCAATGCTATCTCAGAAGTAAAAATTCTGCGCATCTTGGGAAGCTTATGCTTCTGCTAGGCTTAATTAGTCCTGCGTTATAATTGGAGCTACCGTACACAGGTTGAGATTGTTGAAGAGTAAATAACGCATCTCCAGTGCTTGGTATAGTTTAGTGATAGAGATACTATCGTCACGAGGACGAGCGAATATACTCCTGGTAATCCATGCCTTGAGGCAATGCATTCACCTGCACGGCATTTAGTTGCCTTATTCCTTGTCTTAGCTACATACAAAGTCACTTGATGGCCACTCCGTGGTTGGACTGGGATCTGAACTGTTGATTTTCTCTTGAACAGCTGTTGCTCAGGGATTATAGTCACACTTAATCAGAATAATTGGGTACAAGACCTACGAAATGGATCAATTACTTTAACATACTGGGATTAATACTATTCGTGGCCAGACAGATCGTACAATGACCCTCACCTAACGCTACAATAAACTCAACTCTTTCTCTGAGCTTGGTCCGGAGCTGTATAATTCCGTTCTTGTTTATATTCCACACCAGACGGGGAACTCAAAGAGAGCTATTTCCTTGAAGCAATAATATAGAGACATGGAGAAATTTGCACCTTTAACCAATGACCCGCTAACGAAGCTGCTTGTAGTAGGTGTTGTACGTAAAACATATATTATATTGGTCTCGGGTTAAGTGTATCTTCGTCCGGAAATGTTTCGAGAGCCCCGTCGGATTAGATTGGCGTGCTCGCGCAGCCGTTTCCTTTGCTGCTGGGATGAAGCTAGTCAAGATCAGAGACGAGCCCGAACCGTCAACTTAGCTGTCTCTGACCCTTGAACGGCCGCTCTCGCTTTTTGGTTGTTCCTTCGCCACATCTTCTTTCGCATTTCATGCCCGTCGAGGAATGCCTGTAACCATTCACGGCGGAATTTAGGCAGTTTCCGGCCTTTACCTTCCACACCCTCTCCCGCCAATTCTCGTATCGTCTCGAAGTAATCTTCGAAGTCGGGAAATACCAGAGTGAACTTGGCCCCGTCACCTCGCGCTTTGATTCTCGCCTCCTCCCATGCCCGCATCTCTTCGAGCGGCGGGAGCGTGGCTCGACCTGCCAATAACCGTGCTGCCAGTACCGCCTGCCATTCAAATATCTTGAACGTTAAACCCGCACCAACTGCTCCAACAAAGAGAAGCGTTGGATCGTGCTGCCAGACGACGTGCTGATAAAGGTCCGGTATGCGATTATTTCGGACCTGAATTTGCGGGAGGAAAGGAAGGGTCCAGCTGTATCCGGTACCAAAAACGATGTAATCGACATTGGCAACACTGTTTCCATCGATAAAATGAACCGTCCTACCGGTAACCCGCGCAATGGATGGATGTCTTCGTATCAGCGGGTGATTGAACGCCTCGTCGCCGAAATATCCATTAGCTGCATGTCCGATGACGACAGCATGCACAGGCTGCTTGGCCACCTCAGTAACGTCAGTGGCAATGTCGGCAGCAGAAACAGACGCGCCCACGACGACGACTCGCTGTTCAATACCCTGTTAGAACCTTCAACATTGGAGTGACCTCATAAAGCAACTCACCTTATCTTCAAACTGATCTCTTCCCCGGAATTGTTTGCTGTGAATGACACTCCCCGGGCGTGCTTTTTCAAATTCCTCCAGGCCCTCGACCGGCGGTATATAAGGCACCCAGTAGTGGCCACTTGCCACTACCACAGCATCAAACCATTCAGTCCACCAGTAGTCACTGTTTGCGCCGTCTTTGCGGAGAGTGACTTTCCACTCGGAGCCGACCTTCTCTACCCGCTCCACGGTGGTGTTATATGATATTAAGTCCTCGTACCCTCTTCTCTCGACGAGACTAGTGATATAACGGCGAATTATCTCCCACCGACGGAACGGCGTCTGCGGCCCGTGCACTGAGAGTGACCACTTGCTCTTCCCCTCTGGAATTGGCTCCTGGGAGAATTCCATCGCCAGAGAGTCGATATTGGTCTCTAAGTATGGATACACTGAGGAGTCAGAAAACCTTGGGCGCCCAAGCTTGGGAATCTGAGCCGGGAGTTGCTTAGGGAGTTCCACTGGCGTGTCAGCTGTCCGCTCCGCCAAAGACGCGAAGTCGGATAGCGTAGGTGGCTTTGCCGTGTCTCCGATCCTTTTGATACGTTAGTGATCCATAGGTAATGGAAAAGGGTTTATGACTAGGCATATGAACATACCAGCAGCCGCCGGGTCCTTCTCGCCTCTCAAAAACACGGATGATGTCAAACGTTTGCTCTTGTGCGAGTGCATCCACCGCGATAGCCCCTGCTGGGCCTGCGCCGATGACAGCGACACGTTTGATAGGAATGCTATGCATGACCGAAACGCGATGGATAGTACTGCTGCAAATTGGAAATTGGAGACTTTAAATTGATGCAACAGGTGCATTCGGTTTCAGCCTGAGCTTCGAACAAGCTTCGAGATATATACCAAGAAGCTGTAGCCAGCACAGAATTTATTAGGGCAAATACCACTCATCCACAAGGAAAACCCAATGCAGCTAGCTCCACAGCCCTGGATAAGGGCTATGTGGGGGGCTACAGAATAGATCCCCTGGGCTTATTAGTGTGATCCTAATAAGGAGTGGACTAGACTACTGATGGCGTGCTACAGATTAAAAATTGCACAAGCATGCTTCAACTCCCGTGGTATCTGAATATGAACAATCCTACGCGAACAAGGCTACGCTATTGCTACTCGGGGTTTGTTCCCAGGCTCACCCGGGCTTTGCAACAGGGCAGCAGATCCCGGCTGCCGCTCGATGATCTCCTACTTAGATAGCTCTACCGCTCACGCCATTCCCTAATTGTTTACTCGGCGTCACGAACGTACGCCTGCGCTGGATCCAAGATTCTAGGGTCTGCAGTAGTCGGAAATCACGCAATCGAAATGCTACAGCCATGCCGTCGGATTCTCCATTCTTAGATGTACGAAGTATATCCCACAGGTACCAAGCTAGGATTTCAGCTGCACTGTCTTTGGCTTAGCCGTTTGGACGAAGTCATCACATTCATTCTCACGCCTACCCATAGTCGATGTGATCTTTGAATATCTCATGTAACATGGTGAGTCGTGAGATACAGACCGTGAAGCAGAACGCAGAGAGCGACCAAGTGAATGTCACGAGACTGGTTTACAGTCCTTAACTACATATGCCATGCAAGAAACTCCCTCCTCTGTACGTGTGATTCGTCCAGAACAGTGCAGCAT
>FTLB01005218.1_pt1 | contig 13570 bp, 5 predicted proteins | sample 1658291 | NCBI WGS metagenome assembly FTLB01 (sample SAMEA3914812, study PRJEB12502) | metagenome | biome: forest; material: soil | place: Canada | collected 2011-07-07 | depth 0.1 m
TCGATGATGGGCTGCAGCATGGCTTGGGCCTGCGCGATATCGCGTCGGATCTTGCCCAGATCGGAGACCAGATACTGACCGAGGGGGCGCAGCCACGCCGGGAAGAACTGGAGCTTCACCACCGCGACGAAAACGTGGATGGCGAAGTTGATGCTAGTATCCATCCACGCCTCGCTACGGTTGAGGGCAGAGCCAACGAAGGCATGACCCGAGAGCCGAGCAATGGCTCTCAGTGTCAAGGGCTGGATCTTGACCGGCGTCCAATCCTTGCACTCGGGGAACTCGGTCGCCACAAAGTATTCTAGCTCCCCTCTGAGCTGGGGAACGAGCCGGGCCAGATTCTGGGAAAGTTTTGTCCGTATCAGAGTGTTCAGGAGCTCGCCATGGGGACCAGGAGTGAAGCGAGTATATTTCGTCATCATAGCCTCCAAGGCATGTTAGTAAAGTATCCGGGCCGAACCAAGGATGAATCTATCTTCCGCTCGTTAGAGACGGCAATGGCGCAACTCACTTCACTCACAGCTTCGGTGGCACTTAGCACCTCTTCGGGCAGGGTCCTTAGCTCTCCTAGAAGTTTAGGCGGTATCAATGTCTGGACCCCCTCTGTTGCTTTGATCTGATACACTCTGTCGTAGAACTGACAGGTTTTCATCAGTATTGGAATTCCGGAGCCCGTACCGCCAGCGATGGAGGTAGTATAAAACGGGTGCGAACCAACCTTGACGTAGCTGTCCCGCACGAGGGTTTCCGCATCGAACATCCACTTCATCTTGGATGCCTTGTAAAAGGGGGCATCCACGCCATCTTTCCTCCTACTCGTTCGCAGTACGAAGGTGAATAATAACACACAGACAGCGGCTACATAGTATGTGAGATGGGTGGATCGGATGATGAAGGGGACAGTCGGAGTAAGATCGAGAGCCGGATCCTTGCTGAAGATTTTATATCCAACAAAGGATATAGTTGTATTAATCGGCATCATGACGGCTATGAGAAGCAAGGGACGAGAATCGAAGGAGCCAGGGCTGGTTCCTCGGCCACAGGGTGCGAGGTTCCGGTAAAGACAGCATGCGTTTTTCTCAGCCACCAATAGCTCATGAGAGGAGAGCTTCGATGAGCCCCAAATAGACCTGGAGATGCGCCAAGTCTAAAAAATGAGGGATGGACTACAGTCCCCGGATCGTGCTTAACAGCTTGCGCAGGAACCAGACGCCATCAGAGGGAGGAATGGGTCTAAGAATGACTGGCGTCTCTCTATTGACCTTGAGACATTAAGGAGACTCGCAGACGAAGGGGGGAGGAGGAGAGTTCGAAGAAGAAACCTACTCGTCCAAGCAAAGGTTTAGACACAAGCTGCTGCACCTCGACCGGACTGCTGGGTTTAACAAGGGGAATAGGAAGGAAAGATGATGGTATCAAAAGAATAAGGAGAGTAGGAAAAACCAAGAAGAGGAGAAGAGAAAAGTTAAAAGAAAGAATGGAGAGGCAGGTCAACCAAGATTCTCAGGAGGACAGTCGTGCGGTAATCATCGATGCAAGGGACCTGGTCTGAGATTCGAGGAATAAAAGAGCAGACCCAAAGTAGCAAAGTAGTAGCATCGGGAGCTCCCCCGGTCCATCAACCTTACATCGAGCACGCACGTCCACGAGGAAAGCTTGCTACTACATAGCTACTAGCCTCAGCAGGTAGTCCCCTGTGGGGAGAGAGGGAGAGAGCAGAGCCAATGTACGGCAACGGAACCATGTCACCGGGGCCCGACACTGATCGTCTGAGAGGGTGCAGGCGAGGTATCACGGTACATTTGCGGTAAAGTGTCGTGGCTTATGGCTTAACCCCGTGGACATCTTCTTCAGCAGTAGCCTCACAGCCTCAAGTGACCAGGATAGGCCCAGACTGCAAAATCCGAGGGCATGGATGCCATGGTTTGTGCCGAGCGCCGGCGGCGGGTAGAAACAGGGCGAAGAGACAGAAGCAGGAGGCACAAGCGGGAGACGAGACGAGCGTGACAAGGACTACGGGGTTCTGTCACCAAGGGGAGCCGGGGGTTAGCCTCGAGATGAAGATGGCCAGAACCGCAGCCACCGCGATAGGGAGACAGGGACGCCAAGAGTCGTGCTGATAGGGACGGGAGTTTTGATTGTTTTCTGTTGGTGAGGCTCACTTGTTGGCCGAAAGCACTTGGCACTGTTGCGGTGGTTTGGCTCTCCTCTCTCCAGTCGGACCTTGCGCGGAGCCATTTTATCGTTGACCTGAGACTGGATCAAGGAATCTCGAAGACCGACGTCTATTCATTTGCCATACTCTCTTGTAGTTGTAAACTCTGCTGAACCTCCAATTCTCGCAACGATTCTAGTCAGACATGAAACAGAAGCTCGTGCGAGAGGAGATGGGACAAGTTGCAGCCCGGGGGTCGTTTCATATGGAAGGGGCCGTGGGTTAAAGCTCCACCCACTAAGATCTGCTGCCAGTGATTTCTCCCCGCTATAGCAGATTACCGAGCTCTGGCTTGCGTATCGTCTGTGGTGGAATATCTTCCATACATACTCTGTGCATGAACACCCTTCGGCCGATTTTCCAGAAGGGGTTGTACCAGTTTTCAATGGCGGGAAATACTCACGTATTTGTGCTAACACTGCTTCATATATGCGAGAGTACACAACCGCGCGCACATCCTTGCTTGTGCTAACTTCTCGTCAAGAGCCTAGCTGGCGATTAGATCTTTCTTCATAGTTGTCTCTAATGATCTCCTGCGTCTCTATCGCTTCGGATGACGATTGAGGTACCAACAGAGCCCATTGGTCGCCGGCTCCACGGATGCTCACTGGCTGCCGTGGATGCTCGAGGCATGCATAGCCTTGGGTAACCACTTTCTGGCTTCTTTGGATTTGTCGATCTGCCGAGCAGCACTGCTGCCGTAGCTTTCAAGTTTCTTTCCGGTGGTGTCACCCGAGGAGACCGACGTTATAAAGTCGGCTTATAGTATCGGCACCCATGATTTCGTAGAGTCATCCTATGGGCCAGATCTCCTCGGAAGTTGGGGTATTTTCATCCCAGCGGCAAGCGCCAGAGAAAGTATGCCACTGACCAAGGCATGCCGTCGACGCCAAGGAAGCAGGAAGAAACCCGAAATCTGATCTCCCTGATATCATATAAGATACCCATCCGCGGTGGAAACGGATGGTTACTAGATCCTCAGACCTGAATGCTGCCCTTGCAAAGAAAAAAAGGAAAGAAAAAAAAATGCTGTTTGGTATGTGAAGGACAGGTCTGCAATGAAGGACTAGGGGGAGGAGCTGGGTACAGGGAGCTGACGCAGTTGGTTCTTTAAAACAACCCCGGCAGAAACGAGCTCGGATCTCTTGCATTGATTCCATACGTACGCTCCGCGATCATCATAATAACATTAGCCATACCTTGTACGGAATCTGCATCTGTGTCCCCGGGGTACGAGCCTACATATTGGCAGTTGGTGCCGACGTGTTTGCAATGCCTAGCTAAGAATTGCCCTTTTTCATCGGCCCCCCCACGTCAAAGGCTCCTGGGCCATCCTGCGTCGCTACTCTGAGCTGTCATCACCCACCATGAGGATGCTACTTCTCGGACGTCCATCGTCCTTGGTATGAGCAGTTTCCCAATCCTCTCAGCAGTTGACAGCTTTTCCTACACTTCTCTCCGGTTTCTTGCACTCGCTCAGTTTCTCTGTTCCGGAGTCTCATCGGGATAGGACCTATATCGGCTCTTCCTATTTATGCTTCTCGGCCCGCGAGAAGATACCAAATGTACGCCAAAGTGAAGTCGATTCGCAGAAGAAGGGTGGGTTATGAGTCTGGAGCCATATTCTGGCGCCATATTAGGCACTCTCCCTCACGGCTAACTCCACATGAAGCGGCGCAGTGAAGACACAGCGTTACCACATACATAGGACAGTTACTTGCCATCCCATAATGCCAAACCGCTGGGCCGTGTATGATAGAACTCTTTCTCGTTTTTATCGTACACAGCAAGGCCGCGGAACAAAGGCTCCATGCCACTGTCCCGCGTGGATAGAACCTCTCAAGGACAGGCATGCATCGGAACGAGCGGAGCTAACCACACTCCTAGAGATTAACCTCTGGCAAACAATAAGTTTTGTCCTGGGTGTCCTATGGAGGTTATTGGGCTAGTATACATGTCCTTGCATGTCCTCTGCTTGTGCTTTCTTGCTCCTCTAAGGATATTCGGTCGGACCTCTTGCAGCCGCGACTGATCTTCAATCCGAGGGCAGTCCCATTGCATGGGGAGTAGCATCACTGGGCTGAAAATCTGGGGGCAAGCTACGCAAAGCCCCAATGCCAAGGCCAGCAGTGCTGGTGACGTGATGGGAGCCCTCGGAGGGATGAGGAAATTCTACCTCGTCCGGCTCCTCATAATCATGCAACCAAGGCTCTCAAGTGGGAGGGAGGAGACACAGATGATAAGAAACCGATGTTTCTCACCGATGCGCCACGCGGTCTTTTAAAATTTGTCCCCCGTCCTCCCCCGCGACCCGAGAGTTTCTTCATGGCTCCAGACGCACGACGGGCATAATTAGTTCTCCTCGTAAGCAGCGAGAACCACCTTTCATCCTTGGCAAGCTCGGGGTACGAAGCGAGGAAAAGATCACACTGTACGATCCCTGGATAAGAGCCATATTCGGTACGATGGTGCTGCGTTTTTCCATAGCTTTGAGTGGGCCGCAGCCCTGGAGTGCCATGTGAGTCCGTTCTATCCTTGGCTAAGCTGCTCGCAGCACGAGGTGAGGCTTGTCGGTGAGTCTTACGGAGTAATTTGCCTGGCGCATGTCATCTCGTACGGCTCGCGCGTACATCTGCCCGCGATGGGTTGATCTTACAAAAATCCAATCTCCTCTGGCTTGACTCTGGAATCTCGCCTGCGATTGCTTGTGCTCTGGCGACGCGCCCCGAGTATCGTGTTGGTAATGACACGATATGTAGAAGCGTGCTGCTGTGACTATCCGAGCTGGCACGTCTACCAAGTCTAATCCATACAAACTGTGAGATCCATGCTTTCCAACCTCCATGGGTTGAGTAACAGGCATGGGAAAGCTGACTCGTCCGACCTCGGCTTTGTTCACATCGCGGTAAGAGAATCAAAGGTGTCTTACGGGCCAATGGCCGAGTCAACAACGGCCTGAACTCTCAGGGTATCATTTTTAAGCGCGGAATGCTGTGGAGGTTCATGATAGCCTTCGGTCAACGCTCATTCGTCCCCATGAGGCTGCGAGCCGGGTCCGGGGGCCATGCTTTCCGCGCCGCTTTCGTTTCGTTATCTGATGGGATCTAATCTCAACAATCAAAAAATTATCTGATCGAGACCCGTCTGAGACAAAATAGCGCGGAGAACGGGGCCAGGAGCACAAACTGCCGCGCACTGTACTTAATACTCATACCATTGTCCTCCGATCCGGCCCGAGCTACTTCTACTTGCTGTACGTAGATCTTGACTTCGTATATTTCGGTATTTACACTATACCCGACATCCCAGCTGGGCGAGTCCCAGGATGTCTTGGTGTTTGTTTTGAACGAGCATCCAGAGGACCAAACGCAATGCGAGCTAGTTACTGGTTCGCGCCTTCCTGGAATCGCGTAGCTCAACCCAACACGATGTTGTCTGAGTCTGCGTGGAGGATTGGGAAACGCGCGCGACGGCTTATAATTGGCTGGTGTGACAAAAGAGGATCCGCGGGGCGCATGGATACTTTAGTACAGTAAAATCCTGATTTGATTGATTAGATAAAATTGAGCCAAGTCAGTGTCGCACAGTGCGATAGCACTTTGTCGCAAACAGGGACCGAGGTCGGAGAAAGGGAGACTGGAGAGAGTCCACAATAGGAGCACAACCGGCGCATGCAATTACGGAGTGCAGATGGCACATGTAGACCACTACTGACTGGGTGGGAGAGCGGGGAGGAGTGTTTGTCAAGCAAGGGAAAGCGAGAGCCGGAGGAATGCCGCCCAAGGGAGCCTTTTGTTGAAGCCTTGGCTCAGTCCTACGAGACTGTATTGAACCCAATACAATGTATGGCGTCACAGCCAGTGTGCCGAGTTTTCCATGGGTGGCGAATCGCCAACCAGCAAAAATGCGCCATTCGCATCTCTTCTTGGGCGTTCGGGGAGAATTGGGGGAAACAAGCTAAGTAATGTACCTAGGCTCGCTAGGCACATAGTAGAGAGCTAAAACGATGTGCAACAACACCACCTGATTGCCGCTGCGATCCGAAGGAGAGGGGAGACGCGAGACCACCACTTACTCCGCTCCTGTGCTGCGTGGGAGAAGGCGCCGGCCGGGCAAAATGTTTGCATTCCCAGGCTTGCGTTCCTGGCTGGTGCCGCCCGACGCCCCGGTAGTAGTTGGGGGGTGTGCCACCTCCATACAGATACAGAAAGGTATGTACATGACGACTAGAGCAAGATACCCGGCTAACCTCCCAGGTTACCCGATTTGGAGATGGCGTGACTCTTCTTGAAAGTCATTGTCGGCCTTGGTCCGCATATTACCTCATCAGACTTGTCTCGACTTGCATCCCAGAACTGGCTATCAGAATGACACCATAGATGGAGAGAATTGTCGAGTGAGATAAGCCCCAGACTGCGCTTGAATCCCCCAAGACGAGAGAGAGGGAGAGTCAATAAACGAGAAGCCATTGGATCGAACTCGACCAAACGTTTCTCAGCTGATGGTGGAGCACGACACAGGCCATTTTGATACGACAAGTTCCGGGCTAGACTGGTAGCCTACCCGCGGAAAATCACAAGAGGCTACCGGAAATCTGCTTTCCCGAGGAAGAACATTAACGAGTGCCTGGGAGCATCTACCGAGTCTATGCGTCCATGTGCCCATGTATGGGTCCATGGGAGAGGAGAGGCTGCGCAGCACGCAGATAGATGCCAGGGGCGAGAGATAAGGCGGCGGTGACATTTCCGGATCGACAAGAGTCTACGAAGCAATGTAGACAGGATTCGCCGGAAGGGCTTGGGCATCCAACTCGACGCGAATGCAAACAAAAATATCGTTATCTTGTAAGCGACCGTGGGAACGTAGAGCACTCAATAGTCAGTATTCCGTAATATACTTTGTACAAGGGATTGAAGTAGGATGCGAGAAACTGGACCGATGCCGAAAACAGAGTTCGGCTTGGAAAACGAAACCTGAACCCAGAAAACGGCAACTCATTCGGCTGAAGAGGGGAAATGGAATTTCCGCACTGTACGTCCCGCGCCAAAACAATTCGCACTGTAGAAAAATCGCTTACCTCAACCGTGTCTTTCCTTGCTCAGCAATTTGGCAGCAGATACAAAGATTAGCATTTTCGCTCTTCCCTCCGGTCCTCGAATTCTCTTTTGGCTTCTCTATTCCACAACACCATTGCTAAGAAACCACCCCAATTTGTCCTGGTGTGTTTGCAATATTCAGTCAGACCATTCCAGGGCCTAGTCATCCGGTCCAAGATTCTCGGGAACCGACTTTCTTAAAAAAACAAAGTCCCCTCCCGCAACCCTGGCACGAACCCTTTTTTGCCCTCGGCAATTGCTTCCACATCGTCAAATTTGGTCATGCATCAGTGGTCTTGACAGTCGCTTATTCTTCCCTCACAACCTCACTCGCTCGTCCTCCACTCTCGACCGCTTCACCCCTCCGTCTCCCCTTATTCCTTCGCGACCCTTCTCCAACAAGACAATGGCCGCCCCGGTCATAGACCACCTCGTTGTCCCCAGCCCTAACTGCATCCCGGAGGAGCCAAGAGCCCCGGCGTCGACTGCCCCGTCCCTCACATATTCGGAATCTGCCGACGAACAGGATGTCGAGGATCCGCAGCCCGACACCACCCGGCGTAGGCGAGCCTCGACGAGGCTGATTGCCCAGAGCGCCGCCGACATTCAACGTATCACTGGCGAATCCAGCGGCCAGTTGATCAAGAGATGCTGCGGCGGCGGCTGCTGCATGGACTTGAAGGCACGCAAGGATGGCGTCGCATACGAGCATGTGCAGCTCCCCGACAATGACGCCTACCAGTCTCTGCTGCTCAAGATAGACGAGATCCCCACCTTGCTCACCGACATCACCGATCTCCCCGAGCAGACTGCCTTCTTCGAGAGCATCCGCCGCCTCTCCGGTTCCGCCTCCCCGACAGACTCGGCCATCTCCCTCGACGGCGAGTCGGAGTCGAGCGTCCAGGTCAAGGCTGCGGCGAGCAAGCTCCAGTCCCTGTCGCTCGAGGCTATCGATACCAAGATCCAACCTCCTTCCTACGTCCAGCCACATCCCCCATTCAACGTCTTCCCAGCTCGCATCCACAACACGCGCGAGCTTACCAGGGCGGGCGCGGAGAAGCGGACGTTCCACTTTGACTTGGACGTCACCAACTATCCTGAGGGAGAGAACGTCGACTTCAAGGTCGGCGGCGCCATTGGCGTGTCGGCGCCGAACGAGGATGCCGTGGTAGACGAGATCCTCGATCTGCTGCTCGTCCCCAGATTCCTGCGTGACAAGCCAATGCTCCTCAGGACCACCAAGGGGCGGTGGCCGACTGTCTGGGGGGACGAGGTGGCCCGTGAGCTGGTGACGACGCGCCGCGACCTGCTCACCTGGTGCTCCGACGTGCAATCGTACCCTCCTACCAAGCACCTTCTCCGTGTTCTCGCCGAATACGCGACAGAGGACGTCGACCGCAAGCTGCTCCTCTTTTTGTGCTCCGCCGAAGGCCAGGGCGTGTTCTGCGACTTCCGAACAGGGCCGCATGTCTCGCTCGTGCAGCTCCTCCACGCGTTCCCAAGCGCCAAGCCGCCCCTGGACTATCTCCTGTCCGTCCTTCAGCCGCTGATGCCCCGATTCTACTCGCTCTCCAACGACCCGCACGAGTCGTTTGAGATCCGCGACGGAAAGCAGCACCGGCTCATCGAGATCGCCGTCACCGTTCACGACACGTCCGATTGGCGCTCCGGCATGCGCACCGGTGTCGGTTCCGGCTATTTCCAACGCCAAGCCCTCAAGTTTATCGAAGCCAAGGAGAAGGGCGAGCAGGCGCCCGAGTTCTACATCCCCATGTTCAAGGGTCTCATGGCAAATCCCTTAGCCAAGGAATTCATCTCGGACGGACCCATGCTCCTGATCGGCGCAGGGGTGGGCATCGCGCCGTTCCGAGGCTTCGTGCAACGACGTCTCAAGACGGCGAACTGTGCCAACAAAGTTTGGGTGCTTCAGGGCATTCGGGACTCGCTCGTGGACGAACTCTACAGCGGCGAGTGGGGAGTTCACGAAGACGAGGTGAAGAGAGTGGTGGAGAGCCGTCGCGGAGAGGGTCGCTACGTCCAGGAGGAGGTTATGCACCAGGCAGACCTCGTCTGGTACGTCATCAACTCGGTCGACGGGCGGGTCTTCGTGTGCGGCAGCTCCAAGGGGATGGGCGAGGGCGTCGAGAAGGCCCTTGTCGATGTTGCGATGATCAAGGGCAAGCTGGAGCGCGAAGAAGCCCAGAACTTCTGGAACCTCAAGAAGGAGGTTGGCCAGTACATCGCGGAAACATGGTAATCCGGTCCGGCGGGGCGTGTCATACAAGTTTGTTTCTCGGTCGCTTTAGCATTTCATCTCTCTCTCGAGGCATATCCTGGGCTCTTGGGCGGCGTACTTTGGGATTTGACAGGTTTCAGGCGAAAAGGCATCTTAGATGGGCATTGTTTGGTATAGGAAGCATTGCAGGGTGCAATGTATGGTTCGGATCAAAACCTAGCATGCTAGACATAGGAGCGGTGTCGCTCACACATTTCAGACGGTTTGGTCTGAGAATCAAAATATTACATAGTATATTGGCTGTTAGACAATGTCTAGTATTCCTGCGGGCGGTCTGCCTTGATCCAAAAACGGTCTCACAAGGCTGATCCAGTGTGAGCATCAATGAACACGGCGTCATTTCCTCCTATATCACCGAACTCTTGATGCTGCATTGCCTTTCGAGGTGGCCATTCTCCAGCTCCTCTGTGCAGTGCCCCATGACCATCGCGAAGGAATCCCAGAGGAGGGAGGGGGTGCCATGCAAGCCATGGCCATGCATCTATAGGAAAAGACAGCATCGTTCGTCCGCAGCGGTTGCAATGGGATCTGGTTTGTGGTTGTGCACATCGACGAGGATCGATATCCGGCACGGGCTCCGCTCTTTGCCACGGCGGCTCTCGGGTATCGGAGACCGCCGGACCAAACCCGAATACCGGCGAGTTCTCGAGATATTGTGGAGCTACAGCAGATAACGTAAGGTAGGGTAAGCAACCCAAGCTGAATTACAACGCAGCTTGAATTTTTTTTTTTTCAAATTCAATTTTCTTTACGTGACTGTTGCAATGCGGTGTGAATTGCATTCTCAAGCTACAGACACATTGTGATAATGCGGTATCGGTTGATCATCTAACAGGGAGGCAAGACGTATCGTAAATAATTCAACGGTACCGTCAATTGAGAACATAGTCCACATTCCTCTCCCCTAGCTCGGTGCATAACAGAGAGTTCGAAATGTACCGAGACATAGAATCTCATGTGCTGCGGAGGACACAGCAGGATCGACACTAAGATACCCTATGCGATCGCTAACTGGACCCCTGCCTGCACCCCCCTGGTCGACCTTATTTCTCCATGAAAAATCAGTTTGTCAGCACTGGAAACCCGCCAATTCATGACTGTCGCATAGCCCACATTTGGTCATGTTCCTAATGCTACGAAAGCAAGGGGCTCAGTGCGTACCTAATCAGCACAAAGAGTTGACGGAGCAAGCAGTATGTAATTCCTTAGTAAATACTTGCAATTGAGTCGTACTATCGTGTGGAGTCGCGCTCTCTCGGCATTCGATGGGCGAAGATGCGAATAGAACACGCTCAAAGTGAAAGTTTATTATTTTCTCTCGATAATTGCCCGATTCTTGCTCGGAGGATATAAACCTGCTAGACCCTCTTCCCTTTCGTCCACAACAGAACAACAGCTTCAGTTTCCACTGCTTCCAAGACATCCATCATAGAAATATAATAGAGGCATTACAACAATCAACAAAGCAAACCTACCAAAACATACATTACCTTAGCCACCAAGGAAAGGAAAAATAAAATAAAACAACAATCCAAGATGCAGCGTTTCAGCAAGCTCGCGACCAAGGGTTTCCCATCCCTCCGCTCCGGTCCCAAGGCCGCCGTCTCCGCCAACACCAAGCCGGTTCTGACCGCGGCCCCGGTCCGCAGCCTCTCCACCACCGCTCCGGCCGCCGCGCCGGAGACCCCGATTAAGGCTTCGTCGGTGCTCGATCTGGTCAAGAACCGCCGGACGTACTACCAGCTCAACAAGGAGCTCACCATCGCCCAAGACCGCATCCAGGAGATCGTCAGCGAGTCTCTGCTCCACGTGCCGAGCGCGTTCAACAGCCAGAGCACCCGCGTGGTCGTCCTCTTCGGCGCCGAGCACGACAAGTTCTGGTCCATCGTCACCGGGGTCCTGAAGGGCATCGTGCCCGCCGAGAACTGGGAGCCCACCGCGCAGCGCATGGGTGGTTTCCAGGGCGCAGCAGGAACCGTAAGTCTTAATCCTTCTCCATTCCAACTATGAAACCAAGACGTGCTAGAGAAAAAGAGAGAGAGAGAGAGAGACTAACAGCATGGAAACCAGATCCTGTTCTTTGAAGATCAGAACGTAGTGGAGGACTTCCAGTCCAAGTTCGCCGCATACGCCGACAAGCTGCCGATCTGGGCCGCGCAGTCGGACGGCATGCTGCAGCACACGCTCTGGGTGGCGCTCGAGGCCGAGGGCATGGGCGCGAACCTGCAGCACTACAACCCCATCGTCGACGACAAGGTCGCGGCCGAGTGGAACATCCCGGCGTCCTGGAAGCTCAACGCGCAGCTCGTGTTTGGCGGCCGCGCCGGCGAGCCCGGCCAGAAGACCTTTGTCCCGCTCGAGGACCGGCTCAAGGTCTTCGGTGCCTAAGGCGGCGGTGCTGGGATGGTGGATTTTTTTCAAGAGCACGACTGTGCCCTTTTTTCTTTTGTGGGAAAAAATAGAATCATGACTGGGCATGGATGAGGTGTTTCTTGGTGGTTTTGGCTTACTGGTGCTGGAGTTTTGGCGAGGTTCAAGGGCATCACATAAGAGACCTAGACAAGAGAATTGAACTAGATTTTAACAAACATACCTGCACGCCTCCAAAACTGGAAAAAGGAAATATGAAATCACAGCACAAGATGTGCCGTCTTTAAGAACAAGGGGGGTATCATCCGAATCCACTGCCATGTCGTAACCTTTTTTACGTCCCCTTTCCTAGGTGGCCCTGGTCAAATAGCAAGCTGAGAAATGCCACGCAGCGACCAGGGCGACGCTATCGACCCCTGTAGTACTTTCTCCGTCCCTCTCTTTTTGTCTCTCTCTCTACCGGGGTTCGTACCTGGGCAGGTGGACTTCGACCTGCCTCTCGCTGGGCTTCACCCTCCGGCGCAGCAGCACGGCCTGGATGCGAAACTGCACCTCCTTGGCCAGCGTCTCCAGCCGCGCCTTCACCTCCCCGAGCTCCTCCTCGCCCATGCTCGCGCCGTGCCCCCCCTCGTCGTCCAGCGCGGCCCGTTCCGCCCGGTAGCCCGCAAGCGCCGCCTGCAGCGCTGCCAGGTCCCGCTCGCGGGCCGTCCAGCGCTGGACCTCCTCCTCCCAGAAGAAGAGCAGCTTGATGACGAGCTTGACCGCCGGCACGCCCAGCACGCCGAGCTGTTTCGGCAGGGCGGCGGTGATCCGCCCCGTGGCCGGCAGGTACTCGGCCGTGCTGTCGTCGGCGGCGGCGGCGGCTGCGCAGCGCGTCGTCTTGGCGGTGCCGAGGTGGGACAGCAGGCTCTGGACGTACCCGTTCTTGGAGCGATCGCGGTCGCGGTCGTCTTGCGCGTGCGCCGCGGCGGGGGCGGCGGTCTCGCGGCTGTTCTGGAGCACGCCGGTCTTGACGAGCGCGTGGTGCACCTTGGCCGCGTCCTTCTCCCAGCCGCAGACCCCGGCGGCGAGGATGGTCCACGGCGTGATGGACAGGGGCTGCGTCTGCGCCATCTGGTGCTGGAAGATGGCGTCTTGGACGGCGAGCGGTAGGTCGTCGGAGCCTCGCCGTACCGCGGGAGGAGGAGGAGGAGGGGGCTGCTGCGCTGCCGCGTCATGCTCGGCGCTGTAGGTAGGGGATCCCACTGCGTATTCCTCTATTGCGGGGCGCCCGCTCGAATCACCCGAGCGTCGAGTTGGATTTATAGCGGTGTGCGAGTCCTGCGAAGAGCGAAAGGAGAAAGAGGACTTGGTCATTCTGCTTGTTGGACGCTGGAGTATGTATCTCAGCGTCTTACTGTTGGGTAGAGGGATGGATGATCTCGCTGAGGTAGGATCGTGAAACCAGAGATGGCGGATAGATCACACGGCACGAGTTGCTTGGAGTTTTGACCAAGACAGTGGTGGGGAGACCAGTGCTATCATGCAAGGCTGAAATCCGAAAGTGAGGACAGGTCAGTTATCTCAATATATTATATAAATATATAAATATGT
>FTLB01841727.1_pt1 | contig 13570 bp, 18 predicted proteins | sample 1658291 | NCBI WGS metagenome assembly FTLB01 (sample SAMEA3914812, study PRJEB12502) | metagenome | biome: forest; material: soil | place: Canada | collected 2011-07-07 | depth 0.1 m
GGGGCGAAGATACCCATAGCTGCTTGTACGAGCTACTAATACGATGTGGGCTGCAGACCTGTTCAGTCTGATAGAGTAGAAGGAGCAATTAGGAACCAAACAAATTATGAGCTGGTACGGTGAGACGCGAATGTTTACTTGCTCCAGCTATCACACTACCTTAGCCATGGCCACGGTGCCCGCAAGAAATAAGGTACCCTAGTTATCCCAAAGCATATCTATCCCCATGGAGACTAGAGCCATCACATACGACCATATCCACTGGAGAACTCGGGATCCCGTCCGCTCTCCCTTAGATAAGCCAGTGAGAGCCGGATTAGTAGTTGGGTCGGTGACGACCAGCGAATACCCGGTGTTGTATGTCTTTTTGCTATTTTCCTGAACCTCTCGATCATATAGTGAGGATTCTGGAATAAGGTTTTTTTTTTCCGCCGGTGCATATCGCATGGATGTACGTCCCTTACTCCTTATAAGTCATGCCGCCTCCGAAACTGAACTCGCTGTTCTTTCCCCCCTCGACCACTTGGCCCTGGGTGACTCCCGTTTCGAATGCACAACTTCCCATGTCGAGTTTCGTCGCGTTTATAGCAGCCGGGGATATGTCAAAGTCAAAGATATCCATGGGGAGCCCGAGGGTGGCGCAGGCGTTCGGGATGTCGACAATCCCGGCAATGTGTCCCTGAATCGGGGCACAGGACAGCAGCAGATAGCACTGGTATTCACTGTAGCCGAAGCGCCGAAGATACTCGATCGTCCGGAGGCAAGCTTGCCGGTAGGCGACGGCCGTGTCGAGATAATGCTGCTTGCCGTGCTGGTCGACCGAGAACCCTTCAAAGTAGATGTACCGGCTCGGCCCAAAGTTCGGCTCGACCGAGCCCGGCAGGAAGATAGGGGACTTCAGTCCGAGGTCGGCCATGCCGTTCTTGATCACTTTGAAGTTGATCGTAATGACGCCGGCCATCTCAATCGCCCCGCAAAACGAAATCTCGCCGTCGCCCTGGGAGAAATGCAGGTCTCCGACGCTGAACTTGGCGCCGTCGACGTGGACGGGCAGATACACCTTGCTTCCGCGAGTTAGGTCTTTAATGTCGCAATTGCCTCCGTGTTCTGGCCTGCCTGGGATGGTTCTCGCGCCTTCGTTTCCGACCTTTTCCTTGATCGAGGCGTCGGCGCTGCCTGCGTGGACGTTGGTCAGCAGCGGAGGCAGGGCGACATTACGATCGGCCAGTTTGTTGGCAGCAATTAACTCGGCTTCTCGTTGGTTCCAGATTTGCAATACTTCCGCCGAAGGAGCACAGCCCAGGATCCCTGGGTGGATGAGCCCAGCGAACTTGACGTGAGGGAGGTGCCGGCTGGTGCAGTAGATGCCTTCGAAGTCCCAGATAGCTTTCGCCCTGTGTGGATCATTAGCTTTGTTTCTCGACCCATTGTGTGAATAAAATAGCCCAGACAAGTTATAAAATCGCGGCAAATAGTACAGCAGGGACTTCCAGGGTCTTCAGAGTGCCGTGGACCTACGCTGATGGGTAGAGCTCATCGAGGAATCCACCTCCGTTGCTCCGGTCAAAGATGCCAGTGAAGCCCCATGGCTGGTCTTGGAAAGGCTGAACATCCATGATCTCGACAAGAAGCAAGTCGCCTGGCTTGGCACCCACGATCTCAAAGGGTCCTGTAAGATAATGCACCTTAGTCAGATCCACGTAGCGAACATCGTCAGCCGAGTCATTGTTTCCGATCTGTCCTCCCGTCCTGGCGCCATGTTAGCTTTCTCCCTACCGCCCACGATGAGCAGATGTGAAATGAAAACAAACGTACCAATCGACACATTCAATCTTGACCGTCTCACCATCCTTGATACTCCCAGCAAAGGGAACTGGTCGCAGTGTAAGTAAGAGCTTCTGGGCGGGTAGGCATGGGTAGTGGTATCACGAACTATCAGGATGCCATCTGTTCTATGCCGACATGTTAGTGTCTACAGCGCCTTATCTAGGGTAGGTACCTTTCGTGAGGATGGTTACTGGCGGCGGTGGCTGCCCCGCTTCTGGCTAACTTACATGAAGATTAGACTGCTGGTCGGCTGGCTTGTCCAAGCTAACGCTGCCAGCGGTACGGAGGCCAGTCTTTCCCATCGTGAGCTTCAATGGCGAATTTGTGTTCAATGGTGGAATGAATATATTTACTACAGAGGGGGGAGTGCAGGAACCCAGGTATTCCGGCAATTAAGCGGCCACGAGCAGCCTGCCCATGTTATGTAGGCGCTCAAGCGCAATCGTCCTCCTAACTGATCAGTGCAAGTTGCATCTGACATTTTGACTTGGGCGCGTTACCCCGCACATTGGGACATGTCATTGATCTGAGCTTGTTCGCGAATCGATACTATGGGACATCATTATCAATAGCAATCGTGGTGGTCACTGATGTATGAAACGGTAGTGCGAGTCAAAGTCGATAGGCTTATCGTCCTTTGCCCGTGATATCTCTTGGCCCACCGCACAGCGCTTCATGGGTCCTAGTGACCCCCGCGCGTGGTCTGCATTGGACGGCACCATATGCAGGCAAACCGGGCAGAGAGCCAGATTGATAAGAAGGCTCAGGTAGTAGTGCTTGATATACTTCGTCTATGTAGCGCAGGGAGAGGAGCTATGACCAATCGAAAATACATCTCCGGTTTTTACAGTATTATCAGAGGGCATCGGCATTGGGTTTCCACTGCAGTCGGTGCTGATCCTTCCGTGCACGCCGGAGACCGCCGAAAAAGAGGCTTCTTCATTTGAGGTGCCGCATCTCTTACAGCTAACCCGAATAGTATGAGGGAACGGAACCGGTGGTACATGTTTTAAGCAGCTAGGCCACCGATGGAGCAGATAGCACTGGCATACTGTATAAGGATACTTGAGGTAAGCTCAGACTTGGTAGCTGAGATGAGTGTCGGGCACTTCCTGCGTGCCCGGTACAGCGAACTAGCTTGTGTACAAGCCATATAATTTTCTGGCACGACAGACGTACTTATATGCATGGTAAGAACTTGTGACTAGATCAAATTACCTACTCAAAACTGATGGCAGAACCTCGCCTTCCTGCCCCCCCCGGCCACCCGAGCCTCTCTTTTTTCTTCTACTGATTATCCGACTGATGAGAAGGGCGTGGGTAAGGATCAACCGGAGTGTATGGGGGTGGTTTTTCCTGCAAGGCGTCTAGATTGCTCAGCGACAGCTTGAGAAATTCATGCTTGTTCTTCCACTCGAGCTGGCTGGCAGCGAATCCTTGACTATGGGATGGCGGCGGTGGCGGATCGGTGATCTTGGTGATCAAATACGCAGTCGATGCCTCGGCAATGCCGTATACCAGAACGCCAAGGAGCGGGACACGAAGGAGGACGTAGAATCCGATACCGAAACCGAATAAGAGTCCTTCTCGATCGCGGAACCACTTTTTCTTCTCTTCCTTGGTAAAGCGGATGCGCGCAAAGTACGGCTCTAGCAGTTCTCTCATCAGACTCCTCGAGGCAAAGTAAGTTTGGAGGAAGATCACCAGGTATCGTCGAGGGAGGAAAACTCCCGTGCCGAAGATGACAGAGGCCGGGCCGAGCCCAACGGCGTTACCGAAGGTATAAAAGCTGGCAGCGGGAAGCACGAGGCGTCCGACTATCGGCACATACGATAACCCGAATATCGCCAAGGAGATAGCTCCTTTACGAGCGAAGCGGTACAGGAACATCGAGACACCCTCCGCCGTGCTCGACGAGCCCGTACTGCCGTCTTTCTTGGTGTACTGGCGAAGGTTAGGATAATACATGTCCCTTAATTTTTCGGGATTCTCGTTTTTATGCTTCTCCACATAGGTCAAGTCGACCCATCGTAGAGAATCCATGAACCTGGGATCGTTAGTACATCACGAAGCGGTCATTTCGGGTAAGTATCAACGGCCAAGGCATGGCTCGTGCTCGTCCACCGCGTACGTACATGATATCTAACGTGGGCGTCACGTATCGCATCAAGGCCATGAGAAAGAGCGGCACCTGCAGTACGTGATCCTCGACGAAAGCAAGTCCGTTGATAATAGCATCATCCCATGTAACATGGTCCATGCGGACAATGAAGGAGAGAAACCATAGTAGCACCCTGATTCCGACGATCTGGTATAGTGTGTGAGAGCGAGGCCTCAGATTTGCAAACCATCGAGAGTACTCACAGGAATGGCGATGGCTAGTCGGATTCCGATTCCCGCTCCCACGGCGATGGCAGCTTGCTTGTAATGTTTGGATGTGAAAACATCAGGATTTTGCAGAGCTCTATGGGCTACAGAGGATGGTCAACGCAATGGCCAGCAGTAGAGACTAAGGTAGAGATCCTCGCCAGGCGGTGCCTACATACCTCCCACCAGGGTGAGTTGGATACCCCGCAGTACCTGGTTGAGATCGAAGTTTGAGATATCGAACTTCTTTTTCAATGCCGCTTTGTCGACATGTGGTCTCTGCATGGAAGACATCCTTGTCGAACCAAGTAGCAACGACCAGCTACTACTTCATTCGCTGCCTACAGATTCTCAATCAGAAAAAAAAATTGAAAGAAAAGAAAACGGGAATAAGATACAGCCAACCGTAAGACTTTGGTATAGTAGGAGTGGGCGGGAAGCTCTAAAGCCTTTAAAAAGGCATCAGCTACTCGGTGCGCAGCTTTGTGTGTTGTGATGTCAAGATTACTAAGGTAATATTCCCAGACCCAATCCTTATTAGAGCCCGGCCCCAGACGTGCTACGTCGTAGCGTACGTTTCCATGGCCCAAGCTCCAGCTTCCACTTGCCGTTCAAGGCTTGTTGCGGACTCGACGCCCATCCTCTACTCCGTAAGCCAGAACAAAAAAAGGAGCGCTAGCCATTAGAGCATCCCCAATGCTACTATGTGCCGCGTGCCCATAACGAAAAAGCTCCTGGTTGCCCTGACAAGTCTGGACATGGGGATAGATTTTACAAGGATGTCTTAGCCTGCGCAACGTCAAACTTTTGTTGGTCTACAGGCGCCCCTTGTAAACAACCTTGACAGCCTTGACAACCCGGGAAATCATGGAATCCCCGGAGGGGAATCTCTCGGAAGAAAAGGGAGCTATGGCTTTTTAGAATAAATGAGAGCTCTCTCTCAAATTCTTCGTAGAAGCTTTCAAAGTACAGTATTCCGTATCTGTAAAGCCCCAATGCTGGGAGAGGCGCCGGTCGAGGAATGAAGGCGTACTGCTAGTCAGCGAGACATGAATCGCTTTTGGAGCGGCGGAGTTCAGGGGCTCACTCCGTAATCAACTGGCCCATCCAGCCATCCTATCGCGCTGAAGCATTCCGCGCGCGCTAATCGGCATTTTCCCTCCAAGTTCCCGTCCCCGAAAACCGGTCAACCAGTCCGCAGGCCCAGCCAACACGCTGTCTGCAATTGTCCAACTACGTCTTGCAGCAGCTGCTGCAGCTTCCAAACAGCCACTTTGAGTTCACGCCATCTGCATCCCGCAAACAACGAACCGATCCAGCGGAGCGCATAGATGCATCATCGGCTTTTGGCGAGACCATAACCGGGCAGATCATTTGGATTTCCACCCGAGATTAGAGCCATTGTATTGAACTTCCAGAAACTTCGCGGGCACGGCAAAGAGGAAGAGAGGGTTCTGCAACCCGTTCGTCCTTTTTATCCGTCGATCATGATCGCCAGCTCTCCTCGTCCTTCGATCATAGCCTACCGATCAACTTAACTCCCCCGAAAGACTCGAGCTCCAGGAACATCAGCTGGAAGGAGAACGATGGAGAAACCCAGGCTCCCCGGTGCATCCTTCCCGGCACCCCGCCGCGTGTTTACTGCGCCCGTGTCATCCTCAAGCTCACAATTAGCATTTCCACCGCAGTCTGGAGATGGGCTAGTGGAAACTCTATATAACCATCCGTCCGCCAAGATCATAGCCTTCGCAGCTGGAAGCGCCTCAAGACCCTTGGACGTGGAACGCGGACGCGCTCCAGCCGTGGACGTCGAGCCAGGAAGCTTGTCATGGTCCTCGCGGTTTGAGAGAACCATTGCTGTCGGTACGGGGAAGCCCCTCATTTCTACTATTGCCGATGCCAACATTGCTGACCGTTTCCTCTTCGCAGGTGCTTTCCGCATCTATCGTGCCCCCGGTTCGGTCGCTTTCCTCAACTGCGGTTCGGCTCTCCAGCCAATCCTACCGAAGAGCCAGTGTTGGTGCGTGGACGAAGCGTCCAGTAAATATGTCTTGCAGATCCGGCGTCCGCAGTACTGGCGAATAGAGATCCCCGTGGCGGAGCCCGAGGACATCGAGAGAGCCAAGCTCTTACGACAAGTGCTGGATTCGATTTTGCAATTTGAGAAAACCGAATGCCCCTTTAACCGATCTTTCACCGTCGACCTCCCAGAACCGCCACTTACTCCCGTCAAAAAGCGGCCATGGACACCGGTACGGAGGTCCTTCGTTTCATTGCCACCAAGCCCCGTGACCCCGATCGAAGAGTACTCGGCAATCAAGAGGCGGTTGGCGGAGGAGACATCGGTGAAACATGAGAAACAAGTCGAATCAGGCTCGAAAGACAGCAGCCTAGGAACTTCTGAGGCTCCTCCGAATGAGAGCAGCGAGGCTCGGCTCTCGGATTCGGACGTGCCTCTGGCTCCGGCAGAAGAGCAGCCGTGGGAAAGCGAGGCCCTGCTGGAAGTCAAAACCACCCAAAAGCCAAGCCAGGAAAGCCCCTCGGTGGAAGTGCTCGCGGATTCTTTCGAACAGTTAGCCGTCAAGAATCCTACCTACCCGAAGTCTACAAGCGTCCAAGTTAACCGCTGCGTGACGGCGCCCCCGCATCTGACCATATTTACGTCTCATCTATCCAAGCCTAGCAGTCTTGCTACCGAAGTGGAAGTAGAGGCTGCGAGCGCTCCTTCAGAAACAACTTACTCAGAGACTCAGTCACCGACTCCGTCTCAAGAATCCTTCCATAGTGTTCAATCTTGGCACTCACCTATCACGCCTCTCCCGCCATCGCCGCCGCTCTCGGACCCAGGTTCGCCTCTTTCCTTCCCTTATCCTCACGAGGATATCGTTCGGTCGAGCAAACCGGTGCACCAGCGAGACACCTCGGATTCGACAGAAACACCAAGAACAGTTCAGGCGTGGACGACGTTTCCGTCCGCCTCGGCCGGGGACGGGGACGGCAGTCCAAGCGCTGGGCCTACCGCGCCACCATCGGTTGCAGCGGCCGCTGAAGAGACGGAAATTTTCTCAGAGGAAGCTGCAGAGACGGCGGCGGAAGACCTTGTCGAGCGCAGCCAGGCAGCATCTGAGGCGGAGGACGAAGCGGTTCCCACGGGCGAGGCATCGTCTAGCTCGTTCTCAACCATCAGCCCGCGCCCTCAGATTCGCCATCGTCCCACAGCGAGCAGCAGTATCTCGCCATCTAGACGTGCCCTCTCACCTCTGCCCCCGGCAGCGAATCTATTTACACCGCGCCAACCCGTGTCTCTCAGCCTCACCGCTAGCGCCCGAAATAAGCTTTCTGCCGTTCGACGCTTGCCCATGGCTGTCATCCAGAAGACATGCGAGATCTTGCTCTCTCCTCCGTCGCATCTCATCAATTTGATGCTCAAGGTTGCGGCACGGATCTCCGCCGGAGAATGGCGTGGCTTCGTCTTCGGAATGAGCGACAGCGGCGAGAAGATTCCAGTCCGCTGGGACTGGTCCGATGAGGACGACGATGGATACGGAGAGCTGGACGGATGGGGTGCCGACGACGACTGGCCGCATAGCGGCGTGGCACGGAAGATGGCAGGAAGTTTCCCCGAGGAAGACGACAGCGCCTCGGAAGGAGGCATCAGCAAGGAATCTGATGGCGGCGAAGAAGCACCCAAGCCACCTACCCGTGAGCTGTCGGACGCCGAATGGAGCCGCAGCTGGGGCGTCGACTAGGAGCGAAACGCCCCGCCAGTCTCCGATTATCTCGGCTTGAATCCGAAGACATCACCGGGCGGCAAGTCTCTACGCCGCCCAACCCCTCTCCGGGGACCCTCCGGCCATTTTGGCTGGAATCCGGTTTGAACCACCTAATTCTGTTTGTAACAAATGATTGTAACACTATTCTGGGAGGATTCTGCATTTGACAAGGGGAAAAGGGGCTGAACAGGCAGGCGCCTCGGTCTCTCATTTGCACTTAGCAGCGGCGTCATCGAAGTCCAATTTCTGGACAAACACGACTTGATTACGGCAGTCTGCTGTCTATTTTATGGGATGTATGGCATGTATTTTCAGGAACCGGCTCTCAGGACGAGCTGATTACTTAAATGGAAGATATGGAATGCCACGCAATGGCGACAGCAATATATCCAAGTTTTCCGCGTGGTTAATGGCAGAATCCCTTGCATGACGCTCTCGATGCTCACCCATGAGTGAGTCTCCGGTATGTTGTGTCAAAGGAAATATGAAAATAGGCGCACCATTGGCAGTCATCTCACAGCCTCAAGGAAATCTCGAGTTTCTAATTTGAAAGGATACCAAAAAAAAAACCGATCTATTCCTAATAACTCAGGTAAGGTACCCTAGGCCCTCCGTAGTCCTCGCAGCAGCAGCAGAACCATCATTCCTCCATCGCAAACCCCGTTCCCCATACATGAGCCCCAAATATCAGTCCACTACGGAAACTCCGTTATAAAGGTGCAAAAGTGATGAAGAAACATATCATTTGCGGACGACAACCTTCGGGAATTATCGTGGAGGCATACGCCCTCCTTATTCGATCCCGAGCGCATGATTTTGTACGTCTCGGAGCTTCCTGCTCGTTGATACGTCCGTCCTCTTCCTGTTTTTCATTTCTGTTCTTTTTCTCTTTTTTTCCTTTCTCCTTTTTTTTTTTGTTGAGTAGTCCTCTCATCTCCTAAAGTCGAAACTGGCCCGGCCGCCGTCAAGACTGGGCCGCACAGAACTGCTAGAGCTGCGCCTTCGCCTCGCCCTCTGTTCGGCCGGGTCAGAGGGGTTTAAGCCGCTCGACTTGGCAAATAGATTGAGGATGTCGGTTAGCGACACCACACCGGTCAACCGCCCGGACAGGTGAGCCCCGGGGAGCGCTGCGGCAGGGACGGATGTGGAGAATCCCGACGCGGGCAGGGGAGACTGTGGCACCGAGGTGGTGGTGGATGTCTGAGGCACCAGGACGGTGGGCGTGACACTCCCCGATCCATTGCCGCCGCCGCCGCCGGAGCTAGTAGGAACGCCAAGTCCTGATGTGCTCGAGGACGAGGTAGCCGAAAGCACAGGGTGACTTGGCTGGAGCAGCGGGGTGGCCGGGGCGCTCGGGGAGGGAGAGGCGGACTCAACGACCCACATCCGGTGCGAATGTGTGGCCACCAACTTGGCTACCGTGTGAGCAAGGGTAGAGTAGGGATTGACGTGGAAGACGGGGAACGAGTCGCGGCCGTGCTCGACGCCACGCTCCGACAGAATGACACTGATGAAGTGCATACAGGTGTCCTTGAGCAAGGGCAGGCTGGTTGCGCTCGTCAGGTGCCTTACGTCTGCCGTTGATATGTTCCCGGTGACATTGAGTCCGTTATCAACAACAGCGACTGAGGTCAGACCCTCGTCGTTCATGAGCGTAAGGGCTTCTGCCAGGGTAGAATCCGCACTGGAGAAAAATAAGAAGCAGTGTAAGCATCACTACATAGCGGCCATGCGTCCAATTACATAAACAGCAGGATGGAGAGCGGGGATTCTAGGAGAGAACTTACTTGATGGCAATGATCTTGTGACTCCCAATGTTGAGGTCGCGGAGTAGTGAACCATACAGGCGCTCAATGATGGGAAAGTTGGCACCCTCGTCCCAGAAGAACTCGATCAAGCGCAGCTGACTGAGGACCCCCAGAACCTCTTTGTTCGGATCGGTTACTAGAATACGATGAATGCCGCTGCCGAAGGTCTCGATCGCCTTATCGAGGGTCGAGTCAGCCGAGAGGCTCACCAACTCCTCCTTGCGACACAGCTCTTGGATCTCCCGAAGAGAGATCGCCTGCTGCGCTTGGGCTTTCTTGGCAATCTCCCTGTACAGATCGACATGCTCCTCATCTGGCTTGGCCAGTCCTACTACGACAAGAAGGTAGGAGTTGAGATCGTTGTAATCGAAGGTGGATATGGCGGTCCGCGAGGTCGCAGTCTCGCGAACGAGGACGGCATTGCTCGAGGCGTTCTTCAAGAGAGTCTAAACAAGTTGACAATTCCCGTGTTAGCATCAAGTCGGATTGATCTACGAGCAGCGCAGATGTGCTCGAGGAAGTACTCACCATAGTCGCGTCTTCGACACTCGAGTCCAGATCGGCCCACTTGACGTCATCTTGAGAGATGAGCTCGCCGAGACAGATATCTCGCCAATCCCTCCCGGCGAATCGAGGGTTTGCCTGTCTGCTGTTCGGCGGGTGATTGAGAAGCTCCTGGATGGCCTGCTGGGTGAAGGAAGGGTGGCGCTGGGCACGCGGAGATGGAGGGGGGTGTCTCTGATTCTCAGCGAAGCTCTGGCGATGCGTAGCGATATGGCCTGCTTTGTGCAGGCTGGTCTGCGAGTTGCTTCTCTGAGGAGGGGAGGTCATGGCACTTGCGAGGGAGTTCGTGCTGCTGCCGGGATTGTTTGATCTCGCCTTAGTCGTAGACTCCGGCGACTCCATGGCGACGTTTGCTAGGAGGGAGTCGGATGACAAGGATTCGGACAGCAAGGCTGGGTGGAAGCTGCGAAGCCTCAAAGGAAGCTGGAACAAGAGGAGAAGTGCGAGCGCAGTTATAAATGGCAAACTAGGACCTGGAGTGCCGACCGGGGTTGGCGACAGAAATGAGAGGCAAGAGATCAGGTGAGGTCGGCGGACTGAGGTACGGGAACCGAAGGAGGGGCAATTCGACCTCCTCCATATCCCAATGACGCTACCAAGCACCTGCCCAACTACAGTTTTTGGCGGAACCGGGGGTTTGGGACCAGAACTGTCTCCCCAATGTGGGGTGATTCCTCCTACAAGTGCTCTGGTTAAGCCTGAGCGAAGCTCTCCAATTTGACGCTGCAGCTTCTGCGAAGGAACTTTGATGTGTGTCAAGGTGCCCGGCTAACGAATCAGCTAAAGCCGTCCAAACCCATTTCCATCCTATAATTGGTTTTTAAAGTATCACTCCAAACTACGAGGGTGTCGTAGGAGAGAAGAGAGCTCCTTATCATGTCGTTCCACCGTTCCAATCCACCATACAGTCGATGTTCAAGAGAGAAGTGTAACAGCCGCTAGAAGTTGGTCAAGGGGAACTCCTTGCGTTTCGCATCCTTCACACAGTGGCTTTGAAGAATATGTCTAGAGACTTGCAGTCGCTCTTAAGCCTATGGCAAGCCGAATAGGTTGCCGTCTGGCTGTGGTGTTAATGTATCTGACCTGTAATATTTCCTTACGGAAATAGTTCATTGTTCTAGTGGCGGCACCGAGTCAACATGCGTTCATTGATCGAGACGAGAAATACTGTAACATAGAAAACCACGGCAATCAAACCGGTGCCTGCTCTAGGCAGTGGTCTACTGTATTACTACCTCATTTATTGATGTGGCTGTCATCTGGCTCATTCACTTCCGATCCTTCTTGGCGCTAGGCCATATTATTTCCGGGCAATGATACATACCTCCTATAGACCCATCAGCAATTTTTCTGTCTTTCAAACTTACAATGTTGCAGTGGCCAGGATGAAGGCTCCAGTAGAGAGGACCTTTTGCTATCATGTAGTTGCCGTAATTACCACAACATCGAGGGTGCTTTGGCCGAGGAGTCGAGGTCTACCCTCTTGGCTATAATCTCTCTTTGGATTTCCAGACATCTTGGGGCCTTAAAAACAAAGCTCACATAGTCAGTTGCCCCAAACCAGGGACGCGACATGGTCCTAGTGTCTTTGGAGAATCTAGACTTGCACCATGTCCCAAGGAGCGTCGGAGACCTGTTTGGCTACAAGATAGATGAGACGCGCCGTGGTGGGACGCTGGGATGCGAGAAGAAGTGGGGGAGGGGAGAATCAGAGGGGCTTGAGAGTCGAGTGATTGACTAACTGCCTTGACTGCCACTGACTGCGCATATGATTGTGTGTGGCCCACCCTTGTCGTCTCTCGCTAAGCCAGAAAAAGACAACCCCTCCATTCACGCCTGACCACGTCCGAATTTGTTGATAGTCCAGACAATTTTGCGCGCACCGCACCGCGAGACCTTGACTTTTTTCTTCACCCCGCCTTCAACTGTTTCTGCGCGTCCACCATCACCGCACGCGTTCATGGTGATTCTTTCGCCACGGAACTTTCGGACACCTGGGGCCCTCCCCTCGATTTAACAAGAGCTTGCGAATAGCTTCCCTCAATTCCCCAAACGGGGCGCCCTCTCCTCCTAGATTTTCTCATCAAAACGACACCGCTGAAAGATGTCCCTTCTTCCGGCGGAGGTCAACGCCGAGCTGGCGCAGCTCCTCCAGGCTCTCCAGTCCGCAGACAACAATGTTCGCTCGCAAGCCGAGGAGCATTTGCAGAACAACTGGACCAACCCCCGGCCTGAGGTCCTGCTGATGGGCTTGGTCGAGCAGATCGCGGGTTCGCCAGACACCGCCGTAAGCCTCATCCTCCCCCAAATGGATGCAGTGTTCTATTCCTTGCATATTCGCATCAAGTACTTACCAGGACTTATCTCTCATCCCAGATGCGGTCCTATGCTGCCCTCATCTTTCGCCGAATCTCCTCCAAGACACGAAAGACCGCCAATTCTGAGACGACGGATATGTTCATCTCCCTGAGTGCTGAGCACTCGGTGGTCATCCGCACGAAGCTCCTGGAGACGCTGGTGTCAGAGACGGACAAGGCCGTAAGAAACAAGATCAGCGATGCTGTCGCCGAGATTGCTCGGCAGTACTCCGACAACGGTCCGTAAACCCAAAGCGAGTCCCGCCTCCCCCCATCTTGACGTGTTGGCTTACTCGGGTCTCTCTAGGCGATTCGTGGCCCGAGCTGTTGGGTGTTCTGTTCCAGCTTAGCATTGCCCCCGAGGAAGGCAAGCGAGAAACCGCTTTCCGTGTCTTCACATCCACTCCCGGCGTGATTGAGAAGCAGCACGAGGACACCGTCGCCCAGGCATTTACTCGAGGTTTCAAGGATGACACGATCTCAGTAGGCAGCCCCAGACCATTGCGACAACTTGACGCGTTCTACGCTAATTACCAGCCCAGGTCCGCCTTGCTGCGATGGAAGCTTTCGCCGCCTTCTTCCGCAATCTGTCCAAGAAGAACCAGGTTAAATACCACCATCTTCTCCCTGAGATCCTCAATATCCTTCCCCCCATCAAGGAGAGCCAGGACTCGGAAGACTTGAGCAAAGCCCTCGTGGCCCTGATTGATCTTGCCGAGACCGCCCCCAAGATGTTCAAGCCCCTCTTCCGCAACCTGGTCGTATTTAGCATCTCCGTCATCCAGGACAAGGAGCTGGACAGCCTCAGTCGCCAGAATGCTCTCGAACTCATGGCCACATTCGCCGATTACGCGCCGTCGATGTGCAAGAAGGA
>FTLB01004569.1_pt1 | contig 13569 bp, 16 predicted proteins | sample 1658291 | NCBI WGS metagenome assembly FTLB01 (sample SAMEA3914812, study PRJEB12502) | metagenome | biome: forest; material: soil | place: Canada | collected 2011-07-07 | depth 0.1 m
GGGCAGAGCCAAACAGCGGTTGCCTATTTTTTTTTGGACAAGGCTGCACAATATCTTGCTTTGACATTTCCATCGTCTCTGTAGGAAATGCGCATTTCAGGGTTCAGCTCAATGCCAGTCGTGCTGTTCAGATCTGGTTCAACACTGCTCTTTATAACTGTACAAAAATTATCTATGATGAGTCCACTGGCTCGAGCTCTACCCCCAAGGCGCACTGTAAGCAGTGCTGGAGTCCTTGCTGCCGTGGTGCTCACGCTCGCCGAGCTAGGTATGATTAAACTTACATCGCCACGCGTTTCGTTATTCATAGGCACTTATGTGAGTTCCACTGTACACTCCTCATATCTTGGCACTCTCGTCGCCACCGTGGTGATCCGATCCATCTGTTCGAATGGATACGGGTTCTGACGGTCTCCCCTGTCCCGGTTCCTGAGCCGCCCTTCGCCACTGGTCGCGGTCAGATCGAATATCAGCCAGCGCGAGTGCAGCTTCCCACTCCAATGTTGCCTTCCACCGCCCCCGTAGCCACCAGCGGAGACAGCTCGTGAGGCTCCCCAGCAGTGTTGCAATAAAGCCTAGCCATACCAGCCTCAGGAAACTAGTCCCCATCGAGACATTCCATACAACAGTAGCGATCTCAGGCGTGTCGCGAAGATAATTTATTACCCTCGCCGCCGCTCCTGTCGCGCATGCGGCAGCGATCAGATGTGTAACAGGTGCGATGGCGTACAAGGCCAGGAGAATGTACTCTCGTCTATCTGAACGAGGACCGCGGCGAGTATCCGAGCGTCCTCGCAGAGAGCGCGTTAACTTGAGCGGGACCAATAGAGCTGTGAATATCATGGCTAGAATGTAGAAAACGAAGACTGGGGCGGTAGAGGCAGCGAGGCTTGGTGCCTCAGCAAAGCCAGCGATGGTTTTGTTGTCGTAGCTGAAGACACATGTGGGTTCTTCATGGACGTGGTATGTACAGTTATTGTAGATGGTGTCCACGCCGACCGTGAGATTGAAGATGTTGATGAAGCTGTTCATGGCATCCGGGAACCGAAGTGTCCGTCCAGCACCAAGATACACCCATCCGGCGCTATCTGTTTCGGCATCGACAAAATACTGCCAGCCAAAAGCGTCAAGGTACCAGTACAGTGTCGGTGTCGTAACCGAAATATTGGTAGAGAACTGCGATAATGAATCGATAGGTTAGCAGCTATAAATATAAATCATGGATTGGGTAGAATTAGTGTTGCGGCGGCCGAACGCTGCGGCCAATGGCAAGTTCTACCAAAACACCATGTCTCACGCAGCGGCGTGACCTTATTATACTTCCTGCAACGTACCTGAACGAGCGCAAACTCTCGGTATACAAGAGCTTCCCATCCATGGTCCGGCTGGGCGGGTCCCTGGGAATCCAAGGCCGTGAATGTCGTGCCAGCTGATGTTATCAATACGACACAGGTTAGCGCGGCGAGGTGAAAGCAGCACGAGAAGCAGGCTAGCAAAGACAGGAATCTGCGTCGTTGTTTTGCTATAAGAGGCTTTTCCTGCTCTTTGATAGCCATCTCGGTCTGAGAGCGAAAGGTACGCTCAATGATGCAAGAGTCCTGCAGTGAAGCTCATACTTTTTTGACCATGTGCGTCGACTGGTAATGAGCCATCTTGTATTTTCAACATGTACCCCGCAATTTCAATCTCTTGGACAGGGGCTCAGCCACTTAGCCCACTTCAGGTCGCGTCTGCGACGGAGGTTGCTGAATGCGGTGCGCGCCCCGTAACACTAATAGTGGTTTGGCCATACAGAGTGCGTTCGTATTCAGGGAAGAATCTCTGGAAAGGGACGAAACAGTAAGCAGTAACCGTAAAGGTAGTAACCAAGATATGTTAGGATGCTGGAAACCAGTCTCTGCCGAAGCGCACCAAAGTCAACTCGTGATGCGTTCTACCCTAAGGTCCACAATGCACGGCCATATTTCACAGGTCGGAGCAACCTGAATACGAGGCTGCACGATAGCTCCTATGTAGCTTTTACAAAGCAGGTTCCAGAGCTCATCGAGCTGCAAATCTCTCATACTGGCCCCGCACGGCCTGCCGCGGTCAACTAACTTCTAATGGGTCGGCTGGGTGACTGGTAACGGTCATGCTGACATTATCAGCCCACTACAAGTTACCGGCGCCGTTTGCTGATAGCGCCTCTTATTTCGCCGATTTATTCCAGCTTCTCAGTTGCGTCTTTCGGTACGCCTGTCAATTGTAGTATACTGCGATTACATCGTACCTTCGCCTTCTATAGCTATCTTGCTTTTCTCACCAATGTCCCGTTTGGCAAACCCACAACATTAGCTGCTAGCCATCAGCCCAAAAATGCAAAATGATCACTATATATTCCTATCCATGCTCTCGAGAACTCTGTTTGGGCCAAAGCATTTTATAGCGGTTAGGTGGAGACTCACCCTCTGAGCCCACTTGCTTATGTGACGATTCAAGTGCTACGGTCTCAGTTAGTACAGATACTGGGCCACCTCCCACTTAGCTCGGGGCGTGATAGCGGAGAGAGTGTCCGCCTAGAACCTTAGATCTACAACTTACCATTTGATGTACCCTAAGTCCGGGTCTAGGGCGGGTTGCGAATTTGCTAATGGTAAGGGTATGGATTGAAGAAAGATATATAGAAAAAGCTATGGTTTACGTATTATATCTTAAATCTAGTGATTAGTAACATGTTCTGTTAAAGGTCCCTACGTCTTTACTTAGCTATAGCTTGAGATATTCTGCACGATTACTTTAGCTTTGTAGGTTTTAAATGTCGCCTCTTAGCAGCTTCGGTTTAACATTAATTACTCTCCGGTCCTGCAAGCCGGGCTCCAGGTTGACGAATTAGCGTTGATCATAGGCTTTTAGAAGAGCAAAGGTGTTCTGTAGCAGGTAGTATCTGAGAGGGAGCCGGCTTCCAGTAAACATTTTCAGTATCCTCCATTTCTGGCGACTGGATCTGTTCTGTTAATATTTAGGGGACTTCTGCAAGGCCGTCTTAGATTAACAACCTGCTGATGTCCTCCATGCAGATTTCTAACCTAGGTAGCCTCAGGGCATACCAAAAAAGTGACGCTGAGGGTTTCGAGATCGCGGAGAAAGCCTTGAACAATTGCAGGCTCAAAATACAGAGCGTCGACCGCGCTCAATATTATCCAGTACCGCTTGCGCCATTCCGTCGGGTACGGCTCCCATAGGCTCTCGGGATTGACGGACCATAGCTGAATAGGTTCAGCTATATCTTAGTAATATACATCCACTCGTTTGGTTACCAGGTGTCTAGGTAGGTACCATGCAAGCTCCATAGGAAACAAATTCGGATTGAAGTTGCTGCAGTCCTGCCCCGGAAACTCTAGCCGCATCGACCGGTCCAATAAAGTCGTCACGCGGCATGGGCGATAGCTACGCGAATATTACCTGATTGCACCCGAGCCCCAGACTGGTTCAGCGTCGCGAAGGCTACTTTTGCCTCTCGTAGTAGTGCTCGCAAGGTGTCTATCGTCACCAATACCCGTGCTGTCTGATTGGTGTAAAATACTTCTGCAGGTCAGGTGAGCAGGTTTGCAGTGCAGACTCGTGGAAATCTTATTTACCAGATCCCATCGTAGCTTATAGGTATCAGAACCCTGTAAATAGCTGCCGATTTTGCGGGGAATGATTTAGCCTAAACGACATTCCGCCGTTGCATAACTAGGTAGTTTGTAAATCTGCAGCTGTCGGATGGTCCCCTGAACTAGATTTCTACGGGCCCGGAAACCCGGGATTCTCATACCCACACCGGGAGCATGTGGTAAACCCAGCATTTCCAGTCGGAACTCTGCTCCTCAATCGCGAGCCACTCCTGTTCAAGCCAGCTAGATCGCGGTGTACTTTACTAGAGCCCTGATCTGAACTTGATCTAGGCGCTTGGACAAATATCGCCTTGCACTCTAAAATCGGATGTACAGATTGTCTGTCGTTGCGCTAGCGAAGAAGCCCCGGCAGAGAGCATGTAGGTTACCTGTAAACTTGTTCCATTGGCTTTTGTACCTGCCCGAACGTTAAATTACGCCTGACAACCCGATTGCCTTCTATATCTACCTCGCAACGTTGGCGAGGACGCCAGGAGAAGGTATTGCTCCCACCAGCTGATCTCTGTCGAAGTAACCCTCCCCGCCACACTTCACTACCGGTTCTGCGGGCCCTACCGCCGATAGTTGAAGTAACCTTATTCTTATCCAGGGAGCCTCAAGAATAATCTCGCCATTTACCCATATAGCCGGCGCGACGCAGATGCTCACAAATGAGGAAACCGTGACATCCACTCCAGGTGCAGACATTCATAGCTCTATCATACCTATGCGCATGCCTGGGTCATTCTCACGATGCCGGTACTAACAGAGCAGCAGGCAGGGAAACAAGGCTAACAGTGGCAATTGTTCAGATGAATTTGAGTGGGCCAGGATATCAAAAACTGGACAGCTTCCAGAGGCTAGGAGCAGTAAACATAAATTTCCTTACACTGTCTTCCCAGAGTGTAATTAACCTCTCCAGATGCAATATGATCTACTCCCTTCGCAAGAGTATTCCCATGGACTACGCGAAAGCCTGATTCCGCTTCCCTAAGTCCGTCGGCGCGCCTTGCATATCCCTATGAAACATTACCAGCGCGACCATAACGAGGTCCCTCGCTACCAGCCGGACGAAGATCTCGTCTAGTCCCGCCTGTAGAGGGCAGCTAATTAAGTGAAACCTGGTATGCGGTTATTGTAAGGGTGAACGGCGCTTCCGCGAACCTGGTACGCCAGGCTCCCCCGCAATATGCGAAGCTGCTACGAGTGAATAAGGTAACATCTGTACATCACGCTTACATCACAAAAACCCGACCCACGAATTTAACCGGAGCTATTCATTGCTCTCCAGCTTTCCGAATTGGGACATGTCCCGAAGCGCACCAAGTTTGGATTGATTCACGAGCTCGCATCCTTCCAATAATACGACTCAGCAACACTAACATGCCTAGTCGGCAAGGGAGAAGAGAAGAAGAAAAAGTATATAAATGCCGTCCAGTTCATCATGAAACCCATTCTCATATGCTTTCTATCACATCAAACGGCTAAATTAGGTAAACAACTAACATCATGGTTGCCTTCTCTCGTCTTGCTACCGGCCTCTCCGCCATTGCCTTGTCTTTCGCTGCTCCGCTAGAAGCAGAGAGCCAGCTGGAAGAGCGCGGCGAATTCAATTTCTTCCTTGGGCCGGATCACCCGCTCTCTCGTCGCTCGAACACGAATTACAACCAAGATTACACGACCGGCGGAACCGTCAATTTCGTACCCTCGACCAACTCGTTCTCCGTCAACTGGAACACCCAGCAGGACTTTGTTGTCGGCGTTGGCTGGTGAGTAGTCCGACATTTACCCTGTATAGCAGTTTGAAAGGCCGATGGCAGATGAGTTTTCAGCCAAGTAGCTTGCATATCTGCGGCAATTCGCGTAATAATGACTGAGTTTCATGCAAGACGTACATGCTAATACCGATTTCTGGCAGGAACCCTGGTAGCAACCTGTACGTACAATTCGAGCCAGTTTCTACACTTGAACAGAAGAACTGATCATCATTAACCACCTCTTGTCAGACCCATCACCCACAATGGTACCTTCAGCGTAAGCAGTGGCTTGGGATCTCTCTCGGTCTACGGCTGGACTACAAACCCCCTAGTGGAATATTACGTCAGTAAGTATACCCCGTTCTAACCACCCGGCTGCCTAACGAGTTACGTCTACGGCAGAGACGCTTCGTGGACGAGTGTCGACCCCTTATACATGACTCTAGGTTGTTGGGGTCTCTCATAAAAGGACATATTCAACTAACAATATCCTAGTGGAAGAAAATGTGGGGATCAGCACTGGTGGGACACAGAAGGGCACTGTCACCTCTGACGGGGGCACATACGCCATCTGGGAGAATCAGCGTGTCAACGAGCCGTCCATCCAGGGCACATCGACCTTCAACCAGTATATCAGCATCCGCCAGTCTGGTCGTACCAGTGGCACTGTGACGATCCAGAACCACTTCAATGCTTGGGCTGCCGCCGGCATGAACCTGGGCACTATGAACTTCCAGGTCATCGCTGTGGAGAGCTGGAGCGGCAGTGGCTCTGCCCAGCAGAGCATCTCCAACACCGGTGGCGGCAGCTCCCCCGGCGGCGGCGGCACCACCACCGCCGGCGGCTCGCCAACGACTACCTCCAAGGCCCCTGGCAGCACCGGTGGCGGTGGGTCTGGCTGCTCCGCGCTCTACGGCCAGTGCGGCGGCTCGGGCTGGTCGGGTCCTACCTGCTGCTCGCAAGGTAGCTGCAAGTACTCGAACGCGTGGTACTCCCAGTGCCTTAACTGAAATGACGGTTCAGATGGCTGGAGAATAGCGAGATGTGGAGACTGTTCCTAAACTGAAGAATTGGAAATTGTTGTAGTGGACACATGTAGTTCGTCGGAAAAGAGTGCCCACTACTGATTTGATAGCACTAGGATAAACATAGTATGTCATTGCAATGGCACGCCATGTATTGCGAAATTGAATCATAGCTCGGCTCTCTTAACCCTTACTCTTCTTTGTAGCTTCTTTCTAGTAATAATCGGCTCAATAATCTTAAATGCTGCATTGATATCAGTCACGAAGCCTTGGGTAAGCTGACATGTTATACTCAACTGACAGGATAACAGTTAGAGTTCGCCAAGTGAATAAAAACACTAGGCAAGGAGGCTAAAGACCGTAGTTGGTACTGAGAGTGATCTGTCGATTGTGGAACAGAACATATGTAGTAGGCATACATACAGGAGCAGGATATCTTTACCCCCGGGAACCACCCGCCTGCGTTTGAGGAGAAGAGAAATATCAGTAGCCAGGGAACAGTGTTCTCGGTTCGGACCCTTCGGGCCATCACGAGCAGATATACCAAGAATCGTCCCGTCGGTGGTTTGGAGAACTGCGCCCAAATGTAGAATAAGTTTGCCTCACGCCAGTCCGTAAGATCGAATTGCCACTGAATTGTCTGTTTTCACAAGTCGCCGCTTAGGTTCAAAGGTTGATGGCTGTCGCAGCCTCAGACCCAACCTTATGGCGCGAATCTATACATACACGGGAGCCAGCTAAAGCGGGTGCTATTCATATCCTGTATTGTACAATTCAATCCACAGAAATCCTGTATATCCCCACGGAGCTGTCAAAGACGGCAGAAAGTGTATGGAAATTATCTCCTTGCGTCGCTTTCATTCTCATTTATCTTGCGGTAGAGCTTTGTACGAATAATCGACAAGCTTGCTGCGGTTAGCTGTCAAGTAAGGCCGACAGCTTCTGCTTCAGACTCTGATATGCTCGAGTCATCTCGCTGAGTTGTATTCTAGTACTCTGCAGCTCCGTCTCGAGATTCTGATTTCTGGTCTCTAATGCGATCGCTGCATCGAAAGCCTGTTGCCTCTCAGAAAGCTCTCTCTGGAGCCGCGTTATTTCATTCTGCGAAGTTCGCGTTGTCTCGAGGGCTTTGTGAGCGACGGCCAGCTCGCTGTCTCGGATGTGTAGCTCTCGTCGCAGTTGGGATGTGTCAGCCTCAAGATCCCCAACACGCTTGCGGAGATCCATTGCCGCTTCTACCTCGGAATACAATACGCGCAGCGCGGAGTCAACTTCAGTAGGCAATGTAGAATAGCGAGATTTCCGTGAGGGTATTTTCTTCTTGGATATGGACTGCCGGGGTTCCTCTGATGGAGTCTGTGCTAGAGACGAAGACCCGGGCTGAGGACCATCGATTGTCGGAAGAGGGCTGGATGTGGGCTGGTCCCTTGATCCAGAGCCAATATTCTCACTTCGAGGCGTGCAATTAGATTCTTGAGGTGACCTGGCTGAGAGGCCACTACTTGTGTGACCCTGGCCTTGGCTGACTTCCTCATTTACATGGGGTGGTGGGTTCCGATGTGTTGAGAGCCGACTCGAGACTAACCCGCGCCTCTGGGCTGTTCCTGGTAATTGTGATAGCTGAGGTGATGCCGGAGGCGATGCGGGAGGTGTCAGAGAGGGAGGATTTGTGTGCCAGCTTCGGGCCACACAGACTTCGCAGTACCAGTTTGCTACTGTACCCTCCTCGGCGGTGATGCTTCCCTCCGGATCGCATGCGTCGTGGTACGATCTGCGGCAAGTCGTGCAGCCATGGAGGTCGCTAGGCAGCTGACATTGGAAGCAAACTAGATCATGAGGTGCCCCGACTTCTTTATCACATATTTGTCAGTACTGTGCAATAGAAGTCCGATCGCCCGGCAGCTTACTTCTCCAAGCCTTGTATCTTTCCAAGGCTACAGATATTGGCTCCCCCGGAGTATAGACAGGTATATCAGCCGGGAAATGGGGCTGTGCGGGGAGAAGTTCGGGCGTTGTCTGTTGCCGCACGATAATACTCGAGGGATCGGCTCGGATCATACCAGCTCGGCCGCCTCGGGGTCTGCCAGGACGCGCTGAACGCGTCAATCGTGGACGCTTCGACGCCGGGCCACTGTCCCCAGCGCCAGAGGGCTCACTATAGTCATCCATTTAGTATCCAATACACGCGTTATGGTGAAAAGTAACGATAATGTGAAAGAAGACGCGGTGTTGTGTTCTTCGCGGGCGCGACCATGCCTAATGGTTGGTCATTCGTCGAAACCCCGCAACAAAATTGAAAAGTTCGACAAATGCTGACAAATTACCGGAGTCGCCAGATGGCCACAGTGAACCTAATCCCAGCAATAGAAAAAAAAGAAATTGCCAGCCTTCACAATGAGAGCACCGCGCAATCAGTGCCTGTTTTATGACTGGATAGGCGGTGCCTCTCTCACATATAATAAAGCTACTCCTTTCGACTATTCTTTATTTTGTAGTTATTTATACTCCCATTTGTAGCAGTTACCTTCTTTCTCGGCATCGTCGTTCAATACCATACTTAGAATGGTCGTCTTTTCTCCTGGTAAAGTGTAGTGCAGTGCCCCTAGCTCACGTTGTTTGTAACCCATTGTATCCAGGGACATAGAGACTATCAACTATCATGTTTGAGATTCACGGCTGCGGGGGGAGTCCCTGGAGCCGAGATTTGTAAGCAATTCCCAGAAGTGGATCGGTCAACCAAATTGGTCATTGGACTGGACTACCTTCGCTAAGGTACCCTAGGTAAGGTAGGTATCGAGTAGGGACCCAGTACATACCACTTAGAAATACCTTAGAGTACACCGTAAGGTACTTTGTACAGGGCTTGTTGCAAAACTAACCACGCGGATCCATTGGTCAACACAACGCCTACTACGTCTGCGGCCATAAAAGATCAGTGCTACTTTTTGATTTGAACTACCTTAGTAGTCACTGAGGTACCTAGGATAGATATCCACCGCCAGGCGATAGATATACGCTCTGGCTATGAATTGGCATGTTTTTGAGCTCCCGGTCTCAACTGATAGCTAGGTGATTGAATATAGGAGCCCTACGCATCCCTCCAGGATCCCAAGTCCTCGCCATTGTCTGCATTCTGCATACGTGTAGACAAGAGCTAGGCCTTTCCGCATTCGAGACCATAACAGAGATGAAGATAGGCTACAGATCAATCCCATGCCGGCTTCGCTTTCGCAGTGCGGGCCCGAACTTAAAAAGAACCCAAGGAATAGGAATCAGTGCAACCGAAACAAAACCTAGGAGGCTTGATGCCCAGGGTATTGTCAGACGATTATACACTGTTTTTCGTTTTAGAAACGGTTAGCAACTCCCCTGAAGGCAAAGGGCAGGCGATTTGTTCTTACTCTGTATTGTGAAAAGAGGAAACGCAGCCGCGAACACATATCTCGTAAATGCATTTCCTGATGAAGCAGAGGCCCCATATTGAGCTCCGTAGCAGTCGAGCAAATAGACGATTGTCGTTGACTATTCGTAGACGTTAGAGCAACGCGCCTTCGCCTTTTTATAATCAGAACAAGTAGGCACTTACAAATATGCAGAGATTGCCCCAGTTGAAGGGAATCAATGCTAGTACAGGGCTGATCCAGTGAACACTTGGTCGGGCCGTCCACGCGAACCAAAAGAGTCCGACTGACACACCTAAACTCCCCATCATGGCAGGATACAGACGCTGTTCGGGCGGCAACCGCCCCGAGCCACCGTGAGAGATTGAATACTTCCTCTTTCGCTGGTAGCCGTAGCGATCGTATAGAATGCTAGTCAGGGTGGCCAAACATGCACCAATGCCCAAGGAGAGGAAGACGAGCCCTACCTCGTGCGGCGCGAAATTGTACGTATCAGAGAACACCAGTGGTAAAGAGGCAAAGAAAGCGTAGAGGACGGCGAAATTGAATCCGACGTACAGACTCAGAAACAAGACAATCGGCTCTGTGGCGAGCATGAGAAAGGGCCGAATCATGGAGTCTCGAACAAGCCTTCGTATGGATGCCAGGTTTCTCTGTTTGTCTTTAGGATTGATCTTGGACCTTGCCTTTTCGGTATGGTGTTTGAGAATCGTTTTCTTATACGTCTCTCGCATCCCTAGCGCAAAGAGGCAGGTCGCAACGCCGAAAAAGACGCCTACCCACTCTAGCCAGCGCCATCCTTTCCGTTCCACGACAAAACCTCCCACAACTGGTGCTGCCTAGAGATTTAGTATCAAACTCAGTGATTCGTGTCTTTGGGGTCGGTTTACCAAAACAAGGCCCAAGGAAAGGTGCTGTAACGAACAGCGTAGTGGCAGGCCCGCGGCGCGATGGCTCCCACAAATCCGCCATTGTACCCCCTCCCACGCTCAAGGCCGGACTACCAAATACCCCGGCGAAGAAACGGCAGATTACCACAGCGCCAATATTATTGGATACGGCAGAGCCTATCAAGAACAGAATCGCGATAGGAAACCCATATCGGTAAACCCCCAGTCGGCCAAACTCCTCACTTAAGGGAGCCCCAATCATGGGACCAAGGGATAGGCCGAGGCAGAAGAGAGACACCCCAGTGAGAGAGACAGTTTCCGATACTCCAAGTTCGATCGCTGCTTGGCTTGCCCCCGGGGCATAGGCAGAAGACATGTACGTCCTGGGAGGAGCAATTTCCGTTAGTAACTATCGAGCGCGTGATGCCTCAGAAGGTGAAAAGGATGACGGATTCTTACACGGTGAAGGCATAGAACGCTACACAGACAGAGTGATACATCCTCTTGCCCTCAGTCCAATTGTAAGGGTTACGGGAATCATGTTCCGAATCCCAGTCGAGATCATACCTCTCATCACCTCCCAAAGAGATAGGACTCAGGGTCTCGCTGGTAGTCTGCGGAGAATCTCCCATCCTATCCATGGTATGTAAAAACATTGTTGCAAGAACAGCAATGTAATTACATGTCCTTTTGCACCTTTGAGTTAGAGAGAGCGAGGTAGTTTGATTTCCTTCAAATCAAAATTTCCCCTCTGGGGCTTGGTCTAATTTGTCAGCAGCGCGAGATAGCGCCGGTTCCACGGACCCGTGGCACGATGCGGTGATAAGAAAGCCCGCAACCATATACGTCAATGCGAGGTTGCAGCAACAGGGGTAGCAGGGAGGTAAAATAGCGCCAACTCATGGTACTTGTACAATAATTTGACATGATGCATCCAGTAGCGGGGATGCCTTGGGATTTACTAACGAGCAGACTCGACGAGTATCGAAGCACGATACACCGGCGAGAAAGAACAGGTCGAGAATTAGAGTCTGTCCTGCACCAGTAAAGCTGGTGAGACTAGCAACATGACTCTTTAAAGACGATATCAGAATCGCATCCTATTATCTTACAACCCAGCTCTGGACGACATCGTGCCCAGCAAAAGAATCAGGGCAGTAATTTTCTCATGCCTCAAGCGTATCATGGCTGGGAGAACAGAGAAGGAAAGATTGTACCCCAATGCAGCTTCTCACGCAACCAGCTCTCTACCTCGTAGTAGTGGCTGACCCACAAGTGCTTACCAATCTGCCTAAAGCCCCCTTTCTGCGGGGAGCCGTACCACGAAGTGCGTCAAATGGACCGGACGCCTCTAACAATGGTATTTATCTTCTTGCTCTCCTCGCCCCGGGCATTTATAATGAAAAAAGAAAAGCTGCGACAACCGGTCTCTCTACAGGTCTCATCCAAACTCTAACACTCACTACCTACCGTTCGCTTGTTACGATGCCCATCTACCACTTTGAGCACGCTATCCAGCTCTCGAAGACGCAGAGACTGACTCTGGCACGGGCAGTAACAGACTGGCATGCGACGACATTCAAAGCTCCGCGCTTCATCGTAAATTGCCGTTTTGTCGATGTCTCCCAGGGCCCATTGTCGGACACGTATGTCGGCGGGGCGCCTCGCCAGATCAACCGACTGTTCCTCAGCTTGCGAAGTGGTGCTGGGCGTACCCCTGCCCAACTCGAGGGCATCGCGGATAAGATGACAGGAATCTGGAACGAAGTGGTGCTACCAGGTAGTTCCCTCGAGAAACAGCTGAGAGGTGTCTATATCATGGGTATCCTCGACAGCGCCAAAGAGGCCGGATTTCACCTTCCCATGGTACGTAGCTTTTTCACACTGTATTTGCTGTGTCGGTCCTTGCTAAATGATATACTTAGCCAGGGCACTTTGAGCAGTGGGTAAAGGATAACGCCGACGAGTTCAAGCGGCGCGCCGAGGAAGGAGATCCCGATGCCGCTCAGGTGGTCGAGGAGATAGCGACGCGACCGGAATTTCATATCTGACGCGCTGGCCCATTACGAATGCTACAAATCGTCTATTGAAAATCCAAAATTCAGTGCTCGTCTACTTTGCATTGTAGAGATAAATAATCATTGCGTTAACCCAGTAGTAGTTCGTTGCCACGAACAGAGGTGTGGTATACAGGAGTGCACGGGAATTCGAGACAACTATCACGCTATATTTCTCAGACCTTGTTTGCAAGTATAATTTTTCACGGCCTTTTGCACTTGGTTAAGATAATCAGCCTGTTGCCCAGTGATCAAAAGTACTACGGCAGAAATGTGGTCGGGTAAAGTATGTATGTCAATTGAAGTGCGGAGTTGGAAATTGGTAAGCAAGCTGACCAATTCACACCCCCGCATTTGGCCGCACGTCATCCCCTGAGTTGATTTGCCCGGTGCGGGATCGGCGATAAACCGAGGCTCGAAGTTCATGAGCACCGAGGCATCCAGCTCTCCTTGGTCTTTTTTAAAGAGGTGTGAGGCAGCTCCAAGAACTATGTATATGCGCTGGAGAGCAGGACCAAAATCGTATACAGCGCAAACTATCAAGTTCTACATCAAACAGCGGAAAAGACTTCGTATTAAGAAGTAGAATCCACGTCATCCACAGCAGTCAGTGTTCGCCATGCCGCTGTATGATGTTGAGTACGTAACTCCTCTCACGCCAAAGCAGCAAGAGCAGCTTGCCATCGCATTCACTGAAGCGCACGCGAAACGTTTCAACACCCCACGTTATTTTGTGAATGTTCGCTACACGGATGCGAGCAACCAAGTTGTGTTTCGAGGAGGGATCCGGAGAAAATACAACCG
>FTLB01811227.1_pt1 | contig 13519 bp, 10 predicted proteins | sample 1658291 | NCBI WGS metagenome assembly FTLB01 (sample SAMEA3914812, study PRJEB12502) | metagenome | biome: forest; material: soil | place: Canada | collected 2011-07-07 | depth 0.1 m
ATCTACCATATACTGCGCGTTGGCAGCTATCTCATCGTTTTCATTTAGCCCGCTTAAAATTTGTACCAGATTGGCAGAGACAATACCTGTACCTACTTTGCGGGTTTCAAAAGCGTCGCCTTTTTTAACAAATACTATTTTATCTATGCCCAAATCATACACTGCGCTTTCCGGCGCCCATAGTCCTTGCATTGGTTCGGTTTTTATTTCGCCCTGTAGCAAATTACCAATTTTTAGTTTCTGATCTTTATTAGGGAGGTAAACTCTGAACCTTGTGGTTTTAGAACCTTGCTGATAATTGGGTTCAATAAAATCTACTTTTCCGGTAATCATCTCTTCTGAATTTTCAACTTTTACATTAACCGTTTGGTTAAGCTTAAGCAATGGTAATTGATCGGAATAAATCTCAAATATTCCCCAAATAATATCTGTATTTACTACTTTAAAGATAGTAGCCCCTTTGCTTAAATAAGCGCCTTCTCTAAGTATAAGTTGTTCTTGCTGGTTTGCTGACATAGAACTTTTATTCTTCATTGGAGTGCTTCCCATTCCAGCCCCTTTATTCGTGGAGGCAGAAGGAGCCTCATCAGGTATATTTTCAACTACATAACCTGTGTAAGGACTGTAAATGGTTGTAGTGGGGTGCACATGCCCGTCGTTCTTAAAATTATTTATTTGCGCCTGCGTCATCCCAAGTAGTAGTAATTTTTGTTTGGCAGCATTAATAAGGTTGGTAGCTTCCGAATCTGTTTCTTTAATAAAGAAATATTCCTTTTGGGCAGATAAAAGTTCGTGACTGAATAACTCCAGTAAAGGCTGTCCCTTTTTAACAGGCTGAAAAGGAAATTTAACATACAATCTTTCAACCCTCCCTTCATCAACACGAGATGAGATAGTATAAATTCGTCGCGTATCGTAACTAATATAGCCAACTGTTTTAATAGTAACTGGCATAGACTTAACTTCTGGTTTAACAGCCATGACGCTGGAAAGAACTATAGTATTAGATGGATTAGCAATCAGATTATAGCTATCCGTTGACTCTGATTGTGGTTTAAGTACTAAGTCCATTCCGCATATAGGGCAAACTCCAGGTTCCATACGCACAACTTCCGTATCCATAGGGCAATAGTAAAGAATGGCTTTGGAATCCTCTTTTTTAACTAAATCCATATCACATTTTGGGCAAATCCCAGGCTTTGTACTTACAACCTCGGTATCCATTGGGCAATAGTATATAGTAGCTTTAGGCGCTTCTTTTTTTACTAAATCCATCCCGCATTTTGGGCACACGCCGGGCTTGTTTTGCACCACCTCTGTATCCATTGGGCAATAGTAAGTTTCTTCCATAGAATGGGTATGCCCCTCGTGCGATTCTTTTTCAGGCGACTCGCAGTAGGCCATAACCAACAGCAGTAGCATGAAGCAGGCCACCGACGAAACTCTACTATTAATTATAAATCGCTTACTATTCTTCAATTTGTCTTTCATATTCGGCTTGCATCTTTAATAATTCGCCTAAAAGGGTCAGGTATTCTACTTTAGCCATTTTTAATGTATTCCAGGCGTCAATCGTCATAAACATGTCTTCTTTCATGTGTTCAAAAGCAATAAGGCTGGCGTTGTAGTTTTTCTGTAAGGCGGGAATAATATTCTTCTCATACATTAGTACCTGCTTCTTTTTGCTTGCCATCTCTGAGCGTATTTTCTGAACCTCTCCCAAAGTATTATTTAGAATGGCTTCTTTTTTAAGGAGCAGAGAAGCGGTTTCGTATTTAATGCCTTCTATGTTTGCGTTATACTTTTTCGCAGCCCAGGGTACTATTGGTATACTTACCGATCCCATTAAGGTAAACAGGTTAGGCTGATTTCCAAAAGAATTCATGTGCCAGTATTGAATACCAAAATCAGGTTTTCTTTTGCTAGACTCCATAGTGGTTTTTAAGCGAAACAGCTTAATAGATTCATCTATATTCCGCAGGTCGCTTCTGTTCTTTTCCAAAGCGGCAGTATCAATTTCTATCTTCTCATAGTTATAAATAACATAAGTGGTATCAATAGTATATACCGCCTCTTTACTTATGTTCATTAATGTATTTACCCTTATATTCTTTTGCCTGATCTCGTTTCGGTTTACAATTTCTGTGTTCTGTAAATTGTAAAGTTCCGATTTGGCCTTATATATCCTGCCCAACATTCCCTGGTTGTAGGTGTAATTTATCTCCCCGCTTGTAATCATTAGCGTTATCAGGCGTTCGCTTTCCTCCAAAACCTTCAGCTGCTTTTCCAATATTATCCATTCGTAATAGGTTTTCTTTGCTTCTTCAATCATATCCTGTGTTTCAAAGCTTTTCATGGTTTTCTCCACAGACGTCATTCCTTGCATAAAATTTTGCTCTGCTTTCTGTTTGGAAGGATTAGGTATCATTTGTTCCGCGCCGATCATTACCATACCCATATTCTTATTTTGCTCAATATTGTAAGGCGTCATCCAGAGGCCGCCTACAACTTTGGGGGCATCCCAGCTTTTTGCCCCTTTAGCATAAGCTCCGTAAGATTGTATTTTATCGTCAAACGCCCTAAGGTAAGGGTTCTGGCTTATGGTAGCAATAACTTCGGGCAGCGTTAAAACCCTTTTCTCCGTTAATGAATCGCTCTGAGAAAAGGCAAAGGCAGGAATAACTATCAGAGTAGATAGTAGTACGGATTTAAAAAAATCTATAGTTGAGTTCATAGCATTAATGATTTACTTCCAGGACTTCTAACTTGCCAAATTTTTTAAGTTCATATTCTTTAACCATTTCAAATATAAGCGGGGTTACCAGCAGAATGTGAGTAGATGAGGTTAGCACGCCGCCTATCATGGGCAGCACGATGGGAACCATTACATCGCTGCCTACACCGCGAGACCATAACACAGGCACAAGGCCAAAAAGAGCTACAGAAACCGTCATTAACTTTGGCCTTAGTCTTTTTGCTGCTCCAGCAATTACATATTCGCGTATGTCTTCGTTACTAATAGTTTCTCTTGAATTTCCTTTTAACGTTACCAGCTGACTCATGGCATCGTTTAAATAAATTACCATTACAATGCCCGTCTCTACCGCTATTCCAAACAAAGCAATAAACCCTACGGCAACCGCTACCGATAAATTAACTCCATAGAAATAAACCATATAGGCGCCGCCTATCAGGGCAAAAGGTATGCTGATAAGGCTATAAAAAGCTTCTCTTAACGAGCGGAATGCAAAATACAGGCAGCCAAAAATAATGAGTAGCACTATGGGAATAATTAGCTTTAATGTTCTGTCTGCGCGTATCATATTTTCGAACTGGCCGCTCCATTCCACATAGTATCCCTTGGGCATCTTGCCCATCATTTTATTTAGTTTGTCCTGCGCCTCCTGTACCGTGCTGCCCAAGTCTCTTTCCCTTACATTAAATAATACCGTTCCCCGCAGCATGGCGTTTTCAGAAATAATCATGGCAGGGCCTTCAGTAAGCTGTATATCTGCAATGGCAGATAATGGTATAGGGCCATAGCCTGTAGTTTGTATTAAGGTCTTTTTCAGCTCATCAAAATCTTCTCTGAAATTCTGGGCAAAACGAGCGCTAACGCTAAAACGCTGCCTGCCTTCCACAGTAGTAGTTAAAGGCATTCCTCCCAGGGCAGATTCTACTACCATATTCACATCGTCCAGGCTTAAGCCGTAACGGCCTATCTCCTGCTTTCTAATAATTATATCCAGGTACTTGCCTCCGGTAATAGGCTCCACGTAGATGTCTTTTACCCCATCCAACCCTTTCAGGGTTTCTTTTATTCTATTGGCAAGCGTATTAATAGAATCCAGATTCTGCCCATATACCTTTACCCCTACATCTGTTCTTATGCCTGTAGAGAGCATATTAATGCGATTGATGATGGGTTGCGTAAATCCGTTAATAACGCCGGGGATCTGTAGTTTACTATTTAGCTCTGCAATAATGTCCTCTTTGCTTGTGCCCGCTCTCCATTCTGACTGAGGTTTTAGAAGAACAATAGTCTCAATCATACTGATGGGGGAATTGTCTGTTGCAGTATTTGCACGTCCCGCTTTTCCAAGCACATTTTCTACTTCAGGCACTTCTTTGATCAGCCTGTCCTGCACTTGCAAAATTCTTTTGATCTCTGAATTGGAAGCGTCTGGCAATGTAACTGGCATAAATAAAATAGAGCCCTCGTCAAGGGGTGGCATAAACTCTCGGCCCAAACTAAATAGTAAAGGAACGCTAACGAGCAAAGCAACAATATTGATGGCAAGGGTAGTCTTTCTCCACTTTAAACACCACGTTATAGCGGGTGTATAAATTCTTTCCAATACTCTGTTAACCGGATTTTTTTGCTCTGCTCTAAATTTGCCCTTCAAGAAAAACGAAATAAGCACAGGAGCAAGCGTAACTGCAAGTAAGGCATCTACCAGAAGAATAAAAGTTTTTGTCCAGGCCAGGGGATGAAAAAGCTTACCTTCCTGCCCCGTTAATAGAAATACAGGAAGGAAGGAAGTAATAATAATAATGGTGGAATAAAAAACTCCACGCCCCACCTGCTTGCAGGATTTTTCTATAATAGATATCCGCTCTTTATTGTCCATTTTCTTGCTCTTTTTGCTGGTGAACCGATAAGTTTCTGTAAGAATTTTCTACCATTATAATTCCGTTGTCTACTATTACCCCAATAGCCAGTATTATACCTGTAATGGACATAATATTAGAGGATAAGCCAAAAGCATTAAGAAGAATGAAGCTGGTAGCAATGGTAATTGGTATTTGAATTAAAATACTGAAGGCGCTTTTTGCAGAAAACAGAAAGACCAATACCACAATGGATACTGTAATCATTTCCTCTATTAGAGTATTCTTTACTGTATTAATGGAAGCTTCAATTAAAGAACTTCTGTCGTAAGCGATTTTAAATTTCACTCCCTGCGGCAGCCCTTTCTCTACCTCTTTTAGTTTTGCTTTTACTCTTTTTATTACGGCATCAGCATTTTGCCCGTAACGCATTACTATTACGCCACCCACTACTTCGCCTGTTCCGTTTTCGTCAAATATCCCTAGTCTTAATTCCCCTCCCATTTGCACGGTAGCCACATCTTTAATGCTGATGGGTACCGAACCTTGGTTGCCTACAGGAATACTTTTTATATCTTCTATACTTTTTATATATCCCTGACTGCGGATAATGTAGCCTATGTCGTTAATTTCCATCTTTCTTCCGCCTACGTCGTTATTATTAGCCCGCACAGCTTTCAGTACATCCATTAAAGGAATGTTATAGTAAGCGAGTTTGTTGGGGTCTAACGCTATCTGGTATTGCTTTTGGAAGCCACCAAAAGAAGCTACTTCGCTCACTCCCTCTACATTTTGCAATGCAAACTTTATGTACCAGTCTTGCAATGCTCTTAGTTCTCCCAAATCATAGCCCGGCGCTTCCAATGTGTACCAGAAGATGTGTCCCACGCCTGTGCCGTCTGGCCCAAGTGTAGGCATTATACCCTGTGGTAGTAATTTTTGGGCGTAATTCAATCGCTCCAGCACCCTTGTCCTTGCCCAGTATATATCTACATCGTCTTCAAAAATGACGTATACAAAGCTCATCCCAAACATAGAGGTGCCTCTTATGTTTTTTACTTTGGGAATACCCTGCAAATTTGTTACCAGTGGATAGGTAATCTGGTCTTCCATAATCTGCGGCCCTCTGCCCATCCATTCCGTAAATACTATTACCTGATTTTCGGAAAGATCTGGAATTGCGTCGATGGGGTTTTCTTTAATAGCAAATGCACCCCAGGTAAATAGGGCTAGTGCAGCTAGTATAACCAGCCATCTGTTCCGTATTGAAAAGCTAATGAGTTTCTCTACCATAAAAAAATTTAATAAGCCCTTCTTCGTTGTGAAGAAGGGTAATTACTAGTTGTGTTATATGTGCATTGTTCTTTTGTACTGGCAGCATTTGTGCAATGAATTATAGGCTTTGTCAGAACCCTTCTTCTTCTCGGTATCATAACCAGAATCAGCAATTTTAGCGTGAATTTGTTCTTCTGAAATTTTGGAAGGATCGTAAGTTACTTTAATAACTTTCGTATCCTTATTCCACTCCGATGATTTTACACCGCCGACACCTTTTAAGGAGGACTCAATAGTATTTTTACACATTCCACAATTGCCCGAAACTTTAAACTCTACCGTTTTTTCGCCTGGGAATTTAGTTGGGTTTGCAAGGCCAAAAGAAATTGAAATAATGCTGAAGCATATAGCCAGCAAGAAGCTTGTTGGTTTCATAATTTTACAAGTATTAAGTTTTGAATAAATAGTAACGCCAGGAAACAATAGTATCCCGAACGATAAATAATAATAAATTAATTAATGGAGGGCTTAGCTATGCAGATAAGCCAGTAGAAGAGGAAAAAAATCAAATAATAAGGGAATGGTACAATATATAAAAGCCTACGCCGGTATCTGGCGGGGCGTTATCCCAATGCCCTTTGGCATAAGATAGTTTGTTTGCCTGTGGGGCAAATGCAAAAGATAAAGTTTGTTGCTGAATAAAATAGAATGAGGCAGCTAAATTGGAAGCGCTTGCTGTTTTTATAAAGGCATCCTGAATTTTAAGCAGGGTAGATTCTTTTTTGCAGCAGCCGCCTTTGCCCAGGTTTTTGCAGCATGGTTTAACCATAACTTTCTCGGCCATTTCTTTGCAGGAATAGCTTTTCAATGTTATCCCGACAGTAGCTGCCAGAAGAAACAGAGGAATTAGCGCTATGGATAAAAATTTTCTCAATTTTTTATACGTCTTTGCTAATATAACTTTTTTTGAGGGAATTTTAAAATAGAAAAGGTATTTTTTGTCGCTAAGCTCTATCTGTGAACCGATAGAGTACATAGAGCCGGAGAGCGTTCAACCCACAATTACTTGCTAACCAACGTCATATTGTTGAAATACGACTTTAAAACAGCATTAGAAGTAAAAAAGTGGTGATGGAGGGAATTGAACCCCCGACACAAGGATTTTCAGTCCTTTGCTCTACCAACTGAGCTACATCACCTAAATTGGAGGGCAAAGATATTTATTTTTAACAATCTCACAAAAAAATATCATTTAAACTTAATTATTTTATTCTCGTTTCTCTTTCTTATAATATATTTGCCTTATGCACTACGTCCCTCAGGTTATTTTTATTCTGATTTTTGCAGCCGCTTCTTTTCTAATTGCCAAAAGAATAGGAAAGATAAGAAGGAATATATTGCTCGGTAAAGATACAAACCGCAGCGACCAGCCGGGAGAACGGCTAAAAACTATGGCCTTAGTAGCTCTTGGCCAAAAAAAGATGTTTAAAAGGCCCATCCCTGCCGTACTGCATATTATGGTATACCTGGGCTTTTTAATAGTAAATGTCGAAATTCTGGAAATAATAATTGACGGCATTTTTGGAACCCATCGCATTTTTGCCCCTGTTTTAAGAGACTTCTACCCTTCTTTAGTTAATATATTTGAATTCTTCGCAGTGTGCGTTATAGTTGCTTGCGCTATTTTCTTAGTACGAAGAAACATAATTCATGTAAAACGTTTCAACGGCATAGAAATGAGGAGTTGGCCGAGGCTAGATGCCAACATTATCCTTTCTGTAGAAATATTTCTTATGTGCTGCTTCCTTACCATGAATGCCAGCGATGTGGTACTACAGGGAAGAGGCGAGGAGCATTATTTGGTAACCGGCCCGTTTTTCTTTAGTCATTTTCTGGTAGGCGCCTTATCTGGCATAGATTCCTCCGCTTTAATGGTATTAGAACGTTTTTGCTGGTGGGCGCATATAATAGGCGTGCTTGCCTTTGGCTATTACGTAGTATGGAACTCCAAGCACCTACATATAGGTATGGCTTTCCTTAATACTTATTATTCAAAACTTGAGCCAGCAGGCAAATTCCGTAACATGCCCGAAGTAACCAAAGAGGTGAAACTGATGCTTAACCTGCCAGTGACTGAGGAAACTGACGCCCCGGCAGCCCCTGGAAGATTTGGCGCAAAAGACGTGCAGGACTTAACGTGGAAAAACCTGATGGAGGCCTATAGCTGTACCGAATGCGGCAGATGCACTTCCCAATGCCCGGCAAACCTGACAGGCAAAAAGCTTTCGCCCCGCAAAATTATGATGGATACCAGGGACAGGATTGAAGAAGTAGGTAAAAATATTGACCTTAAAGGAAAAGACTTTCAGGATGGGAAAAGCCTGTTGGGAGATTACATTACGCCAGAAGAAATATTGGCATGCACTACCTGCAATGCCTGTGTAGAAGCCTGCCCGGTAAATATTGACCCCGTAAGCATTATTATGCAGCTAAGGCAATATAAAATAATGGAAGAGTCTCAGGCCCCGGCATCATGGAATGCTATGTTCTCTAACGTGGAAAATAATTTTGCGCCCTGGAAGTTTTCACCTTCAGACCGCTTTAACTGGGTACAAAAACTTAAACAAGACTAAGCAAAATGGCAGATACTATATACAGCGCCCCTACTATGGCAGAACTGGCTGCGCAGGGCAAGCAACCGGAGATTTTATTCTGGGTGGGCTGCGCCGGATCTTTTGACGAGCGGGCCAAGTCCATCACAGCAGCCTTTGTTAAAATATTAAATCACCTTAACATCAATTTTGCTGTTTTAGGAACGGAAGAAAGCTGCACCGGCGATCCCGCTAAACGGGCTGGGAATGAGTTCTTATTCCAGATGCAAGCCATTTCCAACATACAAATACTAGATGCGTACCAGATTAAGAAAATTGTAACCGCCTGTCCGCATTGTTTTAATACTATAAAAAATGAATATCCTTCCCTAGGAGGAAATTATGAAGTGCTTCATCATTCTGTTTTTCTTCAACAACTTATAAATGAAGGAAAAGTAAAACTAAAAGAAGGTGGAGAATTTAAAGGTAAAAGTATTACCTACCACGACTCCTGCTATTTAGGACGCGCCAATGCCATTTACGAAGCCCCAAGAAAGGTATTGGAAATTTTGGATTCCGAACTGGTTGAGATGAAACGCTCCCGTACCAAAGGTCTATGCTGCGGAGCAGGCGGAGCGCAAATGTTTAAAGAACCTGAACACGGGAAAAAGGATATAAACATAGAACGTACCGAGGAAGCCATAGAAACAGGGGCGAAAATAATTGCCTCAGCCTGTCCGTTTTGTATGACAATGCTATCTGACGGAGTAAAAAATAAAGAGCGGGAAGCAGACGTAAAAGTATACGACATTGCAGAACTAATAGCCCAGGCCCAGGGTTTGTAAACTATGAAAACAGACTTTACCGATATTCTTCCCAACTCTAAAATCTGGATATACCAGGCCGATCGTTTTTTTACTAAAGAAGAAGCGGACTATACACAAAAGAAGCTGGATAATTTTGTAGAAAACTGGCAAAGCCACGGGCAGCAAGTGAAAGCGGCGGGAAAACTACTTCACAACTTATTTATAGTATTGGCGGCTGATGAAGATTATAATGCTCCCGGGGGATGTTCTATAGACAGTTCAGTACATTTTTTAAAAACGCTGGAACAGGAACTACGCATTAACCTATTCAATAGATCTCTTCTGGCTTTATTTGCTAACGAACAAATAAGCTTAGTAAGTCTGCCAAAGGTAAAAGAAGCCATCAATACAGGCTTAATTACCAAAGAAACCTTGTTTTTTGATAATCTTGTTCAAAATCTTTCCTCTTTTCAGAATAATTGGCTTGTGCCATTCGGCGATGCATGGACAGCTCGCTATTTTGCCTGATTTACAGTAGTTGATTTGTGAAAATATTATAAATAATCCATTAATTTTATAATTTTACATATATTGCATTGTAAGATTTTTCTGTTAATTGTAAAAAACTGTATTTTCTTCAGATCAATGAATAAAAACCTTTTTGCCGCTCTTATTATACCTGTTGCCTTATATTATTTTGCAGGCTGTACTCCAAAAGCTACCAGATCATTTAACAAAGGCAAAGAAAGGTTCGAGAAAGCCGAGTATCAACCGGCAATAGAAAGCTTTCAACAATGTATAGCTCAACTGGCCAAAGCTAAGAAGGGCAAAGGCCCCGCCAAGGGAGATGTAAACTACTACATTGCAGAAGCCTACCGCAGGTCTAACCGTATACAGGAATCAGAGCCTTATTACAAGGCCGCCATAGATGCTAACACTACAGAAGACAACGCCTATTTCTGGTATGCCTTTTCTTTAAAATCTATTGGTAATTACGAAGGTTCTGCCTCTGCTTTTAACAACTATTTAAAAATAGGCACAAACTTCGACTATATTAACCGTGCAAAAAACGAGCTTAATAATCTAAAAATCCTTAACCAGATTATAGCTAAAAAATCTTATTACAAAATAGACAATCTAACAGAGCTAAACACCTCAGACGCTGACTATTCGCCCGTTTATGCCAACCAGAGGTTGTACTTTACTACTTCCAGAGGCGCAGAAATTATGCACTTGGCTACAGGAACCGGCTTTACCGACATTTATGAATACATTTTTGACGGCGTACAAAAATATTCCGGGCAGGCAAAAAGACTAAATGATAAGATAAATACAGAAGACGCACACGAAGCCACTCCAACCTTTAGCAGAGACGGCAACATAATGATCTTTTCCAGAGGTAATACAGGCAAAGGCAAAGGGACTAAAGATGTAGATTTATACATATCAGTAAAAGAAGGCGGCGACTGGGGCGAAGCTCAGCTTTTGAGCGTGAGCGATCCTGACGCCTGGGATTCTTCTCCATGCCTTGCTCCTGACGGAAGAACTTTATACTTTTCTTCTAACAGAGATGGCGGTAATGGGGGCAATGACTTATATAAGGCTGTACGCGACGCCAACGGAACCTGGGGAAATGTAACTAATTTGGGTACTCCTATTAATACAAGGGGAGATGAGATGTTCCCATTCGTAGGCAAGGATGGCACGTTGTATTTTTCTTCAGACGGGCATCCTTCACTGGGCTCTTTGGATATTTTTGTTGTAAAGAAAGACTCACTGAAAAAGACCTTTATAGAAAACCTTGGCAGGCCAATGAATACCAGCTACGATGATTTTTCTATTTTTTACCAAGATTCAGTAAATGGATATTTTGCCTCCAACAGACCAGATGGAAGAGGGGACGACGATATTTATCACTTTGTGGATGAATCAAGAATCAGGATTGCACACTACTATATCGACGGGCGTACTTTGCAAACAGATACCGCCCACTACCCTGAGGAGTTCACGCTTGCCAACGCTACCATTAAGATTATTGATGTAAAAGGAGATACTATAGCTACTGTACTATCTGATAGTTTAGGGAGATTTAAGTACGAAGTGCAACCAGAAACCAACTATATTCTGCTAGCCAGTAAAACAGGTTATTTAACCAGACAGGTAGAGTTTTCTACCGTTGGCAAAAAAGTCCCTCCGGATAAACTTAAGCCGGGAGAAAATGACATTAACATGGGGGTGAAGATAGTTCTTCCGAAAGAAGAAGTGGGCGTTACCATTGTTATAGACAATATTTATTATGACTTTAACAAATGGAACATAAGGCCAGATGCTGAAATAGAGCTATATAAGATTGTTGAATTCCTAAGAAATAACCCACAAATTAAAATTGAGCTTAGCGCCCACACCGATGAACGAGGAAAGGCTGATTACAACAGGAAGCTTTCTCAAAAAAGAGCGCAGTCTGCTGTGGATTATATAGTTTCCAAAGGGATAGAAAATGACAGAATTACCGCTAAGGGCTATGGAGAAGACAAGCCGCTGATAAAGAATGCGCAAACTGAAGAAGAGCATCAGAAAAACAGAAGAACAGAAATTACTATTACCAACATTACCGATCCTAGTATAAAAATCAAGAAGAAGGATGAGTCTGATGAAGGTTTGAAGTTGAAGATGAACGGAGAACAATAAAATATAAAAGTTATAAAATAAAAAGAGTCCCGAAACTAGCGGGACTTTTTTTATTTTTACACTACAAAGTTTAGCCATGAAAGACCGCTACATGCAAAGAGGGGTTTCCTCCTCCAAAGAAGACGTTCATAACGCCATTAAAAACATTGATAAAGGCCTATTTCCGCAGGCATTCTGCAAAATAATTCCCGATATTCTGGGCAATGACCCTGCCTATTGTAACATTATGCATGCTGACGGCGCTGGCACAAAGTCATCCCTGGCCTACCTGTACTGGAAAGAAACCGGAGATATAAGCGTTTGGAGGGGAATAGCGCAGGATGCTATTATTATGAATACCGACGACCTTTTGTGCGTTGGCGCTGTTGATAATATTCTTATTTCATCTACCATAGGGCGAAATAAAAATCTGATACCTGGCGAGGTGATTGCGGAAATTATTAATGGCACAGAAGAAGTATTGGAAATGCTAAGAAGCCACGGGATAAGCATATACAGCACCGGCGGAGAAACGGCGGATGTTGGCGACCTGGTAAGAACCATAATAGTAGATAGCACTGTTGCCTGCCGCATGAAACGGGAAGATATTATTTCTAACGACCGCATTACCGAGGGCGATGTAATAGTAGGCTTTGCTTCTTATGGACAAGCTAGCTATGAGAATGAGTACAACGGTGGTATGGGAAGTAATGGGCTTACTTCTGCCAGGCACGATGTATTTGCTAAAATCTTCTCTGAAAAATATAAAGAAAGTTACGACCCTGCCGTTCCTTCTGAACTAGTTTACAGCGGAAAATACAACCTTACTGATAACTTTCAGCAACTACAGGTAAATGTAGGTAAACTAGTGCTCTCCCCTACCCGCACCTATGCGCCTATAGTAAAAGAACTATTAAAAGAATTAAGAAAACACATACATGGCATGGTGCATTGCAGCGGCGGGGGCCAAACTAAAATTCTTCACTTTGTTAACGACCTGCATATAGTAAAAGACAACCTGTTCAGTACTCCTCCCTTATTTCAGCTTATCCAGGAACAAAGCGGTACGGACTGGAAAGAAATGTACAAAGTATTTAACATGGGACATCGCCTGGAGGTGTATGTAAAAGAACACTATAGCCAACTGCTTATTGATATTTCAAAGTCGTTTAATATTGATGCACAAATAATTGGCCGGGTAGAAAAAACTAAGGGCAAGCGCCTTACTATAAAATCGAATCACGGCATTTTTACGTATAATTAGAAATCATTACAAAATCTGTAAACTTTAGCTTCATTCAGTAGTTTTATTTTAAACTCACTGATATGGAAAGCAACAACCTTAAACTTCTTGCCGAAAAAATAAAAGATTTTAAAATAGCCATGCTAACTACTGTAGAGGAAGATGGCTCTTTATGCAGCAGGCCAATGGCTACCATTGAAATCCAGAACGACAACCAGCTATGGTTTTTTACTAAAACCGATACCTTAAAAATTCATGAAATTCAAAGCGACGCTCATGTAAACATCAGCTACATGAACGAAAGCAAAGAGCTATATATATCTGTT
>FTLB01001506.1_pt2 | contig 13517 bp, 8 predicted proteins | sample 1658291 | NCBI WGS metagenome assembly FTLB01 (sample SAMEA3914812, study PRJEB12502) | metagenome | biome: forest; material: soil | place: Canada | collected 2011-07-07 | depth 0.1 m
AAGTAATCGACTGAGCTGTGCGACCGCGTATGCCCCTTTCCGCCATCCCTCGACTCGGAGCTGGGCCGCATGCCAGTCAGTCTCATGGCAATGGATTTAGCCTCCAACGTGAGTGATGGCCTCCTTGAAGGCACAGGTCGAGAGGCATTCTTTGAGGATGCTGTAGAAAGAGCTGCGCCGTTGCTTAGCTGATCGTCCGCCAGCCCGGCCATGGCCCGGTCCTTGCTTTGGTCGCGGTGACGCCGCACGTAACCATCTTGCTGCCTGCCTCTCTCGCTGTTCGAAGACACAGTCTGGAGGGACTCTTGCGAATTGTTGGCGTGAGATGGCCCCTGTTGGCTGTTGCTTCGTTCTCGCCCGCGGAACATTTTGTTGGCTCCGTTCAAGAGGCTGTTGCTCCGACTGTGGGCAGTGGTCGATACCTGCCTGAGAAGAGGCGTCCTCGAAGCGGAGGGGGGACACGCATCTCGGGACGGTTTGGCATCTTTAACCGCAGAAGACACTGGCGCCGAGGACGGGGCTGCTACCGCGGAACCCATGGGCTGCGACTTTTGGACAGACTCTCGTGGCTTGACTCCGTGTTGTGGCCCCGAGAAGGAGGGATCCTGCGGCAAGTATCGCTGCGTAAGAGCATTCTGCAAGGTGGAATGTCTCTCATGCTCAAGCTTCACGCCGCCGACAAAGTTCCTGTCCATGGAGTCCGATATCACATAGTCGTTCGCAGGGGAGCCAGCCCTGGGGGTGGTCTCATCGAACTCCGTGTCTCGCTCAATGTCCGCAGCAGATCTTGAAAAGGGATCTGCTGATGCGAGCCGACGGCTCATCAGCAAAGGATCCGACCGGGAGAGCTCGGCGTTTGTAAACAGGGCGCTCGCCTGGTTTGAGCTTGGCCGAGGAGGTGCTTTGCTCAACCGCCCCGCGAACCTCTTCTTTCCAGCTTTGGCTTCCCTGTCTTGCCGTTCTTTCTCTTTCCTTTTGCGCTCGGCCTCGAGCTTCTTTTCTCTCTTCTTTTGGCCGTAGCCTTCCCAACTGGGCGATTGGCAGATGGATGACTGTTCTGATTGGCTATCACCATCCTGGTCATCGCCGTCCTCGTCTGGGGAGAGGAACTTGACTTGCTTCGGGAGCGGCTCAAGCGACTCGATCAGTGTCTCCTTGCCGAACTGACTTTCTACCTCGGATACCACCTGCATGGGAATCCCTCGCTTCCCGTCACCACCCTCCTGTGGGATGGTGAGGGAGAGCGAGGGCAAGTCGACGTTTCGCTGCGCGGTCTTCAGCATCAGGTAGTCGTCTTGCTGTTGATGTTGAGCTAGCGAGCCGGGTCCGCGGGAGAGGGAGGGGGCCCGGATATTAAAGGCAGCGGCCAGAGGAGGTGACGAAGGCTGTGACACCTGCTGCCCTTGCAATCGCTCCAGCTGTTCGAATAACAAATGCAATCAGGTCACCGCTTCATCAAGATACGAACCAAGGCGGGAGGAGAATAAGAGGGAAGGGAAGAGGGAGAAAGCAAGAGAGGGTAAGGTAACACGCGGCGGGCCTTTGTTCCTCTCGAGGTTCAGGATACAGGAGAGAGGCCCGTCAAACTCGATATGAGACTATGTTTCGACGTACCTTCAACTTCTTTTCAAGCTCGAGCATCCGTAGTAGGCTTGTCTGTCTCGAAGGGGGTCTCTCGACCGTGGCCATGTTGCTTAGAAAAGAGCGCACAGAGCCACGGCGGAAAGAGGTTATGAGGAGCGGGAAAAGGTAAACGGGAAACAGGAAGGGCGGACCAGGGGGGAGGATAAAAGAGGAAACTGTGACAGGACGTGCGGTCGTGGATGTGAATTCCCTCGGGAAGGGGACGAGGGGAGTGAGAGCGAGGAGACAGAAAGGGCAAAACTAAAAGTAAAATAAAAAATAAAATAAAATAAATGATGGAATGATACTCTAGAACCTGCGTAAGCTTGTTTGGGTGAAGACAGGATGTTGCCCGTTTCCTCCCGCTCGCCAAGACGCAAGAGCAGGTCACTCTGATGCGTCAAAAGTATCGCCCCGGCGGAGATTCCAGAGCGAAAGGGGGGGAACAGATTTTCTCGCTTCAGCTGGGTCAACAGATCGGAGGACGGAGGTTACGAGCTGTCGAAATGATCAAAGGAGTGTGTCTCGCAAATTTGGCGCGCGTAGCCGCAGCTTTGGGTGAATGCAAGTGGTCTGGGGCGACGGGTAAAATGCCATGTATAAGGTCTTCATCCGGAGACGAAGTGGACTTGGACTGGCCGGAAGCTGGAAAGAGTGGCGACTTATAACCACGGCTATTACGCTGAACTGCCAGTGACGAGGGAGGGCGAGAGTGTGACGGGGTTTGCAAGTTTCTAAAGCGACCAAAGGAAGCACGCTTGAGTTTTCGCCAATTTCCCTGCGGAAGCAAGGCACTCTTTAGATATCTGCGGTTAAGGTACCTTGTGTACCAGGCTGACCTGCCTCGCCTACCTTTTTTTTATTTTATTTTGTTCTTGGCGTGTGTTGCCTCGTGGCTCGTAATCGTCCAATGTCCAAGGAAAAATAATTAAAACCGCTTCCGAGGGCAGGGGAGAGCTTTCATGAGAACGGAGCAAAGGGGCACATCGACAACAGCAGAGGACCTCCGGAGGGGCAAGACGTCCGAGGCAAGACGAAAATCTGGTACCAGGTGACGAGTGCCGCTGGGCACGGCATCGGGATTCTGGGCGCTGAAAGGCCCGTCTACCCAGATCCTTGCTTCCGATCCTGAGCCAAGCGTAGAAGCAACTTGCTTCTCACCTCGCACCAGCACCGCTGTCGGTTGGGGGGACACGAACACATCCGGGTTCAGCTAAGCCAGGCATGTTTGCTTGGGGGCGTATAGGAACTGAAATTCGCGCCATCATTGGCTGCAGAGATAAATAATCTCACAACAACCTGTCGCCTTGCTTTCTTTAACGGGCCGGAGAGGGAGAGGGAGAGAGAGAAAGAGAGAACGCAAGGAGAACTACCGCGGACCGGCGGTCAAGATCTCCTGCGGCGTGGTCTGTACTCTATACCTTAGGTAAGCTACTATACCTGGTGATGGAGGTACCTGAGATACGTAGTTAAGGGCCCGGCAGGCAAAGCTAAGGTCAGGTGCCGTAGCCAAGGGAAACAATCCTCTTTGGTTATAGAGAATTCGACGGGAGAAGCACAAAAAGGCCGCGTAGTCGTTGAGCGGGAGAGTGGTTTTCCACTGATGGCTGATGTGAGAGAGTAAGGTACCTCAAACAGTCGAGGTTGAATTGCACACGAAGGTACGGAGTACGGAGTAACAAACCGCGGGATGTAGCTGCTAGGTAAGGTAGTTCAAGGAAGTTCCCTAGGCACAGTATATACATCAGGCACATACAGTACGATAGGTACAGTACCTACGGCACCTTAAAGTATGCCATACGGCTAAAGTAGTCACATTGTAGGTACGAGTACGCAAGGTACGGAAGGTAGCCTTGTATCTTAGTACAGTACGCGACTAGAGGTTTCCGTAAGCTAAGTAATAGACTTGTGCAGGTACAGTACTATTCCTTACGCCCCTCCCCACACGCGATCCTTGTTCGGTCTTGGCGGTGTGGGCTATTGCAGCAAGACCACAGATCTGGGCCTCGTGAGGCGAGTCGACAAGGCAATAAGTAAAAGCTACTACCTTCTGTACAGCATCCATGTATGTTCGGAGGTTCTGACTGTATGTATTCCCGTACGGTACCTGCTATAAGTATATTGTGGCTATGTGACTTGGGCGTAATTACAGAAACATCAGAGTAGGAAGTTCCGAGTCGCCCTGGTGTACCTATAATCGAACCTCCGTCTTCTAAGCTACCTTACTCCCCACGTTTCAAGGTACTCTTCTACCGGCACAAGGCATTTGCGAGCCAACAAAATCGGTCTCTTTTTCTTTCCTTCTTTCTTTCTTCTCCTCATTTTTCCGCGGGAGCTCTTTGTGGCTTCGGCTCCTGCCATGTCGTTCGGTAACTGTCACAATTCCCGAATATCCTGTTCATGGCCTGGTCGTGTAGCTGTTTGACCAACGGGGAAGCAAATCTGGCATTTCACCTCATGGCGTTCCAGGATCCTCTACGAGTTGTTTATTCGGCTGCTACGCTTTCTCTCTTTTCGTACGTCGGCAGCCTTAACTCGGTGTCACCCCAAAGATGCCCCGGTTCGTGATAGCTCGTAATATCGAATTCAAAAGGCATGGTTCCTGGTGACCCGAAAGAGGCTGTTCATTGTTGGAACGACCCTTTTACGAACGAATCGCCTGTAGATGCATCACAGCGAACCGAGACGATCCACCCTGGCACAGCTCAAACTAGAGCATGGCACGGCAGCACGCCATATCCTCCTCGTATGTTGGAGGTGGGCGTGATCGATTTTTCCCGCCTCTCGTCACACCGGTTCGGGAAATCTCCTCTTCCCCTTAGGAGGCGCCGGTGCTATCGAAGCCTTGGAGACAGGGAAGGGGGGGAGGCCAAGAAACAAAATAGTCACGTTCCGGGAATCACGCATAGCCTCGACTCATTGGCAGCTCTACATGGAAGTCTTGGCCCGTGAAGCCGGCACTATGATGGACTTCTATAGTACTCAGGCCCAGGTCTCTACGCATCTCAGCTTCGGGGAATATTTCTCTTGGCATTTCGGCTCTCAGTCAAAGTCGATGTTCAGCAACTGTGCCGAGGTCCATCTTCGTCGTGACCTCACACATTTGTTTTCTTTTGCACTGGAAATTTCTGCCAGTGCCTGGACAAAATCATGCGTATTCCATGCCGGTGCGATACTAGAGCCCCTTTGTGTGAATTCCCGCACCTCAAAGAGGTACAAACCTTCGGCAAAGCATCGTCGATCCCCTATTCCTGGGGCCACACCTGTTCCGAGTGTGAGAGAAGAATTTATTACCTAAAATTTTCGGCTCACCAGACAACGGCTCCCCGGAGAAGGTTGCTTCACATTCGTTCCATCACAGATCTAGAATATGGCCTTGTCAAGCCTTATACGGTACTCATATCGAGTCCACCATCAGCCTATCCCCGAGTCGAGCCCGATCGTGGCCGCGCGCCGCTGGATCTCAGCGCTTCTCGAGGCAATAAATGCACCCAGTTCGCTTCTACCATCGGCCCAGCAGACTGCCTCGCTTGACATGGCATTTCCAGGTCGACCTTTGACCGATGAGATTATCCAGGCACTTTCCCATTAGGCGAGACCAGTATCTCCGCCACCACCAGTACCCTGGCCCCCGGAATAGCGACAACGCTCCTTGGCAAAACTTGCAATAGATTGGACATTACGCGTTCTTCACTGGGGGCTCATCTTGTTTGCCTTCCACCATCGGGCCTGCATGGCTCCCAATATACCCATCCAAATCCCGTCGTCGCCGTTGGCGAGGGCATGAGGGAGCATCCGCGAGCCCTCATTGGCGGGTGACAGGGGTCGATTCCCCCATGGGGTATGCACAGAGGATATATGTATGTGCCTTGAGCTATTCTTAACTCATGTCTGATCTCTACGGCGCAACGGCAGTCGGCAAACATACATGCAGGAGCAAGGAAGGCATAGGTAGTCCCAGTTCTGCCTAATCATGTTGAACCCCCGATGCTCGACGTAGGCTCATCACCGCCCTGGAATGGAAAGGCATGCACGTAGATTGGACCAATGAGCCGGGTATTATTTCTTTTTTCTCTTTGAGTTCTGGGGTAAGGTATACAATGCCGGAGCGCTACCCCAAGATGCATTCTGCTGATGTGTTGTACAATAATTTATCGCTGTTTGAACACGCTCACCATCTCCCATAATGATACAGATTTCCCGTCGCCCACCCAGTACGCCACGTTTCTGTGCCCGCCCGGTAGATCAGGATCGCCAGGCCGAGCCAGGCACGAAAAAAAAGATGAAACCCTCCTTCGCAAAGCTCGGTCCCGTAGAGGCACCCCCTTGGCCCTTGTTTATCGAATAGAACTAAAAATTTAAACAATCGAGAAGGTGGGCAGCAGCTGCGTGCTACCGCTCCATATAACTCTCCACATCGGCCGGATCTGGGCTCATATGAGTCCAAATTTCGTTTCCTGGGCCCCAGTTGAGCAGACCTGCGAGCGGCTTGCCGGAAGCATCTCTGGGTATGCCGTCCGAGGCTCTGCCCGGTCGCCGAAACCAGTTACTCAGACGGAGCGAGAATTCGTTCTCGATCTTTAGCCGAGCAGCGATCCACTTGTCATCTGGCCGATGATCAAACGAAACCTTGGTTTCGCGGTCGCCGTTTTGGAGGAGCTCCTCATTCATCCATCCCACGGTGAGCCCGTCCACCCGCTCCGACGGCAAGGTCACCATCAGGAACTCAAGTGCCGAGTAGATGGTCAGATTGATGGCCCGCCGCGGGTTGACGATGGTCTTCATCAGCAGCGACATCCAATTTGGATAGAGTACCGCAAAGTCGGTCTGCGAGAGATGCGTGCTGCCCCGTATCGTCGTCATCCAGCAGAGCGCCCCCTCGTCCCGGGCCTCGCGGCATATGGTCTCGATGTGGTCGTAGTTTTCCTTCCAGTGCATGAACGCCTCGGAACCGATGGACAGGATGGGTTTCCGCACCCGGTTCTGGTCGTCCTGGGGCGTCGCCGGCCCCCAGGCGTCCAGCAGGATGCCTTGCGAGACCCAGGTAAATCGCTCAGTGTGCCGGAGCACCTGCACAGTGGTGGCTCCACCGAACGAGTGGCCCATGGCGGTCACGCTGCTCATCTGCAGGCGGCCCTGCCAGTCGGACCAGCAGATGCCATCCAGTCCCTGGGAGGACGAGCCGATGTTGCCCTTCTTCCTAAGATTTTGCGCCACGACCTGGTCCGCTTGTCCGGAGTTGATCAGATCCAAAACGTAGTATGCCTCCTCGATCTCGGCTAGCCTCATCTCGATTTGTGCCCCGCGCAGCTCGGTGTCCACGCCGATGGGATTGTGCGGGCTCGTATCTTGTGCGTTATCTTTGGGGAAGATGTAGTCCACCTTGTAGTGGCTCCTCCTTTGCTTCTGGTCCATTTCGTCTTTGCCGGAGGAGGGTGAGGGTTGCGCGGCGTCGTCGGGCGTCACTGGCCTGTGGCTGCGATCCAAGTCGTCGTCTTCCAAGTCGTTGGACGACGTTCCCGGCTTGTTCACATAGGTCCGCGCGCCGCTGCCGTCGCGATGCTCTATCGCCACCACGACCAGGCCAAAGCTCGCGAGCTCGCCGCAGATGGCAGACTGGCTGGTCCGGGAGCCACCCAGGCCGTGGCTAAAGATCACGACCGGGAATTTCGGCGCGTTCTTGGTCTCCCCAGCATGGTCGTCTGATTCCTCTCCGAGGCTCTCCTGGCTGGATACGCCGGGCGGGCCTGTCCGGGACAGCTTGGTATTTCGGTACGCAGGTATCTTGGTGAACATGGATGTGCAGGCGATGTACGCCGTGACAGGTAGATGGGGTATATTTAAAAACTTGGCGTAGCCCTTGCACGTCGGCCCTCTTGGGACCGGGAGCCAGGGCACACGATGGTGGCCGTTGCTTCCTTCCGGTCCCAGGTCGCACGGGTAGAAGACGGAGAACAGGACCGTGTCCAGCTTCAGCGCGTACTCGTGGTTCCTCTTGATGTTGGAAAAGGCTCGCGGCTCCCGGGCCGGCAGCTCCAACTCCATGAACCCAACATCGTACGGCCCCGTGTAGCGCGGCAGGGTGTGCATGAACATCTCCCGGAGCGTCTTGCGCGGCGGAGGCGTCGGTGCACCCGTCGACACAGGCTGTTGTGCTTCTTCCTTCTCTCGGGACGTCATGATGCAGCGCAGCGGACAACTGACGGTGGTTAATCACGAGACTCTAAAAATAAAAAAGGCGAGTTGTATGGTATGAAAATTGATATCTGAAGGGGAGGTCAAGGGAGCACGTGAGCAACGAATTTGTGAGTTGCTGGCCTGAGCATGTATTCGTGTGTAGATGCAATCCGTCTGTTGTGTGCGTGCACGCTTGCGGCGACTGATTTGATGCTTCGCGAGCGTGTGCAGCCCCCAGATTGTGTCTCCTAGGGAAGTGAAAAAATTCTAAAGATACCGAAACCATCTTCGCGACTCAGGGAGCAGCGCCTGCATATAACTTTGAGCCTCGCTGAGAGGCTGGAAACTTTGTGCTCGTCGACTGCCTTTCACATATGATGTCATTCTACCAAAAACGTTTCCGAACTAGGGGTCCCACCCACCGACCCGATCGTGGGGGAGAGCTTCCCTGGGCCAGGAACCTAGGCAAAGCCTAGGAGAGCCAAAAACCGGCCAAATTCGCGCCGGAACCATTCGCTTTACCGGGGGGGGGGATGACGCCAGCAAGCACCGCTGGCTGGGCCATGTGATGCGGTTGACATACTTAGTTAGGATTCGGGGACACATCGTTGACTTCATCGATCCCGGGCTTTCGGGATTGCTTCCAAAAAGTACCATTTTGGGAGCAAGAGCTCCCAGAACGAGGAAGAGAAGGAGCAGAGTATTGTTTAGGGTGGTTAGAGTTGGAGTTTGAAAGACAATACGAGCAAGCGACGAGCAAGTTGGAAGAGAGCGAGAGAGATAAGACATGCGAATCCGGTCGATGTGCTTGTACCCCCATCCCTCGAATTATAGTGCCTCCCTACCTGAAGCTTATCTATCTTATTTACGCTTTGGCTATCTGCGTATACTACTGTACCATTTTCTCGGGCCCTAGATGCGCCTAGATAACCGACGCATGAGATAACTGCTCTGCTTTGGCCTTCCTCCGGTCACCTCACTCGCTGTACTCGCTGCGCTGGCCCTCCTCTAATCGCTCGTCTCACGACCTCCTCGCGTCGCATCTCATGCGCTATGCAAGGCACAAGCCGTAGGTTGCTGCAAAGTGTTTGCGAGCGGAGACCAAAGTTGCTCCTGCTGTTGCTCGGCTTGCTGCTTCCGGTCTGGTCGATCCTCTGGAATGTCTTTCAAGGCCGAATGTCTTTCAAGACCGAACGGACGACCAGACTCTGGGAGGGTCCATGACGTCGAGGACAAAGAATTGACTTTCGTAAGCGGAACTCCAGCGGGTCTGGTCAGCAGCTCTCGCCTAAAGCCCCCAATGTTACCTTACAACCCTAACCCTGTCTCATCCTCGCTGGCTCCAACGTTACGCTTCGCGGGTCGCGGAAGGAACGATCTATCCTTAACGTTACGAGCCTTTATATGAAGTGTCGATAACGATATATATGTTCTCTTGCCTATTCTTGTGGCACTTCTAATCGTTTCTGGGGTTCTCTCTTCTCTTCTCCTTTTTTTATAAATAAAACTTCTTGACCTTCATCTCTCTCCCTTATGTCTTTCGTGATCCAAGGAAGTAAGGCGGGGTGGTTGAGCTCACAGAAGAGTGTATCGGCCATGGAACGGCAAGAGAACCCGAGACTCCCAAGACGCGCCTGGCCATTGAGAAATGAATAAATGGGGTGTTTGAATTCTTCGAGATCATTATCAATTAGAGTAGGGTGTTTCCTCTCTCTTGGTACAAATCATCGCCCCATGGATCGTTTCGCCTCTTCTAAGCCGTCTCGCGTCGCATTCTTCTGTCTATATTATATGTGTATAAGTGTATAATGTCCCCGATGCGCCTGGTATTTTAAAAAAAAAAGCAGTATCCGCTCCCCTCCTATCTAACCGTACCAGTCTACCTCCATGTCATAATTCTAATAACCCCTCTCGACCGATCGACTCGGGCTTGACCAAGTCTCAACGGGCCCCGGAAGGACTCTTCACGACGAGGTCGTACCCTCGCCGGCCTTCTCGGCCCGCGCGGCCTCGACATCCATCTCACTGGGTGGAGTTCCGGCACGATCAACGAGTCCCTGCTGGGTGATGTGCTCCTGGTTCAGCGAGTAGCCCTTGACCGTGACGCTCAGGATGAGACACAAGCCGGCGAAGGCGATCATGGTGGCCCAGATCATGCGGAGGGAGTCCGAGTAGGCCTGGACGAGATCGGTCTTGTCGGGCCCGTCGGGGAGGCCCTTGATGATGCCGACGACGATGGTGGCGTCGCGGCTGAACTGCTCCGCGACCGGCGCGTACGCGGGCAGCGCCTGCAGCTTCTGCTTGAACACGTTCTGGAAGATGACGCCCGAGATGGCGACGCCGATGGCCTGGCCGAGACCGCGGAGGAAGGAGAAGAAGGCCGACGCCTGGCCGTTGAGCGCCGGCTCGCACGCGGCCTGGATCGAGAGCGCCATGGCCGGGAAGAGCATGCCCATGCCCGCGCCGATGGGGAGGTTGAGGAAGATCCACTGCGCTACCGTCGTGTCGGGTTCGAGGAGCAGCAGGATGCCCGCGCCGAGGGTGGCGAGGAACCACCCGACCCAGAGAGACCACCGGTAATGGCCTGTCATACTTGCCACGATACCGACGATCATGCCGGCCGGCGCGACAGTCAAGGTCTCGGGAAGCACCGCCACGGCCGACGTGATGGGGGAGTAGAACTTGACGGCCTGGTAGTAGAGCACGAGAAAATACAGCAGCGACCAGAGGACGGCTCCGTGGAAGACGGTCGTGACATACTGCGAGCTGTTAGCGGTTGATCCTCCTGACGACTGCGACCCGGGGAGGAAGGCGATGTGTGACTTACGCTGACGATCATGTCCCAGTTGTTGAAGATTCCCTTGTTGATCATGGGTTCCGCGGGGATGGTGACCTCGTACCAGGCGAAAAAGGCGAGACCGATGGGGCCGATAATGAGAGGGAGGAGGACGCGCCAGGAGGTCCAGTCGTACATGACACCACCGGTGGTGAGTCCGAAGAGAAAAGCAGTCATGCTCGCGGTGAAGATGGCCGAGCCGATATAGTCAAATCGCTTGAGCTTCTCGGGAATTCCGCCGGGAATCTTGTTCTGGTGCAGGAAGAAGATCACGAACACAAGTCCGAGGCCGGCGACGGGCAGGTTGATATAGAAGATCCATCGCCAGCTAATATTCTGGGCGAAGCCAGCACCAATCAGAGGACCGGTCACGGTGCCGATCGACCACATGGCAGAGAGGAGCGAGAACCATTGGCCTCGAACCGCGAGAGGGACCAGATCAGTCACGACGACCTAGAGGGGGAGATCGAATGGTCAATACCGACAAGCTACCACGACAAAAAAAGCAGACCGCATCTCGGGCCTGAGCGCGACGTACCTCTGTGAGCGCGATGAGACCACCACCGCCTACACCCTGAATCGTGCGGCCGGCAATGAGGACGGTAAAGTTTCCAGCCAGCGCCGCAACGAGCGATCCGGCACCGAAGAGCGCGGCGGAAATATAGATCATCTGTCAAGGGACCCAACTGTCAGATTGGGGCAGGGTTATCGGGAATGGGGGATGCGCGCCGACGTACATATTTTCGGCCAAAGATGTTGCTAAGGGAGGCGATGCTGGGCTGCAACACGGTGTTCGAGAGCAAGAAGCTCGTGCCGGACCAGAAGGCCTCCAAGGCGGTTCCGCCAAGGGCTGTACTGATGGTTGGTAGGGCCACGGAAAGACTTGTGGCATCGAAGGCTACGGCCAGAGAGAGTGTGCATAGTGCGAGGAAAGCCAAGTAGAAGTCTCTCGATGGCTTGAAGACAGTCTTGCCGTTGACGACCGTCTCGCTTCCGCCGTCTATACCCTCTGCCGGTTTTATGGACAAGCCACTGTCGGATTCATGACCCCTATCTTGGGACGCCATGGCTGTTGTTGCTCAAGCTGTACTTGTCGAGTACGATGATGTGAGTGGGTGTAAAGTGGGAGTTGCTTGTAACCCTTGAGTCGGGAGGGAGGGAATCGAAACCTAGATGCTTTGGGGTTGTAAAAGTTCAAAAGACCTTTGTGTCTGGAAACTTTTCTTGATCCAGTAGCCGCTGGTTTAGTTCACTGGCAGTGGTCCATAAGTGAATGACGGGTCAGGGGGAGCCTATATATGAATGGTTCGATAAGGCGCTTCTGGAACGGAAGCTCGTGTATAAATCTGGCCGGGTTTGTAAGGGCTGTGCTGGCCCCGACCCATGTTTGTCTGCCATAACGGCCTCTCGGGATCGGACAAGAGCCCACGACCCAGCCTTATGGGTACAGGAGATAGGTGGTGAAGCGAGAAAGGTGGTGGGCACCGACCCAAATTCTTCGTACTAAAATTCCGCCCATGACACTCAACAGAGAGCGGCCGACGACGGCTCGCGTTGTTTACAGTCACATAACGGGGTCTCGCTGAGGCAGAAGGGTCCGACAACTTGGTCATCTGCGGCATAACGTCGAGGCATCTTGGAAAGAATCTTTGGTTATCGTCTGCGTCCGGTCACCATTCTGGGCACTGATTGGACGGAGCGAGCGCCAGGGTGTTTTCGTCATTCGTTCGGACTCGCTTCCGTGGAGAACGGATCAGGCGGTGGAAATGTTCGACCGAAACGGGACGCCGGCCTCCACTCCGTGACTCTGGAGCTCTCGCTCCACGGCTTCCTCTCGCAAACAAGACTGCCGATTTTTTGACCTTATTTTTATTCTTCTTCTTGAATCTCTTACAATCGACGGACGATGTATATTTCTTAGACGGAGCACTACGTCTCTACCTTTCAGGTTGTAGACATCTCCTTCACTGGCCTAGGGATTTGATGATGCTCTTCTCCCCTGGCACCTGGCACCTGGCTCTAGCTGATTGTTGACATGGGGCTTCGCTAAAGCGGTGTCCGCGGACACATTTGACGCGAGCGCTTGCGAAGCTGGATTCGCGGACTTTTGGTAGGAGAAAACGTACATGCATCGGCAACTGCTCGTACTTACGTGACTTACTTGGGGGATCGTCACCTGAGTCCTGGCTCTCAGTCGTAAGACGCAAGTTTTCTATAGACTTGACGAGCAGGACACGGGGCTCGGCCTATGTATCTTAGGGTTATGACGGACGAGATATAAGCATCGGTCCTATCTAATCCGATTTATGGCCGCGTGGATATGTATCCGTAGCACCGTCGCTAGAGCCAGCCTTGCTCCCGCACGAAATGGGACCCGTATCTTACTGGACTTACAGTATGTGGCTACAAGTACGGGCCGCGCACGACTAAATAGGGCTGAGCTGACAGCTGGGCTCGTGGGTTAGGTAGAATAGAGGCAGGACTTTAAGAGTTGGTAGGGTGAAGGGCACGGGCGAACCGTCTAAAAATGGCCCTGATCATGGCGCTAAGAAAGGACAGAGTTGCAGTACATTAGGAGCCGAATCTACCGAGCTGGGTCCGTCATGATCTTCAAGCCTCACGCCGGAATTTTTTTAAATCAGATAAAGTCCGCTACTGGTCGGGCAGCAAGGGGCCGCGCGTTTTTCTCGGTCGTTAAGAGTCGGTGCCCCAGGCTCCCCAGGCTCTCTGGCTCGCTCTCTCGACTGCGAGACGGAGACCGGAGCGCTGACCCAGCGGAGGTCCCACCGAGGGGCCGTCGGACACGAGTTCCTCCTAGCCTCTTGTCCATTATTATTGGATCCTTATTTGCCCTTATTTGTGTGTCTTTTTTTTTTTTTTT
>FTLB01002878.1_pt1 | contig 13482 bp, 13 predicted proteins | sample 1658291 | NCBI WGS metagenome assembly FTLB01 (sample SAMEA3914812, study PRJEB12502) | metagenome | biome: forest; material: soil | place: Canada | collected 2011-07-07 | depth 0.1 m
AAAAAAAAAAAAAAAGGAGGCCTTTAGAGCTTTCTTAAGCCTCTGTCTAACGCAATGCGAGGAGAGCTTGCTTTTTTATGATATATAAACTACTCTTTGCAGGATCAGAGGCCACTAATAGTTCTGTTTTAGAACCCTGAAGCGTGTTTGGAGCTGCCCCTCTTCTAATTTATCTTCCTTCGGGGAAGATATGCTTATATCATGGACGAACAATGCCCGGAACTACGGTGCATGTGGCAACTCAAGCGCCGCCTCTTCTGATCTAGTAATGAGTGTAGGGCCTTTTTTGTGAGCGTGATTTAGGCATAACTAAACTCTATCCCCCTACTCTAAGTATAGCTCCCCTTATTACTCCTACATCTTCTTCTACATAGCCTAGCTACTTCCTCGCAGCCTTTCCGGAAGTGCTGATACTAGCTAAAGGAGTAGAGACAACGGTAGGTAAAGCGGAGCCGCCGGTGGCTCTGCTGATCGCGGAGCTCCGTAAACGTTAAACCAGGCCGGAGGCGCGAGAACGTTACGAGAAAGCTTAAATTAATGAGCAGGAAAGTGTAAGAGAAGGGGGAGAACTGAAAGAGGCTGCTTTTAAGCAATATATATAGAGAGAGGGGGGGTGGGAGAAGGGGGAGGGGAGGGAGGGAGGGAAAGGATGGAGCAGAGTTCAGCAGTCTCACATACCTATCTAGTACACGCTGCAGACCTACCGCGCCTACTCAACAAACACGCAGCTCCTTTACCTCTTGATAGTGCCTGCTTTCACTTTGTTTGCCCTTCGTAGTAGGAGAGGTTGGAGATACCAAGATAGAAGTTTGGGAGCAATATATAGGGATATTCTCGAATCTTGGTTTGTGCTCTCGTCGGCAGGGTCGTAACGATATGTTACCAGCGCCCATAAATTATGCCTTCGTGTAGACTATACCAGGTATCAACGGCTATTGCTCTATTGAGACCGAGGCGGTCCTTGAGGCTACGAGTGGTGTGAAGATTCAATCAAGAACCAGTCCTGGCTGGAGAATTCGGAGTTTATATAATCAGGTTTCAAATGCTGACGTGTAGTTATATAACCCTCGGCCGACGTCGAACTACCTCAGGAAGATATCTATGTGGAAGAAGAATCCTTATTAGTGACTGACATGTAAATACCTCTTAAACCGCCCCTGCTGTCAGTGGCTTCTCATTTTAATTTCTATCTTGTATAGTACGAAGTTAAGGTTATGTCTAGATAAATTGCCAGCCAGCTAACCCGTGCACGGTTCCCAACCGGCACTGCAACAGCAAAGGCTTATATATGATCACAAGCTCTAATAAAGTTAAAGAACCACTCCTAGTAGAGGCGTTGAGATTTCTGTTACAGTCCGGCCTTGGGTCTACTACCAGCCAAAGTGAAACTTACCTCATGAATATAGAAGGAGACTTATTCAGCGACCTAAACACATCTCTTAAACAGCCCTATAGTCAGTGGCTTCTCCAAACCATCACTCACCTTATCACTATAGTACAAAGTCAAGGTTGTATATAGAAATTGCCGGCCAGCTAGGCACGGTTCCTTCCGTCCATAGCAAACACAGCCAGCTTACGAACCGCAAAAGCTTATCAATCCCAAGCTTCCGGACTAAGAAAGATTAGCCGCACTGATGAACCACTCTTAGGAGGAGAATTTGGAGCTTATATACTCCGTATCTAGCGCCTTGAAGATTAATCGACAGCCTTATCAACGGCCCACAGTGGAGCCCATCCTCAGCCTCTTCAGTCAAATCAATTTTTGTTTCAAAACCTCACCGCCTCTATATTTGCCTACCCCAGCCACCTCGCATCAACATCGATCCAATTCACCGGGAACTCTGGTTGACATATCACTACCCGCTCGCTCCTTGGCCGCATGCGCAACTGAGCCTACCATGAATTGGGTCAGCCAGTCTCGTGTTACCTATCTATTGCTTGCCCTTTTATTTTACCTTAAACTCTTCGACTTAGTGGGAGGCGTAATCTTTACAATTACCCTTGGAGTTGTCATTCAACTTCTCGGAACTCGCGTAGCTAACTTAGGCCTTATTGCTTTAACGCTTCTTTCTTTACTCTTGGGAGCATTCGATGAATGGGTCCGCCCAAAGCCGGCACACTCTCCCGGAACCGTCTTCGGAATTTTGATAGTCGAACCGAATGTAGATCAAGCCACCTTGGCTCACTGTGACCAATTGGGCATCTCTAACGATACAGAGTAAGCATCCAACGTTTGTTACGTATATTTCTCGTTGGTCGAGATTCATGGTACGAAGAAAGTTGAAACATCTAGCATTATCTTTGTCCATGGTCTCGCATCCGACCCTGACACGACATGGCGGGCTCCAAAACCTCAGTATGCAGGCCGGGAGCATCTCACCAAGGAAGAGCGAGTCGACCCGAGTATATCGGCGAACTGGGTTACAGATTTCCTGGTCGAGGATCTTGGGTCACATTTTTTCTCAGGAGGGCGTCTATTTTTCTACAACTACGAATCATATTGGCTTCGAGATTCCCTGGAAGAGACTCTGGGCTCGCTAGGGGACAAACTTCTGTCGCATATCCATTATGAAGTTCAGAAGTCAGCCAGGGTGAATAAATCCTATGCCGACCCCAACTACGCAATAATTTACTTAGATCTAGGGCTAAAAAAGATCCTATAGGAGAAGTCTCGGCGGATTGTGTTCGTGGCTCATAGCTACGGGGGACTTGTTGTGAAACAGGTGTGTCGCAAGGGTTCCCTGCTGTCTTATCGATTACGCCTCCTACTCGAGATTTGACCAACATCCCACGCCCCAAGAGCATGGTTAGGAACTTAGACAGATGGTTTAACGGCTGACAAAATTACCTAGGCTCTTGTCAACGCCAAAAACGACTACACCTACTCCCACATAGTTACGAGTGTTCACGGAATCATTTTCCTTGGAACTCCGCACGATGGAACCACTCTAGCACGCTATGGTTGGCGGCTCGCCAATGTCATGGCCGTGTTCCGTGCCTCAGACCCATTGTTCCTAGAAGTCCTCAATGAAGGGACATACGTGCTGAAGAAATTGCAAAAAGAGTTCATAAAGCTCTATGGTACTATACGACTTGTCAACTTCTACGAACGCCGAAAGTACTGCTTCTTCAAGAATAAATGGTTCTCATGGGAACAAATTGTAGGCTTCTTTCCTTGATTGTTGGCTTTGGCCTCCAGTGGCTGATATTCCTTGTTGCTGGAGATTGTCAATGAGCATTCTGCGACTTTCCCACGTCCGCAGCTTGAAGGGCACGGGGGAGATTCGGATATTGGATTGCCACTCCACCATTCTGCACTCAACAAGTTTGGATCGAGAACACCCGAATACAAGCTTATTCTAGAAGCCCTCAAAGACATGCTGCAGGTCAAGCGCGAAACGACGCCAGACTCGATGTTAGGAAATGCGTGGAAAGCCTTTCGCGTCCCGAGCTACACTCCTAGGGTGAATCTGACAGCACGTCTCCAGGAAAAGCTACAAAAGACTGATCCAGAGAGAGATCCTCCGGGTTCAGTGGCCGTCTATGGGCTACGAGGAGTCGGCAAAAGTCAACTAGTGGCTGATTATGTGCTGAATCACCATCAGGAGAAATTCCATCCGATTCTCTGGATTGACGCTCGGGACGAAAACATGGCAAGAAAAAGCTTTGAGGAGATATGCGACCATTTGCGATTGACCGTGGAAGCTTCGCAGGACCAGACCGTTACACCGACCGAGTCTCTCCCTCATATTAAAGACTCGCCGGCTGTCAAGTCCGTTCTTCGATGGCTGCTGCACCGAGATCATAATGACCCTAATTGGCTTGTCGTTTTTGACAACGCAAACGACTTCAGCTGGGGTATCCGAGACATTTTGCCTCGCGGAAAGAATGGCCGGGTAATTATAACAAGCCACGACAACCGAGCGCCATACCTGCTTGGCGGAGAGCACCTGCGGGTTGACATGATGGAGAAGGAGGAAGCATTATCTCTCTTGTTGAACACGCCGCAAGATGCGCTTGGAAAAATCGCTACGTCCCTGAAACAAAAGGCTGAAACAATCGCTGAATCCTTAGGCTCTTTGCCCCTAGCACTCGATCTCGCACGGGCGTATATCCACTCCCCCGACTCGCCACCCACTGAGAAGGAATTCCAACAATATATTGACGCTTGGAACTATCACCGGAAAGAGCTGCTTTCTACAAATTCCCTGAGCAACCTGTCGCCCTATGAAGAAACCATATATACCGTTTGGGAAACCACCTTTGCTGCCATAAATCGAACGAGTGTGGTATCCAGACAGCTCTTGACGCTACTGGCCTTCCTCGATAAGGAATTTATTGACGACGAACTATTCCGCCTTGCAAGCATGGGGATGTCCCGAGAATTTTCTTCCAGCACCTGCCCTGGATATATGCCGCCCTGGATACCTAGCCTACTCCGACGCACCTCTTCAGGAGACTGGGATTCATACAATTACCGAAATGCAATCCAGCCTCTACTGACTTATAGCGCTCTTCAGTCCCGCAATGTTGGGAGTCAAACGGCTTATTTTCTACATAATCTCCTCCAATGGAAAGTACGCCAAGTTGCGGACGAATCTGTCTGGAAAACCTGGAGCTTCCGACTCGTATCTCTTGCCGTGCGAGGGCAAATTTGCGAGCGAAACTTCTCACGCCCGCTATTCCCGCACCTACTAGAGATATGGAAGTCAGATGCCAGCACTGCAGGAGAAAATGTTCCGAAATGTTCCCTAAGGCTCTCGAACGAGGACTACCACAACGCCGCGATCGCTTTCGAAGCGTGGGGTCTTCCAGAAGAAGCTGACAATATGCAGTGCAATGCCTTGTATACCATGCTACACAATGGATCAGCATGGGGCAATGAAGACGTGAACACTCTCAGCATTATGCAGCGGTCCACTGCTCTTCTCATAAGGAGAGGGGAATACAAGCATGCTGAAGAATTGCAACAGTATATTGTTGGGCGCCTGGCGGACGTTTCCGGGTTCAGCGATCCATACACCATGGAGAACATGGCTGTGTTGGCATACTATCAGGCACGGAATGGGAATATCGAGCATGCAGAAGGAGTGATGAATGACGCCCTTGACCTCAGCCAGTGCGACCCCAAGATACCGAATCATGTCAAGTTCCGCATCTTGGTGCTCCTCGCCCGACTACGCACTCTGCAGCACCGGTGGAGCGAAGCCCAGCGTATTCTTTCTTACGTTATAAAGAACCAGGAGAAACACTTGGGTCCCGACGACGAAGACGTCATCAGGAGCAAAGAATTTCTAGCAGATATATATCGCCACCAAGGGTCAACAGATGCTGTGGAAGACCTTATAAGCAAAGTAACCGAGTGGAAGATCGCACATCAACCTGGGTCTCCAGAGGCTGTCGTTATTATTATCATGCGGGCTCAAAAACTGCTCCAAAGTCGTAGCTGGGCCGCGGCCGAGAGACTAATGCTGTCTTTAGACGAGAAGCTGCAGCCATTCCCTCCGCAAGTTGCGCTCACGAACAAAGTGTATCTTGCCCTTTCAATGTACAAGCAAGATCGGTCCGGAGAGGCAATCCCAATCTTACGCCACGTCCTCGCGGCAATGAAGACATCGTCCGGCGTCAATAAAACGAATACCCTCTCCATCCTGAAAGTCCTGCTAGAAGCACTTTTCGATGAGAGACAATACGCCGCGGCCGAGGAGGTACAGCGCGAAATCATGAGAGAAACGCGCCATACGACAAACGGCAAGAAGGCGATTGAGCAACTAGAGACGCTTGCCACCGCTCTGCACATGCAGGGGGAGTGGGACGCTGCACAGGAAGCGTGGGAAGAGGCTTTGAGGATTCGGGTGAGAATTCATGGACATCAGGAAGCAGGCACGTTGGCATTGAGGGAAAAGCTCGAAAAACTGAAAGGAATCCGCCAACTTCCTAATGCTACGGAGATTCTCCAAAAGATTAACGCCCATTTGGAAGCAACGTGCCCGACACAACCATACCCGACATTCCCTGTATCGAAACGCGTCTGTGACGATTCGACGCTCGCAGTTCAACCAGCTCTTTGACTTGATGTCTAGTGGATTTTGGTGCTTTCTCATAGTTATGCAAACGCCAGATATAGCTTTTACGATGGTCATTGCCCACTCGGAGCTAAAAGAACAAGCAAAAGCGAAAATCAGGTTCCTAGGGATGGAAAACCCCTGACTCTATTTTCTACTCCCCAACTAGCTCGACACGTGCCACCCATCGATGTGATGTATCTCGATACTTGTTTCTTTGGTCTTGGTCACGTTGCCCCTTCCCCTAGTGGCTCGCGCCGCGTGCGGGTTGACGGTCCGAGGCCCAGGTGCGGTGACCTCGAGTGCCGAGACGGTGTCGAGGGTCAGGCCGCTCTGTGATCTGCCTCGACATATTGGGCGACTGCCTCGCTGCAATACTAGCTTTCTGATCCCTCCTTGGCTACGACTGAATCCTCTAGATGGAGAACCGGGTGCCCGCGGTGGTTAAGCTGTATACCTCTTCAAGACCGTGTCGTCCAGCATTTTCTTCACGGCCTGGACCTCCTAGCCGCGCTCTGTCCCGCCATCTAATTATTGTGGTAAAAGAAGAAGAGAGAATAAGATTTATAATTATATATCATTATTTTACTAGTACAACTCGTTGATAAAGCTAGTTTTCTTTTATAAATAAGCCTTAATAAGGTTTTTTGAAGAAGAATTATATGAAGATATGGTTAGAAAACCGAGTTTATGATGCCCTTAATAGTTTAACCTTTCAGTGTTTGAGTAGTTGCTTTAGACGTCATTTCGAGAGTGTTGATTATATTGGCTAACAGCGAATTGGCTCCGTTTAGCCGTACATCTTAGGGCAACGGCCAGGGTTGGGTCTGCGTTGGCCCGACGCGCCCCTCTCTCACGACGCCAGCCTCACGGTCTGAAGTATCTGTCAGAGGGGGCCCGACTCACACCGCCGCCGCAGCACAGATCCATATCCGGATGGTAGTAGCCGGCGCCCATGCGCAGGGGCGCCGCACAATAAGCTGCCTCGTCTTCTAGACGGTACTCGGCCTGAGACGCCGTCTTGAGCATCATAACCTCGGCGTATAGAATCGTATAGGCCTGGTGGATCAACTCGTTCTGCTGGTACATGGCGTCGATGATCTGTTCGAGCTCTGGCATGCGCTGGTCCTTTCGCTCCCTATACGCTCGCTGCGAGGCGCGGTTCTGCGCTCGTCGTCGCTGAGCGCGAAAGTCTTCTTTTAGTCTCGTACGTTCGGAGGGAAGGTAGGCGGAGGGGTGACAGAAAGGATGACGGAGGGAACCGAGGGCAAGCGAATGGATAAGAAAAGTAGGAGGAGGGGGAGGGCAGTGGCGACGGCGTGACCCTATTACACCCCCTCTCTCTCTCTGGATTGTTTAGCATACCGATATGGCCGCAGGCGAATTATTCGTATATCTACTCTGCCCCTTTTTCTTGGCAGAGACCTTCTGTCCTTGTTCGTTGGAGACTTGCGGCACTGATCCGCTGGTCTCTAGCTCGCTCTTGGGCCTGGGATAGATCTCGGAGAGATAATAGGGCCTAGTTATATAGGGAACATCGGGCTGGCACACGGTCAGACTGGGGGACGGAGCAGGCAGAGAAGGAAATACTGAGGGGGGTGGAGACTCACAACGGTAACTGGACCCTGGCTCTTAGAGTATGAGCCATTTTCATTTCGATATAGATCGCTCGGGGTGTTACCGAGTTCATGAAAGTCGGGAGGCGAGGGAAATTCACGGACGGTGTAGATATGCTCCATTGCGGCGGCAGTAGGGACTAGACCAAGAAAGGGATGGGGTGGTTGTTGGCCGGCGGTCCGACGTATTTCGAATATAAGATGCCTGAAACTCGGCGACGTAGGCAAGGGTGCTACAAACCATGGCACTTCAAGACGATGGACCGACTACTCGCAAGGGTGGATGGAAGGAAGAAGATGTCTGCACCTTTATATACTACAGATCACAGAATCTAAGTTTGCCCCCCGTACTACTTGACAGTCGCTGGAGAGTGACAAGTCGCCACGGATGCACCATTCTCCAATGTTGATCCGAAGTATTGCTGTGGATCGGATTGTCTCGATCGTCATAGACTCTGAATCAGCCTTGTACCTGAGAGTAGCAAGATTGACCAGAGGACTAGCAGCGCCAAGGACGCTTGATTACGACATTCACCGGTCTCCGCCGAACTTACAAGGCTAGGACGAGCGGAGATTTGGGGGGGAGGGGAGCCCACGGAGACAGTAACAAGCAGGGGTTTCCATACAAGCATAAAGGAATTGTAGCCATTGTTGATAAGAAAGCTTAGGTATGAGATCGACTGGGTCTCATACAAGCCTGCCCATAAGCTGCGCACGCGAGATGGACAGAGCAGCTAGAATTTAGGACCTAAGATGGATATCTTCGCCTAATCGCTCAAGGGAGAAGCGTCCTATCAGGTCTAATGGCATGGCAATCCCTGTTCTGACCAAGTTTGTCTGTCCGTCTGCGAGGGACTTGTGCACCATCTTGCATCGGCTCGGTACCCGTCTCCATGTTGACCTACTTAGCCAGCCGAATACCTCATCGCTCGGTAGGCTATTGCAAGGGTGGTATCGGTCCACGGGGACAGAAGCTTATATCGACCGTTAGGTGTCATTAGACCCGTCCTAGGACTTACCAGTCAACTCAGTCGGTCAGTTCTCGAGGATTTATATCCTGTTCTATCACGTTCTATCGCGTTCTATCCACATATATACAGCACTCTCATTCTCACTGGCTCTTTGAATTGGGCTAAAACGTAGAGTTACGTACTCGGCCTTACGGGGCAGAATTTCTTAGACGCCTTATAACTTAGAGTCAGCAACGCCGCTTAGCACCGAGGTCCAGTTCAGGGAACAGGCATCATATTCTACCTCCAGAAAACTCATGGCAGATTCCCACCTTTCTTCTTGCCCCTCCTGCATCTTGGCCCGAAGTCCGAATCTCTGCATCTACGGCCCGGCCCCAGCATCCGGAGTTAACTAGCCTTCGGCCGCTCGGTCCCAACCCCCACCCTCCTCTCGCCACCCACTAGCCAGCTAGCCGAAGTAGACATAATACCTGTACCTGCCAAGAGGCTATAGAAGAAGTGGATACCACTGTGGTTCAGTTAGCAAAATAGTGCGGTGATGGTAAAACTATACTCCATAGATAGTGGTGGTTCTGGCGTGAAGAGTGGCCCGCCTGCCCACTTATGGGTTACGTAATTCCAATGTATTTTATCTGTCAAACTCTCGGTCCCGCATAGTCCCGCTTATGATTCCAAAGACATTAGCTCACATATATATATGTACATATAAAAGATATAAAAAATCTCGTGGGCATGGGAATAAAGCATATGCAACAATGGGTTCATCACCATAGTCTTCGTTCCAACGCACCAAAGCAATTGCTTTACAGCTATTAGTTTACCTATTTATACTTGGCTAAAGGCGGTTTACAGCTGTAGTACTTGTGCTGGTACTTGTGTTGGATTGATGAAGTGGGCAACGGCGGCATCTTATTCAAGGATACTCGACACTAACGAGGCGTCTCATCCCTTTCTCTCCCTTGGGCTACGTTCCTTGGGCTGTGTTCCCTTGGGCTACGTTAGCCACTTTGATTTTCGCAACCCTATTCGGACCATTGTACTAATTAGGGTATAAGAAACTAAAATAGACTTGGATCACCCTGGGAGCTTCTCGGATACAGAGACTCTACGTCCAAGTAACGCCAGAGCATCGCACAGGAGTGTGTAGCCAGGCTCCCCTTGCATTCACCCGCGCCGCTCCCCTACAAGCAATTGCGGTACTAGAGTGGACTCTAGTACCGGAGGCATTGAGGAAGAATTGCCCAAGTCCTTATCTGCCCAGTCTGGTACCTGTGCAGCATGGCAGCTGGAAGACAATGTACAACCCCCATCCCCCCTAGTTTTGTATTCATGCCAGCTACTATTGTGACCAGCCGGGACTTGATTCGGGACATGGATGGTGCTCTGGCTACGTCTATCCTGTATAGCCTTATGTCCACAGGGAGTTCCAAATGACGACTAAGCTCCCCCCAGACGGATGTCTTGGCGGCCGTGCCACCGATGTCTACATAGATTTAAGGTGCTTTTGTTGCATCCACGAATCCTCGCTGCGGATCCCCTCGCGCTTGTTATAGTGAATCTCGGGAACTATATGGCGACCTAGGGAGACGGCTACTGACTAAGGGGAGGCCTTGAAAGACCCGTATAAGAGCTCGAATAAATTATCACTTGATTAGCCCTAGAGTACTAGTCAGTGACCGTAATAGATATCTCCGCGGATCACGGTTTCCTTGGATTACATAACTTCAACGTAATCATATGATCTAAGGGCCGCAAGCACGGGCGGGGGAATGGACGGCCAGCTAAACTACTATCAAGCGGCTTAAGTGACTAGACAATCTTGACCATATATGTCCCTGGCAGCGGGCCGGAGCGGAGAGGACGGAGCCGAGGGAGCGTACGCGGTATCGGAGTAGCGCGGTAGATATAACCGTAATGGGCGCGAGCGCCACGTCGCTCCGATTTGGACCAGCCCCGTCCCTGCCCCTGATACATGCATCTGGCGACGCCGCAACTGTTCGAGGCCCTTCTTTGCCAGCATCGCTAGGGAGTACAAACACGGAGGCTAAGGTATTAAAGCCGAAGAGACGTAGCCTCCCTTTACCGCTAACAGCGTCGGGCCGTCCAGCATCAGGGGGAGCCACTCAACATTTCTCATACCATGGGTCTCTTGTGGATGAAGCACCTAGTTGACGGAAACTTGGGAGTTATAGAAACTCGGGAGTTGTAGGAAACTTGGCTGCCTGCAAGTTCGTTTTTCATGACGTGATACTAAATTACACGCAGTGCACCTTCCCAACTTTTGTTGTCCAACTCAGAGTCTGGTCTTTTCTCTTGAAACTGGTCTGATTCCTATCTAAGAGCATACAATATCGATTTCAAGACCGTAGCCTTGCTCCATGTTGCCGCAGGCCTGGACCCGGATGTCAACCGTTGCAATGAGACGTGGAATAAGCCTTCATTCACTAGTCTACTTTATGTACAGAGAGAGGGATGTCCACCACTATATACTGTTCAGCTCCTGGGATGTACCTGTACCTTCTGGGAACCTGCCCTGACACTTCCCTTCACAGCATCAACAATGACCGTCTGCAAGCCTGGGCCGAGCCTTCGATTGGAACACGCTCTTGGCCATCTGGAGACGGCTCGATCCCCAGCGGGAGTGTATCGATGATCTTCCTGGCATGTCGGAGCTGCCTGACAACCGATCCGGCGCAAAGGTGGCCCTGTCGAAGGGATGGAGGACACTTGAGCAGACGGCCCAGGATACCATGGACGCGCTTATCAAATGGGGCCTTTGACAGCTTCGATAGACTGTTCGGTGAATATATACGTTTCGTCTTGAATCCCACTTCCGTTTGCACCATATGTTATGCACCCAGACCACTGGCCTGACGAGAAGCACTCGCAGAACATCACCAAAGCTGTCAAGGACGAAGAACATTCCGCCATTGATGCTTGGCAAACGGGGCAAGGCAGTCCCAACCGCTGGATCAGCAAGGCTTGGGAACGAACAACGGATTCTCTGGCGACGCAGTGGACGAGTATCAGGTCTGCCGCAACAGAACATGACTCCGCGAAAGGACTACTCGCTAATTTGGACTGGCCGTAACCGGGTCAGACTCAAATTCATCTCCATGGTAGCTTTATACCGACTGAGATAAATAGACAAATCGAATCGTGACTACTTAAACACATTCGGGGACCAATGTCAAGGCTCTTTCGCTGAGAGAACTGGAACAGCTCGGTCCTTATGCCGGGGCAGGATCCCTTAACTTGGGCTTGCAGCTCACCTGTGTAATCTTCAAGGGTCTCTCGCACTGCGCGAAGAAGGGAGGTGGCTGTCGTACCAGTGGGGCATTGCTTTGGGGACGGGGAGGACAGGGAGTCGAAAGGGTCTGCGAGGATCGCTTTGGGGGACGATGAGATGCTGACGGGCACGCGCTGGGAGCTATTCGGGAGTTCTTGGACGGCTGGGACGAGGACGGGCGTAGTCTTGCGGACGAGAGACAAATCATATCGGAATGGGTTAGATGCTGGGGAGTACGGAACGGCGGTGTCCACGCCACATTCGTAGCATACGACATACGTGGTAGTCATGGAGCGAATAAGGAATAACTCGGCTCCTAGGAGGAACTGGCAGAGTTCTCCTACCTTGGCCGGCAAATAGATACTGTCGAATGATTCCTTGGTGGAGTGAAACAGTGGCAGATAAGCTCTGTTCAATATCCGATACATTCGATCTCTGCAGGTTTGCCCTACCAAAACCAGGGTTGGTAAGAAAGCAATTCATTATCAGACTGCAGACTAGAAACGGAGCAACATGTATGCTCCCGCCCTCTCGTACAGCGTCGAGGCGGAGAGCAGCGCAGTGAGTGATGAACAGTAGTGGTTCCGGTCATGAATGGCCCATTTCCAATCTGGTCCATATCAGAATGCATGGCCAGATACAGGGCCTGTTTGGGGTCCATTCGGTGCCGGTTCAGTGCCAGTTCGAGGGTCAGCTGAGGGCTGTATCTAGAGCCAGTTCAAAGGGCCAGATCAAAGCCAATACGGGGGACAGACACAGGGTCGGTTCAAGGGCCAGTACGAGGAGGCTACCATGCAGCCGAAGAGCAGACAGGAGGGCATCACCCATCCGGCAGACGGACGAAGGACGGCAGTCGAGGTTGCTGCTAAGGCGGCTGACTGCTAGACCCGGGGTTAGTCATGTTGAATGCAACGCCCCCGGCGCAGTATGAAACTTGGCTCTGAGATTTCGGTACCAATGACACATGCTCGGACCAAACCAGGGTTGCGGGCGCCCTCGTGGTATGCGCGTCGGAGAACTGGCCCCTCTGCTTCGGTCACGGCTTTCCCTCCAATCGATGGCATGAAGCAAGTGTAGCGCGTCCCAGCGTATTGACTCGGCTGATCTCTCATGTATGATGTGTCCGTGGTTATCCAATCCAAGGTCGGCGCAGCGCCGCTTACCAGGTGCTCTGCCGTGCAAAGGTTGGCCGAGTAGGAAGATGTTGGCGATGAGAGCCGGTAGCTTGGACCACACACAAGCTTTTGGACCACATATCACAAACAAGATAAAACATGGCTGAAGTGGCCGGGGAATGGGACACCCCCCGAGCAAAGTTCTCTCTTCTGTCCAGGGAGGCACGCTTGGAGAGATGCTCTACGACGGGCCTGCCAGAGTTCTCGTACGCCTTCTTGCTGTCCCTGTTCGGCGGCCGTCCAAGCCTTCTATTCCCAACGATGCAGCTACGTAGGCCCAGAGCGAGGATACGACTTTGACCGACTTGGACCAGGAAAGCTCGGAGACAAGCGTGCGAAAGGTAAGTCCGGGGGGGGGGGGGGGGG
>FTLB01104502.1_pt1 | contig 13474 bp, 9 predicted proteins | sample 1658291 | NCBI WGS metagenome assembly FTLB01 (sample SAMEA3914812, study PRJEB12502) | metagenome | biome: forest; material: soil | place: Canada | collected 2011-07-07 | depth 0.1 m
GGGGGGGGGCGAAGAGGGCTGGAGTTGGAGTTTAGACTGGCGGGGATTGTGTCAAGGATCGTATGCGGTGGTGGTGTGCGGCATTGGGCCGAAAACTGGGGAAAGTTATCGTAGCGTACGGAGTAATTGCCCAGCTGCCCTAGTAGAGGAGGGGAGGGCAGGAACGAGGGGGAGAGAAACGGTGGACAGTTACTAAAAAAACGGATCATCTCTCCGCCTCCGAAGCCAGACCAAAAGCTGGGGGGTCTGTTACGCACGGGAACTTGCGAGTCAAGCTACCAAACTACTCAGTACCTTACTACTACTAATCCGTAGTCCGTACTACTACTTCTACTACTGCTGCAGTATCTCAAGGTTGTATAGTACAGTACCTGACTCGCGGCGCTGCCATGATAAGTCGAAATCTACAAATTTTGCATCTCGTCGCTTGACACCAGAATCCTCTCGGGTTCAGCCGTCTCCGTCTGGCTCGATATTAGACCAAGTCCCTCTCGAGGGCCACCTCGTCATCTATCGTGGCCAATCATATATCGGAACTTCGTTAGGACTTGTCACCGGCCACGTCTAGATTTTGCAGCAGCTGGTCTCGCTGTGATAACTCTTGATTGAGATCAACCAGACATCAGCACATCTGGTACATGCTTATAGCGTCCTGTGAGCGTGCTCTGGCTGGCCCTGACGATCAAGCTCTGGGCAAGAAAGGTCCTTTTGTCCAGAAGTGGCGAGACTGCTCATGATCGGCCGAGTTAATCTATATCAACGTGCTTTTCATGTAAGACTGCAAAAGAGGCTCTGGGCCAGCGGAGAGGGTTAGTTGACGCGGCGTAGCGCATCCTTGTAGGTCTGCCGGAGAGCTCTGACGAAGTACTGTACGTCCTAGGTCTCAGGACCCTCCACTGCGAGATGGCGAGTCGTCAAGGCCCGTCATTTCAAGATAAGATTCATTTCTGGTATCCGGGAGCCAAGAAAGCACATGCTCGACGAGGTTCCTACCTTGACGAACAGGTGTCCTTCGGCCGCGCTCTTCGGGTCCTAGGGAGAGTCTCCTATGCTGGACTGAGTCTCAAGTCTCAGGGCCCCATGCAGTCAAGTTCGGTCCCGTAGCTTTTCCACCACTTCTGGGCTCCCGGTGGTTCACCAGTAAACTTGGTTTCGACCCAATCGCTCCCCTGGCTCCCGGGGTTGCCCCCCCTAGGATCCCCTAGGATCCCCTTGCCTTCCGATCTCACCGGTGGCGGAGGGGAAAAGACAATGACCCTGTCGTTATTATCATTTTTTTTCTTTCAACGTACCTGGCTTTGCCTGGGCACATAGAATAGCATGGGTAAGGGTCATTCGGTAGATAAGCCGTGGTGCGACCTATTGGAATCCCCGCTTCCGCTGTTGTCTGAGCGTTGAGGTTGCTACCATAGGCTCCGGGAGACATGATTTTCTGGCGATTATCGATAACGAGGAGTGGACTCCGTACTTCGTACCACTCTACCCTTCCATCCCACGGACCTGCAAGTCATGGTCGTCTCTGTCGGGGCGCGGGTTTCTTGGCGTGACCCAGCAGTTCCAGGTCCCTATCATCCATTCCGCGATGGGTTCTGCAGGCAAGGAACGGTACCTACACTGCTACAGTACATACCGCCAGAATCGCGCCGGTCAATGTAAGGTAGGTAGGTACTCAAGTACTCTAGGTATGCACTGTACATACATGCCTAGGTACCTTGCCCTGTAGATACTCTTGGTACTGTACTTTGGAGGCATGAGAACAAGGACAAGCAAGGTACTGCACCATTGGTACGTACATACTTTCTATACGCTGGTTGGTGGACGTCTCCTCCCTACCTTACCTACCTGACACTTCCTTGAACATTGCTCGTTTATTCCGTGGACTGGCTGAGTTATTCCGCACACACAAAATTCACCCTTGTCCCACCGTCTATTGCTAAGTCCAGTTCGTGCCTTAGCCACAGGAGTAAACCATGGCGGCCCCAGCAATTCTTCGGAGTAAGTTCTTGGCATTCCGACAAGTTGACGGGCTCACCTGGTCTATACAGTAAAATCACAAAAACTTTTTGTTGAACTCAGACTCGGCCAAACTATGCATCTACACACACTACAGCACCTCCTGTAGATTGCCCGTGGGACGTCTTGGTCGTCTCGCAGCGCCAACCTTGGGGGTCTTGCTAAAATTTTCGCTGCAAGCGCTCTCGGCCTCTCGGCTTCAAGCGCTTCCTTCCCCACAATCTCTTCCCCAGAACCCATGCCAGGCACATCTCCGCCAGTAGAGTTACAGCACTTGTCTAAGTACAAAGTACCTTAATTGTGGCAAGTGTGGCAACCACCCCTTTTCCCGTCGAAATGCCACAGCGTGACAACAATCACAATCACTGCGTAGCACCAGATCCCTCCCTCCCGCGGAAGCGTTCTGTAACGAGCAAGGTTCGAACCTTTGGCAGTTCCACTTCCCGTTCGCTCGACCCTCTCCTCTTGCCAATCGAGCCGAAAAGGTATGCATCGTCCATGTTCTTCTGCAGTCTCCTGCCATAGGTCAATCCTGAGCAGAGCTGTCGATAGTGTTGCGCCACCATGTTGGTGACCAATAATTGGTCCACACGTCCCAGCCTTTTTTCTTAACAGATTTATATATCTTCCTAAATGCAGAATCATAAAGACGTTCGCCTCCTGACTAACTATTCTAGGACTCTAGTCTAGTCTAAAGTGCTTCCCCTTCTTGGACCGTCTTCCATCAAACGAGACCGGTCCGCTGGGGCTACGCAATCCTCCCTACAGGTAGGGACATGTGCTGTACTTCGTACTTGTAGGCTGGGCGGAACGGTGCCGTCAAGTTAAACTCTCCGCAGGGCCAGAGCCTAGCAAGACCAGGGTGGCAGGCGTACTTTGAGCCGGAAGTGTGGCAGGTGGTATGAACGAGAGAGATGTGGCTTGCGGCTCGCCTGCTCAGTCGTTCCCAAAGCCTCATGATACCCGAGGGATACGTGGAGCCGCACACTCTAAAGACGGCCCTTTCAGCGCCTTACGAGCTGTCCGATAAGAACAAGTCATTTGCCTGTCTGGCCAGTGACGAGCCGTGACGACTGTCCTGCGCGGCCTCCAATTCCCCCAGCTTCTCCACAGAAAGAAGGGTAGCAATCAATTAACATGCAATAGCGAAGCTGACCTATCGTGCACGACTCGCGGAGATATTAATTAAGCAGGCCCCATGCCAGCCTACGCTCCCGAATCTCGAAAATATCATCATGGAACGCGGAATGGTGAGTGGCCCGCCACTCTAGCAGACGATGATGCCGTTGCTGAGGTCTCCCTGCGCACCCAGAGCGTGAACACTGCTGTACAAGTACTTCCGTGGATACCGGGCCAAACGAAACGGCATCATGACAGCACGGGCAGGGCATACTCCATGTCCGGGACAAGGCCCTGCCGGAACTCGCCCAATCTCCTCGACACGTCAGCGCCTCTCTGACAGCTTGCGTCGTCTCAGGCCGTCGAGGGCGACCCTTAACACGCGACCTGATAGTGCGGCCGTTGGAACTGCGGGGGGTACTCGCAAGATAGCACACATATTGGCGAACAGAGAGAGGGAGTGGGAGAGAGAGACGGCAGGGCTCGAATGGCATGTTTGGGGAATGGCAGAGTCGTGTATATTAACCCAGCCGTCCCGATTAATTTGTAAATGTGTTCATGTGAAAGCGAGCAATTTTCGCATCCCAGTGCTATATGCCATTATTATCCCCCATATGCCATCTCTAGCCGCGCCTTGGTTTGTTTCCGCTTGGTTTCTATTTCCCCCCCCCCTCTCCCAGCTCCCATCACCTAGGTACCTGGCGCCCCTACCATCTCTGTCTGCTGCTCAGCTGAGGGCTGCCGCGCGCTCTCTATCTGTTTCTGGACCACGCTCGTCCGATGCCCGGACAGCGTTCCCTGCCAAGAGAAGGGGAGCCCCTCCCGCCTCCGCATTGACGGAGCAGGAGGGGGACAGCATCATCACGCCCGGGCTGCTCGGCCGTCGCCCGGCGGCATAGACCTCATACTAGATAGGAGAGCGAGCCGTTTCCCTGCAGTGCCAGACTCGACCACCTGACCAGCGCGGATCGCCGCCCGCAGGCGTCAGCGTCTCCTCCCCGAGACGGGTTCTGCTGCGCGCCCCTCCCAGCAGGATCTATCAGACCGAAGTCTGCGTGCAGGTTGCTCTGTTAATGTGCAGCCAGATTCATTTATTGCCCAATAAGTTTGGCCGTGGACCTGAGAGGGACGCAGCAGAGCAGACTCAGGGAGCGCGGCCGCCCCCAATTTAGCCCACCTTATAAGACTGCTCGACCTATGGCCCATCCTTGAGCTCGTATTGGTCAACCGCGAGGTTCGGTTGGCCAACCGGATGGACTCTTCAGGAAGTTCCTATTTTCTGGAAAAATCCAGCCATATATCTGCGCCTCCACATCTATACCAGACGTCCCACCTTGTGCAGGGTGAGAGACAAACGGCCGTTGACACGGTCAGTCACCAAGAACGGATTCGCCCCCGGTTCCTGCGAAAATTGCTCTCTGAGTTGTCGTCTCGTATAGTAGACTCCGTTCTTTGCTCCGCATCTCCCTTAGCAACTACGTCTCCCGCCCAGCATGAGAGGGCACCGTTGCAATATGCTATGCGGCACCCCCGTCGTAGCAGACGGTACTCTCGAAGTCGCTTGGCCGGAGAATTTAATTGGGGGCCTGTAGTCGATATTTGCAGGACGACACAAATTGCACGTTTCACCCACGCTCGCTCCACTTCCAGGCGTAAAGCTCTTTCTTTCTCTCTCTCTCTCTCTCTCTCTCACTCTCGGCGGGCGCGAAATCGGTACCGTTTGGAAAACTGACCAAGCGTTTAGTCACTAATGAGCGAGGAGCATCGCCCCCCTAGGCGCTATAGCATTATCTACACAGACGAGATACATAAAATAAAATGAAAAAACTTGGACCAGTTCGCCGCCAGCCCCCCGCTGCCGCCAGGGACGCGAGCATTCTCTCTGGACGAGCCACGCTCTGCTATGCTTGCTACGCCCCCCGATAGAGTCGCCGATTATAAGCCAGCCACACTTCCGTGGCTACACCTGCTATAGGTCCCAACGCACATGTGCTGGCCGCCTATCTCCGGGGGGGCTCTTAGCAATAAGCACCGTTATGCTCTCGCCTGCTTTATGTGTTGTCGTCGTTGTTATTGTTGACCCTCTAGTTCGTGGGCTAGCTGGCCCCCCGCTGCTGTGACGTAGGATCTGGTAGGCCTTGGTACTTCCTCCCCAGATCCCTTGCAAGGGCAGTGGTTCACCTCTCGGTCCCGGCCGGAGAGAGCGAGCGAGAGAGGGAGGATTGTATATGTCTGGGAAGCGGGAAGATCTCGCGATCATACCCACCACCATCTCTCTGCTGTGCGTGCGTGGTCGTGTAGTATTCTGCGTCCTTACTACCGGTCAGATGGGGGCTCCCTTCCCGTGCAGTCGATTTCGTATTTTGAGGGTGGCCAGTCCATCAAAACTTTGGTCCATTGAACCCATAGCATAACTTCAGGGTCCTCAGCAACAGCCCCGGTCTATAGAGCAGTCACTCACCGGAGCTCCTGTCCGAAAAGCCTTGAGAAACCCTCCGAGGTCAAGCATAAATTATAGTCCGTCGGGTGCCTTAGACGAATCGTCAGGTATCGGACTGGTGGGAAGTGGAACGGGATCCTGTGCGAAGAGCGTAAGCATTTCACCCATTTCACCCGGTCCGGGCGAGGCCCAATGAGCATCTATTGAGGAAATGGTCTGGCTCCATAAGAATCGATTGCGGGTGACTACCGTCAGTGTTAAGGGAGGTATGAGGTTCCATTCCTGTCAGGGCCAGCGGTCCGATGCGACATCTTCCACGGAGTGGCGCAGAGAGAGGATGGAAAGCCAGCGACTAACGTTACTGTCCGGCTGAAGCATCGTGGCAGCCAAGGGGGGTCACCTTATGCATAGGATAGGCCGATGGGCTACAGAAACTTGCCCATGCTAGTGACTTAATCTCCACAGTCTCGTCCTGTGGAGATGAGAAGCTGCAGAAAAGGAGCATTTGGAAATCGGGTTACGATGCCGAGAAGAGGGTTCAGCGAAAAGAGAAGAAAGATCTAGTGGTCTGGTTCTCCAACTCACCCCCAATTTTCTCATGCTCGTCTCGAACACGTCTCCTCTGTCCCTGTCGTAGCCCTTTCTCCAACTTCACCCTGCTCCAGATGTGGACCGGTTAACCCGGATCTGCCTTGTTCACTGCCGGCCACTCCTCCAAGGCACCAAGTGCCACCAGGGGGAGGGGGGCATATGCGTTGTGTCTAAATCCTGTAATTGCCTTACGGCGTCTATCCCACCAGTCCTTTTAGCAAAATTTCCGACAGCAACCCTCGAATTTGGAGCGGCCACCCGAAAGTTCCAGAGAGCGGGTGTCTGCTCCAATGGTGGGTGGTATGGCGTCCTTATCCCGACGTTTTTCCCCTTGGCGAGAAGCGTGGTCGCATCGTGCAGCGGCATTCACAGCCGGAAAACCTGCGCCCGGCTGACGATGCCGTCGAAGACGCACGTGTTGTCAATGGGGATGTACTGTTTGGTAATGATCTTGATCATTTCCTGGGCGACCATCCCGCCCGTTAGAGCCGAAATGTTATGGAGCTCGCCGCCCTCGGCGCGAGCGATCTCCCCAGCGACCTGGACCAGACGTTCGTTGTTGCGAGCCTCCGGCAGGACCTTCTCAACTTCGGCCACAATCTGCTCTGCGGTCGCAGATGCCACATGTGACACGGCCCGCAGTGCGAGATAGATGGGGAGCAGCGAGAGGGGCATCATAAAAGCCTCGGCGTTCTCGTCATTCGCGAATTCTTCAGCTGTGGCAAAATATTAATATGGCAGGTTCTCCTCATACACAGCCCAGCCAGCCGTGGATGGGCAGGGTTCGGGGAATCGGAGGGTAGGACGAGCTGTAAACGACGGGATGTGACTTACACGCTACTTTCACCAGACGATCGGCCATGTCACCCTCCGTTCCCTGCGCGTTGACAAGCTTGACGAAGGCTGCGTTTTTGCAGAAAAGATCTACTTCTGCAGGGTCGATCTCTCGCGCTCCTGCGGCTGTCTGTGCGAGCTCCAGTACCTCCGCGGCGTCCTTCCGCGCTTTCGCCTTGTAGATGTTCTGGAGGGCGACGTAGATGTCGGACTCGGCCTTCATGTCGGGTACGTTCCCGGGCAGTGGCAGCATGCCATGCCGCTCGTAGAACTTCTTGATGGCATCTGCGATCGTCCAGAAACCAGAGTTCTGCTCGATCTGGTCACATCTATTAGTCTCGTGTACATATACATGTGCGAGCTGGTGGGGAGGACAAACAGGGTCAGAATGCTCGTATTCAAGGACTTGCCTCGCACCCGAGGGGAGAGAAGGGGGGGTGATCGTCTTGAGGACCGCAGCTACCGCCTCGTCGAAGTTCTCCTCGGCACCTTCCGAGCTACTCGTTCTCGCAGCATCCTGCACTGTCTTCCTGAAAGCGGTCTTTTCTGCATAAGTGGAAGGATATGCGCCATTGTGGGTCTCCTTCCATTTCTCCAGGTAGTGCAGCAAAATCGCGACGTAGGGCAGATGGCCATGCTTGTGATCGTCCAGATTGTCAATATCCGCTGTCAGTGCCTGCGCGAACTCTACCAGCTCCGGCCATGGCCTCAACAGCCTGAGATCTGTCGTCGCAGTTTCATCTGGGTGGGTATCGATGATGGGGAATGTCCCAGGGAGGTCGACGCGGAAGTAGGAGTAGAATCCGGTCGAGTGTACGGCAAATACCGGGGTCTTGTGTCGGGTCGCGTACGCCTCGACCAAGGCAAGCTTCTCTCGGCTGATCGGGGCAGTGTACATGATGATTGTGTATACCGGCGACGTATCAAGGAACTGTTCGAGACTCGTCGAGTCCTGTCATCGGCCATGATGGTTAGATTGGTTGGGCTAGCCTGCACATCTCGGTCAAGGTCCTTTCAACCACATACCTGATCCTTCGGGAACCAGCCGCCTTGGACCTCGGGGTTGAGCTCCAGGAGGAAATTCGTACAGGACTCGGCCCTCGACTTCCCCAAGCAGGCCTCGTCGAGAAAGAAGTTGACTCCAAGATCGGACTCCTCCACGGTCGCATCGTCAACAATGGTAAACCGGCCAATACCTAGGCGGGGTCAGTTCTCATGTCATCACGCTCCAAGGCGGCAAATGGTTCTCAGTCGTCGCCTACCCGGCAATACGAGGTTCTTGAGAGTCTCGACTCCGACAGTACCGGCCCCGGAATTCAGAAGCAGGATGTTGGCCGACTCGAGAGCTGCCTGGCCACTCGCGGCCCACAGCCTGAGCTGACGGTCATACTTGCGTTCCTTCTCAGACGGGCCATGCAAGATAGGCGGGGTCTGGCTCATCACTATCTCAGTCATCTCTACAGCCTGCCGAGCATCATATGGCATCGGCAGAGCAAGATCAGAGAACTCTTCAGTCAAGCCGCGAATGCTGGATGAGGCACGAACCAGGATTGTTGGTGGGGAAGCCATCGCGTGTGCGATCGACAGCTGCTGGCTGGCGGGGATGCTTCAGCCACAAAATGCGGGGGAGGTCTGTGCGTACCTCACACCTCCTTCAGGTACCTTTGTGAGGCAGAGAACGCCACAGCAAGTTAGCTATGTGAGTGAGTGACCAACATTCTGACGACACTCTTTGCGTTGAAACAAGACAAGATGTAGCTCTGGTTGGATATTTCTACTCTTACAAAGCTGTTTGATAAAGGTCATATCGACCTATTGTACTGTACCTAGGTACCCTCTTGTTCGCAAGGTGGGATGTTTAGCCCCATTTGCCTGGGTCCTGCCTGCCAGCTCGCCGAGTATCAAGAAGGAAGGAACCAGAGATAGATCGAAGTAGATGGCTTACCTTGTATGTCCTACTTTTTTGCGTTCGAAATCATGACTTGATGTCAATGGGAGAAACAATGCTTGAACAGCTACACTGCTCTGCTACATCTCCTTTGGGACTACGACATACAATCTCTCGTGCAAGGCTTGTATCTTCTCGAGGGAGACCTTGCATCCTAAACTACTTGTCATTCCGGCCTAGCTTCCTCGGATACTTCTACTCGACCGTCGAAATGAACCATGGATCAATCTCTGAGGTGCAACAACTCGCATTGTAGAGCCGAGCTGCGAGGTCGTGCTCTCGTCACTACCTGCAGGCAAGTGACCTGACTAGGTCGGAGAATTGCCAGGGAGGAGACTCGACACTGATATTTTCCAGTCATATATTTTGCACCGAGTGTGCGAGTACGTCTGGGTTGAACAGTCAAGATATCCATCAACGCATTTGTCCTGCTTGCAGCGTTCCTCTCAAAAACCAGGACGATGTATTCTTCAACAGTCTCCGACCTACCGAGGATTACAAGGCGAGCGTCTTGGTCGGCCTGAGCCCAGCTGATATTATGGAATGTGCTGGCAAAGCTTTGGGGTTCTGGACCTATCAAATGGCAAAAGAGATGTTAGTTACTGATCCCCAGCACTCCTTTTGCAGTCTACTGATCAGGCATTTCAGCATATACCAGGAGTATCTCTCCAAGAACTGGGCCGGGAAATACGGACGATTGAATGGGTTCCTCGACCAAGTGATCGAAAATGCCAATGCTCAAATGACAGCCTCGAACAAAAAGATTTCAGGTTACATTGTCCATTGACACGCTATCATTCGGCTCGCTGACGGTATGTCCAGAACTTTCACTCGGCAACGACAAGCTAAGACGGAGGAACGATGAGCTTGTTCAAGCATCCAAGGAAAAGAACAAGAAGTTTCTTCAAATACAAGAACTCTATGATAGGCTAAAACAAAAGGCTATGCTTAGCCATGCTCGAGAAGCGGCTTCTGATGCTGTCGGCTCCCAGTTCGAGACTGGGTCGATGCATGGCGTGGCCTCAGACAATCAGATCAGCCAGCCGAGTTTCTACAACCAGCAGGCTGCCAGGAGGAACATAATCAGCCAAGATGATGAGGGGAGGATGGGAGTCGAAACCCACTTCGGATCCGCACCACCGATCTTCCGCAGTCAAGCACCGTCTCTGAATCGGAATGTTGCCGGGAGGTGCTGGGACTTGCGCAGAGGCTCTGGAGGTGAGCTATACATGACAGTCCCATTTTACTTATTCCTGACATAGCTACAGAGCCGGTTACTCCATCTCTAGCACGTAACCAACAGGCGGAAACAGTTAACTTCAGACTCCCCGAAGTTCCCGGTGTAGTGGCAGGAGTTCCACATGTTGCTCCAGGATCCGGGTTGATGAGAGGACGTGCTTCAATTCTAGGACACCACCCTCTCAGTAACAATGCTATAGGTGGTCCTTCTGGTATTGGAATCAGCTCGGGCATGAGGACTAGCTATACAGGGTCTGGGAATGGAATTATTGCTGTTCCGGCAACTAGGCCCAAGGATTTTTGAACTTGAACTTTGATCAGCTTCACCGTCCCGCACTCGCAAATCCAATGTTGTAACAATCTCTCCCAGTACTCTTCAATGGCTGCAACGGTTCTGATAGACCAACGGGATAGATTTCCTGATGGAGAGTATCCAGCTCTGAGCCGGTATCTCACGCTACGCTACACTCCGCTCTATACGGCCCTCTATCAGCGATATCCGGATCTTGAATTGGGTCCACGTACTTTGAGACGACATCATGTATTTTATTAGTGAGCTTCTGATTGCTTTTATTACCCATCCAAGTCAGGTTTTACTGCCTCGGTATCTCTCACGAACGAGACATTGATCCATACAGCTGTTGTTGCTTGACGTCTAAGGAGGCCCTGACAAAGGAACGGGGTGTATGTGCTTTGTAGAAATCAAGTACAGGTGCGATTGTAGGATAGACATGAAAGAACATGTTAACCCCATTGACTAGTACATTATATACATCCTCTCGGAAGAAAATAACTTTTCGTACTCCTGCTGCCCTCGAAATATTCTAAGAGAGTACCGGGTCTCACGACGCATTTCAACGATCGAACTCGCTCTGACGTAGTATCGAGTTTTGCGGCTGTTGTCTCCGAAAGCGAGGAAGAGTCAATGAACGCCCAAAATACCACTCAGTATTATACACTTGCGTATTCACCTGCTTTGGCAGACCGAGGTGCGGCACTCCGGTGCAATAACGCCAGGCCGTCGTCGAACCCTCGACCTCCACCACGTACAGCGGCCCAGATCCCAACGCAGGCCTCCAAATCATCAAGCCCGGATCTGCGGACCAAGAAATGGCGACTAGGAGGAGAAAACTGCCACGTTAAGAAGCTGAAACACAAAAATGGCAAGCTCATCAGAGCCCTTCAGTTAGATGGTTGCCCGAACACGGTATCGAAGGCAACGCCAAATGAGCAACCGCAGGTCGACGATTCCCAGGTACAACACGTCGTGGCGCCTCCGGTACATAACTCATCCCCTGCCCGAGAACTAAGTTCTCAGAATCTAGGTGGACTTGAGGCATGGGAGGCTGAGGGCATAAGGAAGAACCGACCGGACGGTTTGGCTACAGCGGACACCGAAGACTTGTACCAGCTATGGAGACTCGGAACTGCCAGTGAGGCCTTGGGTTCCCATCCAGGGCCTTATAAGGCACCTGTCCATCGAGTGTATCAAGGAAATAGAGAGGCGCAGGGGGCGAGCAACACAGACAACGGCGCTGCGAAGACCCCCCAACCAGTACCACAAATCTTACATTCAGAGAAATATAGCAAAAGAATTGTGCAATTCGAGGAGGTTGGACAGTCCCAGGGAGACCCAAGCCGCCTAGAGCGACCACCAAACGATCGACACCCTCGGGAAGCGTATAGATCCGACAAGAGCAGGAGGCAAGAAAACACACTAGCTCGTCGACTTGCAAACATCGCTCACCAGATTCCCAAGGAAACTCTCGAAGATCAATTACTCTCACAAAGTATGACACACATAGACTACATAGAGACGGAACTGAAGAAGCTCCTCATGGAACGCACAACCCACAGACGGATCAAGAAGATCTCGGAGCACAACCAACGAATGCTGGCTACATGCGAGATTGAGAAGAAGAAGCTCCGAGTAGAAGTTCTCCGCCTCCAATCAGAGCTGGAGGGGTCTTCTCTGCGGCCTTCCCGTTCGAGGTCTTCTCGGTCCTCGCGACAGGCCCATAGACCTGTGACGAGGACGGATATTCCCTTGGCAGCAAACGAAAGGCGGAACTTGGATGAGAGCAACCGGAAGCCGCCTTATTTCCCGAAAGGGGACACATGGTTTGATACGGAGGAGGAGGAGTCCTTCATTGGTTACGTGCCGGCCACGAACCCCTCGAGTGCCCTCACAAGTGCTTCGTCAGGCATGGGTTGGACGGATCCGGAGTCGATCGATTTGATGATATTTTGATCACAACATCGAAAACTACAGAATACTGTACTTTTTACCACCTGGGATCTATAAGATTATCCTGCCCTGCTTGATAAGTTCTGGAGTCAAGGTTTTGGGCAAGCTTATCGAGATTAGAGCGTGTGAGATTTTGGCTCGGAGTCACATATTCTTGTTGTCAATGATATGGGACACTAAATAAGTCTTATATATAAGCGATCTCCAGTATTATGTTATCTATATATATATGGTTACTTGGAAATATACTATGTTCTTTCCTCTCTCATCTTCCTGACAGCGAAGTAGGAAAGGATTATGAAGCGGCCGGTCTGGTACCCTCTGTATCAGTTTTTGTCAACTTGATACCCTGGGTTAATTTGGGTATGTGCGGGAGAGTCTCATTTTTTGGATGACTACTGGCCCCCTAATCTGTTACGGAAGCTGGGTGTAAGTGTTCGGCTTCCTGTGTCCAGGCCCTTCTCGCCGACACCAAGCAGGCCACTATTAACAGCCTATTCAGGATAGATAGATCTGTAGTCTGTACATGCATGGGAAATAGGCTGACATGCGAGAGATTATCGCGTTAGTTTCTACACCGAAATCCAGGTGAAGTGGTACGGCGCGTCAGATAATAGCATGGTGGGCTTGCCTGGTTTTTGGTCCTGAGGCCTTTTCGCGGTGGTTCTCCATAGAAACTTTGGCACAAGCGTGAATTCGATCGATTCTTGATATTAGTTAGCGGTACTCATGCTCTCTGGCATCACTCATAGGATTACAACGTCATCTAGGTGTCGACTTACCTCTTGGCAAGGCGCCTTTCAGCAAAGCGATCAAGTGTACCTACCAATCGACGGATCGCAAATATCCCAGCTGTCCAGGCATCGAAACAGGATGGCGCGTGACTGCTTTCCTCCCCTGTGTCTTGGCGTTCTACTCTTTGTCCCTACGTGATCCGGACCTGACCGTAAGTCTAGATGGGACGCTACGGAAACTAGCCAAGACCTCCTTTGTGCAGGCTGAGGCGCCTGCCAAGGCCCCTGGGTGAACCCCTTATTTGGCA
>FTLB01821359.1_pt1 | contig 13458 bp, 16 predicted proteins | sample 1658291 | NCBI WGS metagenome assembly FTLB01 (sample SAMEA3914812, study PRJEB12502) | metagenome | biome: forest; material: soil | place: Canada | collected 2011-07-07 | depth 0.1 m
GACGCGCCTCCGAGCTACGAACAGGCGGCCAAACAGGTGGCATACGAGCCCCCGGAAGGCCATCCGAGCCATCCAGCCAGCACCTCTGAGCGCCAGGGATCTACAGCTAGCCAGCAACAGCAGGCTTCTTCTTCCTCCACGAGCACCCCTCCAACCGCCGGCATTCGGGCGCGGCCCCCTCCCAGCGCTTACACGATGCCGGCCGGTGCGGCTCGGATGCGGCCTGGATTCCCACCTACTGTCATGACTCCTACTGCTGGCAACGGACGTGATAAAGACTGTGTGGTAATGTAAGCCGCAGATCGGAGCGAGGGCTGTGTTGGGCGAAGGATCAGGAAGGTGCGGTGAGCGGACAGCTGCTCTGGAGGTTGTTGCGTTTCGGCGCAGGTCAAGGGCGGGTTGCGCTCATAGCTAGTCGGCTACAACCGCACCACTCACCCTCTTTGGGGCGTACCAGGCTTGGGATTTGCGTTATTTTGTGCCTAGACCACTATCGGTATATGGCGCTAGAGAAGGAGGTCATGGGAAACATGGGAGCGATTGTTGGTGTATGAATGAGATCAACGACGGAGAGAATGATCACTCCACTTGCAGCAAGGCTGCCGGGCGTGGGCGGAGTTTGACGAAAGGGTTCGATATTTTGAGATGGCATACAAAACAAAGCCTCGTGATTGTCTAGATACGAAGTACAGCGATATTGGTTTGCGCCTGATCTTGGTGGTGTCAGCTGCCCCGTCTATGGTGAGACATGTTGCTTTCGAGTGTTTATATCCCGCTCCACTAGTGTGAATGAGGTGCGTCGTTGTAGTTTATGGTAAGCTATTACTGTGCGACCAATTATGATGAGGTACTGTATATGCACTGCTGTCGTTGTTGGTAGACAGCCGGATCATGAACAAGCCAAGTACATGATGTGTGTGTGTGTGGGTTGGTGTATATATGGTATGCACGCAAGGCCTGATGCGCGACAGAAGAATGCTACCGTAGCACCAACTTGATCCCCTCCCTCCCCCACCTCGAGATCTGGCTGGCCATAGAGAGACCTATCACGAGCACATGGTAGAAAGAGGCAGAGTGCATGCTAGAAGGTCTCCTATTGACAGTCGTCGGCACCAAATATGCCAGGCTGTTGACGGTTCGCATCAAAATGGACTGAATACCTAAGCAAGCTACGGTACATCTTACCTACCCTATACAAGGGCAATTCCTGCGTCTCCTCTTGCTTTTGCTCTATGGCACCTTAGTTTCTCCCGAAACACGTGCGCTCAACTTGATAATTTACCAACAACGCCTCCGCCACCGAAGCCCGCCCAGGGAGGGTGCCATCCTCTAATGTGCTGTACAATAAGGTACTTGGGAGTATTCCTTCTCTTATACGTAAGGTGCGACCGTCCTTACTCTGCCTAAAGGTTGTGCATATGTAGAATGAATCAAGCTGCTATAGGGCCACATTTCGCCTTCGCAGAAAGAGAAAGCTTGCGGCTGAGCGGCTCTTCGTGCGCAATCACATGGTAACCAGACAACTTCATGCGCTCAGCCTCTCCAGCCCGATACCAGGTCGGGAGAAAGTAAAAAGGTCAAGACTTGGACCCCAGGCGAATTCAGTCTTGATACAATGTTGGCTAAGGAATTCCGATTTGCTTCTCTTACGATCGGTGCTGGGCAAAAAGAGGAAGAAAGGGGTGGTGTGGACCGACAGAGAGAGATGCAATCAAAACCTGGTAACCAATGATTGGGGGCAGCAACCTGCTTCCCGCGACGATTTAGCTCCCGCGATGCTGGTCGTCTTTTCTTCATCTGACTTCATTCGCTGCGCGGACCCCAGATTAAAAAACTGTTAACACCCCCCTGTTGGTTCTTACCCATTCCTGGTAAATTTACCTTTCGGTACTACTGTACAGGCTACTTCGTGTGAGGTGGGATAAGCTTGATTGGGGAAACAGCACGATACTACCACAGTATACAATAACCCTCCGCCATCGCGTGTCCTTTTTTTCCCATCTTTTCTCTCCCTTCTCGTTTCTACCAAACTTAGTACGGGAGAAGATCGAGTCTTGGCCACGTCGTTTCTCTTTCGAGAAAATACCCTTGTGCTGTCCCTCTTCCATTCTCTTCCTCTTCTGCCCCGTCCAGTTGATTGCCTCTCCCCTCCGCCGCCGCCTGTTTCCTTTCTCTCGTAGTGTCTCCGCCACCTGCCGGCAGACAGAGTCCTCTACGCGCAACCCCAGGGGAGCAGGGGACCAGGCAAGCTTTGTAAATACAGCAGTACCCAAAGGCTTGACGCAATGCCGCTCATTCAGGATTGGATGCCCCCTACCGAGGAACACTACAACCTTATCCTCTCGATTTGGAAGTGGTTCCCCGTCGTAAGTAGCTCCCGCGCTTGCATGCCTTTATCCCCCCCCCTTCTTTTTCCCTCGACCTGCCCACGGGGCATTTGCTGACGCCAGCGCATAGGGTGCTTCGCTGCAATGGTTGATATCTTGGTATGGTATGGGCAAGACCTCGGTTGAGAGCCGATTTAACCTGCCCGGTCGCATCGGCTGGATGATCATGGAGTGCCCAGGCTTCCTCACCTTGCTCTATGTCATGAACACGCTCCCCGCCTTGCAGGGCATTACCGACCTGCCTTGGCAGAACAAGGTCCTCGGTGGCCTCTTTGTAGGTTCCCGCGCGAAAGCCATCACGTGTCTCCTCCCGCACGCAGCACTCACTGACTTTGGTTCATTAGGTGGTGCATTATAGCTACCGTGCGGTGATCTATCCTTGGATCCAGCCCTCCATGTCTCCCCTGCACTTCTTCATGGTCGTCTTCGCAGCTTGCTTCCAGGTCTTTAACGCCACGTGCATCGGATCGTGGCTCGCGGCCTACGGCCCCAAGACCAAGGCCGACTGGGACGCCCAGCTCTCCCCGTACCCGACCCTCCAGTTCACCATCGGCATCGCCATTTTCTACATTGGCCTCGCCGCCAACTACTACCACGACGACGAGCTGCGCGAGATCCGCCGCCGCGAGATGGCCCGCCAGGCCCGCCTCGCCCGCGAGACCGGCAGCAAGGCCAAGGTCGACAAGCACTACGAGATCCCCCAGGCCGGCTTGTTCAAGATCATGCTCTACCCCCACTACTTTGTCGAGTGGGTCGAGTGGTTCGGCTTCTACGTCGCCGCCGGTTGGACCTGCACCCCCGCCCTGATGTTCCTGGTCAATGAGGTGGCCGCCATGCTGCCGCGCGCCGTCAGCGGCAAGCAGTGGTACATCCAGAAGTTCGGCGAGGAGAAGATTCGCGGGAAGTACGCCGTCATCCCCGGAGTTTGGTAAATCGCTCGTGCGTCGTACTTTTTCCGTGCCCGCGGTAATTATCGAGGTGATTTGAGAGACAGGAGAACGCGGGGGCGTTGGTAGAATAGAATATGATTAAAGGCGGGGCGAGTTTTCGTGGAGGGGAGGCGAGGAAGGAAAAGGAGAGTAGGTTTCTAACTCCCAGGACTAATGTAGCTGTCAGGCAGATGTAGAGCTATGTATTATGTGCATCAAATTCTAGACATAAGCCAAGGAGTCCGGATCGGACGAGCAACTTGGGATGATGCCAGACCGTCCTCTGATATATCAAGAAAGAAACATCCACATATCTACGCAACCTAGCAGAAGAACCAACCTCAAACTTATCCTTCCAGCATTTCCCAGACTGGGAGCCCAAGCCAATGTAAGTCAAGAGAGTTACAAAGTAGAATTGGTAATATGTGTGAGTTCTTAATCTTTTTTTGTATTTTTACACGTGTGCGCAGAAACACCGGTGCGATGAAAAGTCCCAAGCATAATGACAAACGCCCAGATATGCCTTTTCCCGATTTCCACCCTTGACCAGCAGCCTGAGTTCGCCTAATACCCTTGTTGACATGGATCCGGGGATGCCGCTGGTTGGTCAGTCTCTTATCGCTTCCGACCGCGAGACCGTACGAGGCGCTGCGGGAGGAATGGCGGGAGGAGGTACGTCGTCCCCACCGGACGCCTTCTCGGGCAGAGGGGGGAGGCCAGGGATTCCATCTTCCGTCTCAGGGACCTTAGGAAAAGCCATGGGGCCTCGGGGGATCGGTGTCCTATCGAGAAGCTTTTCTCCGCGCAGCACCTTGTCGACCTCGGCCTTATCCAATGTTTCGTATTCCACCAAGGCCTTGGCGAGCAAATCCAACTCCTTTCTCCTTGAGACCAGGAGATCCCGCGTGCGCTGGTACGAATCCTCCAAGACCTTCTTCACCTCGGATTCGAGCATGGACTTGGTCTCAGAGCTCAAGGTCTCGAATCGGCGCAGATATTCAACGGGCCCCATCTTGGCTGACATGCCCAACTGGCCAACCATCTGCCACGCTACCCTGGTAGCATTGTCCAAATCCTAGAGCGATTATAATGATCAGCAAAACCGTTTCAAAGAGCTGTGGAAACGAGACAGACGAGAGCGAAGACAGGTTGGACTTACAGAACTGACACCACTTGTCACCAGATCGTGTCCGTACACAATCTCTTCGGCCACCTTTCCACCCATGGCCCGGTCGATCATGGCCAGGTAGTCCCTGACGCTGTAAGAATGCTTGTCGATCTCAGGCAGGAAGGATGTGATTCCGAGTGCCTGGCCGCGAGGGAGAATCGTGACTTTGTAGAGGCTGGTCTTCGACTCCTTAGAGAAATACGCAACCAGAGCGTGTCCAGCTTCGTGGTATGCGGTCATCTCCTTCTCCTCTGGTGTGATCACCATGCTCTTCTTCTCGGCACCCATCATTAGCTTGTCTTTGGCGTAGTCCATATCCTTATGCGTCACGAACTGGGCCTTCCGCTTGCTGGCGTGGATAGCGGCTTGGTTGACAATGTTCTCAAGTTCGGCGCCGGAGAACCCAGACGTCCCACTCGCGATGGCTTCGAGGTTAACGTCAGAGCCCATCTTGATCTTCTTGGAATGGTGTTTAAGGATGGCGATGCGACCACGGACGTCGGGAAGGGAAACAACGACATGTCGGTCGAAGCGGCCGGGTCGGGTCAGTGCTTTGTCAAGCAGCTCCGGGAAGTTGGTAGCGCCGAGGATGATGACGCCGCTGTTCTGGTCGAAGCCGTCGAGTTCGGTCAGCAGTTGATTGAGCGTCTGCTTGACGTACGCAGCATCCCGGTGATTTCGCCTCCCGCCGATGGCGTCCAGCTCGTCAATGAAGACAATTGCGGGCGACTTTGCCTTTGCACCCGCGAAGAGATCACGGACACGCTTGGCACCAACGCCGACGTAGACCTCGTCGAATTCACTGCCTGACATATAGAAGAAAGGCACACCAGCTTCGCCAGCTACCGCTCGAGCCAGGAGCGTCTTTCCGGTTCCGGGAGGGCCAACGAGCAAGACACCCTTGGGGAGCTTCCCGCCAAGCGCCGAGAACTTATCAGGGTTTCGCAGGAACTCGACAAGATCCTGCAGTTCCTCCTTTGCCTCGTCACATCCGTGGACATCCGAAAATCGGGCTTTCTGGTTCTCCGCTTTCGCCTCGGGATTGTCGATCTTGGCACCGGGTCGTTTCAGCGTATTGAGCCCTTCGATCATCATGCTGACAACGACCAGGCTCAGATAGCCGAACAAGCAGAACCACAAGATGAACTTGACCCAGCGAAAGATGGCGTTACCCATGGACTCGTCGACGACGACATGGAGAGGACCGTCTTTGCCAGAGGCACCTTGACCTCGGGCCACCGAAATGTTCCCACCCTGGCTCTGGGCGGCGACAGCCTGGCCAACTACTTGAAGCTGGGATGCTGTAAGTCCGCTCGACCCAACCCCGGCGGGGCCCGCCAGGTTGCCACCAGAACCGGTCAACACCGCAATCGCCTTGTGATATGCTTCGTCCGCGGCTTCGTTGGTCGCAAAGCGTCCTGCAGAAAAGAAAATTAGAGTTAGATGATTGCCGGTGTGTTATGAACCGAGTTCTGTTGATCTCTTACCTGACTGGTACCTCTCGACGACAATGGCCGGCATGTTTGCCTTCAGAAGGACCTGATAGAAGGCATTCTGGGCCGTCGCGCTGTTGGGATTTCTGTTGGCTGCGGCCTCTCGATTGGCCAAGAGACCACGGGAGATGCCTCCAGTTCCAAATCCACGATACTGGATCGACGGAGTCGCTTGCGCCTTTGGTGACAGTGGTTGGAGCCGGCTTGGTTGGAAAGTATGCAACGCCCGAAAGCCTGGTAAAGGTAGGGCAGCTAAGGGCCGCGTCCCCAGCACACGGTATGACGGACGAAAAAGAGGATTGGCCATGGCTATCGACTGTCGGGGCATTGACGATATTATAGAATGGATATTCGTCGGTGATGTATTCGCCACACCTGGAGCGATGACGGAAGCGAAGGCAGAGTCTCGTAAGAAATCCGGAATATCAGAGCTCGTAGGCAATCTAGGATTCTCGGCTTTCGAAGAAAGATGGCGATTGTTTTTAGATATTAAAGCCTCATTCGATCGTACTGTCTGGCTCGTCCTCGTTACCGTCGGACCTCTCCAAGGCACCATCAAGCTATTTGCCATGGTCGGAAATAAGTCGGTGGCTGTCGCCGCGACGCTCTGAAGTGTACAAAGAGCCGTCAGATCATCATATTCACCTTACTAAAAGAAAGATACAAGGTTAGACTTACCGGCAGGCCACTTGTGTGGAAAGCCATGTTGTTCGCAGAGTCCGCGCATCCAAATGGCGATGGATGGGATGATGTGAATCCAACGACTGCGACGCTTTTGCCAACCTACGACCCAGTTCGGTTGAGTTCGACATGGCACTTGCAGTGGCGGGTGTGGCACCTTCGCCCGAGGCTGCGTGGCCCACCCGGTGCCCCGGTTTCTTCCAGGCCGATTTAGGCTCGTTAGTCAGCTTCGAAAAACTTCCTATCGCCACGTGACATGGCGTTTCTGCTTATCGGCTTCAAGGCGCGGCGGACTTGGAGCTGCACGTCTACTTGGTAGTGTTTCCTGTGAAGCCATCCCTAAGCACCGCACACAACCGAGAAGTCACGATGAATCGTTCAATCGAGCAGGCTCTCTTATCTCTTCTCCCGGCCCTCAATGGTGACCTTCCTCTCCCTCTCGTGCAACTTGCAAGCTCTCTGGTCGCCCAATCGAGACACCGCGCGAGCACCCTAAAGGCGGAGGAGGAGGTTGCCAGGCTATATGCTTGTGCCCACATAACTTGCGATAGGTTGGTCTTGCCCGCCCCCTGAATAGCAGATAGAGTCTGACCATGCTTCCTAGGCTCAAGATTTCATTAAATCTGCCTCCCATCGAGCCACGGCCACCTGTTCCGCCGCGTATTTACAAGAGGCTCTACGGCCATCTGGATAAGATTCTCCCAGCATCTTCAACTCCCGGCCATCTAACTCCAAGTTCTAAGCGCCAAGGCCCTGGTAACTCGCCGGGGGGCCGGCCACTGCCTTCTCGGTTGACTCCTTCCAAGGAGACGTCTTTAGCTCAGTTCCGCAACACACCAAAGAATGGCGGTACTACCTCTTCGAAGCTGGGCCGGTCATCCTCAACACGGACTTCGAAAGGGCCGGATAGGATGTACGCCTGGATCTGGCCAACCCTCCGATTTCTTTGTACAGAGCTAGGAAAGCCTCAGTTCGCAGCTAGCATCATGACGGCCATGGAAGAGATTGTGACGCCACAGGGTCGCCGAACGACTGACACCTGGGTAGAGAACAATATTGTCTCCCTACTGGGCGCACTTTACATGTACGTATGGCGGTCTGTTTCTATGCCCTCTGAAGGCTTCGATCAAGCAATGTATGTCAACGCACGGAAGCAAGTCGTCGACACTCTCAAACGATCAAGAAAGTCGGTGCATGTCCAGGATGGAGACGAGGAGGATGCGTGGGAAGGGTGGCATAATGTCCTCACCAAAGACCTTGATTCAGCAGCACTTTGGATAAATCGACATGGATGGCTAGAGAGCTCATGGGCAAAGGGGCTCGCGGGCCTCGCCCGGGAGGACAACGCGGGGCAGGGACAAGACGGCGACAATGACGCGAGCAATGACCAGTCTAGTCGAGTCACAAGGGCAGACACTATGTTCCAGGACCGTGTCGACTTCCTCAGCGAAGGAAGAATGCAAGAGTATGCCGTATGGAAAGATGAGATTTTACGGCGCATTGGGGATCTCGAGCAACGCTCGGGAGACGGAATGGATATTGACTCTTGACAAGAGAGAAACAAATAACGCTTTGTCCATTCCCACTATCTTTTAGCCCGGTAGATGGATGACTCGAAAACGCCGAGTGTTCTCTCTTGTTATCCTGCGGCTTTATGCAATGCAGATCGTTTTGAGAAGCTGTCATTGCTACCCGGCCTATTTCAGTCACCATCCTACCCAAGGAACCCCCGCCACGTCATCAACCCCCTTGATCATACGACATCTAGGCAGCGAACGACTGCAAACTCTTGATGCTGTCGACGACACTCGTTTCGATGGAAATCTTCGACAGGCATTAGTGAGATTTCTTTAGGTTCGGTTACAAATGATAGGGCCAGGTATTGTATCGCTACTTACCCATTCAATACCCAGGAGCGCTTTGGATGCCGAATTGTCAAAGTTGAGGCGCGTGTCAAGACCCTCGTCAGTTCCAAACTGAGCTGGGAGCTTATCGGCGAGTTCGGGGAAGTTCTTGGCAACGATGTTGGCGATTTGGAGATTGAAGGTGTTTCCAGCAGAAGTGAAGATCCTCTTGCCGCCGGCTTCGGGGAGCTCCAGCCCACCCTTTACATGGGCGGTGGCGACGTCTCGGACATCTACCCAGTTGAAGACTGCACCGGTTGGCGGAACCGCCTCCTTCCACTTTCCTTGGAGAATCTCGGCCCATCGCTCACTGCTCGTGTTGATTGAGTCGAGAGCTGCCAGGTAGTGTACGACTGGGCCGAAGACGAGGGGTGGGTTAACGGTCACCAGGTCGAATTTCACGCCGTTCTTCTTGTCTCCGACGAAGTCCCAAGCAGCCCTTTCAGCCAGGGTCTTGGACGCCCTGTATGCTGTTGCCGGGCTCTCGTGGATATTGTCGATAGTGACAGGATTCCATGACGCCTCGGTGAACACTGTGTCAGGCTTACCCACCTTATCGGCGTCAAGAATAGCGGCGAAGGAAGAGGTGATCACGACGCGGCGGACAGTGGGTGCCGATCGGGCAATGGCCTTCAGGATCCCAGTGGTTCCGATCACCGCGGGATCGATAAGATCCTTCTTGGGATCCGCTGTCCACTCGGTTAAGCATGAAGAAAGGCTGTAGCTGCTTTGGATGGTACTCACTGATCTTAAGGTGAAACGGAGAAGCTGTGTGCATGACAACTTCAAGCCCGGGGACCTTAACCACTTCGTCAAAGGCCGTCGGATCGGCGATGTCCGGGACGATGACCACGTCAAGCTCATCGGAAGTCTTGTTAGGGTAGGCTTCGCGGATTCTCTTGGCCTTGTCCTCTGATCGCACAGTGGTCACCACATGGTGCCCCTTTTCCAGCAGTTGGTCGAGGACATGGGCTTTGGCGTTCACCTGGAGTCAGTTCTTTGGCCGAATTTTCCGCAGAACACATGCGATAGGAGGTTCCTACCAGCAATAAAACCCGATCCGCCTAGGAAGAAGAGAATGCGTTAGATATAGCCATCCCCACGGCTGACTTCAAGAGCTCAGTCACGGGAGTAGATCAAAGAACTAACCAGTCAAGAGAACCTTAGTCATTTTGTCTGAATCAATTACTTCAACCCTCGTCAATTAAAATGCAGGCACGCCAGGTTGATCAGCGTCTAAGTCACTACCTGGGACTGGGCTTCCCTTTGAATTTATATGTATTTTTTTCAGCTTAATGATGCCATACGCTGCCCCCCTTCCTCAGTCATGGCTTGCCCCGCTCGTCGATAACACTGGCGTAGTAGTGCCTGTGGAAGTTTAATGCCGAAGAGTTCGGCTTGTTTTGCCTGGCCCGGTGCGGAGTCTGGGTCGGAAATAACAAATCAAAACACGCGGGATGGGCTTCAGTCCCGAAGTAGTCTCGGATGGCCGTCTTGGGTCCACAATGGGAACCATTTCCACTTCAAGTTTTGACCTGTTCTACCCGGTCGACATTATAAATCAAAAGACACGGGCCTAATTGGTCTCGTTGTGATTCTGCCAGGAGGATTTTGTTTGCCAATTCATGTGATCACGTTGCCTCTGGACCTCGAGACGGCCTTCGTGATGGGGTATCTAGTTTCTACTCAGAGTCCGTCCCACCAGGCTTTGAGCCCTTCAACGTCACACCAGTCCAGCTCGTCTGGACTCTCAAACCACCAGCTTGCCCCAGGCTTTGGCCGGTCGCTTGCATACTTCTTGAGGCAACCTCCGTCGAACATATGATTCTTCACTCCAACTAGCAATACGACACTGCCGACTTGCGGTGCAAACTCGTCTGGATCAAGAAACACTGTAAGAAGTACCTGCTTGGTCGTGCTCGGGTCGGCAAGACGTGCGGTTCTTTGTCTGTAGGGTGGCAGGTGGGAAGGCTCGACATCAGAGAGCGATGAAACAATAACCAAGACGTTGACCATCCAGTTTTGTTTATACGGCAAATTGGGTATCAACCGCAGCGGCGTTAGCTTAAGCGGATTGGCGCGGTCGTCCCATGTCCACGGCAGCTGATTCTTCTCGACCTGAAGTTTGTTATACGCTTCTAGCTCGGTTCGTCTCTGAGTCGCTTTTGCCTCGGACACTGTCATCGTCTCGAACGCATCCTCGGTTTCTGTCTCCACGCCGTCGGCATCCGCGTCCCCATCACGCCTTTCCCGGTAGGCAACATGGTCTATCCGAGCTGTTGCGTGTACAGAGTTGGATGATTTAGCAATTAGTGGTCCTCGCTCTGGATGAGGAGGGGTGACGGGCCGAGAAGTATCCAAAGAAATCTGATCCGCCCAGGTAACTCGCATGCGTCGCCGTAATTCTTTGTTGCCAGATCCTAAGGGTCGCCTCTGCCTCGGCGGCTTTCCAAGTATGCTTAGGAAGATGTTGCTCCAACCGACAGTGATGGCGTCCTCAACCACCAGATAGAACATCCGCGATGGCGCCGTTGCCGATGGTACAGATTCCCTGTGCCCAGTCTCGGTACTAGCCTTATGAGACGCATCCACTCCTTCACTTTCGGCAAGATCCACAGAGCTCAGTTGAAACTTGTTAAGACGAATAACGCAGCCCGTGTATATGATTTCGTTATCCACCAATCCATGAAGCTCCGGGCTCAAGAGGGACTGGATACACAGCTCGCCGTCTCCCAGCAGCAGCCGCACGGCTCGATGCTTGTTCCCAATCTCAACGGATGGGATGACTTCCTCAACGAGAAAGAGCGAGCCCGATGCGCAAATTCCCGAATCCAAGAGGTCCGCAAGAATCGGCTTTAGCACCAAGTGTTGTGAGGAGTCAATAGACACGACCGCGACCTCTGGTAAGGCGGGAGCTGCTTCTGTCGCGTCGGACATGGACTTATATTTAATCCACCAGGCACTTGGTCGTTCATTTACGCACCTGAGCATCCGCCCAAGGGCAATCAAGGATTTGGTATGACTGGTGCACTAGCGGTATAGAAGGGCAAGGCAGGCGAACTGTCACATGGACAGCTCAAAGGTGACTCATTACTACTCGATCAAGAAGATCAGAAACCTGTCGAGCCTGTGCAATGCTGGGGGAGCGGGGAGAAATGATGGCAGTTGATTACTACCCGTACCTGGTACCTTATCTTAGGGTCTGGAGCTAGGTACCGGTTCTCAGCAGAAGACAGTGGAGGAGTGGCACGAGCGCCCTGCCTCGATCTTGTCCCGCTCGAAAATTGGGGAACGGGCACGGGGCCGAATACCTCTGTGCATGCCTCGTTAAGCGGCGGCACGTTCCGTTTACCTAATAGCCTCCCCCTCCTTAAATATTAAATAAAACCCTTTTTCATCCAGAGCATAGGGGGAGCCATCAAGCGCCAGATATCTTCTCGTTGATTGTCCCTCAAGTCTCCAAAAGCTCCGCGCTTGCTGATGATTCGGGTTTTGCAAACCGTACCTCTTTCTCTGCTATCGAGCCCGCTCATTCTGGGAACTCCCCTGAGAAGATCCAGTCCCGCCGTTCTGTCTGCCCTGCGAAGGAACATCATGGCCACCGCAACCTCCACCACGGTCCCGCAAGACCACCGACCCCTCGTCATATTCGGCCCAAGTGGCGTGGGCAAGGGAACGCTATACAATATGCTCTTCCAGGTAAGAAATATCTGCCCCGTTCCTTATGCGACGGCACGGAAACTGACGGCGGTCCAGCAATACCCCGATACCTTCGCCCTGTCCGTGTCGCATACCACCCGAAGCGCTCGCCCCGGCGAGGAAGACGGAGTCCATTACCATTTCGGTTCGTTCAAAACTAGCCGGCGACAATGTTGAGTAGGCGCTGGGCTTAATGACTAACGATTTGCAGTGACCAGAGAAGCGTTCGAGGACCTGATCGCAACGGACGGATTCGTCGAGTATGTTGTCCTACCGGCCCGACAGGGTTGATTTGTCCTTCCCTTCCCCTGTTCCCTGTTAACATATTACTATTCAGGCACGCGCAATTTGGAGGCAACCGCTACGGCACAAGCAAGCAGACACTGAAGGACCAAGAGGCCAAGGGAAAGACGGTCCTGCTGGACATCGAAACCGAGGGCGTGAAGCAGATCAAGAACTCCAAGTTCCCGGCACGATATGTCTTCATTGCACCCCCCTCCGAAGACGAGCTCGAGAAGCGTCTCCGCGGACGAGGCACCGAATCGGAGGAGAGCATCGAGAAGAGGTTGAAACAGGCAAAGAACGAACTCGCGTACTCGAAGGAGCCCGGCGCGTACGACCTCCTCATCGTGAACGATGACCTATCCAAAGCCTACAGCGAATTGCAGGAGTTTGTTTTCGGCCCCAAAGCCTTGTAAATAACGACAATATCATGAACAACTAGGTCGTACCAGCCTATCAGTCGGATCACTGCTGGTTAGGAACAGGCGTGGGCTACCTCATCGACTCCCAAACGAAGCGGCCAGAGATAATACAATAGACTCAGAAGTCATGGCGAACGGCTACGTTCTCGACATATCAAATATAGACAAAATATATCGCACAGACCGCCTCGGTGGATACTAGGAACAAGTCCTATGTTGGGTCATAGTTGCATGTATTCCGTTAGGTATCGAAACTAGCTCTCTATTAGAGTGTGGAGGGCTGCATAATTAACAGAAGGAATAAAATAGAGAAACAGGTTTGGGGTACTAGTAAAGAAGAGTTTAAAAAAAAGGAAAGGTCAGTCCGCTCCACAGAAATACCGAGTCGCCAACAAGACATAGACAGCATTGGCCAGTAAGATGGCCTCAAATTTTGCGTTGCAACTCCGACGATCTCCCTTCGGAGCTCTTTTTTTTGTCCATCTCGTTTTCC
>FTLB01000032.1_pt1 | contig 13452 bp, 11 predicted proteins | sample 1658291 | NCBI WGS metagenome assembly FTLB01 (sample SAMEA3914812, study PRJEB12502) | metagenome | biome: forest; material: soil | place: Canada | collected 2011-07-07 | depth 0.1 m
CGGCATGAGTCAACTCGCATCTACCTTCCGGAGATGGCTCTCGGAGATGGCTCCCGGCACAGGTTGAAATAGCTCGCTCCCCTCCCTTGTCTGGCCGTGACCAGTCCAAGCATCACGCACCCAGGAGCTACCACCAGCCTGATAGCCAGCTCAGTTCCCTACCCAGCCAGTCTCCCACGCAACTATAATAATAAAATATATAAAAAGCATAACTAATTATATAGGAGAAAAGAGTAGGCTAGGGCTGGAAAAAGGTGTGGTGTTAGCACTACTTAATCTTAATCCGATAGCCCCTGTGTTAGTAATGGCTAGAGGAAATTTGAGCCTGTGTGTTGACATGACCTTTCTAATAGGAAAAACAGAAAAAGAAGATCAAGTTCAATTGCCGGATGGAAACAGGCACAGGTTTGCATGCTCTAGCCCAACGACGGCTTGGGGGCTTAGGCGTCGTGCTACGAGTGAATATTGCTGTATTCGGAATTATGTACAGCATAGCCAGACAGCAAGCAGGGTTAAGAGGCGCTTCACCTCTAGAGTGCTACAAACGCCGCCACGCTACCAGCAAACAATAATGACCGCGAGAATACCGATCCAGATATCCTAGGCGCCGTGCTGTTAAAATTATAGCTCCCCTGCGAGATATTGGAAGCAAACAAGCAGCCGTAGCTGGTTTCTGGAGTATACGAGAGAGTGCCATTGCCCGGCTTTTTGATTGACCACATGGAAAATATCGGCCAGACGGTAGCGGCTGAGTTGGTATATGCTGCCAAGTCTCCCGGCTTATGTGGCGGGCCTCCGAACTTGAAGATAGTTCCTCCCTGCGGAGCCGTGGTCTGGTTTACGCCTGGATCGCTTGTCAGCAGGTAGCTAATGACAGCTCGCAATACTACCTACTCAGCATATAAGGAATGTCCCAGCCTAGATTCTGGGGCCCGCAAGCGACATACGATCGAAGTGTAGCGGCATCAGGACAGGACAGATATCCTGTCGTATTTGCACCAGGAAATTCGCCGCCTATGAACGGAGGAGTACAAGGCCACGCAATATCGCATATATCCTGGCGAGTCAATCGCTTCAGATTCTCTTGGCTAATAGGTATGCTGGGGGAGCCGAAATAGAAGCATGCCTCCCACAGCGTCCCGTTGGGCGCGTCCGTTGTTAAGCTCGGGAAAAAGCTGATCTCGGTCCCCGTAAAGACCTGCGCTGTCTCCTCGGAAAGTGTACCGTTCAGAGGGATAGCGGCAGCAATAGCGATAGATAGGTTAACTATATTCGATGTATTCGCAAGCGATATGCTCGTGCCTCCCAGGGTGAGTGTGTATGTGGCGTTGGGCTGCGAGATGCCACCATTCCACGCGGCAGGCGGCACCCCATATGGATTGTTATTTGAGGCTCCGACGACAATCGACGTAGGTTCGGGGAGGGCAGTGCTCGCCGACAAGATCGGAGTCGCTAGCAGTAGCAGACGTAGCTTCATCGCGCTGGGGAATGTCGGAGGCGCGATGCGATTGAATGATGATGCCGTAGAACTTGCGAGCTCTTCCCTGTTTTTCTCTTGGGCGTTGGGGGCTGGCACTCCACCTGAGAGCTGGGTTTCGGGTCTATGGCAGAACTGGTAATTGCATAAACTCGGTACGACTTAGGCTTAGGCGTGTGCCCGAAGTAATTTTCTTTTCTCGGGTTCCCTTGTCAGGACCCCTAATTTACTACAGCGCCCCCAATGCTACTCTAATAAAATAGCGCTACTTGTCGTGTGACTCTCAGGGTCGCAACGGCTTCGGACACTCTTATTCGGCACGCGCACTCAGTGTCCATATTCCGTTAGTAAGGGTTACAATATTGAATGTGTTGGTAGTTTATGCCATTGGCATCTCCTGACCGCAAGTCTCGAACGTGGGGAGGCAGAAGGATGATACGTTGGCTCATCAATCTTGCACAGCGACACCTGACGGGTCAAGTCGGCGCTGCACAGTGAAACGGTCCATATAACGAGAACAGTAGGATGAAGCGAGCAGATCTCAGTCCTCGGCTAGTGGGCTAGAGCAGCGGTGCACGGCTAGGTAGCTACCCCACCGAAGCCCTACTATATTACAGAAGACCCCCCCCCAAAAGAATTGGCTCACCGCCTTCACGTATTGACCAGAAGCAACCCTAACCCTGATATGCCTTGCCGCTAAGGTTACAGGGACTTTAAGCACTAGCAGATCTTTCTAGTCCATATGTTTTAGCAAGTTTAGGGGTTACGTCGCTGAAACTTTAGGTCCTATCATTCTGCCGGCAGAAGATCCCCGTAAAAGGCGATGAGCCAATTCTTTTGGGAGCGTTCTCCGCACAAGCTTAATATATTGGAGGTAGACTGCGGTAGCCGGCTAGCAGATGCCAGGATGGCCGAATCACCCTGGAACGAGCCTATCCAAAGGCAGAATGCTCGGATCCGACGGCACAGGCGGTTAAGATTACCATACTTTAAAAGATAAGGCTCGGACTAAGAAAGAAGATCCACCACCGCAGTAAGGGGGCAAAAGTCTAGCCTAGGCTATTTCTAAGCCTGTAACCATCACGGTCTCTGTAACGATGCGCTATGCCGTCACGCCATGGGGGCAAAGGATCCGCCTTTGAATGTAGCGACACATTCAAAGTAGTACCAAAATTGCTTATATAGATGTAATCCATGCGTGGCATTACAATTATCCCCCCCTTAAGGGTCTTGCCCCCAAGACCACCAGGCAAGGGTCCTGCTACCCTTGCGGTACCGTACCTCAGTGCCAGAATAAGCGTCAGTTGTTAGACCCCTAGCCATATGACCCTAGCCCCCTGGTTTTACCCATAGGTTCTGCCACTGGCTGTAAGCAGTGTAAGGCGACCCCGCGTGCCCTGCACCGGAATCGAACTCAAGACTACTTGCGTCGCTGCATTCAAAGGCTGATCTTTTGCCCCCATGGCGTGACGGCATAGTGCGTTGTTATAATGTTATAAATAAAGCTATTTATAACGCCTCTTTTATATATAAATATAAAGGCAAATAGCTTAATAACTATATCATTCTAACCTAGCTTTATTTATAAGGCGGTAGTTTTTTATTCATCCTTCTCGGTATTGTTGGCGCCATGGTATGGCTCTTGGAAGTGGTTGGGTGGAAGATTAAGGTTCAGGTCTAATACGAAAAATCGCGATCTGTCCAGACTTTTGTTGCCCTACTGCAGGCAATGTTATTCCAGTAGACATCTCTGGTCTGTGTAACCAGGAGTAGATTCTCTACCACTGTCTATGTAAACACTGTAGGAAGAAGAAGAAGAAGGTCTTAGATAGGCTCGCTAGCCGTGAGAGCAAAATATACCCTCCATTTGCTGGAAATGCTCGAAAATAACGTAGAGCTTACTAGATCCTTTCCCCGGAGCTAGGGAAGATAAGGAGTCTCAGGTTTGAGCATCCAAAACCCCCGACGGTATCGGCAGCTCGAGCAAAGACAAGGTCGTCGGATGAAGGGCGGCTATCAAGAGGACGTAGAAGGCTATGCGGTGACCTGAGCGAGCGATTGTAGCTAGTTTGCCGGCTGCTGACGGGCTCGATGGTTGGATGCCTTCCCGATGCGCTGACCAAGGTTGGATTTGTACCTACTTGGATAGTTCCAGGGTTTAATGGTACTCGACGGATGTCTATCTAAATATGGCTAGCGTATGTCCGTCTACCCCAGCACGTACCAAGTTTTACCGAGACGTGCCATCGTGACCTCGTCTGTGCCCCCTTTGGACTGCAAATATTGATGATGTTGGTCGTTTTGACTTTGGACCCCTAGCCACAGATTTCATCCACACCGCGACCGGGCCTACTGTCTTGATGCCTCTCTATCGCCGACGGCACCTCCTACTAGCAATGGCTGCTCTGCACGACCAGCAGCGACCGGACCGTGATATTCGCCTGCGTGTCGTGTATGCACTGGCTGCTTGCTCGCATGGCCGTCAACACACGACGGCGGAGCCAGATTTGTAGGACGACCTGTGTAGCTCGGTTCTATCGTGTGAGATCTGCACCGCAGAGGGAGACTTTTGTTTCTAGCACTAAAACTAGGCCGCTTTCCAAGCAGTGAAGCGCTTCAAGCGTTCCCCCTATCCAGGCGGCACGGAGGTAACGCAGCAGGACTCTGCAGCTGCAAACCCATGCCCTCTCCGTTCACCACGCCTGGGGGCGCATACGTAGGTCAGCCAATAATAGCGAGCCAGCTGCGTTGGTTTCTTCAAGCTCAGATGCGGCACTCATTTCCCAGGACGATGCGGTGGAGATGGCGGTATCGGACACCTAACCACCCCTAGCGAGAGCGAGAGAGCGAGAGCGCGAGATGGGTCGGGAAAGACTTCGTTCGGACCGCTCAGATTATTATATGAGAAGCCCTTGCACCCCTCACCCCAAGCAGTTTGCCTCCTCTCCTAAAATCGCCTCCTGCCCTACGTACTAACCTACCTGCTCGTCCCAACTGCGTGGCAGAGCTCAGCATGGGAACCACCTGCTCAACGATTCAGGTAAACCCGGGAGACGGGTGCGACTCCCTCGCTGCTAGGTGCGGCATCACCGAAGCTCAATTTACCCAGTACAACTCGGCGAGCAACCTCTGTACAACGCTTGTTGCCGGACAGTATGTATGTTGCTCCTCGGGCTCGCTCCCTAACCTTGCGCCGCAGCCCAACGCCGACGGGTCGTGTTCGACCTATTTCGTAAAGATGGGCGACACGTGCAGCCAGCTCGCGGTAACACACCCACCCCTTACCGTAGCAGAGATCATTTCCTATAATGCGGATACCTGGGGATGGCTGGGTTGTGACAACCAAGAGTTCCAAGCGAACCAGAACATCTGCCTCAGCTCGGGAACGCCGCCCTTTCCGGCCCCCGTAGCCGGCACGGTCTGCGGGCCACAGGTGCCTAATACTCCGGTCCCACCAGCGGGAACCAACTGGTCGACGCTCAATCCATGCCCTCTGAATGCCTGCTGCGACAAATGGGGGCAATGCGGCGTCACGTCTGATTTCTGTACCCCTTCCAGTGCCAGCAGCGGCGCCCCCGGCACCTCCGCTCCGGGGCAGAACGGCTGCATCTCCAACTGCGGCAGCGGCATTGTGAACAATAACGTCGGTCCGGCTGAGATTTTCAAAGTTGGCTACTTCGAAGCCTTCAACCTAGGACGTGACTGCTTGAACCAGGGCGCCGACGAGCTTCCTTCTGGCTATACGCACATCCATTTCGCTTTCGCCAACATCTCGAGCACGTACGAGGTGGACGTGACCGGCATGGCCGAGCAGTGGGAGCTCTTCGTGCAGCAGACCGTAGGTCCCGTTCCTAACGCTCATCTCGACGGACTGACCACATCCAGACGGCTGACCCAACAGCCATAGGGGTTTAAGCGAATTGTCTCGTTCGGCGGCTGGGCTTTCAGCACGGACACCGGCACGTATGACATTTTCCGCCAGCTGCCGGCTCACGGCAGCACACTCATTGCCAGCATCGTCGCTTTTGTGGACACTTGGCAGATCGACGGGGTAGATATCGATTGGGAGTATCCTGTACGTCGTGATGCTGCTGACCCGTCCGTGACAGCTCTCGTAGGTCGCATTCCGCTGACAACAAAGAAAGGGCGAGCCCGACATCAAGGGCATCCCGCCCGGGAGCCTAAACGAGGGAGGCTACTATCTTACCTTTCTTCAGGAGCTGAGGGCAGCACTCCCGGAGGGCATCTCGCTCTCGATAGCCGCCCCAGCTTCCTACTGGTATCTCCAAGGATTTCCCATTGCCCAAATATCCAATGTCGTCGATTACATTGTGTACATGACGTGTAAGCAAGACTGCCCTGTCGTCTCGTCTCCTCTCGTCTCCTCCCTTCCTTGTGTCCCCCAAGTTCCGCCCGCCGCACAGCTTCGGATCCGTATTGATAGCTCCTCGTAAAGATGATTTACACGGCCAATGGGACTACAGCAATATCTGGGATGACCCTGGCTGTCCCACTGGAGGTTGTCTGAGAAGCCACGGTGAGCCCGCTACCTCCTATCCGCATCCATCCACCCAGGCACCATCGGCAATTCCCTAATGGATTGTGATATAGTTAATCTCACCGAGACACTTCAGGCGTTGTCGTTGATCACAAAAGCCGGGGTTCCTAGTAACAAGATTGTTGTTGGGATCGCGAGCTACGCGCGCTCTTTCCAGATGGTGAACCCGTCCTGCACTGGGCCGGAATGTCTTTTCACTGGACCCTTGTCTGGAGCAACACCAGGATCATGCACTCAAGTAAGGATGGATGATGCTCGGAGACGGCCCCCTCCTCCACAAGCCCGCCAAAACCAACGTTTCAGGGGACTAACCATACGGTAGACTGCCGGATACATTAGCAACGCGGAGCTCAACAGCATCATCAACAACCCCAGCATTCCATCGACGCAAATTTACGACAGCGGGAGTGATTCGAACATCCTTGTCTATGAAGGAAACTGGGCGGCCTACATGGGCGACATCGTCAAACAGGGGCGGATAGAGCTCTATACCGACCTGAACTTCCTCGGCACGAGCGATTGGGCTATCGACCTGCAAGAATTTATACCCAACTTCAACATAGAGGAGAAAGTGTATGCCGATGTTTCCGACTGGAGAACTCATTCCTGCATGGACACCGCTGTCAATGACTCGCTGTCCGACCCAGGGCCTCGGTGGCTCGCGGCAGGATGCGATGACGCATGGGCGGACTTCCTCGCGAGCTGGGACGCGCAACCCTTTGCTAACTCCAGCACCTTTACGAACGAGGTCAGCAATTTCTTCAACGGACGGCCTAACTGGCAATGCGCGGAGCTGGTAGAGAACGCGCAGCCCGAAAACTGCCTGCCGACCTTCCAATGCGACAACGCTGACGACTTCGGCCCCGCCGCCCAGTTCATCATGGACTCGATGGCTATGATATTCGACGTAGGTAATGCATTCGGTCGCCAGCTTCGTCGCTAACCATGGCCTGATGCAGCTGCATAACACCATATTCGGCTCGCTCTTTGCTGCTGAGCAAGATATCTCGACTGTCATGGATAATTTTGTCGATACATTTGCGCCACCAACGGACGATAGCGACCAGTGGTTCCAGCTCCTTTTGAACATCCTTGGACTCGCGTTCTCGGTGGGTGTGGTGCCTCTTTTCAATAAATGTAAGATCTCTCACGAAAGTGGTCCCGTCCACGGTGAGCCTTGATCGCTCGGAGAACCCCGTCCTGACTCTGATAGTCTTGGGAGAGGCTTTAAGTGATTCCGCCAAGGATGCTGCCAAAAACGCCATTGTATCCACCATCAGCTTCAGCGTTCCCATCATCTCGGCCGTTGTCAGCGTGTCAGTTTCACCCCCGGCCGTCGAAGCAGCCAAAGCCTTCTTTCATTTTGAACCCAAAATCTAACAGCATGCGAGCAGGGGCGGCATCATCACTTATAATGACCAAGTCGAGGCGATGCTTGGGAAGATAGTCCAAATCTGGGCGACATCGCTGCACACGTACAACGAGCAATTGTTTGCCGGAAGTCCGACCAACATAACTACCCTCTGGAACTCGATAGACGGCGGTACGTGGATCGCCCCAGGCGTCGGCAACATCAACACCACAGCCGCCATAATCGGCATGGAGAATGCCCTTCTGTCCTTCTTGATCCCGTATGCCTGGGAGGCGAGCAGCGTGTACCCTTTTCTCATGGATACAGGCTTGGCATGCGGGACGACGGAGACGTCCGACATCCTGCAGAGCTTCTGGATGAGCTCGTCCACGGCCAGCGCCACCATCATCTGTTATGACAACCAAATTTACCACTTGGTGGCCCCGATCGGCTACGTCGCATCGAATTGCCAGCCGATCACCCACGCCGGCGGAGGTTGTTCAGCAAGCAGTTTTAGCGCACCGACTGGCCTGTCGACCTTGGATGGTACGACCTGGGGCAGCCTCACTTACCAAGACTTGGCTATCAGGTAGGCTTCCCTTTCTACGACTTGGTCCCCTCCAGGATGCGCCATGCTAACCGCGTTGCCAAAAGCGCCCTCGAGGGCTACTTTAACAACGGCAAGCAGAACGGCTGGTCTCAGCCCAGCGTCGACAACGAGCAAAGCATTGAAGACCTCGTCAATGCCATCGCTGGTTCGTCGGGTACCTTGCTACCGGGTCAGGCGATGATTCCTGTGTGCAACGCGAGCGTGGCCTTTCAGAATTGGGACGATGTCGGCACGCCCAGCACCGTGGAACTTCCAAACTTTCCCTGCAATCCAGTTACAATTGTCGGTGGTGCCCAAGTCGTTCCGGACGTAGCGCACACCGACACCGGCGGACGCGTTAACTCTACGTTGCCCAACACCAACTCGGGCGGACGGAACTCGACGTCCACACACACCGCTGCAGGGGAGCAGCACTCGACGTCCACACACACCACTGGAGGGGAGCAGCACTCGACGTCCACACACAGCGCTACAGGGGGGGAGAACTCTACGTCTACAAGTACCGCAGCAGATGGGCAGAACGCTGCGTCTACAAGCGCCGCTACAGGGATGCAGAATCCTCCTTTCACAAGTACCGGTCCAGGGGGACATAATCCGACATTCACTACTATCGCTACGGGCGGACGGAATGTTACATTCGCAAACCTCACTATAAGCATGGCAAACACCACTGGCTCGAAGTGATACGGGCTATCTTGACGCGAGGCAATCTGCTGTAAGCCGCAGAGATACCCGAGCGCGGTCGTGAGAGAACGAGGAGGATCAAGAGCTCTTCTGATGCGCCTGGGACGATTCTTTACAAAATCGCCATCTGTGGGTCCGTTTTTGCAGGTACATACACGCAGTAGATAGGCTGGGCTCGGAGATCCAGTGGATGATATGTTCCCTAGTTAACTACCTTGGTGCGGTATTCTTTTCTCTCTCTATTATCTTTTCTCCTTTCTCTTTGTATAGGATGCCTTAAGCCTTCCCGACCAAAGCTATTCTTTAGGATACACCAAAGGCTCGGAAATGCTGCAATCTAAGTTGACTGCATGCTAGTTAGAGATCATCCCGCGTTACTCGCGTATGGCGAGAGTGCCTTTCTTGTTCACCTCTCCTAGACCGGCTCGGCGTGTTCCTTGAAAGCTTCGCGAATAACCTGGACGATATAGTATACTTCATTCTCCTTCCATTTATATAGGCACTACAAGTCTATAAAGCCATCAAGGATTTTTCTGTTCTTTTATTTAAATAGTTAGCCTTTTTAATAAGACTCGACTAAGGAATATAGATATATCTTTTAGTTTAGTAACCTTAGGCTTTTGTAAGAACAAGAACTAAGGGCTAGGAATCTATGGCGACTTGGCTGCGAGCTCCAAGGGCAGGCACTAAAGCATAAGCAAGGGCCTAACCGCGTCCCTAGAGTATAGGGGGGTAGTCACTAGGGGAGCGCAGCGGAGGGGAATTCTTCCCTCCGCAAGTATCAGAGTTAGATGGAAGTCATAGAACAAGAGAACCACTATCCTGCCTGAGTCTTCAGCGACTGCCCTCCGAACCTCTTGACCACCTATACGCGTAGGCGTTACAGCTTTATTATACCTAGGCTTTATTACACCTGGTAGTGAGCTTAACGTCTATAGAAAAGGGCGTTAATAGTCTCTGCTTTCAGCCAACATCTAACAACCCTAACCTACAGTCTATAATAAACTCTTTAAGAGTTTTTTGAAAGTTTAGTATGGCATGCACGGTCTATTTTAAATAGAGGGTAGAGTTTATTATGCTAACTTTAACCCTGACCTTAAGTTATTTTAAGTTATTTTAGTGTTAACTTTAAACATTATTTTCTTACTTATTTTAAAATAAGTAGTAGTTTATATAGGAAATAAATGTAGATATAAGCTCTTTTTATAAAATAAGACTCTTATATAATACATCCTTTTTATTAACTATTAACTTCATTTACTTTTATTTATAGTACTTTTAATATATGTTGGAATCTGCCTCGGAGCGTACGGAAGATTATAGATCTAGTGACGTAGTTATATGATCACTCTTCCAAGCGGCAGATTGTCTCCTGCCAACGCCTAAGCGTAGCCGTTGAATATCTCAACGAAGGCAGTTGCGGAAGAATATAGCGAACAGCTCCACGGCGCGAGGTTGTACGGTAATACCAAAAGTAGATCCAAATAGCCGTAAATCAGGGCTACAGAACGGTATAACGATCACTGAGGTAGGACGTCGATTGATGTGCAGACTGGTTCCGGCACTTCGCTTGGTACCTTGGCGTATTCTTATTATTGATTTGGTGGGACCAATCCTGTTCGTTTTTTACAGGGAGCCTTTTGACAAGGCTATGTTTTAGATTGATGAGGCCAGGTCGCCTGGGGACTGGTTCCTTCGTACGAGAAAAAAAAAGCCTCTTTCTACCTCGTTTTCCGACATGATTGCTCCAAGGTGAACCCTCGCCTCTACCCCTCCATGGCCTGGCCGGCCATCATACGGCCCTATGAGGACCAAGGGTTTGACTTCTGGCCGCTGATCAGAGCCCACGTATCACTACCATACGAGCCTTCCTACCAGGTCATGCCATCTAAATAGATGATCGCCGTGCGCCAGCGGTATTGCGGCCTCCTACCGTATTGGTACCGCACACGGCTTTGGGCTATGAGAGAGCCATGATCCGACCTACTGTGTGGCTTTGGTGGCTCCTCATCCACGGTAGTGTTTAGCATACGTGATGATTTGGACGACATGTGCAAGTTCAAGCATTCGGTGTCCGCATGTAGTCGACGGTAATTTAAGGAGGACCGAGCAGTAGACGAATTTGGACATGACCAATGTATACACATTCTCTGCCCGGTCCTGCTTGACGCTACTAGTAGTCACCACGAGACAGCTCGCCACACTTACTTTGTCGAGTCCAGCATGACATCGAAGCTACAATCATTGACCATGTCTAGGATATAATCGCCTTTATTCACTACCGAATTAACCCAAGGCTCGGCCCATGACGCGCCCATTCCATCAGCGATCTCCTCATGTAGTCGTCCTCACGAGGGTAGTCTCTCCCGTACGCGGAGTTCACAACACCTCGCAGCCTCCAATTTCGGTCGGGAGCGGGAAGGTCGACAAAAGCGTTGATGTGGTGGCTCGTGCTCATGCGTCGCAAAAACGAACGAAGTTGGGTCGCCTCTGTGCCTTCTTCATCCTCCATAAGGTTCGTGATTCCCGACTGGAAGTGACACAGGAGATCAGCTACCCTCTTCCATTCGAGATACCCCACAGGATCCTGGCTAAGGAAGCGATCCATGCCCAAGTTTGTCGCGCGTACTGCCGTGGCGCATAGCGCTCGGAAGGAGTGATAGCTCCGATGCTGCGCCATGTCTGTCGCAAAGAACGAAGTGTTCTTGCGAGCCGGCAACCGCCCTTCAAACTCGACCTGCGGCTCCCATAACGGAAGGCCAAAGAATGGGAGCATCAGGCACTCGTAGAAGAACGGGTAGTTGTCTCGGGATTGCTCGGGTATCCTGCTGATTTCTCCCTGTCGGATTCGGGTGCGAATTTCTCTCATGTCATACGGTCTTAGAGCCGGCCGCATCTCCCAAAAGCTTCTGGCGTGGTGAGGAGGAGACCAGCGGGTCTGGTTCGGTCGGTCGCAGAAGAAAATCTGTAGGAGGCATTCGCCGTGGTCGTCTTCGAGGGGCCTACGCTGGAACAGTCGCACGGCGGTCAAGCGAATGAGGATCAGCATCCGTATGATGTCCAAGACCTTGCAGCACAAGATCAACAATGCCATCTGCTGGTTGGCGCCGAAGGGAGGTGGCGTGAAGACCACTCTTGCGTGGCGAGGGTGGCAGAAGAGTGCCCACCGCGCCATCGGCGACGCCAAGTCCCGGATCGTCCAGGTGGTCCACCGATACCGCCGGCAGCCTCGTGGTCTCCACGCCGCGGACATCTTCAGCGCCGACCCGGACGAGTACCACGGCTCCGCAATCAGCTGCAGTGACATGATCTTGACGTGTCGTTTTATCTGTTGTCCAAGCTGGGATGCGCTCTGTGGTCTGGCATAGTCGGTTTCTCTGCCTCCCGGCATGCGTGACCAGACCTCGCGGCGAAGTTGGCGACACGTCTGTGTCAGGGGCGTCATATCTTCGCACTCGGCCAAATAGTCGTAGATGTCGAGGCGGAGCTCGCGCGGGAGCTGAAGGAAGTGGGATGTCGAAACTGTGAGGTCCGACATGTTGGCGTTTGTTGTTTGGGTGTAATGAATCGTAGTAAACCTGTCTCGGAGAGTGGAAGGCGTTGGTTGGGTGTAATGAGTCGTAGTAAACGTGTCTTGGAGAGTGAGAAGGAAAGAAGGAAGAAATCGTGTGAGACGAGAAATTATGCAACGAAGAGAGCAGCAGCATTATCCACAATGCTCTTGCCATCGGAGACAGGTGCAACCCAGATCAAGAGGATTTCCATGAAACGTTTTGCTTGAATTTTATCTCGCCACTCCGGTCATAGCATGCTTCCTGCCAGGACGCTGTCGTCATCTTTGCATTCTCTTCGGAAATGGGTGTGTCTGAACTTTCACAATGTTTTTTCGTCATGCTGGTCCCTGCTGCAAGCTCAGAAATCTTTGGCTGAGAAACTCTCGCATCAACTTGCATTTTCAAGATTTGGTCCAAAGCTTATGGGTGTCGTAAGTTTGTATTGCACCCATACTCGTTCATCCCTCGTCTCTGCGCTGCTCTCCATCCAGCTAAGAGAATAGCTCGGAGGAGGAGTAGTCTCCCCGATCGGGCTGCCACAACTCTCGAAGCTTGAATCGAGATCCTCAGTGGTACCAAGTGGAGGCACAGATGCCGTCTTTGCCGCTCACCATCATTATACAAAGAAAGAACCAAAACCCCCAAGCAGAAACAAACACCGATCCAAAAAGCACCAAACAAGACAATACACAATATACCAACAAAGAAATAAGGCGGCCCGCTGCAAGTACGCTAAGGTACGGGACGTACCGTAGCGTGTGTAGAAGGCACGGTGAGGTCGCGCATTGAACCAATGAAAGCGCTCTCGATCCGGTCCTTCTGCCTCTTCCCGTTCCATCCCGTGTTCCATCTTAAATCCGACAGCATTTCATCCTGTACCATCTCATTTTATCCGACTCCATTTCGGTTGGTATCCCAAGAGACGACCAGATCTCATCGACCGAGAGCATCTTCAGCATCTGCACGCAAGACCAGTTCTCCCTCTCTAATGCCGCCAGAAGCTGACGCAAGTCTGAGAGGAGTCTCCTGAAGGCGCTCTTCCAGTAGTATAGGTCTGTTTCATGGCCCTGGATGACAGACAAGGTCTCCAGAAAACCCTCGAAAAGGCGTCAATATTTGCTTGGAAGCGAGTTGAGGTAGGAAAAGTCTTGTACGCGTTACTGAGACGAGCAGGAACAAGGCGTCCATTCTGTAGCAGTACACACACACACACACACA
>FTLB01843414.1_pt1 | contig 13394 bp, 8 predicted proteins | sample 1658291 | NCBI WGS metagenome assembly FTLB01 (sample SAMEA3914812, study PRJEB12502) | metagenome | biome: forest; material: soil | place: Canada | collected 2011-07-07 | depth 0.1 m
ACGCCCGGCGTACCCGATCGGCTCGGCGGCTCTATTCGTGCCGTGAGGCTCGGAATCCGTGCCGACTTTGGTGGCGAGCCTCCTGCCGCCAACGTCCTTCCGGACGGAATCAGTAGCCGAGAGGACCTAAATGCTGCACTGCCCCGCCTGGACATTGAGAAGGTACTGGGAGACGCGGTCGTGAGGGCAGGCTTGACGAATGCCCAAAAGTCCCCCGGTGGTACCTGGCCTGGCGAGATGGTGCGGTCGAAACGGGAGAACCCTGACTGGACTGGCGTAAACAAGAGATTTTAATCCTCGTACCACATTACACCACCTCACTTCGTTGATTCAGGGCTTAGCAGTGACAAAATGCCAGACTACATATTATAGGAGCACAAGATGAAGGCAGAGAGCGTCAGATAGCAATTTATATAAGCTGCATGTGAATAATATGTACGGGAGAAAGGAATTATATACAAAGGTCGAGAAGATATTCCCCGTGCCTAGGGCTTGGAGTTAGCTCAAGAGAGCCATGAGATTTTTCAATTGGCTGAAGCTCTTTAGAAGGCAGCCTTGCGACGGAGGCGCTTGATGGGCGTTCCGGTAACGGGGTTGTTGCCGGGGAGGGCAGCAAGGGGTCCGTTGAAGCCAACCTGCTCCGTAGGGGGAGCAACCTGGGGGGTCTGGGAGCTGGAAGAACCGGGGCCGTTGGGTCCAACATTGAGACTGCATCCCGCGTCCAGGACGCCGTTGGGGCCGGTGCAGGTGGCCATCGCATTCTCGAGAGCCTGCTGGTTCGTCCAGCCATTGATGAAATCGCCGTGCAGTCCGTATCCAGTGGGATCGCCCATGGAATAAACGAGCCTGTTGAAATCCTGGATTGCGGACGTGTCGAAGAAGTACTCGTAGAAGACGCTGTAAATGGCAACGGGGTGCGACTGAGGGCAGACGCCAAAGTTGTAGTCTCCGATAGCGGGGAAGGCCATCTGGTTTAATTATTTGTTAGTATCATGCCATAGAAGAAAAGGGACGAAATCCCCTGTGGTAAAAGTGTAGGTGCACAAGTGGCGTGTAGGGTACGTACGTGGCTCTTGTGGTCGGAGCTGTCAAGGTTGACACCGTCCCAGCATGAAGGGAAGAACACCTCAGCGCGGAGACGGAGGCAGGGCTCCGGAGGAAGGCTGTTGTACTCAGTTGAGGTCGTCTCCTTCAGACACATGTGGGCAATCGCGAGCTGGGCGAAGTCCGAGCCATTGAAGGTTCTGTATGACGGCCCGTATTAGTGCTTGTCCTACCCAGCAGAGGCAATGTATCTTACCGAAGGGTAGGGTTGCCAGAGAGCATGCGCAATCCCGCAGGCGGAGCCTTAGGATACCCGGCGTTGTTGCAGTTCTGAAGACCAGGCTCGTAGTTACAGGCACGGTCGATGTAGTAGACAGCCTTCGCACAGAATTAGCAAACGTGCCCGTGATTATGCCTCAAGAGGAAGCATTCGTCTAAAGGGCGTGACATACACTGCCCTGGAAGGTCACGAGGCTGAACGTGCCGTTCGCGTTCTCGTGGTACAGCTGTGGCACCCAGTAGTTGCTGTTATCCAGCACCTTGTCACAGGTCGTTGCCTTGGCAGCAATGGCAACCGAGTTGGGCTCTGTCTGCTGGAAGTTCGTGCCGCCGATAACAGCGTGAACATGGCCGGAGAGTTGGCCGGGCGAGACAATCGGATCGGAGCGCTGAATCGTCAGAGGTTGGCAGTTCACGGTAAACAGCTGAGCCTGAGAGCTCCGGACCAGAGCCATGACCAGGCCGGCCAACGACAGCTGGTTAGCGACCATCTTGATGTTAGTTGTTCAACTGAAATTCCTGTGAATAGGACTTAAAGCTAGAAATCTGGTCGTGACTGGGTGATGACAAGAATAGAAAGGGAGACAATGATCGAGCGCCGCAGGTATATTTATACATATTTCTCCTGGGGCCAGCCTGACAACGCCGACGAGTTCCCACCATTCTGCAAATTTGAACTCATCACGAAGCCCACCATGATGTAGGCCAATGCGGGTAATGCGGCCGACAGCAGCCGAAGTCTTTAGAACCTGGCCGCATTCAGACATGGATAGCTGGATCAGGTCAGCTCTTCGAACGGTCACGACGCGTGGCAAAGGGGCCGAGCTGGATCCAAACAGACTGAGCTCCTAACGCCAACCAAGTCCCTGTCTAGATCGCTTCAATGCAACCCTTCTGCTCCTTGTCCCTGCTCTACCAACGCTGGGATAATCTTCATCCGTCCGCAGTGCCGTATGTGGCTTTGAAGAAGCCCGCCACCAACCAGGAACTATTCCTGCTTCTTTGTTTCTTGGATCCACAGACGGGCCAGAGCTTCTCGACTCCATGGACCCCAGTACCAATATTCTTCGCCTCTTATCCGATTTGCTACCCAATGAAGTCCTAAATTAAGGGTTAACATACGCTCTCTATCTATATAGTTACCTGATTTCATGTCCATCTTCGTCACCCTATACCCTGGCGTGCACAGAGCATAGTCGCCTAGTCCAGGATCTGGGGTATATCGTTAAACTAGGGCTTCTGATTTGTACATTGCAGGCTGCTTGTTCCTCTACCATGGTCGGTATCACGATACGTATGGCGATAACAGGTAAGGCTATTCTCGCCTTGGCGATCTACATACTTACACTTGCTGGGCGGCCAGGCCGCGCAGATCGGTCCAGTGCTGAACATTAAACTTCTGCAACTCCGGTCGGGATAGAGAAGGACAAGTAGTATTGGGCCGAGGCTTCGGATGTGTCAATTTTTTTTCTGGTCTTGGCAGTTCGTCACCTGGCAAGTTGTTCTAGTTTGGGGTATAACAAACTCGGTGCTCCCACGCGCCCACGGGCAACGATCGTCCATCAGTGTTGTAGTGTGGCTTGCCTTGCCCCCGGATTCTATGCACAAGCTAGCGGTGCATGGACTGGGGCCCCCCCTGGAATTGTCTCGGCTTTGTGGGCACTTGCTGTGCAAATATGGAGATGCGTAAACTACTCCGTACCTCTGTGCGATTCTCCAAGAGCAACCAGAATTGCCTCGCAGAGGGCTCAACGAATGAACCAACCAAGAGCGGCCAACCTTGTGTAAGCTATCCACGTGCAGCATTAGCCTTTCTGCTGGATCGCGGAGAAGCTGTCACGATGCAGTCGACTACGCGCTCGGGATTTCCCTACTCAGTAATCTCCAGATCTTTCTGTGCAGGGCTCATTCGGCCCTTTCCGATTCTCAGGGGCTTATGTACGGGGGAGCTTACTCTACCCCGCAACTCGATCCCACGTCCGAGAGGTAACACTGCATCTTGAAAAGTTATCGTGGAGGCTCAGCTGCAGTCCGAAGTAGAGCTGTCATGACGCCACCGCCTTTTATGTAAAACCCCCACCGGTGGGACACAATGGAAGGCTCTGTAGAAAGTGAGAAATTGTTGGAAGTGCCCGCGGAGTTTCGCACTTACAACCCACGAGGTTGGATCAACTGCCAAGACTTGGTGTTCATGCCTGAATTTGTGGAGGACTCTGCATGGAATGGAGTTGATGGGGGTTTAGATGATCCTTCTTGCTCCGATATACCTACCTAACTAACCCCTGATGAGATCCCGTGTTCTAGTCAAGTTATGAAAATAGTGATATCTTTAGAAAATTCTCAGCAAGGCTCAGCGGGATGTCCTGAGTCAGGCATCGGGTTCCTTGGGCAGCGAACTCCAGATCAGAGAAAAGACTTATTCCGTCGATTCAAGCCCGCCCATCGTTCATCGCAGAGTATAGCAAACAGACTTAGTAGCTAGTAGAGATGTCAAACGTTCTGGCCAAGCCTAAATTACCCCAACTTTCGGCATAGACGTAGTACGATACGAATGAGCCTCTAAGTTTATCTTGGCGCCCTATGTCTCGATACTACCCTGAGCTCTCAAATCTGTCGAATCATTGGACAAGTCATACTCATTCGGTCCTACTCGCAGCAAGCTTTCTGCGGTATTCTGCACGTCCGGCGGGTGATCATAACAACGATAGGGGGAGTATGACTTTGAGCGACAAATGAAACCTTAGCCGGACGACTACGACTCTTTTGGAGTTGCACAAAAAGAGCATCAACAATGAAGCCAAATTGATTGTTGGGCCGTGCCGTACGTGATGAGTTGTGCACTGCGGCCCCCGAAGCTCCCGAAGCAAATTTGTACAGTACATGGCCCTGCTTAATTTCCATGAAACAGCCCCGTTTAGGCAGGCTCCAGCATACGGTAAGAAAAAGCACCAATAAAAAACTATGCAGGCGATGTTGCTGCACTTTCTCGCTGTGAGATTTGTTCTAGGGGCGGATTTTAGAATTATTGACAATCTTAGGTTAAGGTAGGTATGTAGTTGAATTACGGCTATAGGAGAAGATGTACAGGAGCCTGAGCGCCTGCAATAAGATGATTATGGGAATATGGGATATATTTATAAATAAGCACCTAAATCTAGGGTGGTCTAGATGACATTATAGAAATTATGGGTCCTTCTTCGCATTTGACGTTCGGTTCTTAGTTGCCGGCCGGCACTGGAATCCTTATAATGACGCACTCCTACGAGCTCCTTGATAGTGCCTCGGGACCATTTTAAAGTAACCCCATGCTCAGTAGTTTATATTCTTCTGCCTGATATATGTCCTTGCTATGCAGAATCCATAGATATCATCATTACCATGTGAAATATTGAGCAGATTCAAGTCTCAGTGTGCGAATACAGCATCAATTAGGGGATGACCACCTAGATACTTAGTACGTACGAGTCAGTCGGGATTGAGTAGCAGCTGGACTCGCAGAATATCGTAGCCACCTTAACTATTCGAAGAAAAAGCAAGTTCCCAGGGACAAACACATCGCCACTGGTCGCTGGTATACATTGCGAGGTTTGCCCACCACCATGGTTCACTTATTCCGAACCCCTATCCCGAGCAGCATTGCCTCGCCGGCCTAAGAATCGATGAAACTCTGGGCAATAATACCCTTGACACCCTCTTCCAGGTTCCTCCAGTCATTCTTCTCGAAAGCTTCTCCGCACGGCCAGGGCATCTCCGTTGGGCACGCCGGCCGTATTCCGCTCAGTTCGTGTGACTGGGGCCAATCCTTCTTCAGCGGAAGCTATTCCATGAAGGTTTCTGGCGATTCACTAACGCCGAAATTCTGGACGGCCCAAGTACAGGCTTTTCCATCGATGCCGACATCAATGAACTGTTGGCACGATCGAGCTCGTCGCCGGCATCATGGCCGGATCTGTGTTCCATATTATTGCTCGTATACGAAGTAAAACCTGCTGAGCTGGCCGACTGATTCTTAGCGTTGAGGATGGGGCCTAGAGCAACGTCCGGTAGCACCATGGTCGTGGCAAACGCGGCTTTTCACTCGTCACCCAGGCCGATGCTGCTGCCTTCTCGGCTCGCAAGAGGACCGCCAGATACGATAGCGGACAGTTCTCCCTCCGCAGCATGTGGCGAGAGCTGTACCATTGCACCACTGCTCTATACAGTAAGCGTCACATGCCGACTTGAAATAGGAGAATCAATTCCTCAAGTAAAGTGAGGGAAAAACAGATCCTGGCACGTGGCAAACCTGACCAGTTCCGTTAAGCCTGGTCTAGAGAGTTGTCATGTACGATTATCTTACGTGGCGTGGAATACAGAAAAAGTGCAAAATACCTGGCCAGTCAATCCCGGTATGCACTTGAACTTTTATCGATGGGATACCTATCAGGACTTATGGATCCAAGCTATTTCCTTGCTTCATTTTCAGGCAATGAATCCGTTCTCGATAATACTTTAGCCAGCACCCTAGAGTAGCTGACTGTTTAGGGGACGATTTCCGTCAAGATTCCGTGAACAGGCGTAGTAGTGCTAAGGCTCTTTTATACTGGACTGTGAAATCTAAGAACAGGGGCTGCAAATCACACGCACAGTGGTTTAAAACAGAGAAGATAATACTGCAGCTTTCTGTCTCAAAATTAAGGTAATACGAATCGGAACTGACTGCTCCTTAACCAGTCTTGTCAAAAGACTCGATGATAACCTCCTCGTTACCCCCGTCGCTGCTTTCCTGCCCCTCAATGGTGTTGGAAATAGGAATGACGCCAAGCTTGGCTGCTTCGGACAACGTGAAGGTCCCAAACACGTCAACGTGGTCAAACTCGCCATATCCTTCCACGGGGAACAGCTTGTTCAGGGCGTAGAATATGATAGAGCTTGTGAAAAACCCTGAAATATCGAAGTCAGCGACGAACAGGAAGTAACACCGAGAGATATAGCAGACTACTATAGACGGAGAAAGAGAGCTTACCAATCAGGAAGGCCATGTAGAAAAGTTCGAACAGCGCCCTTGGCGCGTCGGTGACTCCATTGACGGTCACGACCAACCCCCCAACGGTTGGTGCCCACCCACACAACCAAGCGGGAATTGCTCGCCAGTTAATTCCGTGCCAAAACCAGTAGGATGAACCTTCTGGTCGATACAGATGGCTGAGCTGGATCTTGCGTTTGCGCAGCAGGTAGAAATCCGTCGCCATGATGCCCATGATCGGGGATAGGAAGACGGCGAAGGAACTCAGGACGCTGATAAATGTCGCAGCACGATTGACGAGCTGCCACGGCTGCACGATCCACACCGCGACGAAGGTGATGATGGCCCCGCGGCGAATATTGATATAATTCGGGAACAGACCGGCGAGATCAATGCCTCCCGCCACCGCATTTCCACACACGTTCTCGAACATGGACGTCAGGGCGAAGCCAAATGAGAGGAAGAAGACGCCCGCGCGGCTGGCCGAAGACCCTTGACCATTGTCCATCATCACCATCAAAAGGTCTGGTGGGTTCCAGTAAATCTGACCGTAGATCTTCTGGGCGGCACTGGTCGTCACGAGACCGCAGAAGCTGACTAGTACACCAATAATCACGCAGGACGTGAAAGTTCCTCCAACGTAGTGCCTCCAGCTGCGGCCGTATCGGGAGAAATCACTCCCATTCGTGATACCTGCAGCGATCTGCCCGATCATCTGGTTGATGCCGGCCATGATCAGCCAGCTCGAGTTCCAACTCGCTGTGGCTGGGATTGATTCACCGGTGGTCCACAGGGGGCCCACGCCCTTTGCCGTTGCAAGTGCCCAGATCATCATACATACCATGGCAACGCCACAGTAGATTGATGTCAGTAGGAATGGTATCCTGAACCTCTCCGGAGGGATAAACAGGAAAGGTGTGGAGAGTATCCAGAAGATGATGAAGCCCACGAATTGATACCCTGTTGTCGGCATGCTCGAGGGAAGAAAATTGTTCATTGTTACGAAAGAGGGCCAGATTGCGGTAATGCAGACGGATGCCAGCCGGCCGCCGTTCCAGCACTGGACGGCGGCCCATATGAAATTAAGAAGAATCCGCTGCAGTAGGGGGATATACGACGCTCGCAAGCCCCACGAGAACCGGTTCTGTATAGTAAACCCGATATGGTACTGCGAGAGTCTGTTAGCATAACATATTCACGTCAAGTAATCAGCAATCCTTCCTAGGTAGGTATTGTATCCGTGGGAACAAAATAGCGGGAAACATGCCTTGATGCCGCACCAGGCAATTAAAGTAGAGAACAGCATGATAAGAAGCCTCCCAATCACGATGACAAGCATGGATTGCCCCACTGAGAGTCCCTGTGCTTTGTGGTATGTCAATACGGTGCGTTGTCACCAGTTGACCCATTGCCATGGGCTTGGGCCAAGGACGTACTCAAGAAGGTATTAGGGGTCTGCCAATTTGAGATATTCAAAGAAGACAGAGTCCAATAGCCGAAGAAGTGAAACCATCCTGCTATCTTGTCAGTTTTTGCGTACTAGCTCTGAATAGACCCGTGGCTAACAACGCTGAATCAACGCAGCACGTACCCCATGTCCGGCGCTGAGGAGGTAAGGGGATAAGATCCCGATTGCTCCATGCATCGGTCTGTTCATGCTGAGATTCATCGCCGTGAAGGCGAGCCTTCTCATTGAGGGTCAATATGCGTCGCTTCAAGCCGCTCTCCATGATTGAAATTCACTGGCCAAGACGAACAGCTGAATAGCTCGGCATACGGAAATATCGAAACCGGGAAGGGAAGGGTCAGCGTGTTATAAGACGACAAACTCAGCCGAGGGGGAACAGTATCATGATAAGACTGGTAGATAATTACTGGAAATAAGCCGGTCAGATCAGACCGGGGTCAACTTCAAGCGCTGCCTTTGATCTCAGCCATGGAAGATACGAGGGAAGGAACACGTGCCGAGACATTCTTCGGAAGGCAGACCCGGCGGGGTAATCGATCATGAGCAGCGGTGTCGGGGCTGTATCACTGAGATTGATCATCATCTCGAGTTACGATAACAGGAACTCCGATGCCATTGGACTCTCGGCAAATACGGAGTGAGCCAGTTTGGTGGAAGGGTCGAAGCTAATGTCTACATCGAGCCTTGAACGCTTATCAAGGAATCCCTGCTACATGAGGATAGAGAGCAGATGCAGACTGAACGAGCATGGACATAGATAACAGCTTTCTTGGTATCTTGTTTCTCTACGCGGATGAGCGGGGCCCTGGTCGGAGGTCACCGTCATTGTGAGGGCGGGGGACGTTGCCGATGCGATGAAGTAGTATCGCATCGGCATTTGGCCGGCCCACGCCTATCAACTGTGGCAGGGTTAGCGGCCCCGCTCCTTCGGATGACGGAGCCCCGACTCTGAGATATCTCTGGCAGATGCAATCCCTGGTTGGCAAAGCGCCATGGGCAAAGGTGATGATGGCTCATGCTACTGATTGTCTCTCAATACTTGTATGAATCAAGCCCTTCTTCCTCTCGGCTATCTTCGATGAGTCCCATTCCATGCCCGCCATCTGCGCCTTCTCCTCCTTCCGTGTATTCCAATTCAAAGCTCATAATGGGATCCATATCTAAGCACCTCCGCATCGGCGTAGATGTTGGTGGCACGAACACAGACGGTGTCGTTCTTGATCCGTCCAGGGCGTCAGAGCCCGACAAGGGCATCATCGCCTGGCACAAATCAGCCACGACCACGAACCCCAGTGTTGGTATCAATGATGCCATCACAACAATGTTCGCCGCCGCGAACATCAGCCCATCAGATGTAGCTAGTGTGACAATTGGAACCACACATTTTGTCAATGCAGTTGTCGAGCGGGACGCCAACCGCTTGTCAAAAGTAGCCGTTGTACGTCTCTCCGGTCCATTCGGGAAACATGCGCCGCCCTGCGTGGACTGGCCAGATGACATGCGCGAGCTCATTCTCGGTTACTACGCCTTGGTTAAGGGAGGCTTAGAAGTGGATGGGTACCTGATCAGCGACATCGACGAGGCGGAAATTCAATCCCATTGCAGGGAAATCAAGGAGCGCGGCATCCGGAGTGTCGTAGTAAACGGCGTCTTCAGCCCCATCGATACGGTGGAGAAGCAGGAGGAGCGGGCAGCGCAGATTATCAGGCAAGAAATTCCCGGCTGCGATGTGGTGTGCTCCAAGGAAGTTGCGAATCTGGGATTCCTCGAGCGGGAGAATGCCGCGATTCTCAACGCGTCCATCCTCAGCTTCGCGAGGAAAACCATACGCTCCTTCCAGGATCCGGTCAAGAAGCTCGGCCTGCACTGCCCCGTGTTCATCACCCAGAACGATGGCACCATCCTCTCGGGAGAAATGGCCGCCAGGCTCCCCATCCGAACATTCTCGAGCGGCCCCACGAATAGCATGAGGGGGGCGGCGTTCCTGATCGGAAGCGAACTGGATGAAGCGGTCATGGTCGTCGACATCGGCGGCACAACCACGGATGTCGGCTTACTGCTCGCAAATGGGTTCCCCAGGCAGCAAGCAGCTTATAGCGAGCTGGCCGGGGTCAGAATGAACTTCTCCTGCCCAGACATCAAAAGCATCGGGCTGGGCGGCGGCTCAATCGTTCGTCGGGGAGACAATATGACCGTTGGACCGGACAGCGTCGGATATAAGCTGACCAAGGAAGCGTTGGTTTTTGGCGGCAATGTCTTGACCACAACAGACTGCACCGTGCTCGCAGACCCGAATCTTGGTGTCGGCAACCGAGAGCTAGCAAAAGACGCGCTCACAGCAGAGGAAATGACCAAGTTCGCAGCCATTGTGAAGCAAAAACTAGAAAAGGTCATTGATATGATGAAGACTTCCCCCGACGACCTCCCAGTTCTCCTCGTCGGTGGCGGAGCGATCATTGCTCCGGATGTCTTGGACGGCGCGAGCAAGGTCATCAAGCCCAAGTTCGCCGAGGTAGCCAACGCCATTGGGGCTGCCATTGCGCGTGTCAGTGCAGTCGTCGATACGGTGAAGTCAACTGAGTCAAAGACGACCGGCCAGCTGCTAGAAGAAATCTCCGCGGACGCGGTCGAGCGAACCGTAGCAGCAGGCGCTCTACCACACTCGGTGAAAATAGTCGAGATTGAAACGCTTCCACTCCAGGTCAGTCCAATCGTCTCTCTCTATATCCTAGGTATATCTCGTCATCAATCAAGATCTGCTGACATCCGCAAAAGTATATTGCCAATAAGTCGCGGTTCATTGTTCGTGCGGCTGGAGACTTCGACTTTTCGAGAACTGACCTAGCAAACGTTCCGGGCTCCAAACATGGAGACGCAGAGCTAGAGATGGGCGAGTACGAAAAGTCGACTAAGGACAAGACCCAAAAGATTAAACTAGATTCCAAAGAGGAGGTTGATATTTTGACATACCGGCCCGACGTGCGCAACCGAGTGTGGTACGTCAATGAAACCGACCTCAACTGGATCTCCACCGGCTGTTATATTCTCGGTACAGGTGGTGGAGGATCCCCGTACCCTCACATGATACGGCTCCGACAACTGCTCCGCGCTGGTGCCGTTGTCCGGGTGGTGAACCCGTACGACCTTCCCGACGATGCCCTTGTGGGCTGCGGTGGGGGAATGGGCAGTCCCACGGTCGGCATCGAGAAGCTATCGGGCGACGAGATGATGGAAGCCCAGATTGAGCTGTACAAAATCTGCGAGAAGCGAGCTACGCACATGATCGCGCTTGAGATCGGTGGCGGCAATGGCCTGCAAGGAATGAGCCTCGGGGCCAGCCTAAACATGGACATTCCATGCGTGGACGGCGACTGGATGGGCCGAGCGTATCCGAAGAAGGACCAGACGACTCCCGTGGTTTTCAACGAGCGACAGCCCATTTGGTCGCCGATTGCCATGGCAGATGGAAACGGGAACGTTGTGATCATGCCCAAGGCGACATCAGATCTGCAAGTAGAGCGGATACTGCGGGCGGGCCTGAGCCAGATGGGCTCGCACACCGGATGCGCCGAGGCGCCGGTGACAGGTGCCGAGATGAAGCGGTGGGTTGTCGAGCACACCATCTCGCAGGCTTGGAGAATTGGCCGGGCTGTCGACAAGGCCCGACTGTTCAACCGCGTCGACACGCTGGCGGAGACGATTATCGACGAGTGTGGCGGACCGGAAGCGGCGAAGGTCATCTGGAAAGGCAAGATTGTCGCGGTGGAGAGAACGCTGCGTATGGGACACATTTATGGTGAATGCTTAATCGAAGGTGCCGAGGTCATCGACCGAGAAGGCGGCAGTGTCGGCGAATCGCAGTTTCAGGGTTTGATTAAAATCCCTTTCAAGAATGAGAACATCGCGGCAATACGAATACCCACCTCAGGAGACGCGAAGCCAGTTGAGAAGCAGGACGATGTCCTGGCCATTGTGCCAGATCTCATATCCGTTATCGATGCTCAGAATGGCGAAGCCATTGGCAGTAAGCTCCTCCTGGCTTCCCTTACAATGTGTCGGCTACTGATTGCTAACTTGGTCCAGCTCCGGAGTATAGGTACGGCCTGCTCGTGATTGTACTCGGAATTGCCGCAAGCGACCGGTGGACCGGGACTCAGAGGGGTATTGACATTGGTGGTCCTAAGGGCTTTGGTATCGAACACCTGACGTACGAGCCCCTTGGCAAGTTTGTGAAGCCGGTCAGCGTCATCGATGAGTTTGACCAACATCAGACGTGATAAATGGCGGACGCCGGGCGTGATCATGTGTGCAAAACAGACCCATCCTCAACTTCATCTTGTTCCCGTACATCTGTGTATAGGTTGTCATAGGTTATTAACATTCCTCTGTGCAATGCTATTGAAAGACTATTGCTCAACGAGACAGAGAGGAGCCGTCGCCTAGGCCAGATATCTTCCACAAATACGCCCGACGCCCTCCGGATATATCCCGTTTTATTTAAGAACCCACATACAACTAATGGTGCACCGCAAGGTCCTCTGCCAGAGATTTCCAATCCATGAATTCGCCGCCCCAGCCAAGCTCATCGTTAAACATTTGGTCAATATCAAGCGCCGCAGCATCCGAACTCATCACCACCTCATTATCGATATCCCCTTCGGCCTGGGCCCCCGATTTGAGGCCTGAGGCTGCTGTCTCTGACTCGTTTGAATCTTGGTGTGCCTTGATTTGTCTTGCTCTAAGAAGTTTTTCCTTCAATGCTTTCAAGACTCGCCACTTCGGCCCCGGATCTATATCGGTTCCGGCCTGCGCTCGCCGTTGAATTCGAGTCTCTTCCACGCTGTATGCGTATTCGGCAGCACGCCAAGCCCGCTCTGGGTCTATGCCGTCATCCCCGTCCGGACGAACCCAAAGGTGCCATAAAACGTACAGTAGAGCATGAGTCTGGGGAAAAGATTCGCTCATGACGCGGAAGTTTGGCAGTAGTTCGTCAGTTTCAAGAGAATGATACAATTCCAGGATAGTAACCGCGTCGGCTAGGTAAGCGCGTGAAGTTGGCAGCCCACGTCTCGCGGATGGCTCCTTTGTCGTGCTGGAGTCTTCGGCGGAGTCCTTCATCTGCTGCCAAGCTTGTCGAGTAACAAACTCGGCCTTGAGCACCAGCATGCGACCAAGCTGCATTGTGAGTCTCTGAATAGGAATAGCATGATGGCATCCAGAAAGGCGAGATTCGATGCGGGATCGGAGAGCCTCAACGAGTTCGCGTCGCCGGGCCTCGCTGGGAATTATTCGGGGGCGACTGTCACCACTTAGCGGTCCTTCGGATACCTGGGAAGCTAGGCTGAACAGCTGTCGCATGGTAGCTGCGCAGTCAAAGAGAACAACCGCAAGCGTCATCTCGGTCCACACGCCTTCTGGCGGCGGGGTGGGCAATGCTGCCATAGCCGGATCCAGGGCCGAGTCGTCCACAACGAGCGGAAAGCGTGTATTTGTCGCGGCGTCCATGGTATTGAGAGCCAGTCCACTGTCCTCTGCCGTCCGTCCTTCGAGGGACACAAGATGCCACCAGAGACGGCGGCGTAATTCGGCTTCAAAGGG
>FTLB01027024.1_pt1 | contig 13372 bp, 16 predicted proteins | sample 1658291 | NCBI WGS metagenome assembly FTLB01 (sample SAMEA3914812, study PRJEB12502) | metagenome | biome: forest; material: soil | place: Canada | collected 2011-07-07 | depth 0.1 m
AGAAACAATCAAAATCTGCTTGCTGGGATGATGGGAAAGATAGAATCACGATTTCCACGCAGCGAGGTGGCTTGAGCGTGGCACGACGAACAGGTTTCGGGTGACGATGACGAAGCTTCTAGCGAATGCCGGCGGACTTGAGTGACGTGGGGGTGCTTCGCCACGCTCGGCGGAGCAGACCACCCCAAGCTCGCCTAGATGGACATGGTGGAATCAAGAAACCGCTGCGCCTGTGTGACCCACGAGGTCGCATTTGGCCTTGCATTCGGACGCATGCATGGAGCATTCAGAAATGGGCGGAGTCGACAGCAAGGTACTTATCCACCAGCGCGAATCCCGCCCGTTTGGTATCATAATAGCTAGTTACCATGGATTCTTGGGCACTGTTTCTATATAACTATAGGCTCGATAGCACTAAAAATAACCGGGAGCCCAAACCGACTATTTCATCAAACAACTAAGTAATCTTAGGCCGGCCTAGCTCCTATACTCATTATTGTGATTTAAAAGTAAAATAAGGTAGCTAGCTACTGTCGGACTTCATATGAAAACCCAATTCCCTAGCTCACGTCGCTGTCAGTTAAATGTCACTCTAGTCGCCCGATTAATAACTCGCCGTTGCTTGACTAATAACTTGCATATCATACTTTCGCGGGCCGACGCGTGACAGACGCCTCCCTCCTGATCACCTACCAGTCAATCAATCCAGATCTGTCCTTAAATAACAGTCTTCATGCAGTAGCGTGGAAATGTGTAGATGTGCTCCTCGCCGACTGTCAAGATCCTATTCCTTCACTCTGCGCGCCAAGTGAGAAAGTGTGCTTGCTTCTATTGTAGGCACGGGATCCAGGTATATTAGTGTCGGCCATTCTAATATCTAGTTTACTTCCTCATTGCACCTCGTCCCCTGAGAAATTAATCCTAGATTTCCTACTGTGCCTACCTACCAGGGAATTCGAACCTTGAAGTATAGAGATGTTCACCCCCATGCATTTTAGTCATCCATACTGTAGACCAATCAAGAACCATAGGTACGGATAACAGGCGTGATGAATCCAGAACCCATGCTTAATTGTAATTGTGTCGCAAGTCGGATAGACAAGATCGTCATCACATCACCTAGCCGCTCGGTATTACAACTCGCCACCCTCGCGCGGCACCAATGACAGCAGTCCAAGGCAGTATTCCCCCCCAAGGGAGATAGAGTCGCATTATCCTGCTTTCTGTGGAGCCGCGCTTGCAAAACAAATGAGTGCTTTGGATATTCAACGGCCTGGCTGATCGGTCCGCCAATTGGATATTTTGATTGAATAGGTTGCATTCGGGGTCGAGACACCGCGAGAGACTCGGTGTGGCTTCTTAGTATCTGGGGTTCGATCTGAGACCGCCGGGCCGTTTTTTCAAACTACGAATGCAGGCTTTTTTAGTTCAAATAGCGAGGGAAGGTTGCTGAGGCTTCTCATATCGTTCACTCATGGATGCACTTCCCCGATCTACCAAGGATAGTGTCTACTGCCAGTTGGTAATAGTACGCAGCTTGATCCCCCGTAAGGATGGCCATCCCATTCCCGCACCGAAAGATGAAGCTCATCATACACCTCCTACTCGTGCATCTTCCTGGTGTTCTCTCCATACCCACTACCGGAGACCGCCTCGTCTCCAAGCGCGACTCCCTGCAGCAAGTCACCGACCGTCTTCTCTTCAACACCACCCTGCCGGCCTTCATCACGGACCGCGACGCCGCCGACCCGCCGTCCCTCGACTGGACCTCGGACGGCTGCACCGACGCGCTCGACAACCCGTTCGGGTTCCCCTTCACGACCGCGTGCTACCGCCACGACTTCGGCTACCAGAACTACCGGCACCAGGACCGCTTCACGCAGAGCGGCAAGCTGCGCATCGACGACAACTTCCACTCGGACTTGGACTCCCTGTGCCAGACCTCGGGCCACGTCGGCGTCTGCGACGCGCTGGCGGACGTGTACTACGCCGCCGTGCGCGCGTTCGGCGGCGCGGACGCGTCCCCCGGCAGGAGGCGGGAGGCGGACCTCGTCGGGGAGTACGAGGCGAAGCTGGCCATCTACAACCAGCTCGTGAAGGAGGCGCAGGACAGGGGTGAGCTGCCGACACTGGGATGATCCGGGGTGAAAAGCCTCAGGACGTGTGCCCTGAGAACTTTGAAATATTGTCGCCGTGGTAAACTGGCTGGACTCATTCGGATAGGGATATCTGAAACCGCAGGGACTGGTATCGGAGAGTTTGCGACGCTCTCACTTTGGCTTCATTTCATATCTTTAGCCTCGGGTCTTGGTAGTTTTAGTCTGGCTTCAAAATCTCGCTTTCATGACAAACATGGCAAGATCGGGCAGGTAGAGTCACTCAATAATGAAACAGGTCCTTCCTAGGGGTAAACGTTAACGGGAGAGACAGTTTTAGATCTGTCATTTCGTAGCTACCTACTGTAACTAGGTAGTAGTATCAGCAGCTAAGCTCTTTCTGATAGCAAATCGACGGAACATAGAGGAATCGTCATTGTACAGCAAATTTCTGTAAGATACCACAGTGAGAAGGTAGCATGGCTGAATCAGCCGTTCATAGCAACATGGAATTGCACATTGCCCAGTAGATAATCATGTATGATTCCATGGTAAACAACACCCCTTCCGAGAGGTTGGAGAAGTACATGGAATATGCGCCAATCCTCGTGAGTCGTTACGTGTCGTAGTCTTTGAAAGCTGCGACGATGGGCCAAACAGTGAGAAGGTGCGCTGGCTCTGGGTTTTTTTTTCGGCCATCATTCATTTCTCTCTCTGCTTCTCTTCCTCTCCTGGTTTTGTAATCGTGCGTGAATTCAGCGATAAAAGCTGGGCGGATACTTGCGCTCGAGAGCTTGCGGATACGTCCAGAATATGAGTCCTGAAACTAGCGGGTGAAGAAAGCGCCTCCAGGACGGCATATGAGGTCGTTGGGGGTAGGTGACGTCGTACGTTCGCACGAGGATGATGTTGCCGATAGCATTGAGAAGTCGGAAGAGCCTTTCTCGATCCATCAGCCTCTCGAAGCCACAACGTCTGGTCCGGACTTGGGAAGTAGAAACTTACATGTTGAGAAGGCAGACAAGTAGTAGGCCTATCGCGATTCCGGGCGGGTTTGCCGGCTCGAAGAGAACGCCAAAGAGATAATAGACCTGCGGGATCAAGACTCCTATGATGGCTAGTTCGATGAACAAGGACCACGAATAGGTGCTGCTTCTATTGCCCCGGGCGATCAAGAGGCCCAAGCAGACCCAAAGGAGTACGAACGCAGTCTGCGGCGTAGGTTAGCGAGGAAACAAGAAAGCCGGAGATACAAGACACAAAAGGGTAGCGACTACTCACCAATGCCGGCGCAAACACCATGACCTCGTGGCGGTAGTATCGGAAGCTCAACGCCGCACCGGTTATCCCCAGCCCCAGCTGGACCCAGCCAAGGACGAAGAAGGAGAGTAATACGCCACTGTAGTGCTTGTAACACGGGCGATGAAACTGATCATGCCCGTAGGCTCGCCTGTCGGTGACGGGCCATCCGCACCATCTGCAGACCCAGACGGTGTTGTAATTGCCCAGAGTGACCTTCCTGCCGATGCGGATGCGCTTGTCTCCTTGCTCGATAGCACATGGGATGCAACGGCTGGCAAACGGGTAGTCCCGGTCGCTCGGGTTAGCCAGCAGCAAGTGCGCGCGTTGCGGATCATGATGCAAACACAGCTTGCAATGGCCCAGGAGAATGCTCCGCAGCTGCAGAGGGCCGTACATGGTACGGACAGACAGGGGGTTCGCCAACTGGCGGAGCTGCTTGCACGTTCGTCGGAGTCGCTCGATGTCGGCGAAGTCGAGGAAGCGCAAGAGCATGAGCTTCAACTCGTTGGGTAAGGTGAGAAGGTCCAACGGGCGCTTGTCGGGGACCACCAGTAGGTGGGTGCTTCCCTTGGCCGAGTCCTTGTCCGAATCGGCAGCCTGGTCCTCGTCGACTTCAACCTCACCTTCTGTGAGGGGGGATAGGGATATCTCTCCCTTCTCGAGATCGAAACTCCGATCCTTGGTCCTGCGCGATGGCCACAGAGCTACCCCCTCGGCCGACGGTCGACCATCGTCGTTGCTGGTAATCGAAATGACCGAGTTCTTTATCCCTGATGAGATTCCGCTCGAAAATCCAGAGATGCCGCGTGAAAGGCGTTGTGAGATGCAGAGACCAGGAGCAGTGCCAGGAATCGATGAGGCTGTTGGTAAGGAACCCCCTTGAGCCACCACGGTCGCCGCTGCTGCTAGCGGCGGCGGCGACCCTTCCATCCTCTCTTGCCTTGCCTAGGTCGTGTTCAGCGTGGTCGAGTTGCCTATTGTTTCAGATTGACAATGAAATCCAGAAGCGCTCAATCTTGGATTCTTTTCGCTGCACAAGCTGTCTTGGCGGCGAATCTTCTTGACCAGATTTCCTTCTTTACGGCAGGAGACAAGAATGTGGCTGATAGCGGGGTTTGGAGCTGAGGTGGAAGTCGAGACTCACCAATGCCTGACTTTTGCCTGAAGAAGGAAAAACAAAGGCCAAAGTTCAAAGGGAAAACCGTGTGAAGAATGCAATGCAAAAGGATTGACTCGTCTCCTGTACGAAAGTGAAAATGAAACCTGATTCGAACTGCAGAGCTGTACCAGTGTACAAAAGTCGCTGGCGACGATATAGTGAAAAGAAACCAAGAGGTGTTGGCGTAGAGGATGCAAGTTGGGGTGAGCACGCACGTGGCGAAAAGCAAAAGGCACGCCTCTGCTGAAAGTCATGCCGTTGAAACCCCGCAGCCAGCAGCAGATTTGGAGACTTACAACGGGACTTCGCTTGCATGGGCGAATAAAAGGTCAGTCAGTGCCTAAGGTATTTGGTGGCCTGACGGTAAACGATCCTTCCCACCCTCTACCGCAGGTGATAACGTACATAAACAGCATGCTGTCAGCTCTTGCGGGCCAGACACGACCACTACTGTGAAATCTTGCACTTGGTTCTTTGTTACCTTGAGGTATCCGTTGTAATTACCAAGGTACCTACCCACCCAAACCCTCCCTACCAGAAAGTAAACCTCTTAGCAGGTGGCTTCCATTCCTCGGTGACGAGCTGACACCTGGGCCTCGCCGCTTTGCCGGTCGTACATGTCCCACGGTAGCAGGAAAAGGGTTGTCCTAGCCTGCTTAGAGGCTCCCTCTTGATAAGCCCTAATCTCGATTCCTTAGGTACCTACAGTACTCATGCTTGCACCGTGTTCCCCGTGTTCACTGGGCGGGAACCGTATACGGGTAGCTGCATTCCAGCACAAATATCGCGACCTTAGGTTTCAACAAAGTTGGGGAGCTGGGAATTCCCACGACGATCAGTTCGCAACAGCGACATATATGCCCAGCGAACCGAAGGAATCCAAGACTCTATAGTACCACTATTCCTAGTAAGAGACCCACGCTTCCATGCCCTACCCAGATCCCGTCTCTTGCCAGAGGAGGTGTACCTAATCCGCCAGAGCCAAATACCTATTAACCCTCCAAATAGCCATCATCCGAACCGATATATATCCCGTATACTCCAAGATCATCCTTCACTGTGTACCGCCGTGCCCAAAGCCATACGGATAGCTATCGTAGCCTTCCATGTCGGGAAACCGATCTCGCACGCATTCGCTATACTCGTAACTAGTCGTCACATCCGTCATGGGCTGAGGAGGGAAATCATCTAGCCCTTTTGTCTGGCCGCCCATTCCCCCCGCTGCTTGGTTCGCCGGCACCGGTCCTTTTCCCTTGCCAGCATCGTCTACGGCACCGGCAGTGTAGGTATTGGACATTTGGGCGGAACCAGCGGCGTAGAGGCCGGCCGCAGGATCCTGGAACGAGTATCCCATGTGGCCAAAGTCCTGAGGCATGGTGCCGACGCGGAGCGACGTTTGGTTCCACGGGCCCGGGCCGCCTTCGACCGGTTCCGCAGGCTCTGCCGGACTGCTACCGCCGTTGCTGCTGGCACCCGTGAAATTGTACCCTACCGACAATTGAGACGCCTGGCCGGGCACCAAGCTAGGGGCGGCGCTGGCGCTTGAGGTCTTGCGATGGATTCGGCGTTTAGGCGAATAACCTTGGAGGGCTTGCTGGCGCGAGTTGTTGATGGTACCGTAGATGAACTCGGTGCAAGTCAGCGCCATCTGGCCTGCCACCAGCCCCTCCGTGGCATTGCCGAGGCCGAATGTCTGTACGCCCCGGTGGAGCAGCGGATGGAGGTTGGTGATAGTGTCATCGAATTCGGCTTTCACCTCGTCCCATTCCACGGGCGGTTCGAAATCTGGGGACATGCCAATGTCAGTCAGTCTTCAAGAGATCATAAAAGGTTCTCGGGTCATCCGGGGCCATCGTACGAGGTTCAGGGACGGGCTGGTCGGCCCCGAAGAGTCGGACCCAAAGAGAGTTCCAGTCACTAATCTTGGATTCGGCCTTCCGGTCGTTCAGCTCTTCAACCGTCTTTTGGCTGATGCCCCACTCAGGGTGGTTGTCTGGCTCCTCCTCGCGAACCTCGCAAATTTGCCCGACCGGGACCTGGAGATGAGCGGTCAAGTTCGTGGGTGTGGGAAAGATCCTCTTGCAGCGGTCGCAGCGGAAACCCCGACTGCGGAAGTGGATATTCTTGACATGGCGCCTGCTTCAAAGTCAGAGGACGGGTACGGGACGAAGGTGTGCCGTGAAAGACCGATGAGGATACTTACTTGACCTGAGAGATATCCTGGAACGACACCGTAGCGCACGCTGTATGAGATCGGATATTGAAATCCAGAGGCTTCCACTTCCGATACGGGCAGCTGTAGGCGATAGAGGGCGGGTTGGGAGTTTCCAGCCTCGGTCGCTTGCCTCCTGCCGCGCCGCCATTGCTTCCGTTGCCGCCGCCGTGGGAGCCCCCTTCTCCTGGTCCTTTCTCAGTAGGATGGCGATCATCTCCCCAGTCACGCTTCCGTGCATTGCCGTCGCCATTATGGTCGTCTGGGTTTCCATTGGGACTCCAATACTGCTGGTAGCCGGAGGACCCTTCGCCGTATCCCAGCCGCTGCCCGCAAGGTGCAGGTGTCTCGCGAGGAAGTGAGGTTTGGGCCTCAACGATGCGAGAGAGTTCTTCCAGGCAGTAATTCACGGCGACCCATGCGTCCTGAGGGCGTGCTAGATCCTGAAGCCGTAGTCCATGGGTCTGCTGGAGTATGAGGTCGCAAAGCTCGTCGACACATCTAGGGTCGTGATCCGACTGGTGTAGCAGACCCGGATCGCCGCCCCCTGGCGACTCCCCAATGACGGTGTCATCGGGAGACGTAGGTGTTCCCATGGGAGTTTCAACGTGACTAGACACGGGGCTAGAATCCACTTTCATCGGGTCCGCTTCGCACTGGGCCGATTCTGGTTCTTGGAGACCGACCGCCGACTCGAAATGGCCATCCCGGGCTATAGTCGGGGTTGGTGTCGATGATTCCGCATCCCAATCTGCGTCCGGTCTGGAAGGAACTTGGTGCGACTGCGTGTCCTTGAACTCCTGGGAAGATGCGGGTATCTGCTCCGTAGAGGGCGTTGTGCTTGATGCCAACTCGTGCTGGTCGGCATGGGGCCGGAATGGAAGCGTCCGCCGACGCAGAACGGAAGGGTCAAACCGGATGTGCTTTGGAGCAGGCCGCTGTAGCTTGGGCATGGCCGCAGGCCCTTTCTCTGATGGGGAACTACTCCGGGGTAGCGAGGTGAGGTTTACGAGAGGATTGACGACGGGCCCACTGGCGTCGGGGTCCTGGGACGTGGTAGAAGAAGACCTCGTAGGCGCTGGGCTCTGAAACTTCTTCCAGGGGAACCAATGTTTGCCTCCGGCCCCGACCGCAGTTGTCTTGGTCTGTGGCAAAGAAGCTGACGCAACGGACTCGTCAGGCTCAGGTGAACCTCGGCGGCTCGGCGGCTCGGTGTCCTCAGTGATGACGGAGTTGGCGATGGACACGGTGGAGAAGGTCGAGAGCGTGGTGTTGCTTCTCCTTGGCGGCCGAGCGCTGAAGGCACTAACGGCACTGGAGTTACTGTCGATCGAGTCCTTCCGGGACATCTCCTCGTACTCGATGCCGCGGATGGCGATGCCTTTTTCTGTCAAACCAGAGAGGGGGGACGAGGTGGTGTGATACGAAGAAGTCTGCGTTCCTCTGTCCCGGTGGGTTGCGCTCTCCACAGCCGTCTGACGCTCCAGCTCCGGAGACCGACGTTGAGTTGGGTCTACTTCAGAAGGCATTGTTCGCTGAAACCCGTGCCCGGCGGCCACAGAGCCGGCTGAGATGTCGTGTGCGTCCATTCGGTGCGCTACAGAGCAGGACTTGGGCAGGGAGCCTCTATACGACCGGCGCTCCTTGTCTCGTAAAAGAGCCCGTTCGTGGAAGATTTATTATCGGGAACAAAGGTCAAAGGCCCCAATTGACTTGAACTCGAGTGACTCGACTGAAGGAGCGGCCGAGGGTCACAAGAGACGTTACAGCTGAGGGAGGGAGCTGATCCATGCTTTTGGCGGGGCAAAGCCTGTGTATATTGCAGCTGAAGCTGGGCGCGCACCACCATCCTCCTCGTCCTGTCCCAAAAGAGAACAGAAGGCTGCCGCAGTAAATGTGAAGAGCCCTGCATCTGAGGTTAGGCGTCTAGCCTTCGCCCGGGAGGTCGCCCATGGGGAGAATCGCCTGCCCGGACCGTCAGGCTTGGGACATACTATTCTCAATTCGTGCTGTTTAGACGACCGCAATTGGTCGCGCTACCCCCAGCCTGGCTGCATTCCGAGCAGCCCCGTCCTCTTCGCGTCCATGCGTCCGTGGATTTTGGGGATGGGTGGGAGGGGCACTGCAAGGGCCTGGAGCCCATGTCGTCTCTCCGTCGGCGCTGAGTGGGCGGTGGGATTCAGTCTCTGGTGTTTGAAACTCAGCTATTCGACTTGAGCCTGCACTTGCAGTCAGGTCACCACGTTCCTCGCCACACCACTTCATGAGCCAGGAAAGCAAGGTAGAAAAAATACGAGGCGGTCCAGAGCCGCACCCAGGTCCCAGAATCCGGGCGGCTCAGGCGTCTCACCCTACCTTAGAAAGCTTAGGCAATGCCAGACTCCCTGTTTCGCATTGGGCCGTCACCGGGCGCGCTGGAGGGTGGGTTATGATGCACAAGGCGGATTTGACAGTCATCGGAACCTCCTTGGGCATTTTGAGAGGATCGCGGTGTTGAGAGAAAGCCTAGTGCCCTACATTGGCTTTCGCAATGCGGAAGGTCAGCCAAGAGGTGAGAAATTTATAAGAGACCGGCGTCATCCTGCTTTTTTGAAATGCATCGATTGTTCAGACATAGACGCACTGGAACGCCTGTCCATGTTGGTGGAAATGAATGTGTGAAGAAGCTCAGCTACGGGATTCTGGGTTTGCGTAACTGCTTCGGCACAGGAACAAACAACGGATCTCCTCTCTCTCTGTCTTCGTCCATTCCCCTCCCTCGACACAGCTGTTTTAAGCAGGAGCCTTCCTGCCGGGATTGGCACCTGCTGCACCACGACTGCTTTGGCCTCACTTTGCACGCGGCTGGGTTTCCTTCAACTTTCCTTCTTTCCTCTTTCCTCGCGATTTTTTTTTTTTTTTGCTTCTCACTTCTTCGTCCTGAATGCGCTGGCATTCACGATGTTTGGTTCCGCCTGTATCCGTCTCTCCATAGTCAATTCGAATCAAATTCTTCTAAACTTTGGCCAGTTCTGCCCACTGAGTTTCTATCGTGTGTGTTTAAAACTGTCGAGTCTCAACCCGCATGATTGGTCAGAGATCGGCTCGAACCAGGAACGACGCAACCACATTACGCCGAAGGTCGATTTCAACTCCACATGCGCATGGAATCACATCTCATGGATGCTTCAATCTGGTTATACTGAATCTGAAGGATATCGTAGTGTCGCTAGTCCCGGGCTATGGAAAGAGTTTATAATATATCTCCTGGCGATTCGCCATGGCTCAATCCTCGAGCCGAGAAGGGGCAGGTGTCTTCGATCAACGGACCAAGACCCCTCGTTCTTTTAAACATTTGAGAATCACGGAAGATTTTTTGATATGCCCGTGGTCCATGCCATTTATATAAAATTTTTATCGCTTCGGTTTCTGTAATATTTACTTCGGTAGGTCGATGCTCACGTCCCGTGCGGCTACGGCCGACCGCGCCGTTATTGACATGCGGAGCCAGTTTCCCGTTGCGAGACCATGTCGTCCCCATGGGACGTCCAGAGCCGGTACTCTGGTCATGTCTCGAACCTCACGCTTGCTCCTGGACAGGAAAGGTGAGTTCGAACTTGGGGCGCCATATTTGGATTTGTACGTAGACTAACCAGTGCGTTAGATCGAGCGATTGCAAGCGCGGGATGCTGAACCAGTTCATCTACGACGCCACGGCGGTCCAAGACCGGCTCATTCAAGGTTTCCCTCCATCGGAAGAGCAGAGTCGTCGAATCGCACGACGAACCATCCAGTCGCACCTAGAAAAGCTTCAGGCTACGGGAAACGGTCCTAACGGGGGGGAATAAGGTGGACAGGATGAACTAGGGTTGGTCCAAAGGGTACCTTGTATCAAACCACTCCAGGACGAGTGTTGCCCTCGATATCAGGGTTCAGTTCAACAATGATTTATTTAGCGGGCGGGATAGCTACTCAAATTGATACCATGAATACTACAATTATGCTCCATAATACTCTGGTTAAGTGAAAAGTTGACTTCGGTAATTTCTAGTGCGTGAAAGCGTCTGTACAGTAGCATTCGGGCGGTGCTGCTCCCGATTACCCGATGCTGCGTTGAAGTCTGCTAAATCCCCTGTAACGGGTTCGCCGCATCAGCCATATGATAGCGCTCTTTTGCCTTGAAAATCTCCACCTATCCCGGCAGCCTGGAACTTGCCTGCCCCTCTCTCTATGTGAAAGCTGAAGTTAACCCTGAACTTGGAATTCTGGATTTCGTTTGTAATAAATATTCCTAGAGATGCCACATTATAAAATTGTATTATTCGGATTAAGTTGAGGATCGGTTGCTGGAAGCTACCAAATAAACAACAAAGAAGAAGAAAAGGTCAGGAGTATCGCTCCGGAGACAGGCAGGAGAGATTCTAAGTTTGCCTGGCTGTCGATTCAGTCGCTGGCGGGGCAGAGAAAACGCAGCCCACCGCCATGGAATATGCCCCGCCAAATGCTGCGTACTGGTATCTTCCCATTTACCAAGTATCGAGAGCTGGATTGATAAGGTCAGAGTCTAGTTGGAAGAAGGAATAGATATAAAAGCTCTAATAGCTTCGTATCAAGTCAAAACTAGCTTCAAAATTAATCGAATTGAAACAATTTTAATAATATTTATATTAATGGTTTCTTTAAGATTTTGGTGGTGGTTTTGGTGATCGTTTTTAGGGGCTGTTTTTCTTGCGTGGTTTATCTGGGTGGTTTTTCTGGGTGGTGGTTTGGATGTGGCATCCTGCGTGCCTGCCGTGCCTGCTTATTTGTGGGGTAAAGTTTATTGTGGCTGCAATGGATTATATAAGCGACGTCAAAGCCACGGATGCTCCTCAGCCACAAAGTCAGTTTGTAGGGAGCGGCTGCCTCTCCCTCCTACGACGTCCGGCGAGAAATCCACAGTCTAACGGCGTCGAGTCAGCGTTCCTCGGGGCGCCTATAATGCCAACAGCAACGTGGTGAAAGAGCTACTTGCCTGCTAGAGGTATCCCAGAGGTCTATCCTGAGCCCTCTGGACTTCGTTTTACTTCATGCCATGTCTCGATGGTGCAAGACAGCGGCATCCAAAGACAATCCCAGACCTCGACAGTCGGGATGCGTCCAAGGTAGGTCAAGGTATGTGTCTCTCTCTACTCCCTCCTCACAGCCTCCAGGGCCTCATTCTTGAGCTTAATGGAATCTCCTGTCAATTTGGCTCCCCTTATCCCCTTTTTGAGCCAACTTCCGCTCTGGAAGGTTGTCTTTCCCCTGCCTGAGCAACCAGCCTCTGCCTGGATTGCTGCTTTCCCTTACTCCGTACGCTTTCTCCTCAAACTGCGCTCCGGAGTTTTCCCGCCTTCCGTAGCCGTCCCAAGCGGGATGCGAAAGCGGTGTCAACAAAAATGGGACCTCTCGCAAATCAGAAGCGCTCCTGCCCGCTCGCTTAACTGAGAGCTCTTTGCGGAACAACAACAGCATCACCGACTGTGAATTTTCGACCCATTCAAAACCAAAACATCTCGAACGAGTCGACGCTGCCACCAAAAAAACCATCCACACAGCCCGCCAACTCGCCGTAAATCCCTTCCGTCGCGTGGTCATCATCAATACACAGAGTCGTCGACCCGAGTTCGACCGATTTTTGCACTTTTATTTTCCAAACCAACCCCGCGCATTCATCCACATCGAGAGCAATGGCAGGCGGCAAGGGCAAATCGTCTGGCGGCAAGAGTTCGGGGGGGAAGACCTCCGGCGAGGGTCCCAAGAAGCAGCAGAGTCACTCTGCTCGCGCTGGGCTTCAGGTACATATCTCCCTTCTCTACATCCAGTGTTTTTTTTGCTGCGCAAATGTCCGTCGCGCAGCTGCGATGCCAGCACTCGAGATTAGAGTTACTCCCGCACGCACGCGTGCGATGAGCATTCTCAAGACACCGGCCATCCGTGTCCTTAGGCCCATCGAATCAACATCGCATCAGCGGCGTGTCCGGCGTCTCGTTGCGCGCGTTTTTCCTCGCAATTTCACGCGTCAACTACCTTTGCCGTGATGATCCGACGACGATACCCGTGATGCGATGCACCAGCCCCGCGCGGTGCTCTCTGGCTTCTTCCGACTGTTGTCTGGTTCTCCCAAATGATTCTGAGCGCTAACTTTTTCCCCTAATAGTTCCCTTGCGGTCGTGTCAAGCGTTTCCTCAAGCAAAACACCCAGAACAAGATGCGCGTCGGCGCCAAGGCTGCTGTCTATGTCACTGCGGTCCTCGAGTATCTGACCGCTGAAGTTCTCGAACTTGCAGGCGTAAGTTCCCACCACCCATGCCATGAAATGGCGCCTTTTCTTCCCATGCGCCTTGTGGTTTTTTATTTATTTTTTTATTTTATCTTCTTTATTTTTTAAAATTATTATTGCCCTGGCTAACCCGCCGCCGCTTAGAACGCCGCCAAGGACCTCAAGGTCAAGCGCATCACCCCTCGTCACCTCCAACTCGCGATCCGCGGCGACGAGGAACTCGATACCCTTATTCGCGCCACCATCGCCTTCGGTGGTGTGCTGCCACACATCAACCGAGCTCTGCTGCTCAAGGTGGAACAGAAGAAGAAGAGCAAGCC
>FTLB01073533.1_pt1 | contig 13372 bp, 8 predicted proteins | sample 1658291 | NCBI WGS metagenome assembly FTLB01 (sample SAMEA3914812, study PRJEB12502) | metagenome | biome: forest; material: soil | place: Canada | collected 2011-07-07 | depth 0.1 m
GCGCTCTACCCAATGCCATTTCCGCGCCTCGCGAAGGCACTCCTACGACCGCGCCGCGCACTGGTCCGCCCAGACCGAAGCGCAGCTCTATCTCTGGACGCCCGAGATCTACGAGTGCATCAGCATCCCCATCACCATCAACCGGGAAGTCGACACGCGCGAGATCGACGACATCCTCGGCGGAGGCGGCGGTGCCACGACGCGCCGCGACACGGACCTGCTGCAGCGCTACCTCCACTTTGACTTTGACGTGGAGACGCGCCTGCGCGAGATCGGCTGGCGCCTCCGCGACCTCTTCAAGCCCGCCGCGGAACCGGCCGAGATACGGGCCCGCAGCGACGCGGGCACGCCGCTCGTGCCCGACCGGAGCCGGTTCTGCGTCTCGTGCTGCGCCGAGGGGATCAACTGGCCCGAGCACGAGACGCGGGATCTGCAGGGCGAGGCGGAGCAGCAGATCGTGGCGCACGGGTACGTCAGGAAGCTCCCGACGGCCGAGGAGTACGAGCTGGCGCAGAATCTGGGCAGCCAGCAGCAGCAGCAACAACAGCCCCCACCACCGCGCGGGAGACGGGCGTCCTGGTCGTGCGTGGATTCGCAGCCGGTGCGACGCCAAGTCTCCCGGGGCCGGCGGAGCCAGGATGTCGGACGCCGATCGGGCGGACGCGACGAGAGCCTCCCCACCAAACGGGTGTCATTTTCGCCGACCGGTCGGCTCCGCATGTTCCATCCCGGCCGGGCCGCGAGGTCGGAGCGAAGCGCGCCGGTGGCGATCCCACAGGTGGTGGTCCCTAGGCCGGCGACACCGCCGAGTCCCTCGCTTCCGTTGAGCGATTTTCTGGATCTACCTTCATCGTCTATTTCGCCGTATTCGCAGCCGCCGTCGAGTTACGTGGATAGCCGGCCGGATAGGTCGGCTTGGAACTATGGGGATGATATTTCGGAACGAACAACCGTCAGGTCCAGGGGTCGCAGTCCTCCCCTTTCGTACAGGGAGCGCCGCGCATGGAGCAGGAACATGTCTGCGGACGCTAGATATCAGTCTTCGGCACCTTCTTCCTATCGGTCGTGACAAGTATTAGACAAGATTTTAAAAACCGGGGGAATAGAGAATTAGGCGATGAACCCTTTCCCCTTGAGCACTGACTGAGGCATGTCAGACTCGGTATTACTTGTGATAACGGTGAAAAGGGTGATGCATATTCACATCGAATTAAATGCTAGCCCGGTTTCTTAGGTAGAAACTTTGCTTTACAGGCAAAAGAAAGAGCAACGTGCCATCCGGTAGTATAACCTTTCCCAACGCCGAGCATAATGCGAAGCCTTGCAGCCGGCCGGCCGCTCTCACCAAATGCGTTTAGCAACCATCTCGTATCTCATGATATTACTGTAGTCCTTGTCCTTTTCGGCGTTCCGCTCGTTCTTTCGTTCTCTCTCCTTGGACTGGCGCATCCCATCCGGGTCGTCGGCGTAGATCCACCGCTTTCGCTCTTCGCCGAGTTCGATGTAGCCATGGCCGCCCACGCGCTTGCTCTTGATATCGACAGCCTCGCGCTCGGCCATGCCCGTGGCGATCGCATGCTCCGTAGCCTTCATGCGGGCGTAGCGGTTCCGGGTGTATCGGAGGAGAGCCATCCCGAGGAGCAGCTTGACGACAAGCAGGACGATGAAGAGAAGGAGGAAAACGACGACCATGGTCAGCGCTGCAATGACATCGTCACTGGTCCATTTAAACCACGCCAGGAAAGAATTCGATGCCAGGCTGGCGCCCTCAGCCGAGTCACCATGCGACGGGGCGCCGTACACGGCACGGCCCAGGGCATTCCGGATGATGGTATCGAGTCGATCCAGAGCCGCGGTTATCGCCGGCGAGGATGGCGTAGCAGACTCTACCGACAGGGAGGTCTGGGTAGAAGGTGGGAGCGGGGCCGGCAAATGCGTAGCAAGAAACATGTTATAGGTCTGTACCGAAGCGCGGATGAAAAGGCAAGAGAGCGGCAAGAGCGGAAGTCCAAGCCGGCGCGTGAGGGTTGGCGTGACAAATGCCTGCCTATGTTAGTGGGATTCGAGTATCAAAGGGGCCACAAGGGAGACGGCTCACATTCGTATAATAGTCCTTGCATAAGATGTCGAGGATTCTGCTGTAGAAGACTGGCTTGATGTTGTTGAACTTGTTGATGTATGCATGCTTGATCCAGTCCACGATCATCTCGCTGCCAATCACGATCAGGAAAGGCGAAAGAACCGCGCCAGAAAGCAACCATGAAGGGAGAATGGTAAAGCTCGCCGGCAGGACCGATGCAGTATGCAAAGGAATGCTGCCACTGCCGTCCTCGCCACCCATCTCGGTGCCGGCACCCGGGACAGAGAGCCCGCCTACCTCGACGATGTTGCGCATACCGATGATGACGAGCATAACCCAGAGTTGAAAACGCTCGACGATATCGGCACATGTGAGCTGGAACATGTTTTCTTTTTCGAAGCGCTTGAACACGGCGCTCTTGATCTCAACAAACTGGTTCGAGATGAGCAGCGAGAGCAAAGCATTCGAATACGCATTCACCGCCACATTCAACGTGATGACCTGGTAAAACAGCGTAACCGCGTGGGCCACGTTGTAGACAAGCGCCAGTAGGAACATGCCCAGGGGAAGCATAATCTTGGAGCGCCCAGAGCTGTTCCTGGACAGCGTCTCCGAGCTGAAGAGGCATTCAAATATGTCCTGCCCGAGAGCAGAGAGGAGACGGTCGAGGACTTCCAAGACATTGTAGATGACGTAGAGCTTCATGGCCGACTGCGCGCGGATGAAATGGTACATCCGACTGGCGTCGAGGTTCATGAGCGCAATAGAGCTGAAAATGATGACAGCCCCTTGGAGAAGATCGGCCTTGTGGAAAGAGGTCAGGCTAGACGGCATCGACTTCGTCCTACGATGTCGAAATCCCCCGGAATTCGCCGGCTTCTGATGCGGTCTCTTAACCCCAGCGAGAGCCGGGCCGGTCCTACTGGCCCCCGAGATATCCCGCCGCCGCGCTGTCGAGGCGTCGGGCCCGCTGGTGCTGGCGAGATTACCGTTCGACGTGGGGAGTTTTTTGGGGGTCGTTCCATTCGCTTCTCGTGCTCTGCTTCGACTCCTTGATTCATCCTCCGTCCTGACAGCTTCCGAGCTGCTCGACTGTGAGGGAGGCCGTCCGCGTCGCCCTCTTCGCCCTCGTCGCCACAATCTGCCCAGGCCATGCCACACGAAACCGAACAGCCACTTGACTTCCTTGGTGAACAGATACGCCCACCACCGTAGAAGCACTCCCAGAGCAATGCAGAACCGCATGGGCAAGATGGTAAATGTCCACAACCACGCATCCAGGCAAGCTAGTGCACCGACGTGGAGCGTCCTCTCGAGGAAGAAAGGCAGCTGAAGGAAGTATTTTAACCGCTCGAATTTGACGGCGCTGGATTCGTAGGGAAGATCGCTCGCGTACGTATGGTGGATGTATAAGGGGCTGGGTCGCTGCCCGGCCAGCTCGAGCTGTAGGACAGTTGGTATGGACATGGGTGGTAAGGGGACGCTTGGCGCCATCGGCGAGGGCTCGGGCAACTCGGATCTTGCACTACTCTGTGGGATCTTAGGGGTGGTCGACTGGGGAAAGGCTTTTCGGGCGTCGAGCTCCAGGGGCGAGGGTCGACCGGCAGGCTGGAACGAGTTACGACGGGCCGAAGACGGCTGAGAAGGCGGTTGACTGGTCGATTGCCGTCGGTTGGCAGGCGGTGTCGAGACAGTCCTCGAGGTGGAGGGCCGTCCGGTCCGCGCGACTCCGAGGAGAGCGGTCTCGAGCCGGGAGAAGTCGGCCTGCTTTGTCTGGTTGACTGATGCATAGCCCTGCTCTAGCGGCGAGGCGCGACGACCACCTGTGTCAGAAACGCCGGGGGAGAGAGGGAATTCCGACTGGGGAGTCGGAATCGTAGCTATGGGCAGTGAGTCCGGGGCGGCGGTCAACTCCTGGATCTTGGTGGCCGAGAGCCTGCGCACGCCGTCATGGCTGCTCGTCTTGGTGCTTGATCGACTCCGTGTTTTCTGCACGTTCGCCTCGGCGGCAGGGTCTATATCCTTCTCTGGAGCCGCTTCGCTGTCGCTCTGGCTGTCCCCGGACGGTTCCGGGCTAGGGATGCCATTTTGGATTCGTGTGTTGGAGACGCTCTCTATCGAGGTGGAAATGTTCGGTGCCAGCCGCGGCGAGGGGAGCATACGGCCTCCCGCGTGGGAATAGCCGTCCCTTGTGCTTTCTATCGAGTCCGCTGGGGTTGGTTCTAGGCTCGCATTTGTCTCTTCCGTCGTCTGCGTCACCTCCGTCGTGGGCATGACGTATCCGCTGTCGGCAAGTGGCTGGTCGTCCATGATGCGCCGTTTGTCTGCATTCTCCATCACCTGTCCGAGTGACCAGCGCAATGGAAGCAACTGATTCAGATCGTTAAATCATAGTAGTCCCGATCATTCTTTCCTCGTTGAGTTGCCTTGCTGTCGGGAGGGAGAGTTGAGTTGCAACTTGGAAGTGCCGGGTAAAGCGATTTGCGAATGGATAAAGACAGCTCGTGTGATTTTTGAGTGGCACTTTATCAGCCTCGCAGACCCTGCGGCTTGCAGACTGTAGGTCCCGGCTTGGCGAGCACCCGCTCCATTTTAGCGTGGCTCAACCGCCACGTGGAATCTTTTTCATACTCCGTACCTATCTTAACGCGGACAGATACAGCACTTTAGCTACCTGGCTTACCTTTACTTCGTACTGTATGTAGCCTCTGTAACTGGGGACGGGGGTTAAACTCTGGGACGCGAAGCGACCGAAGTATCACAACCTGCAGTTGACAATTAGTAGACTTTGTTAGCCACAAGATTTTGTCTTATTTTTAGTCAAGGTAGGTACTGTTAGACCGCGTATCGACAAATGCCGATATCGCCCAGAAACGAGATATATATATTGTTTTGCACGTTGTTATTCCCGATCACGAGCGTTTATCTCCCCTTACGTCCGCCCTTTACACGACAAGCTAAGTCCTCAGCTTAGTCTCGTCCGATATTTCCAAAACCACAGAACCCAGGTTGTCTAAAACACTTGAACGCAACTTGCCGCCGCCATCGTCATTAGGCTGTCGCCGATTACGGCCTTGAGTCAGTGGGGTGTCTCGAGAATCGTGGAGACTGAGATCGAGGCATCTCGCATCCTGCCGTTGCCAGAAGCTATTCACCATCAAATTGGGGGTTAACAACCATTCAGTGAGTGCACAAGCTTGCAACAGCTGGCGTTTCCCTCGGAAGATGTATAAATCAGGTTACTAAGAATAATAACCAGGTCTAAAACTGAGAAACCCGCAAACAGATGTCGGGGCGGTCTTGATGCTGCACCCCCGGATTTTGTTCTGATCATGGTAACCCCCAAGGCTTCGGGCATCGCAGGCGACGTTACGGGCCTTCCTGGCGCACCTGGAATGACAGAGTCGAAGCCAATGTCCAGCGTCGAGGTATTAAGCACCGGTTCGGCGGACATTGTGTTCGCCTCGGCATCCCTCGCCCACAATGCTGCCCTGCTCGCACGTCTCACAAGCATCATCAACGCTGCCTACGTCTACGAGACCGGGGTCTTTTGGAGCCAGGACGGATGGACGCGGACGAACCCAGACGAGGTACGAACTCTGGTCCAGGGAGGCAAGTTGGCCCTTGCATGGAAATGCGGTACGGGGCATGAGGAAGCGACGGATCTGATCGGCTGCGTCTACGTCACGATGCTCGACGCAAAGACGGGCGACTTTGGGATGCTAGTATGCGATTCTGAGCATCAAGGGGCTGGCATCGGCCGGGACCTGTTGAGGTATGCTGAGACCTGGGCCAAGAGCCAAGGTGCCGACGCTATGCAGCTTGAGCTCCTATTCCCCGACGGCTGGGACAGCCCACACAAGGCCCGGTTGGCAAGATGGTACGAGCGTCTTGGGTATGGGATGGTCCGGGTCGAAGCTATCGAGCAGGCACTGGGGCGCATGGCTCATCTCATAGCGCAGCCAGCCGTCGTGAGGATATACCAGAAGCCATTGTAAAGTTCTAGACACACCTGATAGCGTAATATCGAGTTCAGATTTCGTCACCCTTGGTACAACAAGATATCTTGTCGTACCGCTAGACTACGCCCGTGTAAAGTAAGGCGCCGTACCCTAGGTACGGCGCAGACTTCCCGAGGTTGCGCGGCATTTGGCCGAGGCCATGTCTTTGCAACCACAATGCCATCCCCTTCACATTTCGTCGGTTCCTTAAATCATGCATGCTCTGCAGCTACCAGGAGCTGCTGTACTTTGGTCCGACTTGACTCGTTCCCGAGAGCGGAGATGGATCTCGAAAGAACCTCATCGCGTCCAAGAGAAAGAGAAAATAGACCAACAGGATACGTTTACCTTTCTCTTGCTCTTGACAAATGTCTGATCCCTATCATGACTGACTCGGTTCCCCGAAGCACACGTATGAAGGAGCGCACGGCTTTAAGAAGCCTTTTCTGTCAACCACGGATTATTCCCATCGGATATGTTTGCGCCGTTGAGGGTTTGGTGGGGTTGGTACGCGCATAACAGACATCCGGAGCTTAACACCGGCAAGTATTGGTAAGCGGGGTTTCTCTCTGGTTTTGGTCTTTTGGTCTCCCGTTGGTCTTTTTTGTTGGTTCTCGGCAGAAGCTCTCTGAGTCCCACTGAGGGGTTAAGTGAAGGCAGAGACAGATCTCGCAAAGCTACTAGGTAACTGGAGCTACGTCAGTTGTGGGCGGAGATATAATTGCGACGCAACTGCTGTCTTGGAATTGGGTTTTTTTCCCTCTCTTCATTCCTTGTTTCTTCGAAAAGCTCTTCATCGTGAGAAAAGAAAACGCCGAATACCTCAAGAATATTTTGCAATGGCCTCCCACCCACCTGCTCAGTGCTGCACCGTCGGGTTCCGCCACGAGTAAGTTGGAATTTCTTTTCGCAGCTCTTGAAATTTACCCCGCCATAAACAAAGGTCGACCAGCCTTTCTTGGCTGATAGCTTCTGCCCCCTCCCAAACACTTGGTCACCTAGATGTGATAATTCACAAGAGAGCGAAGAGACTCTTCGTAAGGACTCTGGAGCAAATGACTTAGAGCGAATGCCGCAAAGGGAATACCGCAAGCATGATCTTCTCTCGTAGCTTGGTTGCTTGCCGAGTGCCTGGAGACATGAGAGCTGCCAGATCCGGCGTCGATGACGAGGAAACCACCCAATGCTGATGCCCATTTCTTTCTGCAGAGGCACGCCTACCGGCAAGCACATTAAGGTCGCTGGCAAGCACGACGGCTATCTCGCCACGCCACCCGCCGGCAAGGAACACAAGGATGTCGCGCTGCTCTACATCCCGGATGTCATTGGCATCTGGCAGAACAGCCAATTGATGGCCGACCAGCTGGCCGAGAAGGGCTACACGACGCTCATCATCGACGTCTTCAACGGCGACCCATTGCCTCTCAACCGACACGAGCATTTCGACTTCATGAAGTGGCTCACCAAGGGCTCCGATGGCAACAACCCGCACACCCCAGAGTTTGTCGATCCCATCGTCGTGGATGCCTTGAAGGAGCTGAAGGAGAAGTACGGCGCCAAGAAGATCGGTGCCCTGGGCTACTGCTTCGGAGCCAAGGTATGTCGGATCAGACGACGGTAGCAAGTTGGGGCGGGGAGGGGGGCAGCCCCTGGCAAGGAACACTGCTGACCTCCAAATCCAAAATTGACAGTATGTTGCGCGACACTACAAGGACGGCATCGCGGTCGGCTACTTTGCCCACCCATCGTTCGTCGAGGAGGAAGAGCTGGCCGCCATCACCGGCCCTCTGTCCATCGCCGCCGCCGAGACCGACTCCATCTTCACGACGGAGAAGCGCCACAAGTCCGAGGGCATCCTCATCAAGACGGGCCACCCGTACCAGATCAACCTGTACTCGGGCGTCGCCCATGGCTTCAGCGTCCGCGGCGACATGTCCGTCCGCGTAGAGAAGTGGGCCAAGGAGCAGGCCTTCTACCAGGCCATTGCCTGGTTCGACGAGCACCTGCTGTGACTCCCTGAGCCTGAACTCTCTCCTGCAAAGTTGTGAAGAGGAGGGTGGCAATATATGGCGGACTTGGTGTGAAAAAGGGGTAACGCTAGGAGCTGTGTGGAGATGCATACTCTGGACTGTTTCCTTTCTACCGGGGCGCGCTCCGTAGTCAGTGCCCTCGGATCTTAAGCCTTTATTTTTTAAATCGAGTCGCTTGCGGTGTAGTCGAAACCAAGCTCCTCCAGTGACGTGATGTGGCGTCTCCTCTCGCCCAGCGCGCGGGATGCCATCTTGATCTGCGGGAATCTCTCGCGTGCCCAAGCCTCGGCCGCGCCCCAGAACGGAGGGATCTTGCCCACGCCATCGTTTTCCAAGCCGTTCCTCCGCGATGCTTTCCTGCTCCAGCCGTGCAGTTGGTTGATGTAAGCTACGTCTTGAGGGAATGCCAAGTTGTGAAGGAGCTTGCCTTCTCCTCTCTCGGCAAGCATGGCCGTCAGCCACGACTGCATCTCGGATCGCGACGGCAATCGCAATCGTCCACTCCACACCCGAGCGATAAATGCGCTCTGCGCCTCCGCGACGGGAAACGGCACGATACGCTGGGGGACGCCGAGGAAGCCAAGGGTCGGGTCGTCAACATAGAGCATGTGCTCCCACAGCCGGCGTGCGGAGAACCCATCCGTGGTCACCGGCGGGTCCAGGGACCGGAGAAACGGGAAGGCGTAGAAGTAGCCGGTGCAGAAGACGATGGCATCGACCCCCGTCGCCGCGTCTCCGTCGACGAAGCGGACGACTCTCTCCTCGGCTCGTATCTCGGCGATCTGGGGCACCATCCGCGCCCAGGGCTTGTCATCCTCCTCGGCGCGCGGGGCAGGCGGCTTCGTCTTCTTCTTCTCGGATATCAGCACGGGCTGCCGGCAGACCGAGGATATTTGCAAGCTGATGTCTAGCCCGGAGGCTTGGTGGCCGACGACTATGACTTTCTGCGGTGCGTTAGCTACCTTACTGCAGTATAGTAGGTCGGAGCGACGAGCACCAAAGCCCAAAAAACGGCAGAGAGGACGAACCTTGCCGCGGTACGGCTCTGCATCGCGAAAGTATTTGGAATGAGAGACAGCCCCGGGGTATAACTTGTTGAACTCGGCCAGCCCCTGGATTTCCGGGATAAATGGATCATTGTAGTGCCCGGTAGCCACGAGGACCGCCGCAAATTCGTGCCGCGCCCGCTGGGTTGTCTTGAGATCCAGGACCTCGACGTGCCATCGGGGGGCTTTCGGGATGCCGCGCTTTCTTATGTCAACGACTTGTTTCTGGAGCGAGATCACGGGAGCCAGGTCTTTCGCGTACTCTTCGAGATACCGCCGGACCTCGTCGTGGCCAGGGAAAAGTGGTGACCCCGGCGGGAAAGGACTGTCCGAGTATTTCATCAAGGAGATGGGGATGTTCGTTTCCAGAAAATTATACACGGGAGATACGAACTGGGCAGCGTCTAGGCCCGCAGCCCAGACGGCTGTGTCGGGCAGTATTGTCGGTGCCGTCCGTGGGATGGAGAAGCCCTTGTCCGGCGCATTTAAAGGCGTGTGATTCCACAGCCCTCCGACGCTCGCGCGCTGCTCAAACACTTGGATTTTGGAGAATCGTTTCTCAGCGAGTAGATATCTGGAGTACGACTTTAGTATAAAAACTTCAGTATACACTCTCTCCTGGCCGTTCAAATCTTTCAAGACATGGACGGAGAGTGCCTTAAGGCCGCCCAAATGCTTACTTTGCCGCAGCAAGTCCGCATGGTCCTGCTCCGATGACCGCAACGCTATCAATGGTGGGTTCTTTGCCATCCAATACAGAGAATGCCATGGCTCCAAGCTGGCGATGGAGAACGAGTATAATCTCGAATCTCGCGAATGACGTTAGTTAGGCAGCGGCATCTCGTTCATACACGCCGGCGGTGATGGAACCATGGTTGGTTCTGGAGGAATTGCCAGCCGGTCGTGTTGCCGACTCGGCACCTGAGATGGCATAAGCAGACCCATTCGTTGCTCCGACACTGCGGCAAGGTACGAATACCACACAAGCAATCTTTTCACTCCCTGCTACGCCCAGCTCATTATTAATAAGCTGTGCATTACAGTAGCATGTTCCAATGGCCGATAACTTGGGCTCTCTATAATTGGACATCTTGTGTAAACGGGGCATTTGTATGCAGTGTTAGGATTGAGAACCGATTTCATGAGTCTGTATTCTCTGTTGCTTATTGCAAGTGTTGCCAGCCATGACTGCCTGAATACCTAATTTGACTTATAGATATTCACTAAATCAATGTGACCACCATAATTGAGTTAACCGACCTTGAAAATCTACCAATCCGGGGACCACTCGCTCTAAAATAGCAGTCCCTATCTCTCAATACGCATATTCTCTGCTCTTCTCTGCCTCCCAAGGTCAACCTGAGAGTGGCAATGAAGAGGTTCGCGTCGCCTGGAAGCAGTGTAAGACCAGGGACACGGGGAGACCATCAATCCTGAGCAAGCCCAGGCGACAGCCCCTCTGAACAAAAAATTAGAATAACCAAAAGTTACCCGAGTAGGGTAAAACTAGAGATTAAACTAGTTAGAACAGATACTACACATGATCTAAGCCATAATGGCAAAGAGAGCTAAAGAGAAAAAGAAGAAGGAAAACAGTTTACTTGGCCGAGTCTCTGGCGGTATATACCTCTGACAAGTTGGTCTGTGCACGGGAGCAAAGTCCCCTACGAGAGCAAACTTTCACACCGCCTGGCAGAAAGCTGCCAATGGGAAATCCAAGACCAGGCAGGATGACGCTGTGAGTCAGAGTGTGAGTCGCTATGCTCTCCTCCCAATTACAAGTCTTCGTTCTAGGTTGAATTCTCAAAAGAAGACTGTATGATGAGTCTTGGAGGCTAGCCTGCCATCCAGGACCCAGTGGGGTATTGCGTGTGCTTGGAGTACGCGGTACATTACGTAGCCCCATATCACGATTGTTTACTCTTCCCCTGATGCACGGACTATGTACAAACTGTGCGAGTCACTTCCCATGCCCGGTCCATGAAGAGCCCGCAGAAGTGAGTGGGAGAGTGAGATAAGATGCTTCTTTTAATGACTATATTAGATAAACGTCACAAAGAACTAGCCTGGCAACCCGGCCTTCCTGGCAGTAGCCTCTTTCTCTCAAACTTTGTGTCTCCAACCGTTGTCTCTCGCAGACTCTTCGGCCGGCTTATTCTTCCTAGGGTTGATAGTATCTAGTGAAACATAACAAGATCGCGTGGCTACTGAAGGCTGTAGAAAGGCAACTCTGTGCGATAAGGCTTTCCATACACGTGAAGCCGGCTGACTATTCGCTGCAAGCCGGGTCAGTCGAGAGGGAACTTGTGTCAGTTTTGGCTGGCTACACTGATACGGCTTTATGGCCCGATGGTATGGCTTCACGATCGCAAGAGTCATCTATCAAGAGATTCTGTTCCTGCGCGTAGTTGGGGCAGTCGTCCTTCCCTGGAGATCTTGAGACGACAGGCGCTAACTACACTGTACTTCGCAATTCGCTTGTCCAGCGTTCGCTTACTCGCTACCTGCCCCATGCGGGTAGCACGAAGTTAGTAAAGGCCTCTGCGAATAGTGTTAATCAGAATCTGCACAGGGGGTTCTCGGTGTGGCGACTCGCCCAGGAGGTGTGGGCGGCCTCTTGCAGTGCCATCGCTTTCAAGATGCCTGAAGCTTCGCGAAAGAAATAAGAAAAAATAATCTAGATCGTAGACCAGGCAAGCTGGAAAGCAGTAGTTTATATGCTACTACTGGATCGAACTTTATTTTCCTGTTGAAGCAAGGTACCAGCCGTAGGTAGTGTTGAACGTTTGCATGGTCCCAGGAACTAAATAAGAACCCCGAGCGGATTGATTGGCTACGCTGAGCCGAGAAAGTGTCTCTCCAAAATCCAGGGTCCAAGTCAGCCCCGCGTTTCGATCCGCTGTGGGAGCAGTTAGTGCATCATCTCAGTAGAAACGGGGACCAGTCCTACTTGCGTTTGACATAAACATTTGGACTAAGATTGCGATTGGGGACAGCTATTCCATCGCTGCTTCGGTCCCAGTCTCTGTGCAAGTCGCAGCTGTACCAGATATCATATCCCCAGCGATGGACCCGAATGAGCAGACAGGCTTATTGGCGGCCCCGGATCTCACCCGGAACTACACGGGCGATGCGCGCGCGGAGAGCGAGGACGGCGCCGCCGGCACGGCACGACGGAGCAGAAAGCCACTCATCATCATCGCGTCCGTAGTCACGAGCCTGGCAGTGCTCGCCGCCGCTCTCTTCTTTCTTCTGCAGACTTTCACGTATCCCTCTCCACGGAAGCCACATCCCGGGACGGACGGCCCAATCCGCATCCTCATCACCGGCAACTCCATCTCCCACGGCCGCGAGGGGGACTACACCTGGCGGTATCGCATCTGGCAATGGCTGCGGGACAACCACGTCGACGTCGAGTTCGTCGGCCCCTTCCGAGGCACCATGGTGGCGGACGCGCAGGTCGCACCGCTGCTCACGCTGCCTCTCACGCCGGCCGACGCGGCATCGCGACCGTCCGTCCAGGTCGGCACCAACGGCGGCTACGCTCTCGACGTCGCACCCGAGTTCCTGCACAACGGCAGCGCGCATTTCTCCGCGTGGGGCAAGCAAGCCGCGCAGGACGTCGACCAGATCGAGGAGCAGGTCCGCGCCTACCGCCCGGATTTCCTGCTGGTGGAGCTGGGCTTCAACGACCTCGGATGGTTCGTCAGCGGGCCCGAGGGCACGCTGGCCACGATGAAGCGCATCGTGGACAACGCGCGGGCCGCCAACCCCGAGCTCAAGGTCGTCATCGCCAACGCGCCGCAGCGCACCCACATGGACTTCCGGGACGACCTGCCCGTCATCACCGCCCAGTACAACGAGCTCCTGAAGAACGCTATTCCGCTGTGGTCGTACCCGAACTCGCCCATCGAGCTTGCCAAGTTCCGCGAAGCGTATTCCTGTAGGTTGCCTTGATTCCCCCCTCCCCTCCTTCCTTTGCTCTCTCCCCCCCTTTCCCTCTCGGTAAATTGCAGCCAGATGCTGAACAGACTCCGCCAGGCGAGCCCGCGCGCTGCGCAGCAGCCTACGACGGGCTCCACCCCAACGCGCTGGGCGAGTACGAGATCGCGTACGCCTTCTCCGAGGCGCTGTACGAAAAGTTCGCCATGGGCCGCGGGCCGCTGGCCGTCCCGCGCGACATCCCCGCCCGCCCCTGCGGGGTGCCGCGGCGCG
>FTLB01044942.1_pt1 | contig 13362 bp, 10 predicted proteins | sample 1658291 | NCBI WGS metagenome assembly FTLB01 (sample SAMEA3914812, study PRJEB12502) | metagenome | biome: forest; material: soil | place: Canada | collected 2011-07-07 | depth 0.1 m
CTCTACTGCAGTAGGTGGTGCGTGCGGCCGATGTAGAGCACGCGGGTTGGGTATAATGATGGAAGAAAAGAGAAGTTATTTGCAGTTGGTGCAAGAGCCTATATTCGACAGCGCAGGAGAGAACAAGTTAGGCAATCGTCTCTTTTAGATGCTCTTGGTAGGTAGGGCAGAGGGATCCAGGGGGTGCTGTGGGGAGGGGGGGAGGGGAATACGAACAGTTGGGACCGCAGGTGCAGTTGGAAGTGCCGGAGCAGTTGCATTCGCCAGCCATCTTGGATGTGAGGTGAGTTCTTCTTTGGGAAGTATGGATTTGGTATCTTGGTAGTTTGAGTTGGAAGTCTGGTTCTTGAGTTATTCGCTGGTGAGAGACAAAGGTCCTGGGATGTCAGACGAGGGAGCAGAGCTCAAGCTTATATAGACTTTGGCTTTGGCTCCAAGTTAGCTTTACGTCAGATATGGGAGGGAGGGGGGGGAGGGAAGGGGGCGACTTGGAAGTGCACCGTCCAGCGGGTTCCTAAGCCACCCTCTCTCGCCTCTCTCTCTCGCCTCTTCTCTAGCTGCGGCATTTGTGCTGAGTATGTGTCCTTTGTTCGCCGTTCTTGGGCTGCTTCCAAGAGAGTGCCTGTCAGCCACTGATTCGGGGGACTACTGTACATCCTTGGTGTGGTGGAGTTGAGCGAGTTTAGTGGCCCACATCGTCTCCCCCAGCACAATGGATCGTTCCGTTTCAGGACGTAACCATCGTCGATGGATCGTTTGTGCGCAGGACTTGGGACCCCACGGCCAAGATTCGAGATCGAGGTCCAGCTTGCGGGGGATTTGCGGTATGCTTTGTATAGGGGCTCTTTCCTCATGAGCTTAGATAGGAAAGTATAGTAGCCTAGACTGCTCTAATCTCATTGAACTGGAGTCGGGACTGCGGATAACGAGAAGTGCGCTGTTTGTGCTTAATTCGCCCCTCCCCATGTCAACACGGACCAGGTATGCCATCCTGAGGTACGCGCCTCAGCCTCCCCCGCAATCATCTCGAAGCCGAGATCCGCATCCCTCAGGAGAGAGAACGGTCGACAGCGACATGTCGAAGGATGTTCGCCACCCCCCACGAGCCGTCACCAGTCAGTCGATTTCCCGTACTGGTGATTCTGCGGTTCCTCGATGCAGCTGCATCACAGGGCTTGCTTGGGCCAACCGCCTCTCACCACGCCATTCTCTACCCCATCCCCCGCGTCTTTGGCCGTTGCCCAGATCTTGCCTCGTAGCAGAATTACGTTTCCATTTGTCCTTTCTTGGTGCTATCGGCGTGGAGGCTGCGAGAGTCTGTCGATGAGACCTCCGGCCATTGCCATGACGTGGGACAGAGCAGTCAGACGCGGGCAGCCCTGGGGAACCTCTGAGGGTCTAGACTATCCTCCCGCGAGCCTTGCCGATCATCTGACTGATCCCACACGTATATGCAGTGTCTGGGACTATGAGGTCAGAGAGAAGCAGCAATGGGGGGAAACAAGCTAGTGGCCGGGCAACAGTCAAGTCGGACTATAGACGCTTCTGTAGACGCTCCTGTTCGAGGATGAAGCTCACAGCCAAGCTGGAGCAGAACGCCTCACTCCAATGATCGATAGCTGCGCAAGGTCTATCCATGAATGCCCCTCGCCTTCTGTGCAGTCTACCTGCGGCATACTGTACCATTGCAACGAAGTTGCAAGTTTCGTTTTCCCTGCTCCACCGTACAGGTTCTCCTGCGAATTAAGTGAAGCAGTTGCATGTGCAACGCATGCACCTGCGTGCATAGTTATGCAGCGCCAAATCTTAAAACCCTCACTATTGGCCCAGGGGCAGCAAAACTTGCTCAAACCCCCCAAAAGCGCACAGCGAATCACTGCCTCCCACTATTTCCTAGTTCGGCCAATGTTCAGCCTCGAATGGCGCCAGGTGTTGCAGGGCAACGAGCAATGGATTCTGGCCATGAATTATCGCCGACCTACCGCAAACAGGTTAGGCCCCAGAGTTGACATACTTTACAGCAGAGACATGTCTCGGAACGCCCCCAAGCTTTTAAGAAAGCTAACCATGATCTGTTATATCTCTTTTTAATTTGGTTTTTGGTTTTGGGGACCCCTCGTACTCAAAGTGTCCGCATCGGGCTAGGCATCTCGGTCTCGGCCTCGGCTTTGGCTTCGTGAAATCCCGGGCTTGGACAGGGTAACAATGCAAAACATGCTCAAAGGCCTCAAAGGATAGGATAATGTACTTGATGCCCCAGAAACAAAAATCACAGCTCGGAATAGAATTGCTTTCGCTAGAAGGCTGCTAGAGATAGAATCGCCGTCAGTCGCAATACAGATAGACACGTGCATGTCCGAGCGCACAGTCTATCACGATATGAATGACGGTGGCTTGTAGCATGAAGCACTGGGGAACTATACGATAGGCGACCAAGGATTTTTGTAGTCTTTCTCTTCTACCATGAGAATATATACAATGTTGCATAAGATAGATACGTTCTGCGCTGAGGAGAGACAACCGGGACGCTGGCACCGGACCCAATCTGCGGCCTAGTGCTACAACGCGGAGCTCGGCCGGCCCCGAAAACGGGATAAGAGAATCGGCATCCGATACCCTGAGTCACGCCAAGACAATAGGGCGCGCAGCAGAAAGGTATCATTTTCCAACCGCCATGAGCCTGATCGTATGCACACTCCAGGCACAGCTGACTATCCCAGCTTTGAAGCTCGCGTTGACGAATAAGATTCTCCTCATCTCGCATAAAGCTATTGCAGCCGCGCGGATCTACCAGCCCAAGACGACAACATGACCGTGGACAGCGCTCCCACACAAGAAACAGCCCAGCCAGCCGTGGTGGGCGTTTCCAAAGCTCGCCCAGCGGCGGCAGATCTCACAATTGTCCGGCTCACCCGCTCCGAAGACATCATCCGCCATCTTTCCTCGCTCCGGACTCTGCTCCAATCATGCGTCAACCCAGAGCCTGCCAAGTCTTCAATCGGCTTCAGAGCTCCACTGATCGATGCCGAAGCCGATGAATACTTCATGCAATGTGCCCGCAAGCTGGGTGAAACGCCGCTGAGTTTCTACATGTTCGTGCTGCTCGGGACGAGCGGGACCGGCGGCCAAGATCCGCCGCCTGTTCTGGGGACCGTCTCTCTCAACACCATTCCCAAGGTCACCCACGGCCACCGCGCCGAGGTATCGAAGCTCCTGGTGCGCTCCGACGAGCAGAGGCGCGGGTATGGAAGGCTCCTCATGGCTCATGTCGAGCACTTTGCCCAAGCGGAGCTGGGCAAGGACGTCTTGATCCTGGACACCTCCACCGAGTTGCCCGCGAGGGCGTTTTACAACCGGCTTGGGTGGACGGAATGGGGTACATGCCCCGAATATGCGGAATTCGCGGACGGGCGAAGAACAGCGACAACCTTTTTTGTGAAGCTTTTGAAATAGAGATGCGGCATGCACAAGGAAAGGGAACGGCATTGTGGGGACTAGGCTGCTCCTAGGCATGGGGATGCATGATTCGGCAGGGTTTTATAGATTATAGAAATAGACCTCTCACTGTATATGCTTCTGTTTCACTTGGGCTTGTGCCACGGTGTAAGAAGCATGAACACGATCTAGATTATAGCTCCGGCTTTTTCAACATAGGCAGTTGTTCTCCGGACATGAGCGAGACTTTGTGCTTACCTCTAGAGGCACCATTTATAATTAAGAAAAGGTAGACTTTCTGTTCGATTTCATATGTTATATTATGGATATTCGGCTACCGGATTGACCTATAAATCCCGGAGCAACCTACATCATGACGTACCGGACGTTTTCCATATGCTTGGTAATGTCTACCGTATATACGTCACACACATCCAGGGCGAAGGTAAGCCCTGCGACGTGTACGATATTTGCCCCAAGCTTCTCCGGCGACGGGGTCTCCAGAGACCTGTCTGGCCACCGCCCCAAGGACGGGCTCGTCACCATGTACGCCTCCTCTACAGGGTCCTGCGACGAAACCTCTTCATCATCCTCGCTCTCATCCGTCCATGTGCACATAGGAGAGTCTGCGTGCGTCGGAATAGCTCGCGGGGTAAAAGCCGCTGATTCGCAGTCGCTCTCCAAGGCGCATTGGTGCAGGGTTCTTGCCCCTTCCAGCGCCTTTAATTTTTCCTGCACGGCGGACCTCACCGCCTGCTCAAATAATAGGAGATCAGTCGGCGTCCCTGCTGCTGCGGTGGCCGGATGTACTCCGCTCTCGCGCGATGCGGCCCTCAGATGCTCGAACCAATGTTCCTCTGCGAGCACGTAGTGTCCTCTGCTCTCACCTTTTGCCCGTCCAGGCCGCACCACCCGGGATGGTCTCTTGATCGGCGTCGCGACTTTCTTCATCTTGGCCGCCCGTGCGGGCTGGCTTCGCGTAGGGCGTCTTGCGGGCGGCAGCAGCGCTCTTCCCTCCCGTGCCATCGCCTCTTCGTCCTCCTCCTCCTCCCGCCAGCGGCTCTCCCATTTCTGGTAGCAGCTCGGCCGTCTCTCCGCCGGCCACACCCATACGCGCCGCGCCTGGAGCCAGTGGTCCAGGCGGCTCACCTCGGCCTTGTACCAGGCGCGTACTCTGATGTTGAAGTCGTCGTGCGTGTAGACCTCGCCGCGCCGCAAGGAGCGGAGATCGTGGATGAGGGAGCCCTCGTCCCAGTAGTACCGGCTGATGGGGTTTAGCAAGTGGACTGTCTCCTGTGCTGACCCGTCGATGGCAGAATCCGGCTGTGTCGAGGCAGATACTTCGAGCCGAGGGCTGTGATGGTGGTTACCACGCCGGCACGGCGGTACTAAATGGCATGAAATGGAGTAGAGACCGGCAAAATGCTTTTCCTCACCTGAGCCCATTTTTCTTCTTTTCCTGGGCTTAGTACTATGACTTCGGTATCCTGATTGTTGAACACAGTCTAGGTACGTGAGAAGAGCGTCTGGAATTGAGTATCAGAAGAGAAACAAATACGAGAACGGGGCAGCCTGAACTGGCGGTTGGGCTTAGATTTATCTAGGGGAGGGTGAAGCCGAATCGGTTTTCACTGAGAAAAGGTGGTCTTGCATTGTTAAACTCGTTCAATGCTTCTTTGAGCATTCAACAATAGGGCCAGGATCCTTTTCATGGCTGCTAGGTATATCAAACAAAGATGGCAGTAGGGATGATTCACCGCCCCGTCTAATTGGATGCATCGTACTATTTTTAATGTCTTTGGATCTCTTGATATCGTGTCTCAGGATCAGTGTACCATAAACATCTGTGGATGGAAGTTGGGAAGGGAACCTTCACCTATTGCAAGATTAGGACCCCAAACATTTTCCTAGGGAGCTTCCTGAACAACACGTCAAGTCTGGTATTTTAGAGATACTGGAGATATTGCGCAAGCCATGATCCTCAATGAAGTCGACTCTTGATCCAACTATGTCTTCCTGGTTACGGTCGAGAATGCCGCAGGAACTTGTCAAAGGAGTTGACAAAAAAAGGAAGCTGACAGTCACGCTCGAAAAAGGCAACCCAGGTCTGCGACAAGTATACTAATTTATTTAATTTCTTAAAATGCAGACTGCCAAGGATAGCTTTATTTGCGTAGCAATATTGTACTGCATCCACAACGGCCCCGTGCATGCAGGCTTGTTGCCCAAGGGTAGACCGAGTCTCGGGTCCGAAAGTATCCACCTTGGTGGGAGCATACGACCAAGACTCCGGGCGAGCAGGCATACCTAGAGCCCGAAAGACCCGACAGGTCCGGACTGTGGTATAAAAAAAAACCTCGTATGGGCGAGCTAAATTACTTGTAACCATCTGGCCGGTTTGCAGTGACAATCCACTTAGGCTGGCAATGAATGCTTTTCACCGCATTTCAAGCCGCTGGGCTATACTGAAATCGAATATAAGAGCAGAGCTGAAAGGGTTGGGCCGCGGGCGATAGCCCCGGTACTTCCGCATGTTGCATCGAGAATCTCGCCGTGCGTCGAGTCACACCGCAGCGGCGCGAGCTGGTGCTGGCTTGCTCGCCCCGGCGAGAAACACGCGATAGTTTCAGAAAGAAAACCGTAGTACCGATTTGAGCGTTTTTGAACGTGCTTAAAGGTTTCCTACAGAGATCCCCAAGGATCGCGCAATGGCAAACGTGGATCAAAGATTCATATATATACCACAGCGTTGCATCATCCTGCTTCGCCGCTGCAATTTTACCCGGCGGGTATTTTCCTCCCAAATTCGGGGCGGCCCGATTTTCGGGGTACAATACAGTGCCTCCTAGCGTCGTGGGGCCCCTGATGGAGTAAACAAGAATGAGCATCTGGCGCGGATGGAAATGCTGTTTCGTTATATCCGATCTCCACAATCAAGTCCCAAAGTCTCGGTCTCGTAGGCTTTCATGTCGCTTATCTTTATTTCCAAGACCAATGGGAGGCGGCCTGCATTGGAGGGGTAGAGCCAGACTCTAGCTGATAGGATGTAGATACCTACACTGCATAAGTTACAGCCACTTGTAAGGACGTGGGAACCTTGATACCTTGAGAGCACCAGCCGATCTCTAGGCTGCCTAGTCCGAAAATCTGGCTAGGAGTAGAGGCACCCAGGCCTGTACAACGACAGTGACTTGTTAGCCCACGATGCGGCTCTGTGCGATTGCCCATGACTGTAGTATTCGTACCTATCCGCTGAAATGCTCGAACCTTCATTAATTCGCCATAATTCGCCGCTCTTCTCAAGACGCTGGGTAAGGAACTTGCTTCAGAAGTGTATATTGAAAAACCTCAGCCTTCTTTCGCATTGGTTAATTGCAGTGCTGTATGCCTTTGCCTCATACAATTTGCGTATCTCTACACTTATCGCAGTAGCTCAGGCGCGAAAATGGCTATATAGAGCTATGTAGGGCATGAAAAACCCGGGTCTCTAGTCTTTTCTTTGCCTTGGGAGGGGGCCTTGAGAAGTCGTTCGCTTCGGATCGGAATGGCCCGAAAGATGCGTCCGCCTTACAGATCAAGACCATCCGGACTCTAAGCGTGGCCCTGAACCTCCAGCTCTGAACCTCCGGCCCTAAACCTCCGACTCTGCAAATATATCCTACATTACAGCCTCGGCGAAGGCTGAGTGCCAGCCGGTATCTCCTTGACAGGTGTGACCGGTCGCTTTGTCTTACCGCTGAAGTCGTATTCCACCCAAGGCCCCAGAATGTTCCGGACGCCCTCAAACAGCGCAGCATCCTTGGCTACTGCCCCCTCATCAAGCGCTGTCCATTGGTCCAGACGATCCGGCGTGGAGCAGCCAGCGGGTGCTCGGAGGATGCGTTTGGCCGTCTCAATATTCTGCTCTAGCTCCGAGGTGCGGCTGATTCCGGTTATGGTCGACACGGCCAGATCCGGCGTGCTGATGAGCCTTGCGCGGGAGACGGCGAACCGCAGCGCGACGGACGACAGCGAGTCGCCCCGTTCCGCCAACCAGTCGGCGGCTTTCTGCGCCGCGGCCCGCAGGCCCTTCGGGGCCGGGTGCCAGTCCCCCGTGAGACCGGTCGGGATGCCGCCGTCTCGGAGCAGCCCGACGGCCAGCGGGCTGGAGCAGAAGACGGCCTTGACGCCGGCGCGTCGGAACATGGCGAGGCCGCGGCGCTCCAGCTCGGTGTTCTGCAGCGTCAGGGTGGCCCAGCACTGGATGACGTCGACGGGACGGCCGTAGGTCTCGCGGACGACGGTGGCGATGCGCGCGAGCGTGTCGAGGTCGTAGCCCGAGATGCCTACCCGACGTATGGCGCCCGTGGCGGAGAGCTCAAAGAGCACGCCTACGGCGCGGACCGCGTCTTCGAGAGCCACGAACTCGACGTCATGGCAGAAGACGACGTCCAAATACGACGTCTTGAAGCGCTGAAGGGATCGCGCGACAGACTGTCGGACCCAGTCTGGCGAGTAGTTAAACTGCTTCTCGGTGATGCGACCCACTTTGGTCATGATGGCAAAATCCCCGCGCGAGTATTTGTTGGTGATTTCAGGATGTGTGAGGGCCGCACCCATCAGCTGCTCCGACGGCTCGTAGTAGGGCGAGGTGTCGAATGTCCGGACCCCCAGTTCAAACGCCCTGAGCAGGATCTGGCGGAGAGGAAGGGACTCGGGCTTGGGGTGAAGCTGGTAGCTGAACCCAGCGCCTCCCATCACCAGGGGAGGGAGTGAGGTGATGTCTCCCATCTCTGCGTGGTGTGCAAAGGTTCAAGGCAAGAGAGAGGGGAAAAGTTCAAACTACCGAGCAATGGTTGCAAGAAACCGCCACTAAGAACCGCCGCAGACCACCAGGCCTAGAGAGCAAACGGAGTGTAGGCAGCGACAGTGACCCAAGTAGGCAATACTTCGTCGCTCCCGGTTGGTGGTAGGTAGAAGTAGACAAAGTACGAGTCTCTCCGGCGCTGCATAAGAAGGATGCTAAGTCCTGCCGGGGCGAGCAATGGGTTAAAAGATGTTTCTGGCATGAGGAGCCATTTCCAATTCCCAGGCTCCCAGGCAGGGAACGCTCTCCTCTCTCGTAGCAGCAACTTGCGACCCCGATAGGGCGGCCGTCGGGACGATCAGGCTATCTCTCCAATCAAGCAAATCCCCCGTGAATCCCGATTTTCGCGACGGATCCACCAAACACCAGTTCCGTCGGTACAATTCCGTGGCCTGTTGCTGGCTTGGTTGGGCCGCTTGGCTAGCGCCGCAGGCCCATATATTTATTTCTTGGACGGCGACCGACGACTAATTAACTCGATTGAGTAGTGGGTTCGCATACAGCATATTCGAGCTCCCTTCAACCGTGGGGTATTTGGGAGGAAGCGAATGCTGGAGTAAGACTCTGATGGGCCTGGCCGCTAGAACAATCTCTCTGTCCCGGGCCACGGGCTTTGGCTACGACGGTCCCCAACTTTTGCTGGCCAATCACCAAGCCCCTGGGCCGTTTTCCCCCTGTTCCAAGGCGCTGAAGAGGTATAAATTGGATACCTTCCGAAGGATGGTACTTTTAATACAGTAGTCCGTAGATCGTAACTGTACCTTGGGTGCCTACCTAGGAAATGGTATCAGAAGCCGTATGCTCCGGTAGGCGTGATGATGGTGCGGGACGACTCTGGGCCTACCTTTTCCCGGGTACGCTGCCTCTAAGCTGGAGCTGCCCAGATAGAGCTGGATCCTTATCGGGATCAGAGGCGTGGCTCGTGGTGCTTCGCAGTCAGCGCAATCGAACCTGATTAGTACAGAAGTCAACAATCTTCGCCAGCTAGCTTGGGGTGTGTAACATCCAGCACTATTCTTTGCGGCAATGAGAGCAGATGGCGTCCGCATACTACCCGCAAGTTCACGTCATCTACGAATACGGCGTAACACTGGACCTCCGACCATCGCATCTCCTTCTAAGGCGATGCTAGGCTGGCTCAGCGGATGACCGCATGAGCTATGCTGGGGTGAGACGATTTCGGCGTTTTTGCATTCGAGAGCGCAAGCGAGGTATAGTCCTATCCAACCACGACACATGTGTATGACAGCAAAAGAGCACAAGAATGAGAGAGATGAGTAGCATTAAAGTGGTGCTGAATAGCCGACGCCGTGGGGCTGATCTTAGAAATCATGGCCCATGATTTTTGGTATTGATACATGCTCAATGATTGAGGTGATATTACACGCTGTGTGCAGGGGAGCTGCGGGAAGCTCCTTGTCGCTCGGACTAGCCTCTCTACAGCTCCAGGCCGGCGGCCGTGATCGTGCGTCGTTCTGCCGTCTATTCGATGCCCACTCATGCCAGGGCCTTCTCGTTTTGCGGATCTGGTGGTGCCTGCGGTTGGTAGAGACATGTTAGCACACGAAAGGTGCATCCGTGAAATGGAATGGTCTGCTGGAGATATGGGGGAAGAAGGCGGCCGACTTACTTCTAACTTGGTAGCACCCGCAAACATCTTCTGGAAACCAATACCAACACCCTCGATTACCGCAAGCAATACCGCGCATCCGATGGCACCGTTCCTCGCCGCCCGGAAGCCACCTCGTATCGCTAGAGATCCGCCTGTCAAAAATCCCGCCGCGATAGCGTTGAATGGGTCTTCCTTTTTTCGTACGCCCTTGACGGCACAGTCGAATGTGCTGAAGAGACCTCCCCATACTCCGAAGTTGCCGCCCAATACAGGCGCACGCATCTTGATCGCTGTCAGGGCGCCTATCCGTCGCTCGCCGTACGGGCTGTTGCGGAAGCCCTTGATGCCGTGCCACACCGTACCGCCTATCGCCTGCAGAAGGAGGGAATGTCAGTGGAACTGGATCATGGGAAGACGAGGGTGGGCGAAGGAGAAGAGAGCAGTGGCAACGGCACACTGCTTGAGGATCAAAGTACGTACACCCATGGCGAAGGCACCGCCAAAGTCATTGAGAATGACCCATGGGCAGGGATCTCTTGTGTGATCGAGACTCATTCTGCTCTGGTGGCGGAGGCGATGTGGAATAGGTTGAAAGTTGGGGAGGAGGAGGATGGGAGAGAAGCTTTGTGACGTGAATTGTCGCGCGACAAGATCTTTTCATGTGAGGCTTAGGTTGCTCTTCTTTTTTTTTCTTTCCCCTACGCACTGACCATCTCCAGGCTTTAGCGTCGCTGTGGCACGTCACGCCACTCAACGCAGCCGTTCGGGCGACGGGGATCCACTCTGCCGGGAATTTCCATCTCCCACGGCTCCGATAGACCGGTTCTATGAGGAGCTACGTAGTATTCTCCGTACCAAATTTTTTTCAGGAATTTATTAAACAATGTATAGGCACATTAGGTACACTCGTCACCTGGAGCTGAAAATAATAAGAGTGAAATGTCCAAAGATTCTCTCATCGCGTGTCCATGAAACTTCTCATTTGTGGTAATCTATCAAGCTGTCCCTCCTCGCCGATTCTCGGAGCCACTGATACTCGTAGGTTTCTCTATTGGAAGCGAAAACCTACACGAGTTCGAAGTTTCTTTTCCAAATCCAATCTGTTCAACTGAAACGGCGTTAAGGGGGCAGTCAGCGTTTCTCCTTTTAATGCTAAGATGAGACAGGGAATATTCCTCACCCACTCTGAAAAACTAACATGTTCGGGATATCTTGTTATGTCTCTCCCCATGACAACCGTACCAGCTGGCACTAATTCAAGGTGTCTTTCATCTGTTCCTTCTTTCAAGGCTGCTAGTTAGCTCCCATTTACCGTCGCAGTAGGCACTCTATACCTACTGCCATGAGAAGGTCGAGCAAGCAAACGTTGGCAGCCTTCAAACTTAATGCTCAACATCATTTCGTGGGTGGTCTTCTGCCCATTTTGCCCTCAGAGCAAACTGGCCCTGATCTATCAGGAGCAGAAGCACCCCGACAATTGTCGCGATGATAGGGCTGATGGCAAAGATGATGGTGGCGATAGAGAATCCCGAGCTGACTTGAACGAACACATCCCAAGTCTTGTCCCCGAGGGCTGCAAGGACCACTTGCATCGACGACAGAATCAACGACAAGATTGCGAAGATGAACACCAGAGGGGTGACGTAGTACTGGATACGCTGGGTAGTCTGCCAGAGCTGTTCCTGATAGTTCCATGGCAGATGCGACTTTGAACCGACTGGAGAGACGGTATGAAGGAGGCGGAAGATGCGAACCGCCCAGTTCAACCGGGTGAGCCGAAACTGCCCATAGTGATAGCGATGGGAGACATCATCGTCATGGATCGAGCGAAACGGCTTAATGAATTTCTGGAAGCGCTGAAATGAGACGTATTTCGGCAACAGATTTGCCTGCTGGGCGATGATGAAATCGGACTCGTGCCGTATGAGCAAACCGTAGCTACGGAGAAAACCAAGCGCCGCTCGATGCTTGTCGTACCGAGCGCGAGCTTGCGCGGGTTGTCCAGTAGCTGGGGTGATAAAAGCTTGCCATATCGCGTGATTAAGGAGATAATCCGGTAGAGGCTTGATATATATCGTGCCGTAGTACCACACAAGGTGGAGCTTAGGATTCTCCGTCGCGAGGATGAGGCGTTTCTTTATCACCTGTTTGTGCAGCGGGTCAATATGCGATCCTGCCTTGCGAGCTACTAGCCATAGATGGGGATATATCTGATCCAGAATATCGGTTTGAAGGTCGCTTGCAAAGCAATCATTCCACTCTGCCTCGGTGTCTTCGATGCCGTGTCGAATAGCCAAGCTGGCCCTGGAATCTCGATTCAGCTGGTCATTCATTGAAAAGAGGGGATGTGCATGCGCGCCGGCCATGTTTGCCATCGTTGCATTGACCCGAGGTTGTTAGGAAGTATTATGGAGAGCCAATAATGATAATTTGCTTCGGTATTTCTTAGAATATTTTTTATAAAAACAAAACAAACAGACAAAATACGCATCAAAAACAGTTCGAGGTGTGTCAAATTGAAAATGGCGCTGGCTGCCTAGGAGCTGAGAGAAACTGATTGACCAGAGCTGAGAGAAACCACCCACGTCACGTGTGATCCAATGATCGTTGAATAATCTGGAAGGGGAAGAGGCTGGAACAAGCTATAATTAAACGTGACGAAGTATTTCTACGCGGTAGATATATGTATTAGGAGTTATATCTTGGCTTTAGAGGAAAGGCCACGTCTAAGATAATGCTACGATCTAGATCTTTAGGCAGGCATAAGGATAGGGCAGTTTATCGAAAAATAATTATCTAAGGTTAAGTAGGGTTAAGATCATCTTGGTCATTAAGCCGCTAGTTAACTCTGTACCGTAAAGATGAGAGTAGCATGTAAAGTATAAGGCTGGTGCACCAAATTGTAAACCCGGGACGTAGAAAATTTATCATAAACTTATAGAAGTATAATAGAATTTGGCCAAGTTGTCGCCTTTGGAAATATGTGGTGATGTGTGTAGCATTGTGTAAGTGGGGGTTTTGTCTGCAATTTGAGTCAGGGGATGAGAGTACCAACATGATACTAGCGGGCTGCCGTATTAGGAAGGCTACTGTTGGTTGCTCCTCCGCTGAAATTGGACTTTCCTCAGCGCTCCATATGAGTCAAAGTCCAACAACTTTTGCAGTGCACTTGTCAATAAACCATGCCATCATTTATTGGCAACTCTTCTTGGCAGCGTCAACCTCAGTAGGAAAGGCGATATCGTTCCAAGGCAAAAGCTACCTAGTCAAGTTATCCTTCTTTCCTCATACTCACCCAGCACCTTTGGAACACCGACAAGGACGAGATGGGCATTTTGGATCTTCCCAGCGAGCTGGTTCATCGCATTTTATATTTTTGTGTCCTTTCACGCTCGACGAAAAAACATGTAGTGGATCGTTGCCTGAGACTCAAGCTTGTTTGCAGTGAGTTCCCCCCCCCCCCCCCCCC
>FTLB01008213.1_pt1 | contig 13360 bp, 8 predicted proteins | sample 1658291 | NCBI WGS metagenome assembly FTLB01 (sample SAMEA3914812, study PRJEB12502) | metagenome | biome: forest; material: soil | place: Canada | collected 2011-07-07 | depth 0.1 m
GGGATGGTCTTCTGCAAGGACTTTCGTTCGTATCGCGACAACGTGTTTCAGCAGTTTAAGCGCTTCCTTGACCTGTCCGTTTGCTATATATGCCCCGGCGAGCACGTGTTGCGATGCTAGTCGGTCGGGATGGTCTTCTGCAAGGACTTCCGTTCGTATCGCAACAACGTGTTTCAGCAGCTTAATCGCTTCCTTGACCTGTCCGTTTGCTTGATATGCCGTGGCGAGCTCGTGTTGCGATGCTAGTCGGTAGGGATGGTCTTCTGCAAGGACTTCAGCTTCTATCGCGACAACGTGTTTCAGCAGTTTAAGCGCTTCCTTGACCTGTCCGTTTGCTTGATGTGCCCTAGCAAGCTCGTGTTGCGATGTTAGTCGGTCGAGATGGTCTTCTGCGAGATTTCTATTCCTCCACTCGCAAGATTCCTGTAGCCAGACAAGAGCTTCTTTCATTCTCCCATCAACGTATAAACACCTCCCGACCTTCAGACAGAGCTCGCTCTTCTCCTCTATACTTTGGCATTGTTCGTCTTTATCTATGCAAGCTACGTGCGGCAGATAATTGCGCCAGATCTCACGATTCGCGTAATCGTCGAACGGAAAGACTTCAGACAGGTGTTTCAATGCCGCCTTACTCGTCTCTGCGTCACGGCCCTTCTGACTAATCCATATCTTAGTCGCCAAATGGACTAGCCTATGCATGTCAAGCTTCATGCCATCGTCTCTTCTCTCCAGAAACGAGTATGAGCGGAGTGTGCCGATAGCTATTGCCAACCGTGCTTCGGGATAAGCTCGTGGTAGAATGGAGCACGGAATTGCCCTCCAATCGATGCGAGATATGAAAGCGAGGAGATCTGCCGCCAATGGATCGTGTTTGAGAATCTTATTAAATGTTATCGTCCATGTCTTGGCGATTGCATTTGTCAAGTTCTGGTATCGTGTCTTGTCGCCAAAATCCGTGCTCATGATAGCAACAGCATCTTGCTCTGTGCTCTTCAATAGCCGCAAATACTCAGAGATGGAGCTTTTGTTTGTGTTGATAAATGCTGCCGCCTGGGTAATAGCCAACGGGAGGTATTCCAGCTCTGCCAGAAGATTCATCATCTCGTGCTTGTAAGAAGGGCTCTTCTGAACCAACAACTTCTCCAACAAGTCCATCGTCTCCTGTCCCGTCATCTTCGATATCTCAACCACGTCGCTGCCCGCCAGGCGTTGCGCTACGCCTCCGTGTCGCGTTGTGAATATAATCAAGCCATCATCGCTTTCCGGTAGAAGAGCCTGTAAGCCTTCTGTTTGCTCGAGCCCACAAAGTAAGTCCAGGTCGTCAGCGTTATCGACAATTAGCAACCACTTTCCTGCGCTCTTTGCGCATAGCCGTTGCCGTACTAACACTTTGACGTCTTCTTTGCTCTCCTGCCTCTCGTGTATTCCTAATGCTCTTGCTATCTCCGTGCAAGCCTGCTCAAAAGTCTCCATACTCGACGCTTGTACCCAGAAGATGGAGAATTCCGGATAGTCTTCCTTGACAGAGTATGCGAACTGTAGCGCGACTTGTGTCTTGCCGATTCCACCAAGGCCGCTGATCGCCACCTTCTGGCAATCTTGACTCACAAGCAGCTTTTGTTTCAGCGTACCCAGCTCTGCATTTCGGCCTACAAACTGGCGATTTCGTAGGAAGGGGAGGTAGAAACTACGCTCTGCGGCGTGTGAGTCTTGTTCCACCCTGTAGAGCTGCGCTGGCCACACTAACCTCGTGTTGCTTCATCGATCGTCTGTGTCTTCAGTACATCTGCCGTCGGTATCACTAACAGCAGCTCCTTCGCGTATGCTGCAGCAGTTCGGGCTGCGTACGGTTGCCATCTCTTGTTCTTATGCGAGTCGGCGTAGTCGCAGATCCCACGAATTACTAGGCACGGGAAATTGTTCATCAGGCCTGCCGCCTCCATCTCGAAGCAAAGCACTCCTCCGAACTCCGAGCTGACCTTGTCTCGCGTCCTACCGTCTCTCATCACCCGGTTCCCCGACGCGATCGTACCGTAGTGAACCACAGGTATCCTTTCCATCCTTTCCTCCCTCTGCACCTGTTGCGTATTTTTGCATGATGCACAGTTTCCCTCTCCCTCATGATCGTACTCTGCCTCAAACAACACATCGCTCCCAGCTTCGTCGCGGGCGAACTTGGGAAGATTGCTGAGCTTCGACAGGTGAAGCGCAAGATTGCTTCTACCTAGGTCGTAGTTGGCTTGAAGCTTCGTGACCGCGCTAAGGAGGACTCGGGGTGGAGTGTTGAGGAATCCCGTCCGCTCGAACTTGTTTGGCGTTGACTTGCCAAAGTCGTACTGGATCACACCGCCGAGGCCCTTCTCCGGTTGGCTGACAACAATGTCCCCGAGCCGAATGTCAGCATCCTTGCTTGGAACGCCGCCTCCGATTCCTACCATCAAACCAAATCGAATCGCCGGGAACGAGAACTTCATCTGCATAGCGACGGCTGTAGCAGGGGCGATGCCGGTCTGGCCGGCCGGTAGGCCTGCAAGGACGACATTGTGCTCACCGATGCGGCCCAAAATGTATATATTTGCGTCTTCACCGTTCTGAGGGAGGTCTTGGTACTCTTCGTCAAGCATTCGCCGAGCTGCAGCAAGCTCGATGTGCAAGGCGCAGACCCAGCCCACTGTGAAGTCGTTGCGGCCGAGGCGGCGCGCCATCTTGCTTGAGTGTCAGTCAAAACGTCCGACAAATGGCTCTGGGCTTTCCGCTCTACTTTAAAATGGATGACAACTAGAACTGAGTGCCAAAACGAGCTTTTATGAGCCTGGCTTCGAAGCTCAACTATGTTGCAGTCTTCGCCGTGTTCACCTTCAGCGTTGCGCCTCACGTCCCAGCCAGGCGCTAATCCGCATATCTGACTGGCCAGTCGAAAAGGATCCAGGGCTGCTGTTGTCGCGTGACGTCGAATCGCAATGAGCCACGTATTCTCGCCAATCGCTTCTCACTCCGGCACGGGCAAATCTGCGTCGCAAATTTACAACAGTAACATTGCCTTTGCCGCATTTTGGGCAATTCATCTGCGCTATTGGAGATTGGCGCGCGGAGATTCTTCTTTGCCGCCGTAGTGACCTTTGGAGTTGTCGAAGCTGCGTCCATACCCGCGCTGCCCAGCGCGATCCCGCTGCATTCAAGGAGTGCCAGCCGGCTGTAAGAAAGGCAGGACGAGGAGCTATAAAGAAATACACCACCGCCTTAGAGAGCCTCGTTCCCCAGCAGAAGACGTCTATCGGCTTTCCTGTGCCAGAGCGACGCGTGCACCAAACGAGATATATATAATCTTCAGTCTGCAATGCCCGGAAGGATTCCATTCGCTTTGAACGTTTTGACACCAGCAGTTTTTGTTGAGCTACTCAAGATCGTAGCCATATCTTATCACCACCGTACCAGCCGCCCGATAAGACGCCTGCTACTCCGGATTGCGGACCTTCGCAGCACGCTAATCGCTGCACGGCTCTGGGGCGTCATCGAAAGCCTGCTTCAGCCTGTCACAAAGCGGCGAGAGCGACAAGAGGACCAGGAGAGTAGGCGAGAGGGGAGACGCGTAGGGGCCTGGGGTATGTGGGAATTTCGCGCCCAAGTTACTTGTAGTGCATCCTGTTAGGCCGGGGATGGCATGAGTACTCAATTATGCTGTGTGAAACGGCCCCACAATGACTTTGTTCTAGAAATCATTACAAAGCTACATGCGGAAGCTAAACCTGAATTTTATTGTAAGATGGGGAGATAAGAGAGTTCTACCATAACTCTTGTGACACCTCTTACACCAGCAATAGCATTGCATGAACGCTAGCTGTTACGGACATGGATATCAATTCGCCTGGATAACCTGGGGGGTAGATTTCTACGTCCCTATTCGACCTGGTAGTTCAGCCATGAAGTATCTTCAGTCCCGAAGAATAAATTGTCCGACTCCAACCCGAGGTCGTGGATGAAATCTTGAAAGTAGGTATTTGGTAGCCCATCCGCAACCAGGCTCTGCCCCTCGCCGGGCTGCGGCTGCGTGTCCATGATCCTGCTGGCGATTGATTGGAACGTCGCAACGTACTGCTGGCAGGAAGGGCTGAAGTGCTCGTGTGCACGAAGAGCCGCCATCGCTTTGTTCCAGGCGGGCAGCACCATGGGCGCGAATAGATCCGCTCGCAGCATGGCCGCAATGAGTATGGTCGATGCCGTGTGCAGGTAGAAGACACGATGCCACCAGGGGAGCAGCCCGAAGGTGTCCCCCGGGTTATGATGGCTCTGGATGACATCTATTATGGCCTGGGCCGTGTCTACGCACAGAGAGGCGCCGTCCTTCAGGGCTCGGTGTCTCAATCCCTCGTGATCGAAGGATGGAACATCAGTCGAGGCAGGGAAATGGGAAAAACAGAGACGTGCCAGCATCGGCCTGAATAGGAACAACCGGCAGTGTAGATAGCTGAAGATGAGGTGTGAGTACGTGTCTGACTGGCCGGAGCCGGAGAATGAAGAGGAAATGGGGGGTCTCCCTTACCGAAGGCGGAGAAGGAACGCCCGGACGTATGCAACTCGGTCGGCCCCTTCTCGCGCAATCTCAAGTCTAAAGGGTTGCGGCATGCTCTTGTGCCACCTATCCACGCAGGCATCGAGCTTCATGGCTGTATTGCAATAGTGTTCGTCGTTGTGATACAAGCGAGGCAACCCCAGTTTCTCCGCCAGACTGGATCTAGGAGGGAGCTGAGAGAGCATCACATGGTTGGTAATCTCATATCCCTCGAGGCTTTTGGTAACGTATTGCTCGTCAGAGGACCCCTTCTTTGGGTCATCATCTCCATCGTCGAACAAAAATATAGCTCCAATAATGGGCGCCGCCACTGAGTTTCGCCCTAGCGACCACGATAGCGACCTTTTTCGGAGTCAGTAATAAGGATTGGGTCGGTCGTGCCAGTCTCTGCGTACCTGTGGATGAACACAGCGCACTGCCATACCCTCTTTCGTCGGCGTTTGACGTGGGGCGGTAATGGCAAGCCGCCGCTGCAAGTCCGATCTATATTGTGCAACCCAAGATTCTGTGCGATACACACGGCAGAAGAGATGGCCATCCAGCATTGATTTGGATTGCTAGTACATTGCAGATAGCGCGCCATCAGAAGCAAGCACTGGACAATCTCGATGGACCCGGCCTCCCAAATGATGTTCTCGGGAGGGAGCAGATCCCAGGCTCTGTTGAAGAATGTGTTACTTGCCTCGTCTCTCTTCTCGGACGATAGCTCTTCCTGCGTCTGCGTCGCCAAGGCAAATATTGTATTGATCGTAGCGAGGAAAACGCGCTCGTCCGTGTCCAGGGTCGTACCGGCAAATAAAGCCTCGTACGAGAGCGAAAAGCGCTCTCGGTCGAGGAGCGGCTCCGTGGGCTGGATGTACCGCCAGTATATGTCCATCAAGTAGTCTGCGTGTTTCCGTTGGGGCAATACATAATCCGCGTGCTGGTTATTTGGATTTGCTCTCACGCGCCGGCGAACCGGTCCGAACAGGGGAGCATTGGCCATGGGCATCATGAAGGGGCCTAGCTCGGAACGGATCCCGAGCCGTGCGTCGAGCGCCGAGTTGACTTCTCCGGCAAATAAGCCATGTGCCCCAGAGCATTGCGTGTCCTGGGCTTGGCGCGGAACTGGCTGCTGCAATGCGGCGGAGACAGGGCTATCCGGGATTACCATCGAAGGAGTCGGCTTGGTCCTTATATGACCCTCCCCTGATAATTTCTCGGGGCCGATAGCTGGACGCTCATACGAACAGCTGTCCCGAAGGCCAGGCCTTCTCTGGCAATGGCTACATGCTAGGGAACCTCTTGTTAGATCCAAATCTGCCTCGCGATTACTCATATCCCGAGTCCGAAGCGGTGCAGAAGTAGCCTACCTGGTTTCCCTCCATCGCAACGAGCTTTTTTTATTCTGCAGTTTTGACACGCGGTGGCAATTTTCAGCCTCCTCTTCATCGGTCGAGCGCCTAGTTGCTGTCTTCTCTCGTTTTGATGCATCATGCCGCGGTTTCCATACACTTACCTGGAGGAGGCAACTTTACATGATGCAAAGGTATTGTAAAAGTTGCCCTACGCCGATGATGTTCATAGTCGTAAGTCGTTACGTCCAGCGAATCAAGGGAGGTTCCGGACCGGAAGAGACTTTTGCTGGACAACTGAGCTAGGCCAATGATGAGCAGATCCGGAGTGTCTGTGTCCCACTTTATTCTGTGGGTCAGAGCAAAGGGTATTATCGCCGTCTACAAGGTGGTTTCAACATCTGTGACTCAAAGCAGGAAATTATTTGCTTCTAAGAAATGGCTATTAGTTACTGCTGACATTTATTGGAGAATAATTTGCTTGATAAGCGAGAACGGTTTCAAACGTGCGGGTGTGCGGCCAGAAGCATCTCGACAGGTGACTTAGAACCAGCGGTGGGAGAAGAGGAGCAACTCCTCGAAGATGGTCTCAGCTGGTAGAGATTGGCAGAACTTAACTCGACTTGCTTTCCTGTATCTTACAACCCAGAATTTCCCTTCTGGCATCTATTTACTGCTTGATTCCCATCAAGAAACCGAGCGAAGGCCCACAGAAGAACTCACCGAGACAAGGATCCCAAGAGGGCATTTGTGATCTTCTTGAATGACATGCGTCCCGGCCAATTAGACGAGGTTCCGGGTTCCTGCCAGGCTCGGAATCGTTCCGGCCCCTGACATAACCACGAACAGGGTGGGATTTATTGAGCTGGATGAAGTTCCCATACCTATACACGTATATATAGATACATGTATATTCATTTATATGCCTGCTAACCGTAGGCCTTCTTCATCTCACGCTGTGCGTGGTGCATATGGTGTATATCGACTCTCCACCTATCACTGCTCTATTATTCAATCCCGCGAATCGATGACTTCCCCCAATATGGAGAAACAGCCACCTGACGCAGCCGCCGCTCCCAGCTACCAGGGAAGCGGCACAACGGACGATCCCTTTATTGTCGAGTTCGGGGAAGGAGACGCTGAGAATGCCATGCTTTTCCCGTCCTGGAGGAAGTGGCTGATCACCGCCATCGTCACCTTATCGGTCTTCGCAGTCACGCTCACCTCGTCAGCCTACTCCGCCTCGGCCCAGCAGATCACCGAGGAGTTTGGTGCGAGCGACGAGCTCTTCGCGCTCGGCATCGCTCTCTATGTGCTCGGGTTCGCCATCGGGCCCCCCCTGTGGGCGCCTCTGTCCGAGCTCTACGGGCGACGCATCTGGTTCATCATCACCCTCGGCCTCGTGGTGGCGTTCGTAGCCGGCGCGGCTGGCTGCAAGTCGATGGCAGCGCTCCTGGTCTTCCGGCTTCTGGCGGGCACGTTTGGCGCGTCTCCGCTGACCAACGCGGGCGCTGTCATCGCCGACATGTTCCCGCCGGCCCAGCGTGGGATCGCCGTTTCCATCTTCTCGGCCGCGCCTTTCCTGGGACCAGTCCTAGGTCCGATCATGGGAGGATTCATGACCATCACCGTCGGGTGGAGATGGGTGCAGGGCGTCTGTGCCATATTCGTCGGCGTCGTCTGGATCGGCGGCATCTTCCTCATCCCCGAGACGTACGCGCCGGTGCTCCTCCACAAACGCGCCAAGAGGCTGGCACGCGAGACGGGACGGTCCTACATCAGCATCCTCGAGAAAGATACCGGAGGCGTCGAGCTCTCCGAGGTGTTTGGCAAGGCGCTCAAGCGTCCGTGGATTCTGCTGTTCCGGGAACCGATCGTGTTCGTCGCCGCCATCTACCTCGCCATCCTCTACGGCACCGTCTACATGTTCATGGGCGCGTATCCCATCGTGTATTCGGAGATGAGGGGATGGAGCGCGGGCATCAGCGGGCTCGCGTTCCTCGGGCTGGCCGTGGGGATGATCGTCGGGCTCGCCTACGTCCTCACCATCGACAACGCGCGCTACCAGAAGCTGGGGCCCATGCCGCCGCCCGAGGCGCGGCTGCACTCGGCCATTATCGGCGGCGTCGTGCTGCCCCTGGGCATGTTTGGCTTCGCGTGGACCAATTTTCCCTCCATCCACTGGTGCGCCAGCATCATCCTCTCGGCGCCGTTCGGCTTCGGATGCGTCCTCGTCTTCCTCGCCTGCATCAACTACCTGCTGGACGCCTACACCATCTACGCGGCGTCGGTGCTCTCCGCGGCGGCCATGCTCCGCGCCTTCTTCGGCTTCGCCTTCCCCCTCTTCACGACCCAGATGTACCACAACCTGGGCATCCACTGGGCCAGCTCCATCCCCGCCTTCCTCACCGTGGCCTGCCTGCCTTTCCCGTTCGTCATGTACCGCCACGGCGCGAGCCTGAGGGCCAAGTGCAAGTACGCGCAGGAAGCGGCCATCCTGCTCGCGCGCCTCCGGCAGCAGGCGCCGGCGCAGCCGAAGGAGGGCGAGCCGTCCTCCGGCTCCGAGTCGAATGTCTAGCACCGATTCTCTCACACTGAGCTCTCTCACCAGCAGCAGGAGGTGAAACCGGGAATCAAGGTCGGTTATGGAGGACAGTGAAACGAATAACCATGGCGGGAGCATATCTGGCACACCGCATCTCACAGGACTGGACAGTGCGCACAAATCAGCAGCATGGCTGGGCGGGTATATAGAGAAAGGGCGCCTATACATATATTGGGGGGAATAGACTGTTCATCGTTTGTACAAATAAGACTCCACGAGCATTTTCTTGGTAACATTAGTAAAGGTTAAAAGGTTAATTCATAATAAAACGAATCATTATAAATCCACAGTCATGCCGCCGAATCTCCTCACGGCTGACAAGGTTGTTGTTATATGATTCACTTGGTCTGAGAGAATCAGTAAAGTAAAACCCCGGGAATTCACAAATCAAAACAATCAAAGCTCAAACGTACCTGGACCTTTCCTCCAACCCAGAAGGGATCCAAGGCGCAGTCGAACGAGTCCTCTTTGCGATCACAGCGCGCCTGGAGATAGCCAACCCCCACCGCATCAAAGGAGGTCCTGTTCGTCTGGTTAGACTACTGCTCTTGCGTCAATACAGGCCGGATTGCTACGACTTACTTTGCTGAATCGCCACAAATCCAGCTCTGGATTATGGTGAGCATGTCCAGCGCCGAGTCGTAGCGAAACCGTGCCGTCGAGCCGGTGCCCCCCGCCGCCGCAGGCTGACAGAGCCCGTCGATCTTGCCGGCTCTCTGGGCGCCGGAGAGGGAGCAGTTGAAGGCGTCGCCGCCGGCGCTGGACATGCTCTGCAGGGCGAACGACATGGCCGTCTCGGTGGTGCCCGTAGAATTCTGGTCAAAGTGGCGCGAGAAGCCCTGGACGGTCCACGAGTGGTTCCTGTGGGCGTTGTCGAGGCACGCGGACGCGGACGCGGCGGTCACGGCGGCGGCCGGGTCTTGTCTCGTGACCAGGTTGTAGCGGTCCGCTTTGGTGAAGCACGTAGGGCCCTCTCCGGTGGGAGAGGAACAGTCTAGATCTACGACCACGGAGCCTGTCGCGACGACAATGGTGCTGTGGTCAAAGAGGCTTTTGTTAGCGAACCAGGTCTCATCTTTGCATGATCATCTCGTTTCGTCCCCTCCTCGCAGTAAAGACACTCGTATACGATAAGCGCAGAGAAAACTTACCCTCGCCGGGCCGCATCGCTACAGACAAACGTATGCGACGCGTAGACCGTCCGCGTCTTCCAGTCCATGGCCAACGACACGGTCACATCGCTGGTGTCGCCCGGACCCGTCCAGACGCAGTCGTTCCAGATGAGCGCCGTCCCGTTCTCCGACAGACCACCCCACGCGTCGGGCCACTGGGAGAAGCAGGTGAAGAGGGTCCTGGTGCCTCCCGGGGTCAGGGTCGCGCGGACGATGGCCGTCGTGTCCTTTTGCTTCGGATCCGGGCCGTCGTACCGCCAGTCGTTGACAGACCACTGGTAGGTAGGGTCTGTGGCTGTCCCGGTGCCAGTCCCACAAGTCCGAGCAGCAATGGCACCTACCCAAGAGCGAGGGACGAGGGCGATCGCTGCGAGAAGAAGCCCCGCGTAGAGTCCCATTACGAGCTGTAGCAATGATCTTGGCGAGAGGCGAGGTAGAAAGGCTGGCCGTAAGCTATGCTAAGCTCGGGATTGATCCTGGCAACTCGACCGCATACTGCAATGGCAGCAAATGTGATAGGGTAGACCATTCAAAAAACCAAGAACCCATGAGAAAATCTGTTCCTGGGGGGTTCTTGCCCAAGGCTATTTCTCCTCCTCTCTCCAGTCGTCACCCGGGAGATTTAACCGTCTAAGGTGGTGGCAGAGATAGCCGATAGGGCTGGCTTAAACTGCCAATAAATGGTAACTGCCCATGACGAGCGGGGACGGAAACTCGAATCGCATCTCGACTCGATTGCATTGTAATTTGATCGGTACTTGAGTGTACTCGAGCTTGTCAAGGTTCATCTGTTTCGGTTGTACATGCTGTCAAGCCTGGTCCGTCTCTCAAACTTGCAAGCACCAGAAAACCCCTACATCAGGTAATCGCACAGGCAATAGAAGATTCCATGACTTAGTCCTTATTAGTACTATAACACGCTTATTATGGTAAGTCAGGTATCTAACCTGGCAGATAGGCTAAAGCTGGCCGGCGAAGCTTGTTTTTCCTTGGCGGTGGCATGATCAGATCTTAGCGGCCGGGGGCTTTATTCACTGGTTGACTGCGACTCGTTTGTTGGGAAATCTATCTAGGCCGACTTGTTTATGAGATTCCATTGGATTGACTATTCTCAACAGCGCCAGACGCAGTACCGGCTAGAGGAGAAAGGGATCTTCTCGCAGATAGGATAACCTGAAGTTTGTCGGACTCACGGTACAGTACGGAGCCGACGCACTGTGGGGCCGCTACACCGTTTGTGTACTCCGTAGCCCGGCAAGCCTGGATCGTGCAAGGCTGCAAGGGGACTCACGCCAGAAGCGGTAATCTACTTGTTACCCTGGTTGCCTGGCCGGATAGCAAGGAACATACTATAGACTTTGTGCGTAAGGGGTACATTGGCATTGAAAATGTTGCGGGTGGGGAGCCGGCCGGCCCCTGGGAGAAGGATCTAAGAACTTCATGGCAATTTGCATCCTTTCGCGGTCTTACAACCGGAGCGCGAACTTGACGCTAGGTACCTATGTACGGAATATCTACCCGTGCCTGGTAGTCGAAGGAGTGTACCGTCAAAGCTGTGGTATATTATATAGACCTGTACCCTATTTATCTCTTCGTTGCTGAGAAGTAGAGAGTCCCTTATTGAACTTGAGATTGAGACCCTACCCAGTACCGTAAACGAGACAGGGAATAGTACGTAATGATAATAAAATAACTAATAATAATCTCCCCAGAGAGTGTGCTCTATTGATTAAGCTTCTACTATGTTATATATAGCTGTGGGCCCTTGCCTCGATTCAGTTTGGGACGTCCTTGACATACTACTCCGTAGTCATGTTGAAAAGCTGAAAATCCGTTTTGATGAATTGCTCTCAAAGCGGCATCATAAGAGAAGAGCACGCCCATGTTGAGTTTCGCAAGCACATAACCAGGTGCTGCCAGGGTGTATCAAGATCGGCTCACTTGACACTTAAATCTCGCATTCACCTCGGCGCAGAATTTACCATGGAGTAGCTACGTACTGTGCGCAACGCGAAGAAAAAAAAAGAAATCTATGCTCTCTGTCCTCCACCGCGAAGGCCCCAGTCCGATCCGCAAAAAGGCGGGATCCCACACGGCTATCAGGATCGCCGTGCTGCCTGATTCAAGATCCGGTGATTTCGTGCGACATGGTACTTACTTTCGTACATTCTAGTGCGTAGAATGGCTCGAGTGGCAAAGAGTGGGAAAGATAGGCCCCAAAGTCTGAAGCACTGGCACCCAATCCAAGGATGATTTTCCCATTGATCGCGTCTCGGAGTAGTAGGGCTTCGATCCCAACTTTAATCAGTCGGGGCGGTGGAGTCAACGAGAAGATCCTACCGAGACTAGAAGACTCAGGAGAGTCTCAGGGGGGAAAGAGGAAAGAAGCACCGATGGCGTCAATTGGTTTCATACATACAAGCGGACAAGCAATAGCATAGGCAGGGTTTTTTCTCTTCTCCTAAAAAGGGGCGCAGACAAGGAAGCGAAAGAGGGAAAAGAGTGAAAAAGGAAAGAAAAGTCTTGGCGCATTTCGAAATTTCCAGTAATAACCCCTTATGCTCCTCTCAGTCTTCAGTATGAGCCCCCTATTCCTCCCCCCGCTTGTCTACAGTGTCTGTATTTCTGTTGCCTGTAGGTAGGCGGCGCTACACAGTGCCCGGCTCGGCTGGTAGGGAAGAGCATCAGGTAGTTACCGCTCTTGAAAAAGGAGACTGGGCTTGACGTGCTTGACTGGACTCAACGGGAGCACCTGGCTTGCCTGGCTCGAGGCGGGGCAGTGCACTACAGGATCCGGCGTCCAATGAAATGCGCCCCGAATAGGAGAGCCGAAAAGAAAAGAATGGGGTTAGGTGAGGTTGGTGTTATTATGCACGGTGCGACACGAGGATACGAAATGGTACCAGCGATGATGGGCTGATGGGTCAAATGGGAATCGTACCAAAAAGGACAATACATTTTTACTGTAGCTTGGGCCCTCTCTGTATTTTTTTTTTACTCCACATACCAGTGCGTAGCGTGTACAGATACGCATTTCCCTGGCAGTATGGAATCTCGGGACGACAAAGCCAAAGGGGGGTTCCGGGAGGCACAGCAGAGCAGAGGAGGGTCTCTCGCAGGCCAGAGGAACGAAGCTAGATTGGCAAGATTAGTTGCAGTTGCTTCCCTTCTGAGCCTACGCTAGGCCAGAATGCGCAGAGAAATCCAAAGTCTCCGGGACTAAGCATCTGTTAGGTGCTCTGCTGGGTGGTTCAGGTGGTTCATGTGGTTCTAGATGCTGAGGTACGGCGGTAAGGCATGCCGTCTGGTAAAGTCTGGTAAAATCGCGCCTGCAGAGACCAATGGATGGAACATCATCTTTCCATCTTGGCACTCCTTGGCTCTCCCGTCTCATGCTACGTAGGGTTTTGGGGTTGACCTGGATGGGAAAGGTGGCTTGTGGTGGCCGGGTGGTTACAGGTAGATAGACCAGACCCCCCCAAAAAATAGAGAGAAGAGAGGATACAGTGCAGCTTCTATTCTCAGAATCGAATTCCCTCTCCCCGGTCATGCTAGCATCCGGGCTGCAGGTAGGGTGACAGGGTGGCATCCCGGCTCCGCTGGCTGATCGGTCCAGACCAGAGAAGAGAGAGGCGAGGGACCCGAGGAGAAGGGAGAGGGGCATGATGATGATCTTCGC
>FTLB01002500.1_pt2 | contig 13337 bp, 7 predicted proteins | sample 1658291 | NCBI WGS metagenome assembly FTLB01 (sample SAMEA3914812, study PRJEB12502) | metagenome | biome: forest; material: soil | place: Canada | collected 2011-07-07 | depth 0.1 m
AGTGGTGCCGAGGGCGACCGTATGAAGGAAACCCAGAACATCAACAAGAGCTTAGCCTGCCTGGGCGACGTGATCGAGGCCCTGGGCCGTGGCTCGGGCCACATCCCCTACCGCAATTCGAAGCTCACGCATCTGCTCCAGTACTCGCTGGGCGGCAACTCCAAAACGCTCATGTTTGTCATGGTGAGCCCGCTCGAGGCGCACCTGAAGGAGACCATCACGAGCTTGCGATTTGCTACAAAGGTAAGCACAGTCTACGACCGCACTTGGACGGTTCTACTAGACAAGTTTCCACGTACGGTACGATGCTGACATACGTTATTACTAGGTCCACAACACCCACATCGGCACTGCCAAGTCGACCAAGAAGTTGAAGGAGCGGCTGAGCGACTCATGAGCGATATGACATGCCTTGACAGTCTCTCCGGTTTGATTTCGGCGTAGTGCACTTTGTTGGAGCGTTTAATTATGATACCATGATAATCTCATCTTCTAACATCGGAAATGTTAAAGCAGACAGGGAAGAGGGGGGAAAGAAGGCAAAAAGAGGGATACAGCCCATCCAAAACGGCACTTTTAACCCGGAGGAACGTTCACCGTACATGTGTCGTGGTATCTAGACGATATTGTCAAGGGCCTTCTTTTCTTGTCTGATTCCTATCGGATAGAAACAGAGAGGGGGGGAGAATCCCGGCTGGGAATGGATGGGCGGCGTTGGTATATGGAGTTCTAGGTATCGTTCATACGCAGGTTGTATGCCTACTTGGTAAACACAGAGCAGCCATGCATCACGTATTTGTCACGGACGATCGAAAAAGTGAGAGTGAGACCCCAATCTCTGCTTTGGGGTGAGGCGAGTATCGGATCTTAGTGGAGCATAGTCTCGGTCCTGCGACGCCCCCTGGCTTGAGCTGTCGTGAATCGTGTAACTCTGTATTCATGAATGCAAGGCAACTATCGCCGCCGTCTCGGATACCACTAGCACCGAATTCTCATCTAGGTTGAGATGCTCAGTCAGTTAAATGGGTTGGTGGCGAGGCTGTTGGAGGGATCACTGGTCCTATTCTTTCGCCATTGGTTCATCCCAATAGTTCTATCTGCTGGGGAAGACAACGATCCCATCTAGTCCTTCAGAGAGTTGAGATGGGAACTCTGATCATAGCGTGGTATCTCAGTCCTATCGCCAAGCTTCAACTTTATCTGAGATATATCGACTTGATCGATATAAGAGTGTTGCTAGATAGAAGTACGTGGGTTATATGTCTGAGTGCTCTACTTACGGCGTATATCGCGAGTTCTCCTACCAAGTAACATATCATTATCCTTGATGTTGGTTGATGTGCTCTCTCATGTCCTTGCGCTGGTGACAGTAGCAAGCACGTCACGTACTTACGATACAAACAGGACCCTTATCGAACACTACGTTGAGCATGGCAGCGCTAGAGACGACACCAACGCAACACGATCATTTCTTGCAAAGTTGAAAGACTTTTGTCGGTGCAGCCAGACCCCATCACATCAGATCTACGCCGGCTTTGTTCCTTCTTTGTCCTCACCGAAGCAGGCCATGACAAATTGCTCTCTAGCACTCTGTAGCTTAACGAAGAGCCGCGCTAGGTATCAAAAGCTATTGATACAGATTGTGTTCTAGGCTTCGAGAGAACGACGTATAATTAGCAACCGGGCGACGAAAGACCGAAGTCCCGAAAGTCCTGGTGTATAGCGCACGGTTTCGCGAGCATCGAACGACCCTTTAAGTTTGCGGGACTATGCAACGAGACTATGATATAATCTGACAGCACGACTTCTCTGCAAGGTATTAAAAAAAAGACAAGCTCCTCGCTAACTTGGGATTAAACCCGTTTCACGCCGGTAAAGGCGAAAGCTTAGCAGCACAAGTATTGTACAATACGCTGCTACCCATGTTTGTTAATTGCCACGCCGAAGGCTTCGTGCTCAGCCATCCCGCCCCGGAATGCTTCACCTCGGGAGAGTAGTCCCCGGGCGGGGGGGTTCAGCTTGAATCGTATATCCGTATATCCTCCATAGCTTCTACTGTCTGTGACACTTAAGGGTAGGGTAGTCAGCAGAGGCAAAACAAGAATTAGAGAAAGCACCTAATGTATGGTCGTGGACGAAATGAGAGGTGTCACCGACTGAGATGGGGTGTGTTCCCTAGTAAATAAACAGGTCCCCGACCCAAGCGCAGTCTTCTCTCTCCTGGAAGTCTCATACTTGAATTTTATACACATGTCAACGGATACCAAGGGCTATCATATGCGTTGCAGCTCCCACAACTTCACAAGCATGCGGCTTGGCCCGTGGGTCGCTATAGAGCCTAACCGACGCTGTGCCGCGCCTGTGGAGTCGCGCGCCGTAGTAACCTCGTATGCTATAAATGGGATGCCTGTAAGCCCAAAGCCGTGCTCGGCAAAAAAAAAAAAAAGAAAAAAAAAATGTAGGTAGGCTCTGTAGGCTAGGCACGCGCGCACGGGGAACAGTACTACACTCCAGTGCGACCTGCTGAGGCATTGGCGCCGTTAGAAGGGATACAAGTCGCGAGCGGGCGTCCCACAGGGAATACGAGATCGATCTACCGAGCAGGTGCCGATCCTGTACCGGGGGCTCCAGCAGCCCAATACGAAAGACATGGCTGTGAGCGGGCGATCACATCCACTCGGGCCCGCGGAGAGCAGCAGATGCTTGTTTTTCTATCTTGGCAATTTGTATAAGCCCAGCTGACTTGTTCCTGCCCACGGAGATGCAACTGCGAGCCCTGTGCTGTGGCGGGACGCTCAACGTCTGTCAAGCGAGTCAGCACCTGCGCCAACCCGTAGCTTCGTGGGTCATCTGGACTACAATGCCTAGGGAGCTGCGGCGCCTCTTTCCCCAACTACGAGAAAGGGCCGTGGTACGCACAGCTAGGGATTCATCGCCCAATTGCTAGGTAACCGCCAACGTTGCATCCGCGAAGAGAGGTATGATGGCTCGTATAGAGGAGGCATGCGCTGGGGGGAGATCGTACGAGGGTCCAAAAGAATCAGAAATAGATATAAAAGGGACCTGCTGCTCTCTTCTTTAGCCGGGAAGACCTGCCTTATCTCCAGCAGCCTCTCAGACGACACAGCCAGCTATTGACCAGTTCACTATATTCTTCATCCCCTGCTTCCTCGAAAAGAATCAGAGTCTCTCTCCACCATGCAGTTCTCCAAGATCCTCAGCGTCTTCTCCCTCGCGGCTGCCGCTTCCGCCACGACCGGTAACATCTCCAGGCCTCACTCGCTCGGTTCGATGGTATGCTAATTAACCGTACGCAGTGTCCTACGATCAGGGTTACGATGACGGTTCTCGTCCCATGACCGACGTGTCATGTTCGGACGGCACCAACGGTCTGATTACCCGCTACGGCTGGCAGACCCAGGGCCAGGTGAAGAGGTTCCCCTATATCGGAGGAGCCGCGGCCGTGGCGGGCTGGAATTCGCCCTCGTGCGGTACCTGCTGGTCGGCCTCGTGGAACGGCAAGACCATCTACATCCTGGCCATCGACAGGTCCGGGGACGGCCTCAACATTGCTCTGGACGCCATGAACGACTTGACCAACGGCCAGGCCGTTGCCCTGGGCCGGGTGGATGCCACCGTTTCCCAGGTCGACATCAGCAACTGCGGACTATAGAAGGAGGCCAACTGGGACGCATCGGGGGTGTTTAACGCGGGATTTAATGTTTATTCGGTCAATTTGTGTTTATGAGAAATGTCAGGGCTGGGTAACTGGGGTTTTGCATTAGTGAACGAATGTGGGGGGTTTAAAGGCATCAAAAACATCTATCTCAGGATAGCAAATCATGCATCAGTTCTGTTCCCAATCCGTCCGGTTCCTGAGAAATGCGACAAACTCTGCTAGCATCGCCTCCGAATACCAATGGCCGAGCCCTTCGTACTCATTCCAACTCACGTCGACATCCATAGACCTAAGACAGGCTGCAGCCTCTCGACCGAGACGAACTGGGACTTTCTCATCGGTCGTTCCATGCCCGGCCCAAAAAGGAGTCCCTCGCACAGCCGAGGCCAGTTCTGAAGCGCTTTGTCCGTCGCCAAGCTCGAGCCTCTCACGGAGAAACAATGCTGCTCTCTGGGCAGGCTCGAGTAGCGTCGGATCGGGAGCTGGGTTAGGTTGGTCTGCTTCGTCATCCGAGCGCTCGAACGGATCGAATGAGTCAAGCTCTGAGTCGAAGTTGTCGGGTTCGATGGCTTTCCTCATCTCGTGCTGGAAGGGGAAGTAGCCGCAAATGCCCAAGACAGCAGCAAGAGGCTCGCCATCCCACAGCAACATGGATACATACGCTGCGGCGCAACCCTGGCTGATACCCCCCAGCACCACGTTCCGGCCGCTCCCGACAAGAGCGATCTCGTCGCGGAGCAGCTCGTGCAGGAACGAGACCGTCTCTTTCAAGCCGTCGATCATCATCCAGTCGTTGACACCGGGCTCGTCTGCGTGCCAGCAGTCGAACCACTGGTTGATGATGCTGCGCTTGTAGATGGCGGCCCGACGACGCGGGGCGGTGGGAAATATGAACTTGGCATGCGGGAATGCGAGAGCGAGCGTCTGAGTTCGAGCCTGGAGATCTACCGAGTTGGCGGTCGGGAAATGCGTCTCAAGGAGTCCAGGCCCGAACTTGGCGGCGCTGGACCCCCTGCCGTGCAAGAGGATGAAGGTCTGCCTATGTGCAGTGCGAGGAGGCACAATCATCGGCGGCGGGAAGCGTGGAGCCATTGTGCTCGTGGGGGGCGACGCGAGGGTCGCCGGCGCAATCTACTGACGAGTCACAAGCATTCTTCTCAAGTGCGCACTTCGCCCCGTACGACCAGTCGGCGGTGGCATCTCCAGCGATGTGTAGTTGCACGAAGTGGACGGGTATCAACAGTCAGCGGTGCCCGACTGGGTAATCGGAGCTGCGTAGAAGAGCGATGGCGAAGAGAAGGCCGTCATCCTGCAACTGTCCTTCTTGCGTCGGAATAGAAATAAAAGAAGTAACTTCGGTGTAGTTTATGCAGTTGATTCTGGCGGGCAAATGGATAGCTATACGAAGCGATCGATAAAATGGCTGTAAGTGAGGAAAATACCCTGATAACTGGGATGAGTCAAACTTCTCGCAGCCCGAGATACAGTCACCTATGCAGTTGCGTTGATAAGGCTGATAGAACCTTGGATCCCCGGATTCTATGACAAGCCTAAATTGAGAGATTCTGATTGGCTGGATCTGATTGGCTAGAAATACCCAATTAGGTAAAAGGATGGGCAGCTAGAAGCTCCAGTGGCAAGTGCCGACGATCAATCCCCCCAGACTTTCGCATCAGCGAGATCGACGACGTGATTCAACCTCAAACTTTGACCGGCTTTGGGTGGTCGACGTGATGCGAACATCGAGTCAGCCCTCACATGCCTCACCAATTGGCGCAAGTGAATAGCTAACCTACCGTACCTATACGTCCCTTCCGCCGAGCAGAGAACGATGGCGCCTTCGCTCCGTTCGCTTCTCGCATACGCGGGGACTATGTTCTCGCCAATTCAACCGCATGACGAGGTCGTATCCTACACACCACTGAGCCTCGCTCCATCTTGTTCGTTGGACGTGCCGCTGAGTTGTCACAATACGACAGCTGTGGCGGACGACTCCTGTTGCTTTGTCTACCCTCACGGACGATTCGCATTGTCGCATGTCTGGAACGACGTGGCGCACACGCCCGAGGCACTGGATAGCTGGACCTTGGGCGGTCTGCGTCCCCTTCGATGCGACGGCACCTTTGACGCAGACTGCCAACTGAGCCCTCGGTTCAACAACGTCACCGCCGTGCTCCAGCACTACGGTCAGGACGAGCTCCTGACGTTCATGGACAGATATTGGCTTGGAAGCTAGTAAGACCAACCCTCCCTCCGGTGATCGATCCGATCACATCACACAGCAAAGTGTTCCCATGCTGATGGCAAGCTCCTCTCTGAGAAGTGGACCCTGGGAACAAGAGTACAACGGCCATGCGACCTGCATCAACACTCTCGCACCCTCGTGCTACGGCGACTCGTATCGCAGCGGGCTGGAGGTGGTCGACTACTTCGTCCGCGCCGTGGCTCTCTTCCGCGCGTTGGATACATACTACGCCCTGGAGCGCGCGGAGATTGCTCCGCACCCGACACGACGGTACGCGCTCGCGGGCATCACGATGGCGTTGGAGCAGTTCAGCGGCGGCCGCGTTGTTCTCGAGTGCCGCGGAAGCAAGAACGACACGCTACACTCGGTGACGTACGTGTACCACCTCAAAGGCAGCTTGCAGACCGGGCACTTCGTGCCAGCGAGGGATCTGACTAAGGAAGGAGATGCTGCGAACTGCGCCCCGACTGTTCGGTACCTCCCTAAACGGCCCAACGGAGACGAACTTTGAATGGCCGTCGAACATTCTCGAAAACTTTTAGTATGGTTTCCTCCCTTTGCTGATGGCGTTTTACGGGATGCGGATTTGTTCGCCCTGGAGTTGATACCCACAATTTTGACTTGATCACTGCTGCGAGGCGATAGAGTTTACCGTAGCTCTGGTAGGCTTGATTTACGACACTTGTTTGGCGTGAATATTTGGTGTAGGCTGCGCGCCAGCGTCAAAAGATCGCGCGGGCAGTCCGAACGAGGTGCCAAGGAATCCAGTCCAGGTCTAATAGAATATTTTTAATGACGTACACAGAGCAAGCGAGGTTGTGCATGAATCAGCTCCTTTCCCGCGATGTTCATTTCTTCGCCATGCGGTTTGGAGAATGCACCGCGAGACTTAGCCACTCAGACCTATAACTAAGGTACTCTTAAGAGGTCTTACCTGAATGGTTCGCGCAGTTTAAGCTTGTGGGCATAAAACAAGCTCGCCGAGCTTGCCAGGCTGCCAGGCTCGCCAGGTACCACTTGGACGTGTGGATCGGTGTATGATAACACCCTATAGGGATATTGATAGTGGAGAGATTATGCCTGTGGCAAGATCTGAAGTTTCGCGGATGGCAATGTCAAACATCGGTGTAGGAGTGAGTTCTGTTGAAGATCGGGCACGAGCCTACGGAGTAGAGAGTCTGGCCTTGTCATGCCCTTTGGAAGTGGAAACAGGACCAGGGCCATCGTTGGCGATATCCCATCAGGAGACACACCCTCGAGCCTTCCCCCTCTCCCCCCTCCCCTGGAGTCGCGCCGATTTCTCGAGTAAACTTGCCGTGCAGACCACACACGCGGCCGGGCGTCGGCCTTGTTGGCTGGCGCATCTTGGACATCATGACACGCATCCAGTTTTTTTTTCTACCTTGTTGTCCTTCTTACAGACACTTGCGAGCCCACAATGCATACAATGACAGGGTGTGTCTACCCCGAATTTGTTGACAACAGCGCGAAAGGCCGTAGCTTCCGACCCTAAAATAAGTTGGGAAGAGGCCAACTAATCTGGCAGCCATCATGCGTCTCGGCCCTTTTCGAGGGCCTTCTCTCTTGTTTTGCGGAGAAGACTGGCGCGCCCAAAACCCCAACCCCGCACTTCTCCGCCGAACGACGAGGTCGGATGGAAGAAACTAACGCAGGTGCGTTGACGTTTCTAGCGTTCTTTTTTGCCTCTCCTTAACACAATGGCGCCGGACGAGTTTGGAGCGTCTAGACGCCGTCGCTCTCGAGGTCTCGACGCCGGAATAGGAGTAAAAACCAGGTCTTGGGATCTGGGGATCGCTGAGGGGGGAACGGAGCAAAATCAAGAGGTGCACACCAACAAGTAGTGGTGATACGCCGGGTTTGTACTTTGTATATAGCATGTTTACTTCGTGACTTGAACCTGGCCGATCGGGCTGCCTGGGCCGCTCGTTTAGAGCAGGATTAAGCCGACGGTCATATAGGCGCGCAGAATATCTCTCATCATGATCGAGTTGATTGACAGGCAGAAATGGCAGGCGGAACGTAAGGAAGATGATGGCCAGGGGACACTATCGAGCGAGAAAAAAAAGAAAGAGAGAAAAAAACGCATCGTCGAGGCGCCTTGCGACCGCGGAAAGTCGGATGCAATTGAAGAATGTTTAAATAACACACCTGCGCGTCCAGAATCGGGTTGGCTGGCGACAGGGCTTGGTGAAGAAAGAATGGGCATTTGAATGCGATTGTCATGTTGTTGTGTGTGGAATTCAACGTCCCAGTCGGGCCGAAGCAAAGGACAGGCAGCCTGCAGCAGCTGGCTGCTGCAGCACATTTGAAAATACTAGGAATGCCAACCCCCGGATTGTCGCCCAGATTTTACCCCGTGTGTAGTTGGTAGTACGTTCAGTGTGCGCCCGGGGGGGGCCCCGTGTCGCGTGAGAAGCCCGGCCACTCGGGGGAGAAGCCCGATTTGGAGTTGGTAGTTAGTCCGCGAGTCCGGGGAGGCGAGCATACGAAACCAAGGGAGCCAGGCATTGGGTTTCTTTAGATCCTTCCATTTCTTTTCTGAAGAGACGGGAACCCCAGCTCCCAGCAAGCCCAGGTCCAATATACGAACGAGCCATCGTAAACTTAGTCGAAGAAGCCGCTCGCATTTGGCCAGATCCTAATGGCCTGCTAAGGATGACCGGACCAGCTAAATCGCGTCACTTCATGGGCCCCAAGAACAGCCAGCGCAAGGAGCGGACAGGCTGCTAGCAATAGGCTTAGCTCCATCTCGCGCTCCCCCAGAGTGAGCCATCCGGATGTGGTGTGGTCTCCTCTCGCATCCCGCAAAGGAAGCAAAGCAACAAGCAATCCGGCACTGGTTTCCTTGGCGAAGGCGACTTGTTGCGGCACCATCGAGCGGCAGGCAAAATCCTTCGCCCTGGCATAGTTTCTGGGGAAAGAAACACTAAGCAGACTAGAGAGCGAGAGAGAGAGAGGCTATATTATGTCTCGAATTTTTTTCTGTCGCATGAAACAGAGAAATGCGTCTCCGGTGTCGGTTACCCCAACGAGCGACAGCGACGCTCGCGGTACTCCGTTGACCTGGCCGTCTTCCCGTTGTGGTGAGAAGGGTATAGCAAATGCAAAAAAAGGACGCATGGCTGCATCTCGCTAAGGGGAGGTTTTGGAGCGAGGGGGAGGGGCCTCGAGTTGAGGGGAGCAACGCTGCTGCAGGCGAGATGCATAAACCGTGGCTTCTGATGGTGAGATTGGGGGAAAGGGATGGAGAGATTGCAACGTTAGTATGGCTCCGCCACCACTGTCCGAGGACATTCAAGGCTTGGACGATGTTCTGCACAAATACCATCCTTCTTCCCGATTTCGGTTAGGCTCGTTGCATAAAACCGGACGAAATGGGTTTGTACCGTTTCCGGTTCCTCCTCCGTTTTGCACACTGGCGTGACAGGGGACGCCGCGGAGAGAGACATTACTGTGCTGCCAAATTCCCCAGAAAGGTTTCTCTTCCCTTCCCGAAACGAAACTCCCTGCGCATTTCCGCGGCTGGACAAGGAATGCTGCGATGCATTGCAGCTGGCGATTCTGTCTCCAAAAATTGCGACAGGGAAACATCAGCGTAGCAGCACAGCCGTGCGTCTTACTCGTAGGATCATCACCAACTCATCATACGATATCGAGCTCTGGAGAGGAGCTGCGAGAGACAAGGTGCCATGACAGAGCATGAGACGGGACGTGAAGGAACGAGACGTAAGAAAAGCAAACCAAATTAGAACAGAAAAGGCATAAAGGAGAGGAAACACGCCAAAATCCTCTGGTCCGGGCCAGGGAAATGGCTGTCAATTCTTAATGATTTTTTTTTTGCTGAGCATGTGCGTCCGGATGGGCTGAGGGAGGGGCCATGACATGTATAGCTTGTGCGCATGTGAGTTGGTGGTGTCTGCCGTTCCGTATTTGCGACCATGACATGATACGTACATCGTACATATCTACCTTACCTATAGCTCACACTCCGTGCATGCTGACGAGGGCCGTAAAAACGCCACCTCACGATGTGGTCTTGCGCGGTTTCTTTTGGATGGGGTCAGTGGCGGAATGAGACGAGGCCAAGAGAATCGTGGGAGGTAATCAGTGCCACAAGCCACCTAACACAAGTATGTACCAATGTAAAACCACCAAAGTATCTATCGATGCCTCTCTCCATCCCTCTAACCAGAAAATAGAAAAAGAGGAGACAAGGTCGCAGACCAGCCAAGCCAGACCAGCAGCCCAGCTGAATAGCGGAGCTGAACCGACTAGGAAAATCAAAAGCGAAGACAACTGGATCAAAACTCACCTGTCGTTTGAGACAAAACAAAAAAAACTATCGACTGAGATTCTGAGACAGAGACAAAGAAACGGGAGTGAGAAAAAGGGGGGGGACGAGACAGACGGACCATCTTCTTAGCTGCGAGAACTTGGCTTGCTTGGGTAAGTTTTGGACGATTTATTAGCTAGTGCAACACAAGAGTAGAGAGAAGTCAGGCAGAGGGACGTGAGGGAGAAGACAGAAACGGTCACCGTTTCCTTGGTTGCTTGGCGAGCTCGCAAGAAGAGTCTGGTTCTTTTCCGAGGGCTGAAAGAAACTGCCTCCCGGCTGTTCCATTACGTTTTGGTCTCCTCTAGTACTGTGTAAATGGGTAATACGGTACGGGGCCGACGAAGTTCTCATCCAGGCAGCCCGCTACGCCGAGGCGAGCTGGAGTTCTAGGCAGAAGACGGGCCAATAGCAAGCGCATCATGCACGCTAGCTGCTAGTTAGCGGCAGGGCTTGTACTACCCACTGACTACCTCGCCCCAGACGGTGTAGTACAAAGTACACAGCGACGGGGTATGCCGTCTTACTCCCTTTTTTTCTCTGCAAACCCTGGTCGATTCACTCCTCCCCCAGTCAGAACCCATTTCTCACTTTCATTTCCCCGGGTCCCAGGGCCTATTGGACTTTCCCTCTTGACCCCCCCCCCCGTCCGCGTCCCCATCTCCTCTTTTCCAGCCCGTCCTCCCTCTGCTGCACCTAAATTCAATCCATCATCAATCAACCTCACTGCTGGCTGGTTGTCCATGGACTTCTGCTTCCAGTGAGATAGACCATACCGATTGGTATCAGAGTCGAACCACGATCGAGTCGCCTGTCTTCGTCTGCATCTCTGTCCTCTCCTTCCGCGACCGTACTGGGTCAGGAGGAACGAAGAACCTCGAGAATTTCCGCGATCGTCGCTCCCTGGATCGATCCCTCACGACCCAACAACACCCCTCCACCGCCGTCCTCTTTCACGATCGAGAATTGACATTCGCACTCTAAGCCTCCAGGGAGAGCCTAACCAGACGACATCTGTATCGCAACGCTCTAGACGGCCGACCGGTATCGCCGCGTCTTTCCTGCCTCGCTCGACCTCGAAAACCAGCAAACAAAACTATCCCGTAGAACTCCCCTTCCAGCAATCATCATGTCGGCCGCGGTCAAACGGGCCTGCGACGCTTGCCATCGTCGCAAGGTGAAGTGCGATGGTATCAATCCGTGCCGTAACTGCTCTGCCTCCCAGCTGGCGTGTACCTACAATGCGATTCCGCAGAAGAAGGGACCCAAGGGCTCGAGGGCCAAGGTGATCAGCGAACTCCGCGAGAACCAACGCCAGACCAGCCTCTCGCACAAGGTCCAAGGACGAATGAACGGCATGCACACACCGAGCCCGACTCTCTCGCCCACCGCCGGACTTCTGACCCCGGAGATGGTCAAGGCCTGCATCGAGTTCTTCTTCGCCAACATGTACCCGACCATGCCCATTTTGCAACGCCAGAGGCTCGAGCAGCAGGCCATGTACATGGACCAGAACCTCGACACCTACTGCCTCCTGACCTCGCTGTGCGCGTTCATGATGCTCCAGCCCGGCATGGCCATGCCCGGCAGCGATCCGTACGGATTGGACAGCATGCCCGGTGCTAACATTGTGTCCGGCACCTTGTTGATGGAGGAGACGGTGCGCGTCCGCAAAGGATACGACTATCTCGACTCCCCTACCCTCAACAGCCTGTGCACCAGCTACTTCCTGTTCGGCTGCTACTACGGTCTCGATCTGCACGACAAGGCCTGGTTCCATCTGCGCGAGGCCACGACACTGGCCCACATGGTTGGCATGAACAAGGAAGAGACGTATATGCAGTACGACACCATCGAGGCGTCTCGACGGAGACGTCTGTACTGGCTGCTGTTCGCGACCGAGAGGGCCTACGCTCTGCAGCGCCAGCGACCTCTGACCCTGCAGGCCACCATTAACATGCCCACCCCCAAGGATGACCCGAGCGATCCCATGGCGCACCAGCTGAGCAACTTCATCGCCCAGCTTGCTGTGTTCCGACCTTTCGACGAAGCGGTCACCGCCCTCTGGAGCAAGACCAGGACCGATTACTCCCCGTCCATCGCGCCTTCTCTGCAGAAGCAGCTCGGCGAGCTCCTGCCTCCGTATCTGACCGAGGCCCAAGCACAGCTGGCCGAGATTCAGATGAACCAGGCCTGGCTCAAGAACATGACGTGGCAGCTCAGCATGGCCAACGGAAACGCCGGCGACAACAACAGCCTCGGCTACCAGTATCCCATCGACATCGCCCGCGACTTGCTCCCCATGGCCGCGAACCTCTCGCCGGCCCTGGGCAACGTAGCCCTTCAGCAAGGCCTTGGTCTGGTAAGTGATTTTTGGAATAGCTCTCTCCCAGGTTCAAGTTCAGTAGACAGACGTACTCACCGTTCTCCTAGGTCGAGAAATTGCTCAGCATCACATACACCCTGACCGAGTACCTCGCCATGCAACCTGCCTCCCGAGACCCCTTCTCGGCCGGCCCTCGCGAGCATCTTCACCAGCTGCTGAATGTCATCACCATCCTCCGAGGCGGTGACCACCGCTTCCTCCCCTTGCTCATGGTCAAGGTTCATGATGTCCTGCCACGACTCGCCAACCCGATGCTGCAGAACGCACCGGAGAACGCATGCAACATCGACATCTTCGATGGCTTCGGGAATGCCGGCATGGCTCAGCCTCCCGTCTTCCACGCCGAGGAATACGACAACAAGTTTGGCGTCCAACGCATGGATGACATGAACACCGACTCGGCAAGCTCCAGCGGCAGTGCGCCCGGAAACGATGTGAATTCGCCCTTCGTGAGCTCGCCGCCCATCATGTCTCCCGGCCTCGATATCTCACGCACCATGTCGAACGACTTCAACTCCATGTCGGAGATGGTCATGAGCCCCATGAGCCACGCACCGCCGCCGCCCTCGCTGAATACACCAGGAGGCATGGTCACGCAGCAGGGCCACCAGCAGCATTCGATGTCCATGCAGAATATGAATCCCCAGATGCAGAATCTCAATATATCCCAGCC
>FTLB01843309.1_pt1 | contig 13330 bp, 12 predicted proteins | sample 1658291 | NCBI WGS metagenome assembly FTLB01 (sample SAMEA3914812, study PRJEB12502) | metagenome | biome: forest; material: soil | place: Canada | collected 2011-07-07 | depth 0.1 m
GGGGGGGAGTAAGGGGAGGGAAGAAGTTGAAGAAAGACAAAAAAGAAGGAAAAGAGGGGCCTGGAAACCCAATACAACTCTCGCCACAACCGGTGATGACAAGGGAAGGAAGAATACCTAGGTAGTCATTTGCATACTCCATCTTCTACTTGATCAACCGCATTTCCGAACCATTGATGCCCAACCAACGGGCGAGGGTCTTTCAAACCCACCGTCTGAGCGTTTGTTCCATTGGCAAAAATTCGTTCCATGGGATGTTCCATCCTCGTCTCCTCCTGCCCTGCTAGCGAACCCTGGGCCGGGGGAGGGTGTCGAATTTTCCCTTTGCGTGCTGTGCCGAGGGGCTAGGGCAGCCAAATGTATCTGTTAGACCAACGGGTGACGATGGTGCAGTCCGGCACTTAGATTCTCCTCGAACGTGCCAAAGTACAGGTACCGCTCATGCTGCAGAAAAGTGTAAAGGTTAATGATAAAGGAGGTCTTTGCAAGAACCTGGATCCATGTCGTTGAATTTGAGCTGCCAGGGGGAGAGCGAACGTCGTCAGGCAGAGACCCCGGTCTGCGAAGTCGATCCCTGTCTGTGCTGGAGGTGGGTTGCGAGAAGCGACCGGGATTATGGTTCAGAGTTTCTAGATGTGTCGTCGCTGTCGAATCAGAGGAAGCATTGAGGGTAAAGCGTCTGGGTCCCAAATGTCGCTCTACTTGGTAGACGACGATTGGGCCAGCTTATCTGGGTGACGCGCATGGCAAAGGGAGGTTCCGAATACGCGAGGGTACAAAATGCTTGGCTTGCATTATATTAGCCGGGCACATGTACTTGTACCCCCGTGCACATAGCGTTGCAATGCAGCCAGCCCATTTTCCCTTTCCTTTTTCTCTCTTTGCAAGCGTTGGTGATGGTGGTCGCGGCGCTGCTGCTGCTGCTTCTCGTCGATCCATTTGCTCCAGACTCTTGAGCCTCCGTGGTTGAGATCACGCACACTGGAACACTGCCGTCGGCCTGCAATTTTCCAGTTCCTGCTTTCCGCCCGGTTCCAGCGCGCAAACGTTTGGATTCAAGCCGCCTCGCCGTGACGGCTTCCGGAAACCCACACCCGGGGAAAGGTGTGCTGACATGGCTGATGATTTGAGTTTTGACCTGTTGAACTTGGGAATCCTACCACTCCTTGGTGACACATGCAATGCAGGGTTCCGCGACTCCAGCCAACAGTGTCAAAACGGCCGCTCATTGTCTCCCCAGGCACCACCAGAACGCTTGGTACGCTTTTTGAACGTTCGTTCCAGACCTGTCCTCGGAAAGTATGGCTCAATCTCGCCAGTCGGCCAGATCCTAAGATGTCTCCCGAACACCTTGCAAGCGATCGGGCCTTTCCCCGGAAAACCCCCCTGCCGAAGCCAGCACGAATGCTACTGTAGCCGAGGCAAATTTTGGACCAGGACGATGTGGGAGTGTTTACAACAGATGGCCTGGGCACGATGCACTAGGCGAAACAAGCTCGAGCATTGAACAGAAGTTGCGAATTTAAGGTCACGAAGTTTGTTCATTCGTCCGAATAGGGCGAACGACATAGATCTACCGGCCCATCTTCTGCAAATTAGCGATCAAAAATCCGCGCCGAGATCTGGCTGCACGCTACGTGCGCAGGGACTCCCACGTTGCGTTGAACCTGCATGTATGTGATCAGTTGTCACAACGTCTTTTGCTCGAATCGACTGGTGTCGATCTCAGCCTCAGCAAGGCTGTCATTGGCTGATCCTCGATCTTGAGGCTGTAGGGACGCCGTGTTATAACAAACCCGAGCACTTATAAAAAAAGGGGGCAACCCAGGATATAATTTTGCCGCCTCGGTTTGCAAGCCAATGGCTATTTTTCTCTCTGTTTGCCTTCCCTTCCTCTGATGGACCTGGATATTGCGGAAAAAACTAGTATCACCAGGTTTGGGTCTCTTCTCCGTCCCGATTAATGCAGACTGGTTCATCCAAGTCTCGGATACTCTCCTGCCCCCAGTGGCTCCGCATTAGCCACTTCGCCATGTGTTTAGACGTGGAGCATCCGTGGAGGCGTAAAGCCTGACAACGAACATACTGATGCTGTCCTCCCGAACAAGCCCTGCCCAACATTCTTCTCGACGTCATTGGGCACACTTGACCTGCACGACATGGCAATGCACGCCTGAAGAAGGCTCCTAACCATTGCATTCGGCTCCACTTCGCGGAATCCGCCAGATGAGGGTTCCACAAAACCGGTGTAGTAATCACGCTGCTGTCTGGGGACACTGGCTTGACTGGCAGTGAGGATTAGAATCGGTCTAGGGTCGGGCTCGATCTGCTTCATATTCGGCTTTTGTAAGCTTGCCGGCGAGCAGCTTTCCGTGCGGCGCGTTGGGTTTGGTCTGTAGTATGTGGAGCACGTACGCACGCTTCTTTGGGCGCGCAACGTTGGGTTGTTAACCCCTGGGCTGGGGCTTCATTCCTCTCGAAGGGGCTAATAAATGCCAGGGTCCCCAATCATACGACTCTTGCCTGGCAAAATTGTGTGATGAAACGAGCCCAAGGGAATTAAAAAATTGCTTCTGGAAACCTTCTGGAGTCCAGGGCCGTTATTGATTAGACCACAGCCACAATGTCTCTTCGATGACGACGCCTCTTCGAGGACAGTCAGAACCGCAAGGGAAAATGCACATGGGGAGCTGAAACGCCGCATTGAGCATGGTGAAGACCTTGCCAGCATTCCAGAACTGGTGGATCCTTCTTCTTTCTGAATAAAAGCTGCCAACCACGAGCATGGGGGACTTTAGCCATCCCCATCCCAAATCCCCAGTCCTCTTGATACGGATGCCGGCTGGCGTATCTCGTTCAGGTATGGTTCGAGTTTGTCCCGGCACTGTCGCAAGCTTCATCAAGACCTGGTCTTCGGAGTGAGAGTAATTATACGGAGGTAATAGCGGGAGGGCTTCCGCGTGGACCTAGCGGTACAGAGCGAGGGAGGAGACAGCAGGGACATGGCTCATTTCACATCTCACTCTCATGATGCCAACAATTTGGGATGGGTGGCCCAAGCTGTCATCAAGGTTTTCTGCTCATACGCCTCTCAATATCGGTCTCGCCGTCGCATTGACATGTCAAACTTGGGCATTTGCGGCTTTTGATGAGGTGTGAAATCACAAAGTGAAATCTCGTCTATTGTACAAACATGATCGTATCTAAGTATACACCCCCAATCAAGTCTGATGAGATTGGGTGTTGAGATGGCACACCGAGGGAGATTTCTCCTCGCGTGAACTATGACATTTGCCTAATGGGGTCTAATCGGGCGGGCACAAGGGAGACATCCAGTCACCGGTCATGAGCTCCCCGGCAAAAGCAAGTCAAGGTGACTATCGCTTGACCCAAGCTGGCATCTTCCTAGCCTTCACATGGCCGTGCTTCTTCCTTTCAACCCGTCTCGGGTCCCGAGTGACACAACCAGCTAGAGTGAGAGCAAGTCAGCAAAAGATTCTACTCCAAGGTTGTCCCGGATGTAGGCCGATTATGATGCGGCGGAGCTTACCTCGGCGCAAAGCAGGTTTCAAAGCCGGTTCGTGGGCCATCAAAGCCTTCGCGATGGCGAGCGTGAGAGCCTCAGCCTGACCGGTCGTTCCACCTCCCTCCACCAGAGCCCATACATTGTACTTGTCAATTCTCTCCGTCGACTTGAGAGACCATACGGCGCTTTCTCTGTCATGAACGCGCCCAAACGCATCGGCAAGAGATTTACCGTTGACCAGAACCTCTCCCGTGCCTTCGACTACCCACGCGCGCGCTGTTGAACTCTTCCTCTTGCCAACCCCAAGGGCGCGTCCGAAACGGTCAATCACAATTGGAGCCGGAACGTTCGAGAAAGGCTGAATGTCCTTCATGAAGTCCCGCACAGCTTCCGCAACCGCAGGCGGCTTCAGTTTAGGGTGAATGTAGTGCAACCGCTTGGCAATCTCCATGCATCGGATATATTCCGTTGCCTTGACTTGTTCACCAACCGCAAGCCTGTAGTCGTCCAGAGATTTCCACGCGACTCGTTCTGCCTGGCTGGATGGTAAGACTGGGAGGTTTTTGTAGCTCCGGAGGAGTCGCTGTAATAGGAGGTAGCTGTCGGTAAAATATGGTTGTCGCGAGAAGTATGACGGGGAGACGGGCACCGCACGTGCGTGCTCCGCGAGCTTGTTCATCTGAATCAGGGCCTGCATGTCGATCTCCGGAGCCGCATCAATTCCTCCATCTCTTGAGCTTCTTCCAGGGTTGGCACTCGAGGATATAGATCTTGTCCTTGGGACAGGAGCACTGATTCGGAGAGACTGGAATTGTTGTTGAAGCTGTTGCCATTGACTCAAGCTTCTGCTGCACCGATTGAGGGTGCCGTACCCGTGTTTGAGAGATGCCATCATAAATGTTGCAGAAGTATCCTCTGCATCATCTCGAGCAAGGGCTGTCAATTGGCTGGTCGGCCGTCGCGAACTATTTTCGTCGACGATCGCGTTGAGCTCTCAAAATTCGATGCGATCCTGAGAAACCATCCAAAAATCTTAAGCTGCTCGGCAGCTTCGTTTTTCCGTGACTGAGAGCTCGGGCCGCCCTATGGTTTACCCACGGGTCAGCGCTACAAGATATGCCCCAGCTGCGAACCTAAGTTGAGACTGTACTTGTAATTTTATGTAATTCCAGTCCATCAACCCCGCCACTCCTAAATTATGAGCTCTGTCCCAGCCCCGCCCCCCCTCGTCCAAAATTTTGTTTCGTGGCCGAAATTTGCAACTGCCTTTTAACCCAACCCAACTCTCCTTTCCCTTCGAACTCAACATCAACAAAAATTTGTGATCGAGAGTCAAAATGACGTTCGGCAAGCTTTACTCCTACGAGGTAACTATCTGCTGTCTCCAATATAACACTACGAGTATGTACCGCAGCGTATTAACACATGTTTTGCAGCGCAACCCCCGCTCCACGGCCATCCTCGCTGTCGCGAAGGCCAACGGTCTCGACCTCGAGGTTGTCCCTACCGACACCGAGAAGAAGTCGCCCGAGTACCTGAAGATCAACGCCCTCGGCAAGGTTCCTACCTTCGTCGGTGCTGATGGCTACAATCTCTCTGAGTGCATCGCCATTGCCGTCTATGGTATGTGGGAAGATTTGATTTTCCATCGCGAATTTTTTTCCTTCTTTGCCTTCCTTGCTATTGTGATGACCTAGACATTTGTAACAGTTATCCCTATCTGAAACACATGTGTTGACCTTGATCTAACTTCTGAATGCTTGACCTTTTCTCAATCCGTTTTTATCGCTCGCTTTGCTTCAGGCAGCCTTACTAACCTGACATTGCAGTCACCTCCCAGAACGAGAAGACTACCCTCCTCGGCAAGACCAAGCAGGAGTGAGTTACAAGATCTCTCCGGTGTCTCCTATACGTGGATTGGACACTGACGCCTTCCCAGCTATGCTTCGATCCTGAGGTGGATGTCGTACTTCAACCAGGAGGTCCTCCCCAAGCTGGGTGCCTGGTACAGCCCTCTTCTTGGCAAGGAGCCCTACAACAAGAAGGCTGTTGAGGATGCCTCCAAGCTTGCCCTGAGGAACATTGCTGTTGTTGAGGAGCACCTTCTCCACAGCACCTACCTCGTTGGCGAGCGCATCACTCTCGCTGATCTGTTCGCTGTCGGCATCATCTCCCGCGGCTTCGAGTTTTTCTTCGACAAGCAGTGGCGCGCCGCGAACCCCAACGTCTCCCGGTGGTTCGAGACTGTCTACAACCAGCCCATCTACTCCGCCGTCGCTGCCGAGTTCTCCCTTCTGGACACTCCCAAGCTGACCAACGTCCCCCCCAAGAAGCCCGAGCAGCCCAAGAAGGAGGCCCCCAAGAAGGAGGCCGCCAAGCCCAAGGCTGCCGCTGAGGAGGAGGACGAGACCCCCGCTGAGCCCAAGGCTAAGCACCCTCTCGAGGCTCTCCCTCGCGCGACCTTCCCCCTTGACGAGTGGAAGCGCCAGTACTCCAACTCCGACACTCCTGTCGCCCTTAAGTGGTTCTGGGAGAACGTCAAGTTCGACGAGTACTCGATCTGGAAGCTCCGATACAAGTACAACGACGAGCTCACCATGACCTTCATGTCGAACAACCTCATTGGCGGCTTCAACAACCGTCTTGAGGGATCCCGCAAGTACTTGTTCGGTTCCGCCTCCGTGTACGGTGTCAACAACGACTCCATCATCGAGGGCGCTTTCGTCATCCGTGGCGATGACTACCTCCCCGTTTTCGATGTCGCTCCCGATTATGAGAGCTACGAGTTCACCAAGCTCGACCAGAACAAGCCTGAGGACCGTGAGTTCCTCGAGAACATGTGGTCGTGGGAGAAGCCCATCACTGCCAACGGCAAGGAGTACGCCCACGCCGCCGGCAAGGTCTTCAAATAAAGTACTCGCCTATGCCGGGGAGTCGGGGATAGCACTACCATGCCAGTCCAACCCGACCAACCTGATATGAATCATTGACTGACGCCGTGGCCATGACCAAAGGGATTCGGAGGGGAATTTAAGTTGGGGTCGGCGGGCTTCTCATCTCTCCTGCTAGACCACTCAGCCGAGTTTAGTCTAGGAAAAAAAAAACAGATAGATAAGAAGCAAACTCTTGATACCACACTTTTCTATGAACGTGTCCATGACCTGAATACATGATGATGTTACGGAATGATTTATCGTCCCAGTAGCTAAGTTAAGACGGGCCGGTGTTTGTTGATCTTTGGGAGGGCTGCCGATGCAAAACATCTTCACGTTTAGAAAATAAGAGCAACAGAAATGTGATTATTAGTTCCATGCTAAACCTCAGGAGGCCCTATGATTCTATGACAAGGACAGCATCGGGTCTCTCGACCTCGTCCTGTCTGGAAAGAGGAAGGCGAGAGCTACGGGGAACTACGTGGAATGCAGCGCACAATTCTCTAATCGTACATGTCTCTCTGGCTCCTTCCTTCAGCAGGCCGTTGCCATGTCTCTCTGGTTCCTTCCTAAGCGGGCCGTCATCATGCATCCACGTTGCCCACACCAAAACCTAGTGTCAAATCCTGCCATTAAGCCTTTTACCACACCATGTTGGTTGATACTGCGACACGATCGAACAGGAAAGAGCGTTGGACAAAAAAAAAACCTGCCCCGAATTACTCCGTAAACAATCATCCCGTCGTCTCGTCATGCCCTCGTCATATACTTGCTAGTTGCGGCCGATCTAATCGCTTTCGCCGGTGAAAGAAGCGCTGTCGGAGTCAGAAGAGCTGTCAGTATCGGCGGCGGCGGTGGTCTTGTCCGCGGCTGCAACGGCGGCTTCCTGCTCGGCCAAGCTGGGTCCCTTGCGGCCCTCCATCTTGACCGAGGCGGTGTAGGGAAATAGAGGCTGCGTGGCATGGATATCGAAGGGGTGGGCTCGGATGAAACGGCTGACATCTTCCTGGCAAGCCAGCATATTCAGGTAGTCGTGAACGCGGGGGAGCACAGGGAGGCTCTCGTCGGAATCTTTGTTGTAGTCGGGCAGGGTGATGCAGTTGAAGGGCTCGCTGCGGGCCTTCTCGGCGCTGTCGTCGATCAGAACCGTGTTGGTCTGGTCCCAGAAGAAGCCGCTTGCGGCGAAGGGGTGCTGGGCCTGGATGGCACGGTTGGCCCAGACGCGGGTCAGGCGCTTGTAGCACTGGACATTCTTGAGCGAATCCTCCCTGGTCAGGCCGAGCTGGTCGCGGCTCCAGATGGTGATGGGAGACTCTTTGCCGAGAAGCTTCTTGCACATCCTGTCGACGTTGCCCTTGGTGGCAGAGGACCAGATCATGACCTGGAAATGGGAGAGACAGTAGGACATGAAGATCTTGGTATCCTTTCGCTCAACATAACCTGAACCTCGGTCGACTCGACGAAGGATAGTTCCATTCAGGTCAAGGACTACCAGGAGCGGCTTGCGATAAGCAGTGGTAACAGGGAGACCAAGTGACTGATTCAGATATTGGATGGTTGGGTTGGGAACACCACCTGAGGCTGCGCTGGGCGGAACCTTGACCTTTTCTTTCTTGTCTTTGGCGGGGGAAGAATCGTTGGATTCCTCAGAGCTAGAGGTCGAAGCGCGGTTCTCCGAGTTGGACGCGTCTTTCTCCTGGGGCTGGTCTACTTTGCGGCCAGCAGCGGCACCTCCGGTCGATGGATGAGTAGAGTTGGACGCGTCCTTCTCCTTCTCCTGAGGTTGGTCTGCCTTGCGGGGAGCAGAGACGGCTCCGGTCGATCGACGAGGAGGACGAGTCTTCTTGTTCTTAGCCATGGTGCTATAATTTCGGTCGAACGCCTGAAAGGGAGCAGAACCGCCGTGTCGAAGGGATAGGTGTTGGGAATACACGCTTCCTGGATGGTTTGGTGTTGTTTGGGAAAAGAGAGGTGGTTGCTGTGGAGTGTGATAGAAGTAGTTTGCGTTGCCTGGCTCTGATCCGTGGGAAGTAAACAGGCCTGCAGACTCGCGTCCGATAACGAAGCTTGGATTTGGATAACGGTCACGGGCCAGATTCTGGAAATCAGTAGAAGATTCCTCGTGCTGCACGTTCTTCTGCAAGTGTTCCTGCACGTGCCAAGAATCCTCTGGCCGTTCCATTTTCCAACCACACCCTTGACGGGGCTGTTTTGTTTCTAAACGAGATCTTAACGGTGCCCCTGAGTTGAAATCGGCACCAATTTTACTCGCAGCTTTTTTCAAGACCAAGAAAATGGCAGGTAATGGCTTCGTGTCCTTTGGCTCTCGTTGTGCCTGCGTTTCTCCCTGGCCAAGCGAGCTCTGTGGTCGGCAGAAGAGGCTGACAGGGCACAAGTTGGATCCTTTCAGAGCCCTGTTGCTCTCAATGCCATTGCCCTTTATCTGGAAATTGGTTTGGATCTTATGCTCTCTGACAATAGAAGTCTGCCAGGCTGTATGAGCTCCCAATGCGAGAAGTGATGATGTACCAAGAGATGTATCTTGGGCCCTTGCCGTGGCCAATGCGTTGGCAGGTAGTATGTTCACACGCTTGAACACTGTCGTGGGAATCTGACCAAGTCCAATCTTTCTGTTCTTCATGAACAACATGTGCTCATGTATAGATAGTTGAGATCGATGCATAGACAGCCCACGATCTAAAGGGCAGTGTGCACGGAGGAGCCTCGGACGAGGGAGGAAGCTTTCTAGCCCAGACAATCAATACTGGCGGCACAAGGACTGAGACAAGAAATTACCGGCTTATCATTCATTTTGAATTGTAAGAATATTGACTCGTGGATTTATATATCAAGGGACAAAGTCGAGCTGTAGTAGTGTTGGCTGAGCTCGACTGAGGCCATGATGTTAAATGTGTAACGGTCCAGTTGGGCTTTGGCACCAGTCGACCACCCCTAATCTGGGGTGGCGCTTATCGATAAGAATTCTTTCGCTGGGCTGGCGTCTGGGTTGGTAAAAAAATCCCCAGGCTCCACACTGTCACTACTGCCTCTCTCATAGTACTTTATCTATCTGACAAGGCTTAAATCAACAAAACTTGGAAGTCCAGGGCCCTTCAACAAGATATAAAATTTTCTCTTCTCGCTTTTCAGAAAATGGCGACACTGAAACGAAAAGCCGGTCTGAGTGAAAAACTGGGGCGTCGAGTCCGGGCCAGGGTTGAAGACTCAGTCCCAGAGGAGATGGATTCAAGCGATGGTGCGCCAAGCGAAGAAGGCTTTGAGTCGGACCCGTCCGTCACTGATGATGAAGCGCCGTCAGACGACGAAAGTGGGAGTGAAGCAGTAAGAACGAAGGATCTCGCCCTTTTTTATGTGTGTGTGTGTGTGTGTGTGTTTGCGTTGTTAATGACAATGCCTTAGCAATCCGATGGTTCTTCTGAAGAGGAAGATGCGTCGCACGCCATCAAAGCATCGCAGCTGTCGTTTGGTGCTCTAGCGAAGGCGCAAGCCGCCATGGCTTCCTCGAGAGACAGGAAAGCCGCTAAGGAGAGTCTTTCGAAGGACAAAGAGGAGAGTGCTCCTTGGAGTCACGCCGAGCGGCCCCGGACAAGCGCCAGCACGGCACCGAAGAGATCAAGCAAGCATGCACCGCAAGAGATGACCAGCAAGCGAGCCGTCTCCCGCAAGCGAGAGGTAGTAGCCGTGCCCAAGGTGCAGGCCAGAGACCCGCGGTTCGCGCCTCTCGGCGCGTCGGCGAGCGGCCTGAGCAAGATGGAGGAGCTCAAGGCGGAGAAGGCCTACGCCTTCCTGAACGAGTATCGGGACGACGAGATGCGGCAGCTCCGGGCGGCCATCAAGAAGACGAAGGATCCGACGCAGAAGGAGAAGCTGCAACGGGCTCTGATGTCTATGGAGTCGAGGAAGAAAGACCGGGAGCGGCGAGAGCGAGAGCAGGCCGTGATGGACGAGCACAGGAAGCAGGAGAAAGAGCTCGTCAAGCAGGGCAAGAAGCCGTTCTACCTCAAGAAGAGCGAGCAGAAGAAGCGCGTGTTGATGGATAAATTTGCCAGCATGAAGAAGGGACAGGTGGACAAGGCGATCGAGAGGAGGCGGAAGAAGATGGCGGGCAAGGAGAAGAAGGAATTGCCAATGACAAGGCGGGGGTTTGAGGCAGAGTAGAAGCCCAGGTGCTAGAGAATAACACAACCAAACTCATCACGAGGCACTGTCGCCCATGCTAGCGTCATTTCCATCTCTTCGGTTTCTATCTATGTCTATGGAGCCACTAACGCTGAGCGGTGTTGGACTTGTGCTCGTTTTGATTAGATCGAGCCAATATTATACACGACAACATACACGATTATCGTACAGGCTTCGGTGTTGACGACTCCCGAGATGAATGGGATTTTACACCTTACTTGATACAAAGTTTATCTTCGCCAGAGCCTCTTCGAACAGCTCCCTGCAGCGCACCCGGCTGCCAAGCCTAGCGCAAAGCAGGAAGGCACCGCTCAACTTCCTATGCAGGCTGTAGGTCTCCTCAGGAGGCGGCGCAAGGCGTTCGCGAATCATGACGGGAATTTGCTCCTTCACTCTCTCAGTAATGGTCTGATCCCGGAAATCATACACTTCCGGTGCAGATTTCAGGAAAGGCTCCGCCAATGTGAGAACTGAGGTAGTATGAGCGTCAAGCATCGCCTTGCTCTCGTGCCCTGTGAGATAGCCCAGCTCCTCCGACAGAGTCTTAACCATGGCCTTGTCGGTTCTGGACGCGGCCTCGAGCAGCTGTACGTACAGAGTGATGAACTTGTCCGGATACTCTCTGGATGCACCAAAATCGAGCAGCTCAAGCTTGTTTGTGGCCGCATTGTACTGAAAGTTGGTCCAGTTCGGGTCTGTCTGCATAAACTTGAACTCGGTGATCTCGCGCAGGCAGAGACGCAGGATCTGCGTTCCGATCCAGTCTCGCTGCTCCTGGTCGAACGACGTCACGCGGGTCACGCCTATGCCCTCCATGTACTCCATTGTGAGCACTTGGGGACCGCAGCCTTCGGTGTAGACTCGGGGAACCAGAAAGACGTCCTGCTCGCCTTCCAGCAGCTCCCGGTAGCGTTGAGCGCATTCGGCTTCCCGCGTGTAGTCGCACTCCCACCCGAGCTCCGTTCTGGCGTTGTCGATGGTCTTGTTCAAGTAAAGGCCCTTGGGTAGCAGACTAGTGGCGTTCAAGAGGATGGCAAGATTATCCAGATCCGAGTTGATGGAGTCAGCGACGCCGGGGAACTGGATCTTGACCGCGACTTTGGCGCCGTTCGACTTGAGCGTCGCTCTGTGAACTTGACCAATGGAAGCCGCGGCGATGGGCTTCTCTTCAAACTCCGAATACAAGTCTCGCCACTCTGGTCCCAGGTTGCTGACCAAGACCTTGTCCCGTTGCCAACCAGGCATGTAGTCTGCGCGGTCCTGTACCCTCTGAAGAACCTCCTGGATCGGCGCAGGTAGCATCTTGGCATCCTGGAAGCTTAGCATCTGGCCAATCTTGAGTGCCGCCCCGCGCATTCTGGAGAGCTTCGCCACGAGCCGCTCCATGTTGGCGGCACTAAGCATCATGGAGCCCTGGCCGCCTCCGCCGACAGCGCGGCTTAGGCCTTCTCCGATGGCTCCAGCAAACATGCCAACCGCAAGACCGCTATAGTTCCATATCCTGCTAATTCGCGTCGACGGAACTTTGGACTCTCGCAGCTGATATGCTGGACGCGCGGCCTGGCCAGCTAGATCTGCCACTGCGTTCAGGTCAGACTGGGAGAACGACGTCTCGCCGGCCTTGGCTGCGCTCGAAGAGCCGGCTGCTGATTCGCCCTGTGCCAACGAGGATTCGGAAATGGAATTCACTTTCACTTCCTCCGCAGTCTGGGGGATCGACGGTGCTGAGGAGACCTCTGATGTTGGTCGGATGGGGACGGTATGCTCATCCTCCACGAGAGCTGGAGGCTCGGTCTTTGGAGGACGGGTCGCATGGGTGGCTTCCTCGACTTGGCTTGTCTGGTCTTTTACAGATGTTGCTTCCGCAACCTTCTGTGTCCTCGCCGCTTCCTTCTCTTTCAGTGATTCAAGGATCTTGGAGCCGCGTGAGGTGTGGAAGATATTGACATTAACATCTGGAGGAGCATCCTCCAAGTGGATTTCTTCTTCACGGACGGGCTGTTTCTTGGGCAGAGAATCCCGTGGTTCAGGCGAAGCAGCGGTCTGATGAGGGGAGCCGACGCCAATATTCGCCCACGGAGCGGGTGCGAAGCCTGAACCGTCCTGGGGCAGCCGGTTTGCTGGACCTGGCTGGGAACGATCTTGCCGAAGCTGACGAAAAGGGGACGCAGTTGGCGAAGAACGGGGCAGCCGGTTTCCTATCCTGAATGTGGGAATCTCAGGTTCCTGGGATGCTCCGCTTGATTCCGCCGACGGAGGGACAGCCTCGCTTCCATCGGCCGAGGCATTGGCTCGTTGTCCCGGCGATGCGCCTCCGTCTGCTGGAGGCTTCGCCTTCGATTTTTGATCATCAGGGGTATTCCGGTACTGCCCCGGCTGTCGAGCCCGTGCTTGTTGCTGCCTCAAGGCGATCACGATGCTCGATGTTCTCCCATAACGATCGAGCTGTTGCTTCCTTAACGCGACATGCTTGGAAGCAACTGAGCGGGAGGCGCTCAGCACAGCAGCTAGATCAATGAGCAGGTCGGAGAACCTCATCGGAGCGGGATTGTACTATAGTGGCCTGATTTCCATGGCGATATTTGACTTGGCACGAGATATCTTGTTCCTTGCCACGAAGCTATCTGAAAAGCTATGGGGAGCTTCGAGGTGGGCAGCGAAAATTCAAAGT
>FTLB01752151.1_pt1 | contig 13329 bp, 14 predicted proteins | sample 1658291 | NCBI WGS metagenome assembly FTLB01 (sample SAMEA3914812, study PRJEB12502) | metagenome | biome: forest; material: soil | place: Canada | collected 2011-07-07 | depth 0.1 m
AGAGAGAAATTCCGTGTAAACGATGAATTTTACGCGCCAAAAGGCGAAGGCATTGGTATAGAACTTAAACTTTCTTACAGAAAACTCGAATCAGCATAGCCTTTGGAACACAAGCAGTCTGACGAGAACAGAATAGAGATACGCGAGTCGGCGCATCCTACCCCACCGTTGCTTCGACCACTTCGGGGGTGCGGCGGCAGCGACCCCATGTGGTTAGTGGACGTCATCCCGGTCGCCGCCTCCGATCTTTCTAAACCCTTCGGCGCCGAACTTTCAATACCGGAGTCTGAGCAGACGAGACATGTTGGACTAGAATACCACGCATCCCCACGGGGAAACAAGGTGATTGCATGAGCTAGGAGTATTCTTGCGTGCTTTGTGCTCGCCAGGAAGCGGCGGTTCCACAGCCGAATCATACACTACTGGAGATTTCCCGCAACCTGGTTCTCGTCGGATGTTGTGGTATGTAAGACATCCGGACTGCGCGAGACCTGTCTTGCCAAGCCCACGAATGTGGTTAAGGATCCATGAAGCTGATACCTTGAAATTAACTTGTTCTTGTTCTAGAACTACAAACAAGAATGTCTCTCCTCGGAGGCTCTGGAACGCCATAGCCACTCATTCATCTACGTATAGAGATGAAGCTATTTTGTAAAGACCCCAGCCTTAATGAGCGATGAATATGCACTAGTTGAGCTGGAAGTCTCACCAAGACCAACTTTCTGGGACCGCGCCAGCACACGAGCCAATATTTCAGCTGGGAGCGACGGATTGCAATACTAACAAGAGCGGTCAACGGTCCGACCAACCGCGAGTACCTGGTGGTCAGTATCGCCGTGCCAATGTTACCTGCGCGATATCTGCGGAACAGTCTGGAGTGAGATGCAGCTTAGAGGTACAGCCTGACCTATATGATGACATGGTAACTTGGCAGGTGGTATCCGAATATCTGGATCGTGCGCCAATGCTGATCCAATGCATCCCTACATCATCCCTGTTGTGAGTACGCTGTTCAGGAATCCTCAGTCTTGAGAGTCTAAGGTCGTTCGGTCCCTCATATACTCATTTGAACGTGATGGCGAAATTGCAGAAGACACGATAGAGCTAACACGGCCGCCCGTCAGGCCCGGGCCGCGGTCCGCCTGAACCTAAAGGACCTGGCTCCAACGCATCTGTTGATTCGCCAACAAGAAGGATGAACTTAGAGATCTCGGACAATTTTATACATACGGGGCTGGAGAGACGGCGAGTGGCGACTCATAAAACTCATGGCGACACATAAATAAGAGGCATGTTGCACAAATAGTACTAGAGTATGAGTTTTTAGCGGTAGCCAAATTCGTCTGATGCAAAACCATCTGGATTAACCTTTGAGTCGAGATATATTAAGGAGACAGATATATATTCCCGGCACTATGAAAGAGTCTCAGCAACCTTTTACTGTCGATAAAGTTCATGCTTGTGCTGTCCAGTACTGGACCTTGACCCATATCAAGTAGCTAGATCTCGATGAGTATAACATTGTTGATAAGTGTTATATTCGTAGACGTAAATACCTTGTATGGCAGTACAAAATACTCGGTCCCTGGGGTGAAAGAATCCAGGCTTAGAGCAAGCGCGCGAGCGCGGGGCCAGACTTGGCAACATAGCCTAGTACTCCTTCTTGATCCCATTTCCCCATTTTACGTGCCATTCGTCTCTCCGAAGCGTCGAACGTGGCCCCGTTTGCCATTCCTTCGATATATAAGTCAGAATTGTCTTTAATCTTGCTGCTTTCGAAATTCTTGACCGACTTTCAAATAGCACCTTTGAAAACTTCTCGATCTAGGTTGGCGACGTCGTATGCCACTTGCCTTTCCGAGGCGCTAAAATTGGCCGCCGCCTGAATGGTTCCCATTACATATATACCCACGGAGTTGCCATGAGAAAGATCTTGGGACTGCGAACTGTATTGCTGCGTCTCTTGGAGTTGATCGCTGTTGTGCGGCGTCCGTTGGAGTTGAGTGCCGTGCTGCTGCGTCTCCTGGAGTTGACCGTCGTGGTTCTCCCGACACGTGGCACAACGTTTCTTGCCGATTTCAATACTGGCTAAACATCCCCGTGTTGCACATGTATGCGGTGAACAGTTATAGCCGTAAAAGCCAGGATCAACTCTTGGGTTATCACATGGCCACTGCGACCAGTGGCATCTATGCTCTGAGCAATAGCGGACGTCATTTTCTCTAGGATTTCCGCATGGCGACTGCGACCAGTAGCATTTATGTTCCCCGCAGTAAGGAGACTCTGTGTCTCTCTGCCTAGGGCATGGCAACGCACAATGTTCTAGGGAGCCGCCTTCCGAGGAGCTGCTAGACGAGGAGCTGTTAGACGAGGAGTCTCTGTCTGAAGAAGTGTCACGACGACGATGCTTACGCCGGTGACGGCTGCGACTGCGTTGAAGGCTGCGACCGCGTTTAGAGCTGTGACTGCGTTTAGAGCTGCCCCAGTCCGTGCTGCAACAGCAACCCATTGTACACGTCCAGTGATAGGGAATAGTCTCTGAAGAGCCAAACCAAGAAGCTCCGTAAGAAGCCCTGGATAGGGCCCTAGCCGGGTAAATATAAATATAGCACCACACTTGTGTAACCTAGCCTGCGATAGGGCTGCGATAGGGCTTCTTGTGAGGGCGAACAGCGATGGCCAGTCGTTCAGAGCATGCTGAACACGTACGAGTGCTTTGTGAGCAGCAAGCGGCGGCCGGGAGCGAGCGAAGCCAAGATCACGGTGCTGCGGCAGTGTAGCTGGTGTGCATCACACGGGTAGAAAGGATGCTGTCGACGGGCTGGACAGCTTTTGTCTGCGGCTCAATGAATCTATATTTGGGTGCTGGATGGACCTTGGCCTGGGTGGGGAACGGTGGCAGCATACAGAAAGCAGAGCGGGCGATCAGCCAAAACAGGGCAGTCACCGCTGCTGTTGTGAAGTAGGTCGGGGTCGGCCGAAAATGCTAAGAAATTGCGAAGAGGCTGACAACTTCGCAGCTCATTTGCTGCTTAAAGATCGGCCCCCCCTCCTGTTTAGATTTTCAAGGCGCACGAATTACTTGTCGTCTAGCGATTGGACATCACTCGTCGTGGATGCATGCTAGTTTGCCCTATAGAAACGGATGGCCAGGCAGTCCTGATAACAAATCGCGCAAAATTTCGCGAGAGATTGAGCGTTCGACCCCAAGCTCGAAGAGCGGTGTATGGATGTTCGCGGTAGTGCCTGTGATAAACCGTAGGGGTTACCTTAAGGCAGGGTCCCAAATCTACGTCTTTGCAATCGAATAGTGCATGGAGAGAACGGAAACAGGGTAGCTCGCATCGGTTCCGACAGCGTCCAAGCCTAGTATTAGGATGCAGTCAAACATGCCGTAGAGCGTGGCAAGGCCAGCCTCACCAGTGGCGGTGAGATAGCGGGATTCTGCACTTTGACCAACGTCTTAATCACTCGTAGCCAGAGCCATGCTGCCATTCGCCATAGGTTTTATCTGCTCAAAAGCTAGGCGCAGTGTGCCGCACTCTGTTTCTTAATGTGACAGTTTTCACGGCGCGATCAACATCCTGGGCCATCAAACTAGCAGTCTCGTCAACTATGTCCCAAGCCTTGCCCTTGAGTATCTTGCTCGCGGCTAAGCACGCAGCAATGTAGCAGAGGAGCCTCTCCCAGTACGGGCCTTGCTCTCTCAAAGGTTCAAAATCGCATCCGCTTTCACGAGTCTGTCCAATATCATCTGATAACGATGATAGCGTTTTCCGTTATGGGACTTTTTGGCTCCGTCAGGTGAATGGTATTGAGCCCAGTCGTAGCATGACGTAGCGCTAGGCGGTAATGTCAGCTGGAAAAGATCAACAATCATATCGATAATCCATAGCTTTTTCTCGAAATTTCAGAGTCTGAAATACTTCGTATGCCCTGCTCATAGCCTTTTCATTACCACTCATGAACTGGATGAGCAAGCCACAGACCGTAGGTTGGGAACCATCAGTCCAGTCTTCAGGGCATTCTTTCAAATGCCTCTGCGCAACAATCCTGAGACGACGAAAGCCGCCTTGATTCTGTAATGCTGTAGAATCCGACAGGGGCGGGCGCTTGTAAATCTTGGATTTGCCCTTCTTTGCGGGCATTCTCGTAAACGAAGAACGAGGAGGAGGCGGTCTGGGCGGCACATATCCGACCGAATCTTCCTCTTCATACTCGTCGTCGTCGTCTTGATCTTTCCAGATGAAGTCGCCGTAATCAGGATTGTCTAGGTCTTCGTTTGTATAACTAGGTACCAGCCATTCTGTCACGATACTGTTGCCCATACTAGTCCTCAAGCAAATCCCAGCGATCCTGAAATCTGTATGGAGGGTTTCCGGTCCTTTTCATCCAAGCCTTTTCCCACTCGTCATTCTCAGAAGAGAAGTGAAACTCGTGTCTACACGATTTCAAAAACTTTTCTTTCAAAACCCGGTTGCCCTCGTGAACAACCGCATTGTATGTGTGGGTTTGGGCCTGTGTAGGATTTTGAGGTTGGATGGGAGAGTTGGGTGTAAGAGATGCTCTCGATGTGGAGCTACTCAGCCCTAGGGTCTGCAACTGTCGTCCGAGGTTAGGCTCCAAAAATGGACTCGACTAGCCACATCGAGTCTTGAGCATAGTTGACGTGAAATAGAGCCTCCGTAGCGACCACGAGCGCTCTCTGCCTGGGCCCGGGTATGACTGACGCGGTCAGGAGATGCTGCCGCTAGAACCGTTGTATCAAATTCAGGGTTTACAGTCCACCCACCCGAGAAGCAGCACGCCGTGGTAGTCGTGGTCGAAACTCGTGGGTCAAGGACTCTCTTGACATCGTTGATGGCTAGATCCGAATTTCCATCACGGTTTACCTGTATGTCAAATGAACGGGGCTTGCCGTGAGCAAAGAAAAATATCAGAAGCGGCCGCCTATTCTTCTTGGCATACGAACAAGCCGAAGAAATCTGATCAAGAACTTCGCGCTTCATCCTCTCCGGGCTGACAGCCGTCAATGGAGTTATCTGGCCCTCGTCAAGAAGCTTTTGGCTAGAGATTATCTTGCGAACATTGTAGGGGTTGCCGTGGACATATTCACCGTATTTTCTGAAATGTCCGTCTCCGAGACGCTACAGAGCCACTGTAGACGCGGGTTTGAAGAGAGAGCTGAAAGCAAACATATCCGCGACCTGCCACCCATCCTCAGAATGACTAGCCCTAACCAGATCCACCGGGCATACGCCTAGAATAACCGATTCTGACCAATATCTGGTATCGATCTTGAAACGAAGGACGATGCAACAGGAGTGAACTTCTGGTGAACCACCCTGCCAGGTGTTGGGCACTGCTCCGCTGACCGAGATGGGCTTTTAGAAATGCCGGCCATGATTTTGACCGTCGTTGGCTGTGAACAAAACGAGGGAATACTTGACAAGATTTTGAATAGGAAGGACTAGATGGCTGACAACCGAGATGGGAAGGAGCGATGAAACATTTATTTCATACCTTGGAAATGAGTGTAAGGGAGAATATAGTGAACACGTCATGCTATTCTTCAACTTTATCTTTGTTGCGCTGGAGTTAAATCTAGTGGGTGAAGATCAACCGAGCAAGTAGATAGGCCGTGGAGAGAACTACACCGAAGTCAAACTATGTAGAACAAGTCAGGGCCCGTTGGTCACCCAAATTGTTAGCAGCTGGTACCAGCCTTAACTTAAAACCTCTATGAATTAGTATTATTGAGTTCGCACGAGATCCATCAAGATTCTACACCGAGTTGACTCGCTCGAGGCAGGATGCGTTGACAGAAATGATCACGACTTCTTTAGAGAATAATTTGAACAATCTCTCGTTGACTTTGTGACAGAGACTTTTACATTACTGGAAACGAGAATTCAAGGTAGCTCGAGATATCTGACTATGCGTTCCTACAATTTCTTTCTTCAATAGTTGGACTTCGTCATATATCACACTTAGTTTGATACCGACTTCACGTTTGTAAGCTCAATAGATCGGAAGGGCATCGGAGGAGTCAAGTTGTCTTTACATGCTCACCGGCATTACTCAAGCAGCTCAGATAAGATAACCAGGTGTTTTGATGTGAAGACAGGCAAGCCAGGCTAGCAACCAATCGCGGTAGGCACAAATTTCCGTTCTAGGAATGCGGTCGCGATAGCTGGTGGCGGAGAAAATTGCCTAGCTCATGTGGAGCCCTTGCTTCACGACGGCAAATATGGAGGTAGTCACGCACCCATGGCAGTATGTGGGTCTCAGTTCCTCGGATATCGAGGGCTTTTGATCTTACCTGCTGTTCCACGCCGTGTTCTCAGTCTGCTCTATCGCGGATTCTCGTTCAAGAGCGGCGATCTGCAATCTCCCCGCAGTCATCAATCGCGCAGAAGCGATGCTGTATTGTGGCCACTCCGTTCTAACTGCTAACCGTATGACCTGGAGGCTTTCATTAAGCAGCGGTGCCGGAGAGAGCAAATCCGGCATGGCTCTATCTATGTGAGTCGGAATGCCAGTATCAGTGGGCTAGTATATCTAAAATTACGGCCAAAGTAATGTTGTCTCGGACGACAGGATGTAACACTGATAGATTTGACATCGCCTGATCCCCGGACTAGCAATCGGGGTGAGAGGACCAAACCAGGCCTGAAAGGCTCAAGAGTACCTGAGCTCTGGTTCTCTGGCGGCATTCCGTCCCTTAGCCGCATCGTTTAGTAGGTCCCCCCAGATATCATGGACCTCGGATGGTCTCGCTGGTAGCCAATTGGCAATCAGTAGATGGCGAACCGTGCTGATTGCAACTGGCCCTCGCCGCCCGCTTGTCAGACTCACTCTCTCTTGCTTTCCGCGGTGGACCATATTGTTCCGCTCGTACAGAGAGCGGAAAGATTTTCATCGTTATGCCCGTAAGCGAGGAGAAGCTAGTACATAACCATAACTAATAGCTAATCACTGCTGCCCTTGCTTAGAGGAACTCTCTAGCACCGTTGGGGATAGTTTCTAGTGGGTCGAACGGATTTCTACCGTGGCAAATGTAGACTGCCGCACCGTAGTTTTTACGCTGTGATCGCAAAATCTACGATAAATCAACACGACGAACAAGATCCTTCTCCCGAGGCACTGGATTTAAAGGGCAGGAGACGAGCGGACATCTCGTACCGCGTATATCGTTGGAAACGCAGAATCTGCGATGTCCCATTCGTTCCGAGCTCACCTTCCGATTTTGCGCACATGGACCCGATATTTGGATGACTGAATGGCTCCGGCTGCTTGGCATTGCCGCCCGAACCCCTCCCCGAGTTGCTCGAGTTTAGCTTCCCGTTGCCCTCTTAACCCATTTAGCTTACTCTGGAGAAGGGAGTCGGCTACCGTAGCCGGCGGAGCAGTTAGTAGCAGTTAAGCTGTGTCATACTTACACTAAAAACGCCCCATCCAACGCTTGCCACCAGGGGGCCAATCCACTTTTCTAAAATAGACGGCTGTGATTCATCTAGCTAGAGAGCCCGGTCGGGTCCGTACCCGACATACGGACGATACGGCGGCAGGCCACTCAAGACTTTGATAAGGGGAAAAGCTAACCAACCTTGCCTGCCGTGAGCGCTGCCTTCGCCTCTTTCCCGCGTATGGCCCCTCTCCTCCCAGACCGAAGCGATTACCAGTTACCGGTCACCAGGTAATCGGAATGGGACCATTTGTTGAATAACTACTGTACCCCGCTCTGGAGGAACTGATTAACTACTGCTACTGGGGAGAGGCGAGGGGGAGGCGAGAGGGGATTCGGCCGCCTCTCCACGCTCGTGGTCCTCCGAGGATCCCGCCAGTTGCTTGGCAGGACCAGAGATCCGGGGTCAGCATCATGGCCACATGGTTCTCCTGGAGCACTTCTTACCAATCATGTAGCTAGCCACTTTCACAAAGCGCGTTCCTGGGACACTGGCAATATTTGTGGCTGGAAACTTTCATATTAAACTAACGGGGCTATGGGAAGAAAAATAGATTGCCATGTGACTCATCCAATCGTCTTGGAATCGCATGGCTGTGCCGTAAAATTCGGCAAGTGGATTATGACAAGTGCGAGACCCGGGTATTCTGGTAGAAACAAATTTTGTCCACATCATAATGCACCGTTGATGCACCAGCCAGCGCTTGGTGGTCTAAGAGGCTCCTGATGGCCATGTTCAGAGATCGTTGACAGTCTTGAGCTCGTGGCCCTCCAGCTGGCCATCGAATCCAGCCTCCTCCTCCGCCGTTGTCGTGTTGGTGACGGTCCAGACGGCGGGGAGCACGACGACAAGGGCACCGATGCAGAGCCCCCAGTTCATGCCGAGCTGCGTCAGGGCGGGCGTGCCCAGAGCGTTGATGCGCCAGGCCATGGCACCGCCGGTGGCCTGGAAGGTCTTGTAGGCACCGACCAGGACGGCGGCGCGAGCGGTCGAGTTCGACTGGGTGCCGATGAGCCAGTAGCAGTAGCCCTGCCACAGCGCGTCGTAGGCTCCGTAGAAGATGTAGAGGAAGATGGGTCCGGTGGACAGCGAGCCGTCGGTGTAGTCAATGTCCTGCTTGAGACCAAGCGCCCAGCGCGCGTTCGCCCACAGCTGGAAAGCGTAGCCGCCGCCCCAGATCGCCATGCCGGTAACCATGAGGAGAGCCCAGCCCACCTTGGCGCGCATGTTTCGCGAGAGGAAGGACATGTCGAGGACGGCACCGATGATCAGTCCACCGAGCATCTGAGCAATCCAGTACAGCGCGCCGTTGAGAGAGCGGGTGCGGATGTTGAAGGTGAGGCCGTTCACGTCGTTCTGCTGGTAAGAGTAGAAAACATTCGCAGAGAAGAACAGCGGGAGCATGCACAGTACCCGCCAGTTGCTCATGGTGTGGAAGGCAATCTTCAAGGTACCGGCAAGAGAGTGCTTCTCGGTCTCCGTCGCGGCATGGAGCTGAGCCAGGCGAATGCGCTTGGGCGAGCAGATGAAAAGACCGAGCACCCAACCAACCAGCATGATGATCATGAGAGCGATGTAGGTCGAGTCGGTGACCGTGCCAGATTTCGAGTGGTAGTTGAGACCGAACGACGCGAGGGAGCCGATACCGCCGCCGAGGTTGAAGATGATCCAAAACACAGCGATGGCGCGTCCCTTTTGCGATTCAGGTACGTAGGTGGTCATGATGGCGCCCTGCACGATCCACAAAAACGAAGCACCTACGCCGAGGATGGCACCTGCGGCGATCACGAAGCTGCCATTCTTGGTGTCTTGCAAGTTTTGTCAGGATCCCCATTTCCGAAAAGGGGCCCGGCCAGACTGGGGAGCTTGGATGTAGGACCACACTTACGGTTGAAGTTCAACAAACTGCCGCTGTACAGGGCATAGGTCCAGCCTCCGAGCAAAAGACACCAGCGAGGACCGACGAAGGAGAAGATCGGACCAACAATGAACAGTGCCGTGGCCGCCGTGCAGGAGAGCAGCGCGACGGTAGCGTTAGCCGCAACGGTCGAGTTAACTTGGCCAGAGCCTAAAGAGCAGGGTTAGTGTTAGTGCTAGGGTGAGGGCAGCGTTGAAAATGTTCTAAGACATCGAGAAGGTGAATGGCCAGGAGGGAAAAAGAACAATAAAGAAAGAACTTTCCTCCGAGCCCACCAAGCGCATTGTATGCGCCGGGGCAGCAGAAGCAGATCATGCTGATGAGGATGATCTGTGTCCACGGGTGTGCGTAAAACTTGACCAGTTTCGACTGGCCCGCCTCCATTGCCGCCACTTCATCTTGGGCGATGACCGCGACAGCGCTGGGAGTCGGCGGGGAAGTCTGTTCGTCTTGAGCAGCCATTTTTTGAAGGTGCCTTCACTGTGATGCGAAAATCCAGATGTCGTCCTTGACCCAGTGGCTCGGCTGGCTTGTGTCGAGAGTGAGTAGGAACGGCAGCGATCGAGCTTCCCCAGACGAGGCGTACAAGGGACTTTATTATCTCCAAGCTCAACAGCCACCCTACTGCCAATTCGAGGTTGACCTAACTCAAACGGCTCCTCTTCGTATGGGGGCCTCTGGGGCGGACTTTGCGGGGCCAATACCCTTGAAGCTTTCCTCTCCGCTCTATAGAAGCTGGGGTGCTAGCACGATGTTACGTGACATCCGTGTCGCGCTGATCAGCACGCCAAGCCAGCTAGTTAGGGGAGAAAATAGTGTTATGTTTAGCAGGTTTTGTGGCAATATATAGCGCTTGCGATAGCGTCCGATAGCGGTGAAAATCAATCTTGACGAAATGCCCCTTATCGACTTTGATAAGGGTGATGGAATTGTTGCGCCTTCCCCTTCTTCGACGGTTCAGTAGTTGAATCTGTAATTCGAATACGCAAGTCTTGGAGAAATGGCGACCGCATCGATGCCCATCGACCTCACAGGTCTGCAAACAGAGTCGAGAAATTCCAACAGCGCTGCCATCGACAAGGTCTCAACTCTCGAGTTGTGCCAGATCATTAACCACGAAGATGCAACAGTCGCAGTGGCGGTAGAGTCATGCTTGGATGTCATCAGCAAGGCAATCGATGCTGTGACGCCTCGGGTGCGAAACGGTGGAAGACTTATTTACATTGGAGCTGGCACCAGTGGCAGGTAGGACTTCCCGGGTGTACAATTTCACTGAGAGACAAGTGAAAGCCAGCTGACGAGTTTCGCCTAAAGACTTGGCGTCCTTGATGCCTCAGAGATTCCTCCGACATATTCAGCATCACCGGAGCAGTTTGTCGGCATAATTGCAGGCGGCGATGTGGCTCTCCGGCACGCTCGCGAGGGTGCCGAGGATGACAGGGAGGCCGTCAAGGCTGACCTCGATGCGCTCAAAATGAACCCGGAGTTGGACTCCCTCATCGGATTGGCAACGTCGGGCCGAACACCGTACGTGCTGAGCGGGCTCGAATACGCGAAGCGTCTCGGATGCGTGACTATTGGAGTTACTTGTGTCAGTCCCTCGGCCATTGCGGCAGAGGGCAACACCGACTTTGTCATTGCCGCTGTTACAGGGCCGGAGGTTGTGACCGGAAGCACGCGGATGAAGGCTGGCACAGCGCAAAAGATGATTCTGAACATGATCAGCACGGGCGTTATGATCAAGTCTGGGAAGACTTATGGCAACCTAGTAGGTGATTCTGCGACTCGCTGGCGAATCGTGCAACCCTGACAGATCACAGATGGTCGACATGAAAGCAACGAACTTGAAGCTCAAGCAGCGAGCCAAGAATCTCCTGAGAGCGATTGGAGGAGCGGACTGCCCTGCCGACGACAACGAACTCGATGATCTACTTGCACGCTGCGGCGGGAAGCTAAAATTAGCCGCCGCGGCCATCACCCTGAAGCAGAGTGTGCCTGATGCCCAAGCAAGCTTGGATCGAAATGGGGGAATTCTCGCCAAGGTCATCGAAGAAGCCAAGGCGAACAAGGCAGTGACACAGAACGGCTCAGTGGAAGATACCGGGTTTGTCTTGTGTGTCGATGGAGGGGGCAGCAAGACCACGGCAGTCTTGCTGAGCGCGAAGGGACAAACTGGCATAGGCAAAGCAGGGCCCAGCAACTTGTTCGTCTAACTCTCTCTTTCTCTCTCTCCCGGCCCGCTGGTAAGAAAATAGCCTAACCGTGCAGCAGGTCCAGTTACAGCATGGAAGTAGCCCTGTCAAATATTGTAGCCGCCACCAAGGCCGCTATTGAGGCCTGTTTATCGAGAAAAGACGTTGTGCTCTCGAATTTGAATCTTAAAAAGGTCTGGGTTGCTCTTGCAGGCTCGGAAAGGAAAACGATCAAGAGTCAACTCGAGTCTCGTGTTGCTGAGGCTCTAGGAATTAGCTTAGGCGGAAGACTACACATCAGCAACGACATCGACTTACTCCCCTTGGCAGCGAAAGTTCCCGGTGGAACCGAGTCTGCCATCGTTTTGGTTGCTGGTACAGGGTCTATATCGATGAGCTACCGTCGGGACGAGAATCTTTTCACCCGCGTAGGCCGTGCTGGTGGATGGGGCCGTCTGTTGGGCGATGATGGCTCGGGATATGGCCTCGGGCGCGAGGGATTACGCGTTGCTTTAGCTGCTGCCGAAGAGCTGAAACTCGCGGGCGAAATTGATGAGCCTTCAACCCAAATTGACGAGTTGGCGAGCAAAATATTCGAATACGTGGCCGAACAACATCCAGGCAACGACAAATACGATCTATTAACCCCGATCTTGGTACCGGATTTGGTCAAGCATCAAACCAAGGATGCAGAGGCCGCAACCGTCAGGAGAATCGCAGACATATCAAAAGTTGTGTTCGCTTCAGCTGAAGTTTCGGAGACTGCGAGGCGCATCATCAACAAAGGCGCTGAGAGCCTTGGCGAGCCCGTCCAGAAGCTGGCGCGGAGCCAAAAGATATCGGCCGATAAAACAGCACTGGTACTTTCAGGCGGCTTGATGCAGAATCAGATGTACCGTGATAAGGTTCTCGAACACCTTGCAGGTCGGGGTTTGAAGTTCAGCAGTGTTCACTTTGTCGAAGATCCGGCAGCGTCCGCTGCTCGGCATCTTCTTGCACACATTCTGGCAGGGAATGTCGTATCATCGCACTAAGGACAAGGATCATGCAAGGCACAGCTGGAGAATTGAGAGCTTGTCGAACCCAAAAAAAAATTCAAGCAAGTTTAAAGCAAATTAACTTAAGCAATTTTTTCTGAAATCCTGCGCCCGCGAGCGCACCCACCAAAAAAACAAGAACCGACCCAGCCCACACGCAAAAAAAACGCTTATTCTCGCGCCCGGATTGGTAGGTCGACAGTGGGACCAGAGGTGCTGGCCCCACCTCTGGCCCCACTTCTCCCCCCACGTCTTCCCCCACGTCGGCCCACTCGGCCAGAAATCACGTGCTGTTTCACCGCGAGTTAGCTACCATGAACAAAGTAAGGTAGGTTAAAAGTTGACCAGACTGGGCTTGGGGAACAGTGAAAGAGTGAACATGTACAAGATGTATACGAACTGAACGACTTACATTGTTATAATGAATTGTAGTATTACAATTCAAAAAAGTTAAACCGCCCGAGGCGGTGCTGGGCTGCTGCTGCTGCTGGTGCTGGTGCTGCTGCTGCTGCTGCTGCTTCTTTTTCTTCTTGTCTGTTTCGATTTATTAGACGATGTTTGACCCCTGATAAACGCAAGAAAGAAACTTACTTTCCCGCTCGCGCGGGGCGGGGCAATTCCGGCGCGTATGGCCCAGTTGGTCGCAATTGTAACACCGCCGTGGCGGTTTGTCCTCCTCTATAATGCTATATCAGTAAGGCTCAACTTAACAT
>FTLB01843355.1_pt1 | contig 13329 bp, 8 predicted proteins | sample 1658291 | NCBI WGS metagenome assembly FTLB01 (sample SAMEA3914812, study PRJEB12502) | metagenome | biome: forest; material: soil | place: Canada | collected 2011-07-07 | depth 0.1 m
GGAGAGTCGCTGAAATAAACCCGTTGCGCTGTCCCAACTGACACGCCACATGTCGACAGACAGCCTCGGGAACCGCCGGATCGAGAATGAATCGCTCTCCCAGCTGTCGGGTTCTCTGAATTCCGTGGCGATAACGACGTGAAAACAAGGCTCACCAGCCTCGTCCAGGGTGTATATGATCTCCCCAGGGCGGAAGATAGACCACAGATCGTCGTATAGTACAAGACCGTCTTTCAAGTGGCGTCGTATCCTGTCGTGTCCTGGCTTGACCCACTTGGTGTAGAAGAGCTTGAGGGCTTCTAGATCTTCTTTCCAATCGCTGTCGGGATTTTCTTCACCCGATTTGCACACATCATCGTAGTAGAAGAAGAGCGGCGCGTAAGGAGACTTGAGCGAGATCTGGCTGCCTTCCAAACCGATGCCTGGGAAGTATCGTATCACGGAGCGGACGGCGCCTACCAACGCCGGAGAAACGAGGGAAAGCTGTTCAAAATCCATATAGATGTGGCCCCAGATATCGGTGCGGCGCTCGTGCTTGATTGTTATCGCGAACTCGCCATCCTTGGAAGGGTCCGGCGGGGCGCTCCAGTCCGCTTCGTCCACGATTGTCTCGTCTCCGCCTTCTGACTTGGTGTAGCGACCGACCCGGGTTCGCTGTTTCTGCTTCTTTCCATCGGCCGATTTGGACGCATCGTCGCCATTAGACACGGCGCCATCCTTGGGCGTTTTGTCACTCCCTTTGCTCGCCGCATTCGAATCACTTTTCGCTGCTTCTTCCGGACCAGCGTGCGAGAAGACTGCTGGCGAGCAAGCTCCACACTGGTGACATATCAGCCTTAGCATACCCGGTCCAATTTTCGTCACCACAGAAGAATCGGCTCCGGGACCCGAGGTATTCTTTGACGTGGCAGCAGATGTCGTGCCATTGCTGGGTAGATTGTCTTCCTCTGCCATGGTTTGAACTGAATCCTTGCCTTGGCAGCTTAATCCTCTTGGTGTAGATTGAGCGTCAGAGCGAGGTCGAAGGGAAGGCTGGTTACGCACTGCGCAGGATTTGGTCCCTATTCGAGAGGAAAACCTTCAGTACCTTAGACAGATGCGTTTGATTGCTCTTCCCAGCCTTTGAACCTGAAGTAAACCGTGAAGGCCAAAGTTGCATGCAATAAATCAAGAGTTTCGGAAGTTTCTTGGCTGAGATTTATTTATGGTGATATATATCGACGGTCTGCCGTGGCGAAGCAATTCCAAACCCCGGCTTAGGAGAAATGACAGGCCATAAGGGAAGTAAGGAATGTCGTGGCAGGATTATGGTGGCATTGTGCCCCGAAGGTGCGTCAGGCTTCGACGATTTGGTCAGTCAATCCCGAAAGCAGGGTCCACCTTGTGGCATCTGGTTGGCTTCGGAGTGAGCAAGGCCTCCCAACCGGGCTAAGTTTGGCTGAGCGTGCAGATAATCGACGACACGTCTGACGGCAGGCATCCATGGCTGCACAGCCTGGCAGATCAGTTGAGTTTCTCATCCGGAGGCCCATACCACGCTTAAAGGCTCGATGCGAAACTTGGAGAATCGAAGAATTTTCTATAATAATCCGGCTCGATTATTGTTTGGGGTTCATTGGCTGATGGCCCATATCGTTGATCAAAGCATCAGCTGACACACACAATCGGGGAGGCCAAGCGAGAGATCTCGGCTCAGATTGTTCAAATAATTAATTCAAAAAGTGTCCCCTCACTTCCGACGCAGTTGTGTCGCTGGTTTATCATCTTCCGACATATGAATCACATGAATAGTCATGGATTTACACATAAAACCGATCAAGCGGAGCTCTACCGAGGAGATTCTAGACAAGCTCTCAAATTCAACAAGTAATGAAGTTTCACCCAATGCCATTTGGTACACACCAGGTGTTGACTTTTGGTGCGTTGCGTGGTATCGTTACTTGCCACAGCCTTCTCAATCATAGGAAGAACATGCAGGTGCTAATTCAACTCAGTTTCTATGCCCCGGCGCAGGACGCGTGCGTCAAGTCTCGAGACCGACTAGACAAGCTGAAGCTACAGAGCGACGAACTCGACCTCCTAGACTCCCCCGTGGAACCGGAAAAGGTAGTTGAGAAGATTAAAGAGATTCAAGCAGAGCTGGAGAAAAAATCGACCGAGCAGCACCCGTCGCTGAAACGTGCCTCTGAATTCATGACGTCCTTCTGCACCTTCGCGGACAAGACATCGGGTCTAGTCAACCTGCTCCTACCGCAGTCACCAGAATACACTGTGACTTTTGGGATGCTTTTCATCCTTTTCAAGGTACGGTAGACAAGATGTTGGCTCAGTATGTCCAAGTACAGAAGACTTACTCTTCCTAGGCTGTGGCAACAAGAAAAGACCGAGAAAAGTCTCTGGTAACTCACATAGAGTCTATTGGCTCGCGACTGCCTCTGGCCGAGTTTTACAAATCTGTTTTCCCTACCAATGCAATGAAGGCTGCTGTGGCAAGAGTCTATGTTCACATCATGAAGCTTCTCGACGAAGCCGTAGTCTACTACCGTAGCTGGCGACTCAGTGAGTTTTTTTCCCTTTGCGTGTGTGCATGGTTTCCCCAGCTGCTTGATGCTAGCAATAGGGATATTTCCCACACCAGTGTTCCGTTCTTACCCATGTTTGCTAATGATTATTTTCAACAAACTTCAGAACAGTTGGTTGACGCTGTTCTGCAGCCAAACTCCAAGTTCGATGAGTATATTACCAAGATAGATGCAGAGATAAGAAATATGAACGAACTCAAAGATGCCGGCCATATCGCGCAGACAGCGGATATGATGGACATGATATCCGGGACCGGGCTGCGTTCGTAGCCAACCCTCTGTTCGGGCAGCATGTGGACAGTTGACGCTGATCAGACTCACAGTGATGGCTAGATTGTACCAAAATTTTGAGAACCAATCAAGCGCCATAGGTACTTCCATGGACATCCTGAACTCGAAACTTGATGATCTCACGCTCCAGACTGGCTGTAAGGGACTGGCCCCTTTGCGACTAGCTTCGTGCACTCCCGGATGAGTTGCTCATTTGTTGGCAGATCTTCTTCGGTTCGAAATGGTAAAACATGCGCGGTCACTACAAGAGATACTTTTGGCCGGTGGGCGAGACCCTGAAGAGGAGCTTGAGACTGCCGCGAGTCAAGAAGTTCACCTGTCACAAAGAGATCATTGGGAGAACAACGGGATATTGGAAGACCTCGGGGTCTGGTCGCAGAACCACCACAGCCTCCTGCTCTGGGTGGGGGGCACCTCTGGCAGCCGGGAATCGTGGGTTACAGAAATGTCGACGGACCTCGTCCTGGCCTTGCAACCGCGACTCGTTACGCCCCTCTTCGTCTTCTGCGGCCAGCACGACAGCGAGCACCTTACCCCACTTACCCTTGTCCGACGGCTCTTGGTCCAGCTCCTCGACTTGCATCCCGAGATCGCATACCAGCGGCCGGAGCTATGCAACACCTGGAAATTCCAGAAGTCTGTGACTTTCAGCCAGGTGTGGCGCATCTTCCAGCAGCTTGCTGCGCGGATACCAGGGCTCTTTATTGTCATCGATCGCGTAGAGGAATGCCAAGCGGATGAACAGGCCGACTTGGTCCATCAACTTTTGCCCGCGCTCATTAGCTTGGCAGAGAAGTTCCCCAACGTCAGCATCATTGTGACGAGTATCTTCGAACCGCCCAGCGAGGTTGACGGGCTTCCGTTCTATTCGTCTTACATCGATACGTCTAGACGAGCAAATCGTCGCTAGCTCCTCCACCCACGATGCTCTTATCCGGAAAAGGGGGGAAGGAAGAAACAAGGCGCAACAGAACTCAACAATTCTGCAGCATGGACACTGGTAGCAAATTCAGGCGGTGGCCACTTTTGTTAGAAAGTGCGCTACATCGACATGGACCGGCACTAATTCTGCGCCAAAATCGCCTCGAGCTAGAGAAACAGGGACGGTCAAACCGAGACTAACAGTTGAATAAGTTACCACGCGAACAAACCATGTTCCTAATTAGCCGTTCGCTTGGGACCAAAATGTTCTACGTGCCCAGTTTCGGTTAGAATTCAAGGGCCGTGGTTATCGAAGACGGCTCGTCGTGTGGCCGCCAGGGCGGACAGTCTACTAGAATACCCACCAATTGCTCCCTCGTGAGGTCCGTTCTTGAATCGTTGCTCAAGAGATCTTCAATGGCCGACGGGCGTTGAGACAACATGGTCTTCTTGCCACTGCGGATCGGTGCATGGTATAGCTTCGTGTACGCGTCCCTTTTCATAGCCGTACGACCTACGATGTCGGATCCGAGCGAGGTGGAGGAGCTAATGAAGCTATATGAGTTGTGTTTCTAGCGTTTTGCGGCAACTTGCTCCCACGCCCGAGACAATGGCTATTGTTTCTGGATCATTTAGCTAATTAGGGGCCTTGTGTCTTAGACCTGGCTCAGACACGAACGGACCGAAACCCGCGGAGAGGAGAAACTTGCCCCCCCACGCCTATCTATGTAGATGGAAGTCAGAGGGAGATAAGCCGAGTTACGATGCTATGTAGACGATGGTCACGCGGGGTAGTTAGTCTACCGTTTAGCGTCAATCCACTGAATTTGTAGCTAGGCGCTACTTTGAATGCGTTGTAGACTCGTAGTCGATGAGAAATTGCACCTTGGCGAAGTTATCATGGCGAAAAGACTCGATGCATCTAAGGTCTAGAATCTAGGGTTCGGAAGGATTGAGATCGGCATGTCAAATGAGGAAGCGGAAAGGGCACAACATAAAATCCGCCAGAACAATTGAAACTCAACCCGCATGCTCGGGAAATCCCGTGGCCAGATTTTACACAGTCCAGTGGCTCCCTCCCGAGAATTGAGGGGGGGATCAAGGTAACCTAAAATCCTTGGAAGAGGGACCTTTTTGCTGGCTCAAGTGAATCCGATTATGACATCCACGCTCGGCTCAAGATGCAAATCATCATTTATCTTCTTCGGAGCCTCCAGAGTTGTCTGTCTATTGACATTAGGCACGTCTGTGCCCAAGGCGGGTTTGTTCAAGTATTTTGTGTGGTGCGTCGTACTCAAGCTGAGTAATATTTTTGGGCAAAGTAACATTTGGTACCTTGGCGGACGGAAGTCTTTTTCTTTTGCTTTGTGTTTGCCTCCGTTCTCGCTGTATCTCGAATGATGGACCTGAGTCCCATCGGTTGGCTTTGCTTCAAGTTGCTCTCTCTCTCTCTGCCGACTCAGGGGGCGGGGAAACTGAGAATGGCCCGAGACTAAACTAAATTGGAGGGAACCTGCGAACATCCACACTATGATAAGGCTCTCCCTCCACAGCAAACTACGGAGTAGAACCCAATTATACGACAAGAACGGAGTAGTACAGCTATGGGGGCAAGATTTGCCCACCAAGGCGTGCTAGGCTGTGGGAGAAACCCCGTCCTTTTTCGTACATATTCGGCAACTTGGAGCATTCCCAACGACTTGGCTGGGTGGTGGCCACTTTTATCAATGAGGTTTGTAGCTTGAAAACTGGGCCAAATGGTTCCCCTCTGCTAGCGTCGCGGATCTAAAAACAGCGGGGACCTGCATAAGGCGATTTGCCTGGAGCAGACGCAATGGTCTAGACGCGAGAACAAGTTGAGCTTCGAAGCAGGACAGCGGGCGTCGCGCAGATCCGGTTTGGCGGGGGAAGACCCTAATTCGTATGTTTGTACCTTATCTAATTATGACAATCTGGAGGAGAAAAAAGCCTGGCAGGATAAGGCGAGCAAGCGAGATAGGGAGAGGAAGACAACGTATCATGAAAGCTGGTTTTCCCTATCGGAATTCACTTGCTTTCTTTTTTTCCTGCTTTTTCTTACCCCTCTTCTTTTTTTTTTTTCTTTTTTCTTTTTTCTTTTTTCTCTTTTTCTTTTTCTTCTTCTTTCCCCCCTTTCAATTGTGGTTCTCCCTTCTTCCCCCCACCCGAGGGCGAAAGGGAAATATTTGTGTGGCAAATGCCTGAGGCGGCATCTCAAGCGGTCGCATTGCTTTAATATGCGCTGGCAAAACAGGATTTATTGATACACCAGCCACCCCAGTTGCAATTAAGGCGCGAGCCCCAGTCGTAATAACACCTTACCAGAGAGGCTCCTCTGTTCCTTGGCTTCTTCTAAATTTGGTCGGCGTTGCGCTCAGTAGTAGCTCTGGGCCATGCATGCCCTCAGCAGCCTTGGCAGAGAGGTGTTGGCCAACGAATGTAATGGCGCGACAATCAATAATACCGGGCAATTGTGAGGACCTACTTACCACTTACGGCGTGGGTGGCGGGCAAACGACAAGTCTTAGCGGCCATAGAGAGAGGGGGAACGAGTCTGGACGGGCCTTCAGGGAAGGGCCAGACACGCGGCGCGCTCAACTAAAAGTGCATTTAGACCGAGCCTGAAAGGTGCCAAGCCTGCCAATCAGGTCAGACGAGAGAGACCTGTCTCGATCAAATGGGGAATGGCCTCCCTCGCCTCCTCTCCCGTGCAGCTAGTGGAGGCCGTAGACAGGGATCAGCAGTCCTGCCACCAACCAGATTCGGCTAGTATATTTTGTACTCATGCGCACGTACCGCAGAAGTCACCAGCCAATTTCACCTGCAAATTGGGTACCTGCCTTGGTTTTGCATCCATGCTCTCTCGTTCTCTCTTTCCCTCGCCCGACCTGGACTCTCGACGATATTCTTCCCTGCGACAAGTTCTCCCCTCTCTGAGCCTCAAGCCGGTCCATTGTGCCTCTCTTTCCCCCTCTTCTGTCCGATTGAGAAAGGTACATGTCCCGACGGTCGAGAGTGAGAGCATAAGATATCGCGAGAGAGAAAGCGCAGAAGCAGAATTGGCCTCCCCTCTGTCTCGTCTTGTCTCGCCTTGTCTCGGTTCACTATCGCCCAACGCATGCAGCTCTTTTCGTTCTGAGCCCCCGTCCACCACTCCCGTGGAAGACATCTAGGGCTGCTACTCCGACTTGCTTGTTTCTTGAAACTTGCCCTCCGCCTTTTCTTCTTCTACCACAACTTTCTTCCTCGGTTGCTCCCTTGGCTGGCTGGTCCTTTCTGCCGTTCTGACGTGGTCGGCAAGGCGTACCTCGGTACATACATCAATCATCCCATTCTCCATTTCTTTAAAAGGTACGCTCTTGCTTCCCTCTGCCGCCAATCTCTATCTCGCCGTTCCTGCTTCCTGCCTCTGGGAGGGTTCCGGCCCATGCGTGATACGGATCATCTCAGACTGACTCTTTCCAGATCCAAGCTCAGAGTCAACCCGTCTCAAAAGTATATTTGAGCTACCCATCGCTTCCCTTCTCTTCTTCTCTCTGCCGCGTCACTCGACGTCGAGCACAGCAGGCTTTTTTGTCGACCGTATCTTTACATATCAACTCTTTACACGAAATACCCCTCCAAGACCAGTTCTTGTCTCGATCCAATGGCGTCCGATACTGCTGCCGAGAAGCCCGTCGTCGGCCTCAGCCTGACGACGAAACCGGTCAAGCTATCCAGTAAAGCGTCGCGGGATACCTTTGCTTCGGACAACCTCTCTCCTGCCGCTGAGAAGGACAGCAGCCAACCTCGGCGTTCGGATGTTTCTACTCCCTCCAGCGTCGCCCATGCCAACCCGTTCGACACAGACATCGAAGCTATCATCAGCTCGACTGAAACCTTCAATCGACGATCCATGGAATGCACCAAAGGAGGCACCGACTGCCAGGTATGGCCTGGCCAGGAGCATTGGAAAGCCAAGGCCAAGAAAGCGAAAGAGAAACGCCGGAACTGCAACTGTCTGTCCGGCCTCAGTAAGCGGAATCGACTTATCGTCAAGGCCTTGATTGGGCTTTTGATCATTGGCATTGCCGTCGGCGTCGGCGTCGGGGTCAGCAAGCCTCTCGGGGCCGGCATCTGGCACAGCTCAAACGTGCAGTGAGCATGATTTAGCGTCTAAATCGCTCTCTATCACCAGTCTGGAGCTGCGCCTCTCTCTTGCTTCCTCCCTCCCCGGACCCCCAACTTGGTCCCGCCGACGCATCGCCGTACATATTTGATCCGCTTCGGGGCCAGTGGACGACCCCATCATTGGCTGTGATGCGATTTAAGTTTCACGCCGCAGCCGACATCGCCATCCATCACCCAACAGCAATTTATACTTGCACTGCATTCGATACCCTCATCGATGGCTTGTACATACCTCTTTTCCTCGATCTGCGCGCGACCAGCCCTCAATGTGCCTGAAGGGTCTGGCTTTTCTATGTTCTAGAGCTCTTGTCTTATCCGAGCTGGCGTTTGGTGGAATCCGGTCTGAGTTTGTTTTGATGAATTCGACACTATGCTCTGGACTCTAGGCCTGCGTGCCACAGAGAGATGGGACATGGTAATTATGACGACTTCGTTCACTGGTGCCGATTGTTTTCTGGCCTCGTCCCTGTTGCTATGCGGGCACGACTATGGTTCAGGACAGACACAGTGCCCAAGAGTTTTTGAAGGATCTTGAAACGTATGGGATAGACTCTGCAGCAGGAGTATCCTGGGCTGTGTCAAGTTTAGAAGGCGAGATGAATACAGGGTTCGCAGCCTAATTGTTCTTGCTATATCATGATGCCATACCATGAAGCCAATGCGGATCGCTCCCCAACGTGTCTTGTGATTCAGAAGGCATGCTCACCAACGTATCGCTACCGAGTGCCACTACTCAATGATACATGGACTTTTCCTCACTCGATTTCTCTTGTTTTTCTTTGATTCCTGGAGAATCATGTGTCACGAAATTGCCCACAGGGGCCACAGTTCGTTGCCCATAAGCCAGAGAGTACCAAGGTAGCCAGTTCGAAGGATCTCATTATAGAATGGACTCTACGTCAGTGGTGAAGAGGACCTCAAGCTGTGCCTTAATAGCATCGGTTTGATTGAACAGCTCATCTTTGTCCCTCTTCCCCTATAAACCATCCCGCGTCTGCCCCGGCTGCCTACACAAGGAGGACCAAGTGATATTGGCAGCATATATGGCGAAGTAATAGGCAAGCTAGCCAGCTCGTCAATGAATAGTCAAGCACCCAATGACACTGCTTGAGTGACTTCCCGCCATTTCTGATGTGGGAGAAACTCTTAGCTTAAGAAGGCCGACAAGTCTGCTCGAGCTGCACAGTATCCTCTTGGCTAGTGACTTGCTAAGGCTCGCGGAAATAAGAGCATCTCATGCTTGCGACCGCCAGGTGCGCTGGAGGTCATAGAAAGATGGAGAAATAGATATATGTGTGTTGGACATGCTCTGTTAAACAATACAGCTCGCTGGACTGATACCCAATGCGGGTTGGTTGGCGTTGAAGAAGAACGGTGTCGCGGTCAAAAGCCCTGCGCCGCGTTTTGATTGGAAGAGCCCGGAGGCGGCTCGGCTCTCCGTGCCGTGGGAGCTTTTAGCGCCGGGGTAAGTGAAGCAGTGGCGTCGATCAGCAGCCAATGACGTGACTCTTTCGCGATCTTTTTAATTTCCCCAAGCCAGCAGAGGACGAGAGACTCTGGGCCAGTTGTCTCCTGGGCAGGGTTTATTTAGCTGGGAGGAGCTTGCCAGTATCACTATCACGCGATCCAGGCATCCATGGCGGCGGCTCGCTGCATGGCCGAGAAGGTATTTCGACTGGTGGCAGAGGCTCACGCTTTTCTGGTGTATCACGAACCCAGGCAGTCGGTATTTTCCTTGTGCTCTGGCTGGGAATTCTATCTCCCGCCGGTTGACCGTTTCCAGTGGCCGTGCTGAAATCTCAAAATTTTCTTTCCTCTGCTACGCATAGGGCTTTAGAAGATCTGAGACATATATCCAAGCCCTTGCAAAGACTCTAGGCAGAAATTGAGTGATCTTAAGACGCCACGAAACGCCTGGACGCTGCTGCTATTCGCTAGCCTTTCCCGTAACGTTTTCAGAGCGCTTGTTGGCGAGCGACATGGTCGCTCCGCGGAGGGAATCAGGAGCGTCCTTCCTCTGGCGAGTCGTCTGAACCCAGCCAACGGATTCATTGCTCATGGCTTGATTGCGAAAGGGCTTCTTCTTTAGTATTGCCGATCTTCATGTCAGACTGGTTTAGAGATATCAAGAACGGCTACATGTGGAGACACTCCCTTGGGGAAACACAACTAGATGAGTTTGCACCGGTTTTGATTAAGTATATACATGATTCTTATTCATCATTAGCTTATTAAGTTCTATATATTGTATCACTAGCCAGAAATATGTGCACATGGCTGAGATACTTTACAAATTCCTGTTTGTGTACGGCGGGCGGCCTATGCAATGGCTCTGTTCGTCTTCGGCCCCAATATCTTGGCGAGCATTGAACTCTTCCTCGGCGCGCCGTGCCTCGCACATGAGCCCCTTGGTGCGTAACGGATCAAGCTCCCGGAGAAACAAAGATCAAAAGGAGAAATGGCGTCTCTTTGATCAACAGGTACTATATTGTATATTGACGGCCGTAAGCTGTAAGTGGCTGTAAAGCTGCTGGTCGGCCAAAACTCCGTATGAAAAGTAGGATGTCTGGTCCTCGTTGTATTGCAGAACATCGTCGAGTATACCATTGGATCCGCCGTTGTTGCAAGATAGGACAAGAGTAGAGGGAGCATCAACCGGCGGAGTGAGTTCGCATGCAAGAGCGACCAAGCCGCTGGTCAGCATTTCGATGTCTGCCTCGGTGTTGAACAGGATTTCGCCGTTATCGGTGTCCGAGTCCATGCAGGCTATGCCGGAACCCCCGTCGAAATACCAACCGCGCTCCACAACGAGGTGGCCCGCGTCGTCTAGGGAGAACGCGACCGCGTTTGTGGGCTCGGGCGAGAAAGCCATCACTGCATTGCCATAGGGTGCGAATATGTAGACGTAGCCGAGGGGGCTGGGGCTGGCACGGAGCTCAAAGCTGGCTATGGTGGGAACGCAAGGCGTGGCTGTGACAGTGGCCTCGATGGTCTCGACGACGGTGGTCGACTGCAGGACCACCTCAACGGTCGTTGACACCAGGACCGAGGTGAGAACCTCGGTGGTAAAGGCAGACACGGTGGCTTCGTTGGTTGTGGTCACGGTGGAGCTGGCCGTGACAGTGACTGTGGTAGACGGCGTCGAGGCGATGACGGTAGACGGCAGCACACCCAAGCAAGAGCAGGCGCTTTCGAATTGACCCTCCGAGGTGCAAGCCGAGGCGTAGCTAGGGACAACGCTCGGCTGGCCAACGGGAAGTACATAGCGCGGAGCAAGGGCGGTGATAGTAACCGGCGGGGGAACAGTAGTGGTCTCATAAACATCGACAGTAGTAGCAATGACGTCGGTCGAAGTAAGAGTAGCAAATTCCAGGTCGGTCTGTGTGGTAAGGACGGTGACATCGACAGTATCCGTCTCGTAAACACCCACCGTCGGAGTAGTGGTGACGGTGACGGTGACGGTGGAGGGCGTCACAGTCGTAGCCAAAAACGACGAGCAGTCGGCACGATGCTGGTGCCTAGCCTTCGAGTCCTGGCTGTCAACCCCCCTATAGCACTGGTCAAGGGTGCACTTGTGCGGGTTACAGTTGCGCGCCGATGCGATGCCATAGGAGCCAAGGAGCACGAGGCTCGAGAACGAGAGGACGGAAGACCGCATTGCTTCCAATATCTTTCAGCAGTAACAACTGGCTGAGGGCTCACTTGCAAAACGCAAGGAAAAGGGAGAAGAAGAAGAAAGAGAGCGGGGAAGGGATAGAAGTTAAACAGAAGGGAAAGGGGGGTTATGAAAGTAATAGACAGGCGAGTATTTTCTAACAGGCGCCTAGACCCAGCAACTCCAGTGTTTTCCACGATCTCGTGGGGAGCCATCGTAGACTGCCCAACTTGGTAGTACCATTGAAAAACATGGATACAACTAGGTCAGTTTGAGAAGTGCCCGGTGCTATTCGAGCCTAGTTATGGGTTCAAGAGTCAATAATAGCCAGGGGCAGTCCCACCTCGCGAGCTAACTACACTACCCTTCGGCGGTCTAGGCAACGCGTCGCGCTAGTAAATAATAATCTCAGCTGGGCCCATCTACCAGCGCCAGCATGTCTTCAGCGGATCGAGGCAAGGCATACCGATACATCGGGTGACTCCTCTGAGCGCACACAACACATTTATGGGCAAATTTGTCCATCGCGATTCTCAAGTCAAAAATAAGGCACCTGGCAAATATCGGACAAAAAGCATCTGCATCACAGCTGGGGTCACAGTTATCAAATTGTCTATGGGCATTTCAATCATTACGCTAAGATTAGTTCCTATATTTTGTATAAAATTACACAAAAAAAGAGAATGCTATGTTAAGCTAGGTAAAAGGTACCTTAAAGAAGGCAAGGTGAATAGTTTAAGTAGAATAAGAGAGAGTGACGTGATCGACGTTGACAGTGTTGACGCCGAAGAAGGTCTGGCTGCACTTGGTGTAGAAAAAGAGGTTCTGCTTCGAGCCCACATTCTGGGCAGTGATGGGCAGCGTGTAGCTGAGCGACTGCCAGCCAGACTCGGCAGTGCTGGTGCTGATAATGCGGGAGCCGAGACCCAGGGTGAGCGTGCAGGAGCTGCCCAGCTGGTACTGGAGCCCGAAGGTGAGGGTAGAGCCGGCCACGGCGTTGGGGCAGATGGTGATGGACTGCTCCAGACCATAGAAAGTGGACGACGAGGTGCTCGAGGTCCAGTAGTGGGTTCCGTCGAACGCGCCGGTGGATGACACGATCGATCCAGGCGCGACGCTGCCCGAGCCTGAGATCTGGGCGTCGGTCTTGGAGACCGTCGACCAGCCGGTCGAGATGGAGCTCTCGAAGTTGCCGTTCACGGGAGCCTGCGTGGCAGTGCAAGCAGGGGGGAGAGTGACGGTGCTGGCGGGAAGGGTGACGGTGCTGGCGGGAAGAGTGACAGTGCTGGCGGGAAGAGTGACAGTGCTGGCGGGAAGAGTGACGGTGCTAGCCGGAAGAGTAACGGTGCTAGCAGGGAGAGTGATAGCCGGGAGCGTGAATGTGCTGGCCGGGAGCGTGATGTCATCGGTATAAGTGCTGGCGGGCAGTGTGATAGCAGGGAGCGTGATTGTGCTGGCAGGGAGCGTAATGTCGTCCGTGTAGGTGCTGGCAGGGAGCGTGATGTCGTCCGTGTAGGTGCTGGCAGGGAGCGTGATATAGCTCGTGATAGCCGGCAGGGTGACGGTGCTAGCCGGCAGAGTGACGGCCGGGAGCGTGAATGTGCTGGCAGGGAGCGTGATGTCGTCGGTATAGGTGCTGGCGGGCAGTGTGATGGCAGGGAGCGTGAATGTGCTGGCAGGGAGCGTAATGTC
>FTLB01055674.1_pt1 | contig 13310 bp, 21 predicted proteins | sample 1658291 | NCBI WGS metagenome assembly FTLB01 (sample SAMEA3914812, study PRJEB12502) | metagenome | biome: forest; material: soil | place: Canada | collected 2011-07-07 | depth 0.1 m
CTCTCTCTCTCTCTCTCTCGCGTACGCACACAGACTCGATTCTGCGCCGGATACGTCGACAACTGTTTATGTGTTTTTCTATAGGTCCCAAAATTTCCTTTTGCGATAGCAAAGAATTGCAAAAGGAAAGACAAAAAGGACCCCGACCCGGATGAGGAGGTGGGACAAGAGAGTAGGAGGAAACCAGAAAGAGGCAGCAGGGCTTATCGAAGCCGTGCCACCGAACAAGGGAAGTCTGAAGGGGGAAGCGGGGAACCTGAGAGCCACCGCTCCGGATCACGAGCGACAGGGGCCAAGATAGCACCCTGGAATAAATCGCATTTGGTCCTCAACGCCGAGAACCATCCCCAAGAACAAAATAGCGCTGCACAGCGTTTGCCCAGATGTGGCCGACCGGAGGGATGCAAATCGCTGCTTTGACGTGACGGGAAGAGATTGATACAATTGCGACAAGAGAGAGGCACGGGAACGGAAAGAAGAAGAGTAAAAAAAAAAACGAAAAACGAACGAGAGAGACACAAGGCTTCAAGGGAACGCCGGCTGGTCCGCGACTCGTACTGACGAATAGTGGCGGCGGCGAAGGCTGTTTTTTGTTGTTGGTCCGCCCCAGACTGACCCTCATAGACCGCGCTCCCAGCAACTTAACTCCAGCTCGCCGAGTAGGTAGGTTCCCCTCCCTTTCCCTAGGCCCCCTTGGTCGGTTGCGGTCAGTGATCTCCCCTCACTGATTCAGCCTCATACGTCTCGTTTGCGAACCTGCCCCTCTGCTGGCATGTGCACGTGGGGGAGAGAGATGGGATTCGTGGGGCGGCGACGAAGGGAGGGGGGGATGTGCGCGCCGTCCACCGGGTTCACTGGACTACGATAGATTAGTGCCCAGACGATGCGTTTGCGCCCTCGGTCCTGATTGGAAAGCTTGCTCTGTAGTCGTGAGTAGTAGCAGCGTAGTCGAAGAGTAGTAGAAGAGTAGTTGAGCGTAGTTCGTAGTAGTAAAGAATAGTAGTTAGAGTAGGCGTATTGGCAGTAGTCTCTCGTGACGATCACAAAAAGCGGTACGTTACATGAGCAAAGGATACTCGAGGTACTGGAGTAAACTTTTTTTCTTTTCCCTTTTTCCCTCCCTTCGAACTCGGCTGCCGGGAAGCTTAAAAGCCTCGACGGCGTCAAGAACAGAGCGACAATGGGGACGGGAATAATGGGCGGCGCGCGACCACACGACTTTGCCATTCCACCATTATCACGTTACCTTTAGTACAGCTGCGTGCTTGCTCAGTAACAGAGCAGCATGAATAATGCCCCTGGACCCGGGCGCCTCGCCTCTCCGGGCTTCGCGGCGAGGATAAACCCTGGCTAAGCGCGACTAATTACGCTGTCTTGACATAATCCTGCGAGTATAATCGACCGAGTCACCAACGACCTACTTACTACTGCGAGTCCAAGTAAAGTCAACGTGGTCAGTCAGGTATGTACCACTCTCTGAGTGTATGCAAATTCAATTCCCCCTCCGGTCCTCGCTGCTCAATGTCTTGCCCTATCTACTCTACTTATCATGCATACCTTAATCCGTTTGTCTGTACAGTCCCTTGTTCGGGGGGATTACTCCTCCTCGTCGCAAAGGAATCCTCCTTAGGAACTCTCTGCCAATCGCATGCGAGCTCCTTACCCAAGTAGCCCGCACCGAGACGTCGGGTCCTGGGGAAGGGGAGGACGCACACCGCACTCGGCCATTCTCCCCGCACCGACTTACGCCTGGATTCCATATCATTTGATCACTAGCGTCACCGACTTTGAAGCAGCGAACAGAGTAGAGCCCAGGGCGAAACCTCGAGGTTTTTTTTGCCCCCCTCCTTCTTCTTTTCCCTGCTTCGTGTTTGTCTTTTGGTGTTAGTGCCTCATAGGAACAGCCAACTACATTACGAGCGGCTTAGCTCTACACTCTCTTGACTCTCTCTCTCTGCCCGCCCGTCCGGACCAACAGGATTAGGACCGACTGGCGAGAGAAGAACTCCTCCTACATACGGAGATGCGGTAAATACTGAAATGACTACTAGCGGAGGCGTGAGAGAGGGAGAGAAGAAGGGAGCGCGTGTGCGCATACTTTCGTACGTGTTTGTGTCTCTATTTCGTCTGGCCCGGCCGAGTCGGCCTTACCACACCACACTATTGAAATGCAGCCTTCCCCGTCACCTGGCCGCCACAGCCAGTAGTAGGCGCCGAAGTTCACTCTCATTTCACACGTCTTTTTCAGCTTCGCCGGGGGAGGGGGTTCGCACACCCACACACGCACACACAACGCACCGAGAGGAAATCCATGCAGCAAACGGCACATTTTTCTTTGCGGTGGAAACGCCCATGTCCCGCCAAAATCCAACGCCGATAGTGTGTCTCTACAAGTCCGAAGGGGCTTTTTGGCGGTCTCAGTGCCCCAACGAATGATGCGGCATATCTCGGAGGTGTGTTTTGGTGTATTTTGGTGTGTGATGTGTTCTCGAGTAGGCAATTGAGACGAGATCTCTCGGCTCGTCAGGAAACCAACCGCCCAGCCGGACTCCCCCTCCCTGCCCCCCATCTTCTTCCACTTCTCTGCAGGAGCAGCCGATGATGCCGAAACACGGTGCGCCACGATGCATGCTTCGCTTGGTGGAGGGACGTCGACGGCGCGCGCAGCATAGTCCAATGTGTCTCGGGGTGAAAAGGGTTTTTTTTTATCTTGCTGCGGTCGTCGTCGCCCCTGTAGACTTGCGTCTGCGAGTGACAGGTAGGTTCCTTGAAATCTGATCTAGAAAATGCATTCCTGATTGCGAAACCCGGCCCGGCAACCTGCCAGACCGTCTCGGCTGTTTGCTCGCGAGAGGGACAAACTTCCAAGGGGGACGAGGGAGCGGGCTGGTTCGCTGTGGCTGGTCCCGTCGTTTCGTCAGAGCCGGGCTGAGACGTCACACCTTGTCAGCCCGGATGGTGTGGCTCGTGGCCACCAGCCTTCGAGGGACGGCAGATATACCGCTTCAATATATATAAGGTTCAAACAAGCTTATTATAGCCCGGAAAGACGCTAAACAGGCTGAGGTAAAGGGGGGAGATCAAATGAACGGTTCGCTTTGCCCTTGTGACATTAGGCAAGCCTTACCCGCCAAGGTCTTGTAGAGAAGAGAGAGAGAACAGGTACAATTAGCCCCATGAGCGACGGCTATATTTCAACGTCAACACAGACACCGGTCACTCGATCGGATAGGTGCCGACTCGTAGCTCGTCCATGATCATGGCCATCCGAGTTCGCCAGAAAGCCAGCACGTCACGTCTTGAATGAAGGCGTGGACTGGCATCCTCGGGCCTCTCAATGGCGTACCCTGAGCCGTTTGCTGGCTCCTTGAAAAGCTCTGAGTCGTAACTGACTCTTCGCAGAGAGTTCGTGGTTAGGTTGGAACGAGAGGCATGCCGACTTGACGGGGCTCCGTGGCGACAATCATCGGCGGCGCACCGGGGCTCACTGCGACCAGGTCCAGCACCGGAGTGCCAGTGAGGGCCCAACAGTAGCCTTTTGTCTTATTCGACAGCCCATCCAGTTCGGACCTGGATCGATAGGACAGAAGAACAAAGGGCGGGCCGAAGCACAAAAGTCTTGGCGTCACATATGCACTCGATCATGAACCTGATGGCTCGCAGAGCAAGGACATGGAGGCCGAGGAAGATGCTGCTTCTTTATCTAAGAAAGAAACTCTTCGTTCCAGACGCTGATGCATGACGAATCTCATCGCTTTGAGCCAGAAGAGGGAGGAGGCCGCCGCTCGAATGGCAGACATAGCGGTTCTCCTCGGATCGCTGCGTACACGCCATCGCCGTTCACCCCAAGATCCAGCCAGGGCCTCGAACCCTCCGCATGGCGGCCTAGATCCGAGTCGATCCTCGGCCCTGCGGCGCCACCAGCCGTTGTATCCCAGATGTACTCATATGTAGAGAGCAAAGTATCCCCCTCTCATGCGCGTTCGGCCGGTGTGAGCCTACCCCAACGCACACGCCAGGTCCAAGAGCCGATCCTAGCGACAAGAGGCGCAACATGCTGCCGGGGAGCCCGGAGATGCATTTCCGATTCTTGGACAGGGAAGAGTAAGTGTCCGCCGGTGCACGAGCGGGCGAGCGAGCGAGAGAGAGGGGGAGAGATAGGCAGTGGTGGGGAGAAGGACAGGGACAGAGAGAAAGGGAGATAGACGGAAAGAGAGGCAACGGGATGCAAGTGGCGATGGTGCCACTGTTCGCAACAGTGAAGCTCGACCGGCCTGACCCACACGGAACCGCCGGTCGAGTACGTCGCCGATCATCAGCTCGGTACGTTCGAGAGCAGCACGATGCTAGCGAAGGCACAGAAGCAAACTCCGCACTTGGCCATGCGATGAGCGGGCGGGTTGGCCACAGGCCGGGCGGCCCCTCTGAGGAATTTCCTGACATTGAGCTTTCTTGTGGCGGGACGAACCTATCTCCGCAATTGATCATGGGGAAGAAGCTGATCTTCCTGACCCCATGCTTCGTGATGACATGAGGGCGAGCATTGGAGGGGGGGAGGAGGACTGTTGGTGACTCTCGAGGCAAGGATTCTCATGCAACTGTTATCCCGGTACCCAACAAAAATAACTATCACATTCCGTTTAGCGAGGAAGGCATCGATCCGCGCCGGGTCGACACACTAAGGAACAGTTCTGGGCTGGGTTTAGCCACATTCTAGTCATATTGACATTAGGGATACCTGCCAGTGCAGATTCACGTCCAACTTCGATACGTCCAGAACAACCAGGATACGGTACGGCCGCAGAAGAGGGGGTATGCGAAGCAGAGCAGCAAGCCCGAGGAGCTCTTCAGGCATCTATCTTGCTCGTATGCCGCGCGGAGTTGCGCTGAATTGGCGCAGATGCTGGTGTCGTACCCAAGCCGAGAGGGAGAGGGACCAAGAAAATTTTTTGTTCCGGCGAACAGCTCATCCTGCATAAAGGCAGAGAAAGCGGTCACTCGATAGGCCAATGACCATTCCTGGGCCTTGGGTGTACACACGAGCTGGAGAAACATGACTTGATATCGTTCGGCAGAGAGGGTCTGTTCCAGTGCTTCATCGAATCACGCACGGGAGCGGTTGGACGCTGACCTCACAAGCTCCTCTGTCGACGCATGCTGCCTCACCGGCATAGAGGTTGTATCGGGGGTTGAAACAGCCGAATTTGTGGTTCCAATGGCCAGTTACTTGGAAGAACACCTTGCGGGAAAAAAAATATCATAATTTCAGTCCGGTGGGCAGCGACGAGCCGGTGTGGCGTTTTGGCACACGGGATGTCTACCGGCCAGGTTCAACCCTGTGGCGGTTGCATCGCAGGCAGAGGAAAAAACGACTCTGCGCTGCGAATTGAGTTGGATTGTAGTCCGAGACACCGATAAAGAGATGCAGGAGTACGGCGCCATAGGAACCGATGTGAGAGGGGGGAATTGGATTTTCCGTCGTAGATGCGTGGAAATTCTTTCCAATGCACCTTCCGTAAGTTACTCAATTCTCCAAGACTCTGGTCCCTTGGTATTTTGTACAAAGCTAAAGGGTTTTTTTTTAAGAATACCTTACTACATAAAACAAAATTCATGATGGTTATTATTATTATTATTTTCTTTCCCACTCTCTGGCTACACCCCAGGTATCACGCCTACCAACCTCCCCCCTGAGGAGTCGGACCTTGGAAAAAATAGGTGGATATTTATCCAGAATCCCCCCAAAGATTTGAGTGCGAGTACGGGGGCAGGAGCGGTTTGCGGTACGAATCAATTGAGATCGTCTCCCATGCCGGAACCTGCTTCCTGCTTCCCCGTAGCCTGTCTTCCCGCGTTGAGCCGCTCCTCGACAGCGTTGTTTCTACCGCGGGTTGGGTGCCATCGCAGGACAAGCTGCGTTTCTGCGCGCCTGAAGCGGGAAGCGACCCTTTTCGCTGGCGTGGGCTTCTTCCACGTCGACTTTTTTTTTTTTGACACGGCCGAGGATTCGACGCAGACTTCCCGCACCCAGGGGACCGGGGATTTACATGAACGGCCCAGTAGGGTCGTTAGCAGCACCCCTCAGCAGCCCTGAGAGCGGCATTGCGTTGGAGCAGAGTGAGGGGCGATGGCGAAGAGGAGAACATGGCCCAGCTCGTGGGACCAGGCAGCACCATGTGTTATGAAATAGAGCTGTGGTTTCCGCGGCAAAATCACAGGACCAGCCATCCCGCGGTACATGGAGGAAACTCCAGATTGGGTAGCGTTAGGTAGCCATATCAAACTAGCCGTGTGTTACCAGACACGTCCAACATACCGCGCATAGTATAGCAAGGTAGGACGGGCGGGAGGGCAGGAAAGCAGCGGACATTAACTAAGTGCATGGTTACTGTCTTAATGGCTCCGGAAGAAGCCCTCTGCATTCCCCGGGCAAGCTAGCAGTATCCGAAAGAGAAGGGTCCTCCAACACGTGCGGCTCCTGGCCGACGCAATGGATGGCGACCCCGTATCAGGGCCCGCGTCAGGCACGAGAGCACGAGACACCGAGTTCGAGCGAAGGAGAAAGGGAAATAGAGGCAAGATAGGGCGGCGGGAAAATAATCACCCACAAAAGTCCCTTGCCTCGTGCAGTCTTCTCCTATCTGCACGTCGAATTTGGGAGAGGTATTGCCTGAATGCCCCCCAGAGCGTCGTCAGAGATATGCACATGGGGCAGAAGGCAGCCCCAGAAAAGATTCTGGCCGTTTGCCGGTAGTTAAAACAGGCTGCCTCCAGATACGGGGTGTCTCTAAGGCTTGACCCGGGGGCGGCTTTCGAAGCGAAGTACTGGTTCTGAGGGGGGGGGGTGGTTCGCGGCTTTGGTGCGTCTCTTCGCTTATTGCTGCTACGTTAGAGGTCTCCGTTCAGCAAGTCAGAGTACAACGTCCAACTCCACAGACGTGGAGTCAGATTGGTACCTCCTGTTGCTACTTGACAAGCGAGGGTAAAATGCCGAAGCAAGTGATGGGCTTTGCGTGCTCTCTACTGAGTACCTCCTGTTTTGCCTCGTTCGGCACTCACAAGTACTGTACGAGGATTGTCTAAGCCTCCGAGACTGGGGGAAACATACAAAGAGGAACTCTACCCCTGACTTCCACGGGGAACCTCGGGGCGCAGAGTTAGTGATCGTAAATTTGTAAATTGATCGAATGTGATATCGCCCACCGGACCGAATTGGCACAGAATGCCATGCGACAAGCCCTGGGCCATGGCATACAAGGTTAATAAAAGGATTAACTATTCCAAAATGGCATGTTCTTTTTGCTTCTTGACGCCACGTGACCCCTTTCCAGCAAAAAATTCCTCGAAATTGATATTACCCTGGTGAGGAAAGTACTGTAAGTATATACGTTGTATCTATTGTATCTCAATATTGGGGGTTCGTTCATGGGGCTCATAAAGGTTGCCCGTCCTAGTATGGTTCGCCAAGGTCGAGATCCTCTTGCTCCATTGCTCCCTCGCTCCGACGTGTAATTCGCTTTTCTTGAGAGACGAGTTGGCCCAAAGGGGCTGGACTCAATGACGCCGGACGCGGCCCTTCCTCACCTTCGGAGAAGGAGAACAGGGGGGGCGGGGGAGAAGAGAAGGGATTTTTGGCACTGCTGAATGCTTGCATCGGATCAAGTTCCTTTCACGTCGGTCTCGCTCCGTTCGTCACTACCTACGCCCCTGCTGCAACCCAAACGGTGCGCGAGCGGAGCATCATTTACAGTCTCTGCGACATCAACGGAAGAGCACTTCATCTCCCTGCCCTAGTATCTGCAAGTTGGGTCAAGAACAGTATGATTCGCCCCTCCCCGGCTGTCCTGGCTGCTCCCGCCCGCCCGTCCACATAGAAAGTGGACTCGTGGATTCAAACCAGATTGCGGATCCTGTTGGTCAAAGAAAGTTCCCAGAGGGTGAAGCCACGGCTACTACTGTACCTTGCGTAACGGCGCACCGAGTCCGCTCTCCCATGCCTTTCATGCCAACACCAAGATGGGCTTGATTGGCTCCTGCGAGCGGGAATAGCAGCCTGCCAGATGCGAGATCCGAGGTGCGACGAAGTACAGTCGTTGGGAATGTACGGCAACTAAGCGTGCTTTCAGGACTTTAAGAGTTTAACGAGGTGATCAGCACAAGTCGAGCCACCCTGCCAATTCTCTTGGTGATCTTTGCTGCATAGTACATGGTGTGCCGTACGATTCAATTTTTTTTAGGCGAAGAAGGTCTGTGTGTACCGCTTCGAGCACGCTATCGTAGTCTTAGCCTCTCTCCACTTTCCGATCAGGACTTGAGGGGTGCTGAAGCTAAGTCGCCTAGGGTCCCTTGCCATGTCTGGCAAGTCCAAGTCTGGAGAAGGTGGTCGTGTTGGTCTTTCCAGGAGCACGCCTCTCTCGAAGCCCTTCGAAGGCCGCAAGAAATTTTGGACAGGCGCGATATGCACAAGTATCGGTGAGCAGCCGATGGGCGGCGGCAGGGACCTAGATTTTGTGTCGTTCGAGCTCTCCGATTCAGCGAGAGCGACGAGATTCTCGTACCTCATTTTGGCTGCGAGCGGAGGCGTTCGGGAGATCAGCGAGCTCGCTCCGGCGGAGAACGACGCCAACCAAGATCCTCCAGCTAGGGTCCCGCCGTCTCCCCTGAACTGCCCACAGACCATGAGTACACAGTAGAACCAGCTTTGCCTTGAAGACATTTCTGGTACCTCGCCGAGAGCGAGTAGTATTTTTGGATGAGGTGAGCGCAATTCAAACTCTTCCCGAGGAGCACACACCTCGCTCTACGCGCCGCTCACACCCTTGGTGAAGTCGTAATAAAACAATACAGTACTCGGGTGTGCTCGTAAGGTGGACTCACCACTCCCAGAGCACGCATTCGGCTAGACCCCTGGGCAGAGAGCAGAATTGACAAGAGTTTACAGATTGACTTTGATGTCCCTCGAATGCTCGGCTCCCCGATCGTTACAGAATTAGTACAGCTGGTCGTGTTGATTGATAGCGGAACTCGCTCATGCGGAAGAGTCGAGCAGTTTCACAAGACGAGAAAAAGATATGACAGTCTCGGTCTGACTGGTGGTTACCTTAGGTACCGCGGTAGGTACTGTACTTACCTCACTCAATTCCAAGCGGAGAGCAAGGTAAATACCTACATAACTACCTTACCTTAAGGTACCTTAGGTACTAGATACCTACATGTATATAAGATGACACGCACTTTGCTGCAGATTGAGCCATCATAACACACCACCTTGTGGCTGGCTTAATTACCTTAGGAGGATATTTAACCTCCTGGAATACCTAAGGCACCTAGGTACCTACGTGATCTCACATAAGAGACGTAGGGTAGGTACCTCACTGTACGTACCTGCCGGGTATGTAACTCACTCTAGACCTCGGTGACGGAACGTTGAGGAGCCAGTTCCCTGGTTGTCAGGTTTGCTACTTCCTTCAATGCTGTCTCGTAGGAAATCACCCAGCTCCTTCCACAGGCAGGAACTGTGGAAAAAAAAATAGAAAAAAAACTGGAAAAGCAGGAACAACCGATCATCCCCCTGTGCATTCCTACCTAGGGTATCTTAGATGTTCAGAGTGTGACGGAAAGCGCAAGGCAACTGCGGATGAAATGGCTGGTTTTTCCACGAGGTGAGAAAAAAAACAAAGTGCCATCGCACTTAGCCGATGCATCTAAATCGCGCTTGTCGGGGGTCCTGATTACAGGTCAGTTTTTCATGTCGCCATGGGGTCCGAAAAGAGACAGCTGCATAAGAACTACTGTACTATTCTTGGGGAGATGAGTCGATCGGGGGGCCGAGAAAGACACCCACGGCTGCTCTCGAGACGGCATAGCCGACAGGTGGCTACTCTTGGAGAGCCAGAAGAGGCACGCAAGACCAGCCCGTGCGAGACCAGACGAGTGTCCTTATTTCAGATGCGACGGCTCGAGGTCGTTGAAGAATGGGGGCCACGATCGGCGTGGGAGAACGCCGTACCCTACCATTCCGGAGCCGAAAATTGGAGAGAAACTCGGTCTCAATAGTCGGCTCTCCTCCGGCGGCACTCAATGCAATACAGTGTTCAATGAACTGGGCCCAGGCTCTGGAAGAAAAAAGTTGTTCGCAGGTGCTCTCGAGGCAAAATTTCCGCCAGCACCCTCTCTGGCTCGCCGTCTGAGATCAAAATTGACTGCTGCAGGACCGGGGCGAACAGACAATAGAGCGGTAGCAAACCCGAACGTCAATCGGTACGAATGAGGAAAAGACCCGTCCCATATTGCCTGTAGCTTGCAGCTGCGATCTAGTTCGCCAACGCACTGTGACCTGCTTGGTCCTGGCCCGGATGGCTTCCCCTTGCCAAAAACCGACCCAGGATCCGTGGTTCGACTTCCGTCCAAGGGGCTCTCGTCCGCTCCGTGGATGGCCAGTCGCGCGGCAGGGCCATATGTGCGTGATTGGGCTTTATCGTCATGTAGGATATCACCTCGAAGCAATCCTGGCACAAAAATCAAGATGCAAGCTGCAGGAGTGCCCAGGTTCATTCAGCACGGTTGATTCGACCCAGCAAGCCAGAGCCCCGTCCCTATCATTCGTTCAGAGGACAAGGTGGAGGGAAAGAAAGAATTCAAGGCACCGAGCACACACGTACTGTTTGATCACGATTGACCCCAATGACGAAAGGCTCGCCGGTGAGTTTCTGCGCGAGTACCGCCCCGTCGTCGGATAATAATTATAATAATAGTAATAACTCAGAAAGAAAAGGCTGCCAAAGTGTGAAGAGTTCAGGGGTCTCCTCCGCACAAAACTACAATACAAGCATCGTTGCGACTTGCCTAGCCTGTCTTCCCGTCACATCCACTATCGAGCCAGGATGTGGACGTCATGACAAGCATGGACACGCAACGTTGGTCGATATTCGGCAGGTCGTCCCCCAAGGTACGGTAGAACCTTGCAGGACCGACGGACTACTGTACAGACGTAATGGGGTTGTCACCCGCGTCGCTTTGGTGGTTCATAGCAGTAATTGTTACATGCCGTACACACTGTAGCACGCCTAGTAGCAACTAAAAGCAGAGCAGAAGAGAAGAGAGCTAACAGTACCTCACTTAACACAAATGTACCGCAGGTACAGACCCATCCCCTACAGAATGAAATTAGTTCTACGGCCAATATTCCAGCTGCGCTCCAAACGGCACCCTCGAACGTTGCAGCGCGCACGGAGTCTCCATTTCTTCTCGTCTGTCGGTGAGCGGCCCAGGAGCAATTTTCTTACACCGATCGGTGTCGGCCGGTAAGGAATGCAACAGGAAGCAGACTTCGCCGAAGTCAACAAGGCCGCTCGGAGAAGATTGTTAGGGGTGCGAGACGGGATATTTTTGTTCAAGGGAAAGCATCCGATGCACTGTACAGGGTATGATAAGGCATCCTTGGTCGCAGGAAACAAGTTCCAGAGTTCCTGCGCGTATTAATGTACTGGATGCACTACATTGCTTGCGCACGACACCTCTGCTCGCCCGCACGCCCGGACCAAGGGCCCAAGCATGCCCTGGTGTTGGTACTGGGATGCGATATGCAACACGGTTGAGCGACCCTATCCATCCAAGCCGCGATCGTCTCGCCCATGGGAATGCTAGCTGGCAAACATCGGTGGTTCATCGGCTGGGGGGACGTTCGTCTCATCTTCCAGGGCCGTCGATGGTGCCTAGGCAAGCCAGGGTACTACTGTATGGAAGACATCATTGTTTGCTCAAACCGTCCATGCGGAGTCGAAGCATGGAGCTTGGAGTTTTTTTTTTCTTCGTCACTTTCGCTCAGTCTCCTCTCCAAATTTCTCATGTCCCTTGACATAGGACCCCGCCTGCCCGAGAATCCTCCGCAACCTGGTCGGTTCTGATCACGTCGCTAGAGGTCCTCTTCCTTATTCGAGTCGACTTGGCGATCCAGTTAGGTTCGGAATCACAAGGGAGACTATTCCGGCGGCACTGGGCTGATGTTTCATTCATCTGGGCCGACCTTCGCAAAGTCGGCCCCAGCCGCCCGTGGTCATATCGAATGAGAAGTCCGGGCTAGAGACTCTCTCGGAGTGCCACAGTAGACGCCCGCCCGAGGTCTAGTCAGAGCACGGCGCGACTACGACTCCACTGCACTGCCGCCCTCTGGTGGGATAAGGGGCATCAAAGGCCCACGCCGGCAGGGATAAGCGAGCGAGAGGCAGGAAGAACCGGACCGCGACGATGTGTGTGCGAGGAGAAGTGGCTTCGTCGGACTTACCTGGGCCGCAAGAGCCCGGTCTTTGGTCTCTCTCTTACCCTCCTCGCGCTCCGAGATAAATAGGCGCTTTGTCTTGACTTGGTTTATCTTGACTCGACTGTGACCCTATGCGTGCCCCGGGGGGGTTCAGCATTCCTCGGGGATCAGAGGTTGAAAGGTACAGTACACATAGTCCCTAACTATAGCAGGTATTGTATGTGTATGGGTGTGCTTCGATGAGGTTAGATACGGGTACCTACCAGGAATTGAGAAGATGCGAAAGGAGCCGAGAATGGACCCCGATGCCTCATCTCCTCTCACATCACAACAAGGTTTCGCGCACACCAGAGCCGTTGAACTGCTTAAATTCGGTGACGGGCGAATCCGCAGCCAGGAAAGGGATTTCTGGTCGAGGAAGAGGACTCAAATCACCGTCGTTATCCTTCCGACCAATTGCTGCGCCGGAAGCTCATCCAAGTAGGTCCCTTTGGGCAATTCAGAGCTAAAAGACTAAGGTAGTGGGCCGTAAAGAAGCGCTGCGCTAGGTTGATCGGATGATCTGTCCCCTGCGCTTCTCTCCCCCATCTCCTGGCCAGTTGAGTTCGAATCAAGGGTCACAGGTCGAGAGGCTTACCTGGCGTGTCTCGCATGTCCTGGCCAAAGAGCTTCTCTCGCTCTCCAAGATCTTGTTTTGCCGCCCCTTTCGACTTTCTCGCGCGCGCCGGCGCCGCAAGAGAGCGCCAAGAGGGGGGAATGGATAGAGAAGGGTGAGTGGTGGTGGTTTGTTCCCCAAAGTACCCCCAAAGTACCTGCGTCGGTCGCGGATAGTATTGCAGGTGGACCTACAGAGTATCAGTACTCAGTAATTCAGTGCTCGACTCCGCATCCCCCGTCTCACCTCGTCCCCTCTGTACGTCGCTCCCCCTCTTCTCTCTCTGACGCATATAATATACACACACTCCAGGTTTGCTGGGGTCACCGGGATATGCTTCGAGCATCGATCTGAGTGTGGGTAGAATAGGCGTTGATCATGGATCACAGGCTGTCT
>FTLB01002681.1_pt2 | contig 13290 bp, 6 predicted proteins | sample 1658291 | NCBI WGS metagenome assembly FTLB01 (sample SAMEA3914812, study PRJEB12502) | metagenome | biome: forest; material: soil | place: Canada | collected 2011-07-07 | depth 0.1 m
CGCTTGAGCAAGACCGGGGCGTAAGTCTCGGGGACGAGGGCGATGAGGATTCCCATGACGCCGGCGAAGGCCATGTTGACCCAGAAGAAGAGATCGAGGCGGCCCGAGCCCACGGAGATCCAACCGCAGACGATGGGGCCAATGACGGGACCGACATAAGGGGCGGCGGCGAAGTAGGCAATGGCCATGCCGCGCTCTTCGATCCTCCAGATATCGGCGATGGTGCCGCCGGCAAGGGAGAGACCAGAGCTGGCGAAGACACCGCACAGGAATCGGCAGACGAGAAGGCCGCCGATATTGGGAGCCAGGGCGCAGGGGATATTGAAGATGACGTAGAGGGCCATAGAAATGATATAGACAGGTCTCCGGCCGATGATCTCAGAAAGACTATTTTTTTTGTGGCATTAGAATGGGCTTCGCGAGGTAGAAAAAGGGGGACGTTGTTAGGTTCTACACTTACGGGCTCCAGAGAAGAGGACCAACGGCAAAACCAAGGACCATGATCGAGCAGGTCAGAATAGCGACTTCCAGCGAGACGTTGTATTTGGCTTCGATCAAGCCCAGGCCACCGGTGACGATGGAAGAGCCGAAGGCGATGCAGACGACCAAGAAGGAGACCAGAATTGTCACGGTCCATCGGAAGGGGTTTGACCAGTTCTGGGGGTTCTCTGGATCATTGATGGTGAAGGTGACGAATTCACGGGGTTGCTCGCCCTTTTCGAGCCCAGCTGGCGACTGGCCGTGGATGCTCGATGAGGGGCGACGCTGCGAGACGGCGGTAGCATGGCTTCGGATCTGCTGAACCAGCTGTTCTGGTACGATACCGGTGGCGGTCTCTAGTGTGTATTCTTCCGGGAATTCAGGGTCAGTCCGGCGTCCGGCTTCGGGAAAGTTGAAGTCCAGAGGCGGAATCTGTTCGGTGACACCCAGATCCGCTAGGGAAGCGAGGGTCTCCGTCCGCGTCAGATGGTTGTGTGACGACGGGTCGTGAGATTGAGTTTGAGAATGCTCCATGATGTATAAGTTCCCAGGGGCTGTGTTATATTAAAAGAAGTATTGATAGCGTGAAGAAGGGGGGGTGGGATGGTAGTAGGCAGCAATGTTGATCTAAGATCTAAGATCTAAGGGGTTAAGGGAGAAGCTCCAAGATGAGAGGAGTCGAATGAGGTATGCCGAGGGCTGATATGAATCATGGAGGGGATACCACGATGGGACATGCGCCTTTTATATATCATGGGAATATGGAGTTCCATTAGATATTTGATCTAAGGATCAATGTTAGAAAGATTAAAAATCACCGAGATCTTTGATACGACACAACCTGCATCACTTACATGCACGCTACGGCGAGCTGAGCTGAGACCCGGCCCCATAACGGAGACAGTCCGGCCTTAGAGCTTTGCTAGCGGTGGAAGCTTCACGCCGGGCTTTGGCGCACTAACAATTTACCAACACCGAATGCCTCCCGAAAGTTTGCCGTCTCCGTTTTCTGATTACCAAGTTTGGGGAATACTGCGTAAGCCCCGCTTCGTACTTCCGTTATTCTGACGGTCTCGACAGTGACACTTTAGCACCCCTGATAAGCCCCACCTTGGGCCTCCCGTGTGCGTCCCGCACCAGAAACTATCATCCTATGTAAATCTAAACGGAAAACTAACGCTAGTCTTTCCTGGGATTCCTAGATACCGTTTCCTGCCAATACGGCGTTTGAGCAGAGAGCCCCAGCAAAAAGCCCGAGTTTCCGATGATAAGGAGAGAAAAACATACGGCTCACACCGAATTTTCTTTCACCTTTCGATTCTGATACTTGATTGGCCGATTTATCCCTTGAAACCACGGAAAGAACCGCAGAGCTGCCGAATGGAGGAGCTAGAAAAATATCTCACCCTGTTCTTCGTGATACTCTGGTAGGTTTGTTTATTTTCTGTCCCCTCGTGCTTGACACTGAGTTGCTGAGTGATTGCCCTATAGTGCAACTGCCTAGGAGGGTATAGCCAGGTGCGCGTTTGACATATAGATGGTTTATCGCGCTTCCGCGTCTGAATGAATAAGCGGACTACGCAAGATACGCTGTCAACTTCTGTATTACTGGGTCGTGGTGTTGTAGCTCGTCACGCTTGTGTAGCTACTCCGTAGCTGCATGCCAGACTGTCTCTCTCTCTCCTCTCCAGTGACTGCCGTATTCCGAGCGTGTCTAGTTTATTTGCGCAGAAGACGTCATTGAAATTCCAGCACGATCCTTGTCAGCTTTGCATTATCTGACCCAATCACTGGAGCTTAATACCGCCTTCTATGCACTACAAAACTGAACATTTTTTCTTCTTTTTCGTGACGGATCCTTTTCGTTCCCACTGGGGTCCACTAACTAGCATGAGGCTCCACCTAAGATGATACAAGCAAAAGCTAAGCACGAAAAGTGTTCCGATATCAACCTCACAATTTACGACCTTTCGCCGAGCATCGATAAGATGACGACACTCTACAGCGGTCCGAGCTCCTTCTATGGGTCTTTTCTGTGATCTGGGAGAGTGTTTTGTGCTTTATTTGTGGTTTATTCGTGGTGTATATGTGGTCTGTTTGGTGGTTTGTCGTGATATGGGATGGGATAGACATCGGTCAGTAGAAAATACGCTGACTGTCTGTTGTCACGCACGACTGAACTGCTACTACTTACTACCACTATGGAGTACAGTACTACCACTACTACCCACGTGAATTTTTTTTTAAGAGCCCTGCGCTAGGATCGAGCCGTTAACACCTGCTCCCTCGTTGAAAACCCATCTGTTACATCGTTTTAGAGTTCCTGCCTCACGGTGACCTGACTCAGACCACGAGAACCGCGTCTTATTCCCGCCGAAAACGGATTGCCCGAGCGTCCTAACGGTGCGCCCGTCCGCCTAGAGTAAACGGAAGTTTGCCGATGCTCCAGTCACGCGGCCTTGCTATCCGTCCCTTTGCGTTATTTACGTCGCCGGGTCCTTTCCCTTCGTCCGAGCTAGCTCGGTTATGCCATATATGATTGCCGGTGCCGTCTCCCTCGCGGCCCTCCCTCCTCGGTGGCTCATGGTTGCAGGTCGGGCTGCACGTTCCCGGACTCGGACACACACACACACAAACACACACACACACACACAAACACACACACACACACACCAACACACACTCACTTACTCACTCATCACGGCTGCAACGAACATGCATGCATCGGACCAAGCCGCACACGTGGCGGCACGGGGGGGCGAGTATTTGTTGGCTTCGTGGTATCATGATAAAACGTACATCATCCGGCCCTCCATGCCATCCACCGTCCTCTCCGTCTCATCATATGCCAGCCTTCCTTACACTCTCTCACCGGTAACGCCAATGTCTCCATGGGTCGATAGCAGCTTCGCCCCTACGAACAGGAAACGATCGTGCTCACCACCACCTGGGTCTGCCCGGCGAGGATCGCCGAGGTAGCAGCGGTAGCGAGGTCCGGAGCGGTCGTGACGGCCGGTGCCACAGCGGCAGCAGTAGCCTGGGCGCCTCCTCCGTTGATGATGCTGTTGAACACGTCGGCCGCGGCCTGGTTCTGGCTGGTGGCCACCGCCGCGGCGCTGGCGCTGCTGCAGAGGGACTTGGCGGCGGCGTCGGCGTCGCAGGGGGACCCGAGGCGCTGGCAGATGAAGCCGGCGATGACGGCGATGTTCAGGGCGCTGCCGTGGTTGAAGTCCTTCTGGTTGGCGGCGATGAAGGCGTCGGTGTTGCGGCCGTCCAGCCCGGCTTCGAACAGGATCGTCGGGTTGCTGCAGGAGCCGAGGTTGAGCGCGCGGGCTTCGACGGCGGCCCGCGGCGAGCGCATCTTGAGCGCGCGCAGCTTCGCGCTGACCTGGTTGAAGGCGTGGCACTGGTTGTTCTGCTCGTCGCACTGCCCCACGCCGCCGGAGAGCGAGCCGTCGTTGGCCGCGCTCGCGCACGCGTTGTGCTGGATGTCGCAGCTGCGGCCGAGCGCGGCCCCGGAGCCCACGAAGGTGTCGCCGTTGACGCTGAAGGGGCGCGAGCCGGACGCGCTGATCACAGGCTTGGCCGAAATGCCGCCCAGAGCGCCGGTGAAGGACTGGACATTCACGCCTGGCACATGAGATTGTGTTAGTAACGCTTGCTTTATGCCCGGCAGAGATAGAGACCGTTGAGGATACGGCTTGAGAGTCTGGTTTTGTGTGAGACTTACCAGCGGCAGCATCTCCGGCAGCAGGCGCAGGAGTGGTAGCTGCGGGCGTCGTGACTGCCTCATTGGCGGCCGGGACGGTGACAGTTACAACCGCGGCGCAGGCCGCCAGGGTCGTGGTGATGGTGGTGACGATGGTCGTGCAGGATGAGGTAACGGGAGCTGGGTCGTTGCAAGCGGCCGGGGCAGCCGAAGCCACAGAGAGGAAGGAGGCAAGGATGACAGCGGTGTTGGTCTTCATATTGACTTTTTTTTTGGTGTTTCCAAGGGATTCGAGTCGAAACGGAACAGTTTTGGTAAAGAACGGGTATATGGACGAAGCGAAGAAGTTCAAAAAGAAGGGCCTGCCGTGGTTGGAATATCAAACTCTGGATAGCTGCAAAGCTGAAGGAGCGAAAGAAGGGAAGAGTTCACGGAACTCGGAAAGAATGACTCGGCACAAAAAAGCACGAAAGAAAAGAGGCTTGAGGAAGCTGGCTGATGATGGGAGAGGAGACGAAGGGATCGTCGACCGGAGGGGAGGATGTTCTGATATATGCGTCGCCTGACGCCTGAGCAGCGTAACGCCGGCGGGAGATCCAGGTACGTATGTCTCCCACCCTATCCCGTTCGTTCATACACGTCGTCGCAGGCCACCGCAGCTCGCTTGGCCTTGCAGTGAGCAGCGTTCAGCTAGTGCTACACCGGTCGGTCGGGATCGCAAGCCTTGTGCAGGGCATAGCGTCATTTCGTCGTCCCAACTCGCATCCCTGCTGCTGTCACGATTGTCGCGATGGGAGGCCACAACTAGTTAGCAACTCGCCATGCGCCCGGGATTCTTGGTGTCTTGCAGACTGTCGATTGGCCTGAACCCTGGTCGGGCTCGAAATGCGACCTATGCTCCAGATGTTCGGAGACGAAAGCCGAAGGCGGCCGTTGAGATTCGTTAGTCGATAGCGCCCTCACATGAGACGACGTCGTGGTCGGGGGCTTCTGTGGAGCGGGAAGACGATCAGACGCGTTGAGCCTCAGATGGGTTTCGCTGTGCGGATTTCTTCCCCCTGGACAACCCCAACGACCAACCCCGCGGCTGTTAGGCCGAGGCCTGACGATCGCACAAATTTCTTAACATCATGGTAGGTTTAAACCTCTTTCGACCATGGTAAATCTTGGCCCGTTTCTAAGCTCATGAGGATCATATGAGGATCCCATGAAGGGTCAGCTACTCATTTCGCATGCCGCGACGAAGTTGACGTGCATGGCGGCGAACCAGGGTGCGCATTCCGCAAGCGTCCGACATGAGACGAAAAAGTCTGGACTCGACGCTTGCCATATAAGTCGACGCACTGAGACGACGCCAGCTGGCCCGGCTGTGCTGTAACTACTGCGCTTCAGGTTTGCCGAGGCATCTACAGTAGGAAGGTAGGTCTTGGTGGCGAGCGCTAGCCTGTGTGCGAGCCGCCAACCTTGTCCCCTCCCGCGTATGCGTATTCTCGTCACACTTTGTAGCTAGTTTCTATACATTGTAATTGACACTACATAAGCTCGTCGTAACTATCTTATGGTGCCATTGAGTCTCTACAGTGATTTCTTCTCTTCACAACCTGAGCACATAGCACCAAGATCCCAAACACTTAGTGTAGTCATGTCTGTGGTATAAAACTAGGCCACGGACAAGGTATACCCGCCAGCGATGGCTCCTTTCGAAATTCGAGGCGTGATGTCCGAGTCGGGGCTGGTAGAGATCTACGTGGGAGAGGGAGCACATATATGAGCGCCGCTTGATATGGCAGGGGTCGAGGCAAGGTCCTAGTGGAAGGGATAATTCAGTCGTTACAACTATTCTCCGTCCTGTTTAGAAATCTTTACGGCTTAACTTTTCTTCCACCTTTTTTTAACAAATATTTGTAAGACCAGCGGCAGGTTGACAGGTGGCTCTAGTCGCTATGGAATGACTCGTCTTGAAGGTGCGTCCGTGTAGCATATAGGTAAACCCTGTCTCTACCCGGTTCACTCACTAGCTGCACGCTTCATCCCGTAAGGACCACCTACCCTACTGTAGCCATTGATGGATTTAGGGGATTATGCACCAAATATGTACGGAGTACTGTTACTGCCGATTTGAGACCTCATAGCTCCATCGGACATAGGAACCCCAGAGTCAACCCACCATTCGTAAGGTACCTTACGCTTGCAAACCGCAACGCTTCAATGTAGGCCTTATCCTGCTGTTCTCTCATTCCTAGATCAATTCGGTCGGTTCCCCGATACAGCGCCAGATGGAAACGATTGGTTATCGCACCCATGGTATTGTGCTCGTACCCTGACTTAGATACCGAAGGCATACACGCAACCCATGTCGACCTCGGTTAACTAACGCCAGTAGTCCTTAACTTGGGATCGTGAGATGAACTTGGGATTGTGAGATGGAGACTTGATGCGAAACCTGCTTGGGGTCTCGTCGTTCTGCGATACGAAATGCTTTAGACAGCCCTCCTGCCTTCATAATCGGTCTGCAGGGTCTACATAATCGTCTCAACGTGGATTGCCACTGCGAATTGAGTTGCCTTACCTCACCCAAGTGCGTAGTACTAAATCTACTGCTACTGTGAAATGTTCCCCGCTAGGCCAGAATATCGGTAGTAATCGAACTACGCCTTATTCACTTTACCTGGCAGATAGGTACTGTAGTGTGGGAGTGTGGCAACTACCAGCGATCTTTAAAACCGAAAGAGAGCCCGACAGTTCGGTCCAGCCAGTTGTCGACGGGACCGTATCATGCAAATATTCGAGGTCATGGGAGCTAGAAACGCCGACGTTCGGGTTGGGCCGATAATTCTGCCATCATCCTACTTCCGTGTTCGTCCGCTTTCTGCTGCGAAAATGCGAGAGCAATTCTTGGAAAAAGGAAGCCCACTTTCTCGGGCAAACTCAGGTCAGTCGCGGAAGCAGAAATGCAACTGCCGAGCCGAAAATGCGATGGAGGGTCTGGGTGAGCGAGAGCGGCGGAATGGGGCGGACTACCAAAAGAGAGATTTGGAGCATTGGGTCTCCAAATAGCTAACAGAGAGAAGGGTGGAAGAGTGAGAGAGATAGAGCGAGAGACGTGCAGGTACACAGCCGCTCCCAGGTTCCCAAGATATCCCGATACCGTGATATCACCGAGCAGCCGCCTGGGGCTAATGTTAAATCCATCTTAGCTGTCTCCCTCCCCTCACTCGTCCCATAGTTATCTTTCCTGTTCCCCATTTGCCGGTATAAACCCCACTCCCAAAGCGGCTGGCGCTGGTGGGGGATATGATGCGCGGGATAGAAAAGGGTAATGAGGGGAGCTTTTTTTCTTGCATCATGGTTTTGAAGCTTTCATTCTCTCTCTTTCTCTCTCCCCCAGAAACCAAAGAAGCTTCGTGCCGGGTTGGAAACATCTCTTGAACCATCGCATCGAGCATACATTGGTCTAGCCACGCGCAATTCGGAACCAGCGACGCAGAATGGCATCCACTGTTGGAAAGGTACGTGGAAGACAGCGAGCTCCCTCCTAAGCTCGGCCGCGAGGAGGAGGAGGGGTAGTAGAAGCTCCCGTGTTTTTTTTAGCCCCTCGTCGGGTTTCAAATCAAATCACCGTCAGAGCCTCCGACCACTGACACCGGAACAGACCATCACCTGCAAGGCTGCCATTGCCTGGGAGGCAGGCAAGGAGCTGAGCATTGAAGATGTCGAGGTTGCGCCTCCCAAGGCGCACGAGGTGCGCATCGAGATTTACTACACTGGAGTTTGCCACACAGGTACGCGACGCGGGTCACGGGGGGGGATAGTCCACTGCCCCCCTCCATTGAGAGATCTCTCTCGCCAGAATGGAAATGGCGGGGAATGCATTGGGTATGGTAGCTAATTGGGATTTCAGATGCCTACACACTTTCCGGAAAAGACCCCGAGGGAGCTTTCCCCGTCATTCTGGGGCACGAGGGCGCAGGTATCGTCGAGTCCGTCGGAGAGGGTGTCACCAACGTCAAGCCGGGTGATCATGTCGTAGCTCTTTAGTATGTGTCTTTCTTTCCTTCTCTTTCCCCCCCTTGTATCAATCACTATTGTCTATCAATTCCCTTGATTCGACCGGTCTATGGCCGCTCCAGGCGGCCCGATGGAAGGATAGGGGGCGAAACTACCTCTTATATACCACGAGACTTTTGTGCTAACGGTATACTCCCTCCCCCCTCTAGCACGCCCGAGTGCATGGAGTGCAAGTTCTGCAAGTCCGGCAAGACCAACCTCTGCGGAAAGATCCGCGCCACCCAGGGCAAGGGTGTGATGCCCGACGGCACCAGCCGGTTCAAGGCGCGCGGCAAGGACATCCTCCACTTCATGGGCACCTCGACCTTCAGCCAGTACACCGTCGTGGCCGACATCTCGGTCGTGGCCGTGCAGCCCGACGCGCCCATGGACCGGACCTGCCTGCTGGGATGCGGCATCACGACGGGCTACGGCGCGGCGCGCGTGACCGCCAAGGTCGAGGAGGGGAGCAATATCGCCGTGTTCGGTGCCGGCTGCGTCGGTCTGAGCGTCATCCAGGGCGCCGTCGCGCAGAAGGCCGGCAAGATCATCGTCGTGGACGTGAACCCGAGCAAGGAGGAGTGGGCCAAGAAGTTCGGCGCCACCGACTTCCTCAACCCGACCAAGCTGCCCGAGGGCCAGACCGTCGTCGACAAGCTGATCGAGATGACCGACGGCGGCTGCGACTATACCTTTGACTGCACCGGCATCGTCAGCGTCATGCGCGCCGCCCTCGAGGCATGCCACAAAGGCTGGGGCCAGAGCATCATCATTGGTGTGGCGGCTGCGGGACAGGAGATTTCCACAAGGCGTGAGTCACCCTCGTTTATCATCTTTACTCTGCTGTTCTCTCCATTATTCTTCTTTCCACCTCAATTCTTACTTCTCTCCCCCCCCTTCCCCCCCTTCTTCTACAGGATATTCCTCGGATTCACTCGACATTGGCTAATCAGTTCCTTTCATCGCCTACAGCATTCCAGCTCGTCACCGGCCGTGTGTGGAAGGGCTGCGCGTTCGGTGGCATCAAGGGTCGCTCGCAGCTGCCCGCTCTCGTGGGCGACTACCTCGACGGCAAGCTGAAGGTGGACGAGTTCATCACGCACCGCAAGAATCTCGCTGGCATCAACGAGGCTTTCGACATCATGAAGCAGGGCGACTGCATCCGGGCGGTGGTGGACATGCGGGAGTAAGGGGAAGGAGGCGAGAAAGAAAGGGGGGACGCATCGGCCAACGGGCTGGGTCATGCAATTAAAAGTTTCGCTGCGGATGCAGGAAACAAAAAGGGGAAAAAAAATCAAATATGCACCCCCTTCAGCTGAAATAAAAAGGCTCGGTCGGGCGTCGAGGACATCAATCTCCGTGGGTGACGCGCGAGTCATGTCTCTTACCGTTGAATCCCAGGAATCCCAGGTCAAGCAGTTCATTTTTTGACTCGCAGTGAAACAAACCATCACGGTCAGACCAAATTCAAATCTCAGCCAAATATGACCAAACACAAAAGAAAAAGGATCTCCAATGACTAGAAAAGTGTACCATGTACGAGGGGCTCTAGGAATGATCTCCGAGTCTGCCCACTTGTCTCACGGCCTCCCTCTTCCCCCTCCCCATCGTGCATAGACAGATTGAGAAAAGGGGAGGGGAACACAGCCGCAAAACCATCTCGTAAAACCAGACAGAATTTTCTCTTTGCTGACGAGGCAGGGACGACGATGCAGGGATGCCGAGACATCTGAGGGAGCTTTTTGCCGAGGCGAGCCCAAGAAGAAACGGTTCTCAACAGAGAACGAGGTCGCAGCACCCCGAGTTACGAACTGCCACGGATCCGCCTCTCCCGTGGACATCACCCAACGCGGAAACTACGGTATACAGACATACAGACAGACCTATGGTAGATGGATATACGACATGCTCCTCCGTAACGTGCAATACGGTTCGTGCATCATGCCGCACCCAGGAGACACGCGAGAGCCAAAAAAAAATTCTTGCAGTGCCGGAACGAATGACCTGGTCAACATGCGCCCTCGACCTACTTAGGCAGGCGAGAGGAAACACGGCTTACTCGATCCAGAGCGAGGGTGAGATGAGCAGAGCTGGGGGAGTTTCACCAGCAGAGTAAATGCACGTCTCTCGCAATTTCCGCAGGAGAGGAAGGGGTATAACCAACAAAAATAAGAAGAAGAAAAAAGGTAGAAGAGGAAGCATGAAAAAACCTATTTCGTTCAAACACACTGCAGAAATAAGGTAGTGTGAGTAATCGCAGATCCTCGGCGCGAGCCTGCATGTGAACAAGGAACGATGCGCAAGCCGAACGGGGGAAGGAAGATGCATCCGCCCGTGTCGAACAGACGGATGTTGTACAGTAGGGCATGTGTATTCTATGCCGGGGAGAAGACCACGTCTGGTCTGGCTTTTATTTTTCTTCTTCTTTTTTCTTTCTTTCTTTCTCTTCGCATTTCTTCTTTACGGTGGTTGATGTACCAATGTAATGTCCTGACTACCTTAGCCAGGGGTTCAATTTTCGCTGCGTCCTCTGCCGCCAGCATCATGACTTGTGTCGTCGCGTCAGCCAAGGTGATCACAGGCTCCATCTTGCTTCACAGGGAAGACGAGTCGGTGCGGGACACCGCGGTCGCAACGCAGACGTCCCCATAGGCCCGAGGAGCCCGGGACGCCGGGGGACCCGGAGGGGATGAGGGGGGGTTGGGGGGAAGCGTAGCTTTTGAGCACAGTATTATAGCGACGAACTATGAAATTTAGTGAGTAGATCCCTAATATCCACATGCAGCTCTCGACCAGCCAAAAAGTGAGCCTGTTCTGTCCTGCCCGTGCTGTCGTTCGAAACACAGTCGGGGAGGGGGGTGGGAAGAGTTTAGGAGGCGTAGCTTTTACCTACCTACATACCTTTAACCTATGTACAGTACTTAGTGCACTTAGATGTGTATATTTCGCCAGCTTCCTTTTTCCCGATCCAGACGGAGCTGAGATGCCCGTGGGCTCTCCCCCCTCCGTGCCCGTCACACCACACGCAAGATACAACACAGCGCCGCACTCTCTCCCCTCCCTCCCTCCCTCCCTCCTTCGCTGGGCCCCCCGTCGGCGTCGTGTTCCCCGACGATTCGTGTAGCGTGTCTCGGGTGGCTTGCATCTGAGAGAGACCCCCAGGGAGCGAGAGAGCTCTTGGAGGGCAGGGGAGGGGAAGGGCAGGAATTGGGTGTGGAGAGTCGGAAGGGAGAAAGAGAAATGCTAAAAGGCGCTCAGCTACCTACCTTAGTTAGGCGAGGTGATCTGGTTTGGGGAGCGCCTTTGTTCGAAGCGACAGCCTACTGACTGGCTGGAAGCCGACCTGGAAGCGCCGCCGGTCCAGGCGGATGTGGGAAGGGAGAAGGGATAGGCGATGATGCGGACAAGAGTACAGAACATCTATCGACAGCACAGTAGAGTACAACCCTCTAAAACTACGACCTACATAGGTAAGGTAAGGTTGGTAGACTGGTAGATACCATGGCACAGGGTCATCGTAGCCAAAATGGCTAAAAGCGAAAAAAGGATTAGTATGTACCTATTCCAAGACATGAGTGGGCGAAAAGCGAGAGAGCGAAGAAGAAGAGGCGGACGAGCGGCCGATGGCAGCTTGGGCAACCAGCCAAGCTGACGGCGAGAGACCGGCCTTCACATGTTCAAACGGCTTGTTGGGCTGCAAAGTCAAGGCGGTCAGAAACACTAATGGTTCGTGAGACGGGATGTGGTGCATGCCAGCATGCCAGCAATGCAAGAAACTACACCCCGGTGGCTGGGATTGATAAGACAAAATAGAATGATTTTGTTCCAAGAAGGACATAAACATATACACACACCGCAGAAGAGGCTGTCTTCGCCGGCGGCAAAGCGGGTTTGGTTGTTGACCAAATCCGTCATCGTCAAGTCTCGCTCCCCGCTGATTGCCCTTTTTTGTTTGTCATGGCGAGCAGGAGGACCATGGCCGAATGACTAAAATGAGCGTCGATCCCCCCAGGGCTATTCCGAACTAACTATAATTACAGTGCCTCTACAAATGGCCGGGCGGCGCGAGGCTCCCGAAGGAATCCCAAGCGAGAGAGGGCGCCATTTCATGGTGCCACTGAGGCTCGTTTGTTCAAATACCTTTTTTCAAACTAGACATTTTCTTTGAAGCAAAGCTGCGCGTGAGCGCCGAGTTGGCGAGAGCGAATGGATACCAAGGAAATGATGACGTTTGTAGTTCGGTTCGCCGGCATCGCAGGTAGATAGCAATGCAAGACACACACTTGGCTCCGCTGTGGGCATGGTAAGGCGGTCAGGTAGCGATTAAGGGATTCGGTTAGTGTTTCGTTGGGGAGCAGCAGCAGCTTTTGGAACAATTGCAGCCTCGCACCGGAGCCCTTCCGTACATCAACGTCGCGACGCATGTCGGCCCAAGACGACATTACCGGGGTGGGGGGGGATATTCACCTCTCACGTCCAGTTAACTGAGGGAGGTATGCACTTTGGGTTCTGTGCCAGCCCGGGCCCGTACGTGCACTGGTTGCATTTATGTTGTGGTTGCATTTATGTTGTGGTTGTGTGTACAAAGCAAAGTACTGGCACACCTGGTAGTTCCTCACCGTCTCTGGCGCTGGCCACGGGCCTCTATCTTGAGTCTTCCTATCTGTTCTGCCATGTGTTTGTTGCTCATGCTCGATGTCTGCATCTAGATTCTGTTAGGTTTTATTCCCCTCGCGATGCGACGTTGACAATAGTCGGTCTGGAGTTAACTCGAGGCTAATACCTGCAAACTGCCTAGTAGGATGGAGAAGGACAGCGAGGTGAGGGAACCAAACCACAGGTTAAGGGAAGGAGGGAGGGGCCAAAGTCGTGTGATCTGGATGCAGGTATGGAGCAAACGATCCAAATAGAAAAGTATTGCGCCATCAAACATTTCTAGGTGCCTTAGTTCAACGGACTACTAAGCAAGCCATAGCGCTCTTGTCGACTGGTCGGAGGGGGGATGGAAGGGGGGAAAGGGAGTCATGGATTCCCGAGATATGGGATACGGGAAT